>Ga0209514_10000299_pt1 | contig 105566 bp, 103 predicted proteins | sample Subgrocontami58m_FD_187452 | JGI IMG/M metagenome (GOLD analysis project Ga0209514, IMG submission 187452) | Subsurface groundwater microbial communities from S. Glens Falls, New York, USA - GMW37 contaminated, 5.8 m (SPAdes) (version 3) | ecosystem: Environmental > Aquatic > Deep subsurface... | reverse complement strand
GGGTATTTATTCCTTCCTTCTAGTATTTGCGCTTTTTTGTCATAGCTATTGTACTGGAAAAGTTGGGGTAAATACCCTTTTTATGCCCTTTGTTTTACATCTATTTTCAGAGTTTCGCGGGAGCCTCGGAATAGATGTCCGTTTGACGAATACACGAGAGGCACATTATTCAAACGGGCATATCTCTTAGCCTGTTCAAGCCCTTTGTCGGCAGGCTGGCCTTCCGGCTTCGCTTCCAGAAGAGCTACCGCTACGGGCTGACTGGTGGCGTTCACCCGGATACGGAGCAGATAGTCCATTCTTCCCCGCTGCCTTCTTCTGGGCTTGCCGGCCACAATATCTATTCCTTGAGCGGTCTCCTCGCGGCGGATAAGGTCTTCTGTCCAGCCTCTTGAGTGAAGGGCCGGGTCAATGAGCTTTGCCCTCGTGTCTGCTTCGCTTAATGGCATGTTAAAATTTTTTTATTGCTTACTAAGACGTCGGGTGCTTTGTAGCGCATTATACAATAATCACATGTTACGCGCCTAATATTGGTAGAAAACATCATCGGGCATAAGTAACTTTATGAGGGGCTGCCAGAATTATTAGGATGATGATCATCTGTCTTTCGTCATGTATTATGCTATAAGCCTCCGATTGGATTTGACAAGATCTCATGGAAGTCATACATTGCAATCACAATGTGATAATGACAAGGGGGTTGGGAGATATGTTAAAAAAACTTACCAGGCACGGCAACAGTCTGGCTCTCGTGATAGACAAAGGTGTGCTGGAGCTTCTTAATATTGATGACAAGACACCGCTTGAGATATCAACAGACGGTACGTTACTGCTGATTTCGCCAGTGAAGGATGAAAAACGGAGACGTCAGTTTCAAGAAGCGGTTGCAAAAACAAACGCCAGGTACGGGCGCGCTCTTAAGAGGCTCGTTGGTTGATAGAGCCTGTCTTTCTCGGACTTGACGAGGTTATTGAAATTCACGATGATCAGTTGTTTTTCTCATGATGAACGGGATAGAACTTCATGCAGATGAAGACAGTCTCGCGAAGATAGTTCTCTCAGTGGCGGAAGGAAAAACCGGTAAGGCTGAGGTCGCCCGATTTTTTGAAATTAATACAGGCGCTACGGAATAGCCGCTAAACAGAAATGAAAACACCATAAGTGGACGTTCAGACAGAAGACCATTATTGTTTTTGGGCCTATTTCAAAAATCCTGCACTACCCCGGTGGGCAGATAGTCCGAGGCCTGCCCCTGGCGCAGTGATAAGATATAAGGTTCAACCCAGCTTCATTAACGGCGTTGTCTTTTGGCATTATCGGTAGAGCGAGCAGATGATATAATATTGCTGTATTCCAGTGTGGGGAGACAAGTATGAACACAAAAGTACGAGAATTAAGCCTCGAAGAGCTGAAAGCTTTCATTGATGAAGCCGTGGATATGCGACTGGAAGAGCGTCTCGGCGATCCTGATGTCGGGCTTGAGGTAAAACCGGAAGTAATCGAGAGAATAAGAAATTCCCGTCGGAATAGAGTAACCATCCCGGCGGAAGAAGTAGCTAAACGTCTGGGCCTGAAGTGGTAGAGACCTATCGTGTTGATTTCAGTCCGGAGGCCGAAACAAGTTTAAGCCGCCTGGACAAACAGATAGCTCAACGCATCCTGGACAGAATCAAATGGTTAAGCCTGCATGTTGAAGACGTAAATCATAAGGCCTTGACTGGCCGCCTGAGAGGGGCTTTCAAGCTCAGAGTGGGTAACTACCGTGTTGTGTATGAGCTTGAACATAAAGACACTGTATTGACCATTCGTTTCATCGGCCACCGCTCAGAAGTCTATAATCTTAGATAATTCCATCCATTACCGCACCCTCCGCAAGCTCTCCTTTCAGGAACTCCGTGACCTCATCAACTGCCGTTTTGTTTTCGCTGCTGTACCCCTTCGATAGGATTTGCTCCGCTGTCAGCTTGCTTTCCCCCGTCCAGTACAGGATGCCGTCGCGAATCTCATATCCCATGGAGCTTCCCGCTGGCGCCAGGTTCGATTTTATATGTACACTCTCTTATTTATGCATTACGAATTAAGAGGCAGGAGAGTTATAATATTATATTGTTGTAAATAAAAGAAAAGGAAGTAATAAAGAAGTAATACTGGTACTGGCGCTCATTTCCAAACTGCCAGAGACGAGATAAGACTATGAGAGTACAATCTTGGGTATCCCTCATACTGGATTTCCTGGCCAGCGGTTGGACTGTTGAAGGGCGGTAATCAACCTGGTGGAGGAGAGACTGAAAAAAGCAACAAGCGTATGACTGAAATAATTATTACAGACCATGCCCGGTTCGAGGCTCACAGACGGCACATTGATATGGAAGCGGTATTATCTACTATCTCGAATCCGCAACAGAAAATCCCGGTCCGGAAAGGCAGGGCTGTCTTTCAGAGTAGATATTATGATAACATTGAGAGCAAGGAAATGCTGCTGAGAGCCATTGTAGAGCAATCCGGGAATATCGTTACGGTAATAAGCATTTATAAGACAAGCAAAATCGATAAGTACTGGATAGGGGGAGGAAGATGAAAGTTGTTTATGACCCTGAGACGGATACTCTGGACCTGATTCTTAGAGAAGCTGCAATCGCTGAGAGTGATGAACTTCGGGAAGGGATTATTGTTGACTATAGCCACGATGGCAAGATAGTTTCTCTGGAAGTTCTCGACGCCTCAGAACATATTACTGATCCCCAGAGTATTGCCTACGAATTGAAACGCCGCCAGAAAGTATCCTGACCCCTACCTATTCAGCCTTCATTGTCACCTCTTATGAAACGGACAGGGTTAAGTAGGGCAGGGCTTACCTTTTTACACTGTCATTTCATCAAGATGCCCATCTCTCTATACATGTCCATCTTGGTCACCTTGATCATTTTTGAATCTGAAATCTGTCCCCGCCATGACCACCTTGATCGTCGGGATGACCATCTTGATCCCGAGGCATCATCTCCCACATCCACGCCCCGCCGCCCCCTCCGCAAGCTCTCCTTTCAGGAACTCCGTGACCTCATCAACTGCCGTTTTGTTTTCGCCGCTGTACCCCTTCTCTAGGATTTGCCCGGCTCACATATATGCGCCAGCTTCGATAGAATTGTCCTGGTATCATTTGCCCTGTTCAGGTCAACCTCCGTTCCTGAATAAGCTACCAGCGGGGTGGGGTGAACCTGTTATTTCAGGAGGGTAAGAATATGGTCTTTGATTTCGGGTAAAGTCCTGTTCTTGTACTTCTCTACTTCAAGAGGGTGAAACTGAATGTAAATCTCGTAGCGGGATTTTATGCTCATAGCGTACAGGTGCCTGTACCTGGACCTGATTGGCTCCAGGGCTTCAAGCTCCCGCACCAGCTGGTTTCGCGTAAGATGGTTTAACTTGATGTGACCGCGTGTGGCAAGATAAGCATCTGCGAAATGCAATGCTGCGTAGAATACGGCGGTAACCGCCCAGTCAAGATACTTTGTCCTGCGGGGGTCAAATTCCCTGAGATATTCTATGTTGTGTCCGGCTTTTGGAAGATGACCAGGTGGCCCTTCGGAGAGGAAGGCTCCGAAACGGAAAACACCAGGTAGGACCGGGGCACGACTATGGTACAGCCGAAAGACTATTATGAGTTTCTTATTCTCTTGATTATGTCCGCTTTTACCCCAAGTCCTGCATCCGGATCGCCGGGGCGTTCTTCTAGTCTCATGTCCACGGCTTCATCAATGACGGCCTTTGGTTCTTCGAGGCTTGGTTCTTTTACTTTGGCGTCCATACCCGTCTCTCCCGATTGTATACAACAAGTTTGTATTACCTGCCTTGATGGACCTTCGTTACTTTGGCGGGTAGAATCCCTTTGTTATTCTGACATGATATCGCGCCACCACGAGAACAAGGGATCTCGTTCTCCCGGGTAATAGCTCGCACCTGTCCGTATTAGAGTTAAGACAGATTTGATCTCCATTCTTGTAACCTTTCGTAACTCTGCCCATCCCTTGACCAATTCAAGAGTGGAAATGGCACGTATTGCGGCTCGTTCAGATATTATTCTCAGCGCTTTTCGGTCATCTGTAGCTACACGGTATCCACGGTGTTCTGCAAGAGCGATGGTGATCGCTTCACCATCATCCAGTTCCGCAGCTAGGTCAACGAATGTCTCCTTCTCGTCTTCACTGTTCATTGAAATCACCTTGATTAATCCGGCAGATACGAACGGCCTGAGATCAACAGGTTTCCTCTGCTCTTCATCTTGTTCCGACTCTTTGCGGATAACAAACAATGCTTCCTGTTCAACTACATACTCAGAGACCACCAGTGGCTCCGGCAGTGATTCGGCAATCTCCTTCAATCTGCCGCTGGCATAAAGGTTAAGAAGACAACTTGCATCCAATACGATTGGCGCAAGCTGGGGGTCATCCATTGGTCACTCCCAAGTGCCCTGCTTTTGCATACGTTTCACTGAAATCCACGTCCAGGCTAATGATATCGCCCTCTACGGATACGTAAGGCCGTCGAGTCAGTTTTTGAACAATCCGCCGGGCTTCCACCCGGTCAACTCTCAGGAGACGCGCCAACTGTCCTTCAGTCAACATCTCTCGTTGAAATGCCTCTGCGGCCAGGTATTGATACCGCGGAGGAAGTGCCTCCTCCGAGTAACAAGGCGGTTGTAGCTGAAGTATGCTTTGTGCCTCACGCACCTTGAAACCGCGGTCCTGAAGTCTCTCCCATGTGCCGCTGGGCGCCAGGTGTAATGATTCAAGGCGTCGAGTCAACGCTTCAACCGACACAAAGTAATAGTTGGCTAATCGGCATAGGTCGGCGGGGGTGATCTTCCCTTTCCGTTGGCGCGCCGCTTCGTTGAACTTGCGCCTCAAACCGGAGGTAGGCATCAAAAAAGCGCCAGCGAATCCATCTCCAAGTCGTTCCGAAGCGGGTGTCCGCTCATAGGCCAACAGAACTGATACTTCAGACCGAAACCGGCTGGTAAGAAAATGACCGTATTCATGGGTGAGTGACCAGCGCCGCCGCTCCTCAGGATGAGCAGAATTGATGGCGATACATCCCCCGAGTTCGTCCGAATAAGTGAACATGCCTGCGATGCGCGAAGGCAATCGCAGGTAGAAAACTCGGAGACCAACATCATTTTCCAATAACTCGCGCAGGTTGATTATCGGCGCATCTCCCAGGCCCAGACGGTTCCGCTCGGCCGACGCAAAATCCTCGGCCGCTTCCTCTGGCTGCAAGCCGTCTACATAATATTCCGGAGGATAAGCGCGTTGCAGAGGCGTGCCGCTTATTCTCTCCAAATAGACGTAGTCCTCACAGAGTTTTTGAAACTCGCGAACAGCTTGTTCTAATTCTGTTTGATAGCTGCCTGCCCTAATGACTGAAGTCCGAAACTGAACAGCGAAATCTCCAAAGATTTTACGTCCACTGACTAGGTCACCGACCTCTCGTCCGTATAGCTTGGCCAACTCGATGATCTCCTTGGGCTGAATTCTTCGTTCCCCCTTTTCTAAGGCGGTGACCGTAGTACGAGCCATCCCCAGTTCGCTTGCCACATCTTGTTGAGTCATCCCGCGAGCTTTCCTGGACTCTTGAAGACGCTGACCGAGTAGCCTTGGATCGAGACTATCTAAGACATGCTTTTCCATTTCTATACCTCTCTATACTTATCTCAAGCTCAGATTGAGAGGGAATGCTTTCCACTCCTCCACATACGCGCGATACATACGAAGATACGATTGCGCAACATCGTTCATGGCCATTTGACGCCGGTCGCACAGGTCATGCTGAATCTCAAAGAGTTCCGGGAAAGCTTCTGTCAATGCCTCCCAGGGCGACTTTGAACCTAGGCACGTTCGAATTCTATCCGCTTGGTCGAGCATTGCCATAAGCGGATAGAGTTGATCTCTCCTGAGACCAGCGAAAGATTTCTTGACATCAAACCGGTAGAGATTAGCTGGATCATCGCCATCCAGGCCGGCGGCATGCGGGTTCACTATTTGCATTGACTTTCCTGGGAAAAGCCCAAGAAAATCGCTCGTTCGTGCTAAGGACAATGGATGGACTCCTCTTGTATTGTCGATGCCAAGCTGTCCCTCGTTAAATGGCAAATTAGCAGCCCCAACTCCATTTTCTCAAACGTACAAGACCGTGCTCTTTGCCATTATGGCGGCAGTTGCTCCAATTAAGAGAAATACGAAACCACGGCTTCTTTGGCTCGTTTCCTCGCAGCAGGTGCGCTCGGGCCTACGTATTCCGAAAGGCACAACTAGGCTTCTTAGTTCTCTTGATTGTCTGTGCCAATATCTCACCAATTCCTTTATCAGGTCACGCTGGATTTGTGTTGTGCGTTGGCTCGTAGAACCGGAAATTACGATAAACGAACAATCCTGATGTTCGCCCATTAAACTACATAAACCGGCTAAGGAGTCAAGCCCACCGCTAAATAATAAAGAGATTTTAGGATCCGACACAGGTGACGCAAATAGAGGTTCCACATATTCGGACTTGCGCTTGACATTCAACTTGGAGAACTCAAACTCCCACGTGTCCTCTGTGAACCAGGAGAGCAGATTAACCAGAGATGAACTTATTTCCTTCGACTTCCATAAATCAAGTTCTCGAACGCGTAACCGGATATGTATTTCCCGGTGTCCCGTCAACTCAAATGATTTTGAAGTACGATTCCGCTGAGACCTGCGGTCCTCGTAATATACAGCCATCGCCAGGTCAACGAGGTCCGCGAGTTTAGGGGGCAGAATACTGCCGAAAGCTCGCGATAAAGGAGAATCGTCCACCCAATAGCGGTTCTCAATATCAGGGCTCTGCGTGATATCGCTAAAATCGAAATTATTCATTCTCTTTCATTTTGCCATTTTCAAAAGTTACTAATCATAACGGTTCGTCGAGCAATTCTCGAGTGGGTTTCCGAATTCCTTTTCGCCCGGGTGCTCGTATCTTGGTTGAGTTCGGATTTTTAGCCAGGTTAGCTGCTAGTTTAGATACGTAGGCTTTCTGCTTTTCCTTAACACCGCTTTCCCATTTGCGCTCTTCGCCGATATCGCCGAAGCGGTGCGCAATCAGATAGTTTCTCCCGCGGCCGAAGAAGTGGTGGTCGGCTAAGTCTTGACATATTTTTTCAGCCAGATTCTGTCTAAGCTCGCCACTATTTCCGGTCATTACTTGTTTCGCTAATAAAGACCTTGCTGCTCGTGCAGCAATCTTGGTCGTTCGATTCTGCTTGTGCTTTTCCTCGACTTGTCTGATCGTTGCCAAAGCCCTAGAGACATTGATGGCACCCGCCGCCGCAAATAAGGGCTGCGTTCTCCTCTCATGTACGACATCGGTGACTATCTGTGCAATCTCCTTGAATCCACGACAGCCTTTGGATTCTCGTAACGACTTCGCCACTGCCGCACCGCAAGCCGCACAAACCTCCGAGTCGCCGCCTGCGGCATTATTTGCCAGGTTGTATACCTTTCGCCAACCTGGGGCAAAAGTTCTCTGAAATAGATCTTTGTCCGGCATTTTACTTAAGGTAATAATATCATACTAGGCTGACAATGTCAAGTAATTAGATGAATAACTATCTTACGATGTCAGTCTAGTGATGATGTAGTGGGCACCATCCCTGCCCTATGCCCCCTTGATAGCCCTTGGTATGATGCATGCCTTCCGGCGCTATTCTCATTGTTTACAGTACCATCTTTTTGGGCAGGATTTAACGTTGCAGTTGTTTTTTATATACTTCTGTTGCTACCAGGGCATAATTTCAAGGTGCTCATCCCCAAAACAAGGGCATCTTGTCCATCTTGTGCATTTTCAAAGCTGCAGTTCGCCTCCCCGGTGGGCATCTTGTGTTCCGCGGTGGTCATCTTGTAGATTCGGCAGTTCCCAGACCCACCGCCCCCTGCCCCCAAACCCCAACTTTCCCGCCTGGAGTTAACCCTCAGTCGGCCCTTCGCCCGCCTTAAGGCAATCTCCGCTTCTATGCCTGCGGCCTTCGCGTCATCGAATATCTGTTTTACCCCTACCGCCCCCTCCTGCTCCGGTGGGCAGGTAGTCCGAGGCCTGCCCCTGGCGCTGTGATAAGATATAAGGGTAGACAGGAGGAGTCGAAATGGTAGAGACAGCCAAAACCGCCAAAGCGCCTGAAATGAGCAAAAGGGCCAGATGGGAGAAAATCAAGAGGGAGCTGCTGAAGTTACCGAAAAAAGTTCCCGAGATCAAAGCTATCGCTATAGACACCAGGAACGAAGGAATCCTTATTGTGACGGACCCTATAAGTCATAATTTGCACATGGATCTTTATGATATCGGCAGGAGCTTCAGATATAAATTCGGCTTTCCATTTGAGAAATTTGAAATTGAAAACCTGGCCCAGGTGATACCCGGGTACCCCTGGCAGAAGCTCATTCTTCCTGGCTACAAAATAATCTACCAGAGGTAGCTTCAAATGTCTGACAAAGACGGGCATCTCAGAAAAGCAGAGCACAATCTCAAGTTTGTAAAAACCTTTAATCTGGAAAACACAAAATACCTGGATTGGGCTGCTGTAGCTATATTCTATACCGCCTGTCATTATGTAGATGCCTATTTTGCCACAACCGGCAAACTGGAATTCGTTAACCATGGACAAAGGAACGATGCCGTTGAGGATGAGCTTTCCCCCATAGCCCGCCAATACCTGATCCTTTTCAGGGCCGGTCATGACGCCCGCCTTAAGGCAATCTCCGCTTCTATGCCCGCGGCCTTCGCGTCATCGAATATCTGTTTTACCCTACCGCCCCCTCCGCAAGCTCCCTTTTCAGGAACTCCATGGCCTCATCAACTACCGTCTTGTTTTCGCTGCTGTACCCCTTCCCCAGGATTTGCTCCGCTGTCAGCTTGCTTTCCCCCGTCCAGTACAGGCCTCCGTCGCGAATCTCATATCCCATGGAACTTCCTGTTGGTGCCAGGTTCGACTTTATATGCGCCAGAGCCCGCTTTTGCTCGTTCTCGGGATCGCAGCCGGCCAGTAATACGGAACGGCACGCTGCCGTGATATCTATGCTTCCCAGGCCCCGGTAAATTGTACGCAGAGCGCCGCTTTTTGCCAGGTGCCTCACCCCCAGGATGGAAGCCCCATACTTTTCACATATATGCGCCAGCTTCGATAGAATTGTCCTGGTCTCATTTGCCCTGTTCAGGTCAACCTCCGTTCCCAGGTAAGCTACCAGCGGGTCAATGATTATCAATGCCGGATGTAAGTCCTCTATGAATTTGCCGAATATCCTCAGCCCTTCTTCATTGAAGCTGAGCGGGCCTCCAATCGCATGGATGTTCTCCATGTTTGCCCCCGTACCATTCAGGCGGGGCAGAATGGTGTCTCCAATCCCGTCTTCGGCCGAAGCTATAAGCACCGATGCCGGCTTCGAGCTCTCCCCGCCCGGCAGCCCCTTGCCCACAGAAAGAGCAGCGGCTATGCCTAGGCTTACCCATAATTTGCCCACTCCAGGGTCTCCTTCCAGCAGGGTCAACTTGCTTTTGGGCAGGTAGGGATGCCAGAGCCACTCCACGCTCATTTCCACAATACTTGCGCATCTTGATCATCTTAATCATTTTGAATCTGAAAATGCCTGCTCATCATGAGCATCTTAATCACTGGTTTGATCATCTTAATCGCGTGGCGGGTCCCCGTTTTAGAAATGTTAGGTGGCGCTATTTTTCTGCAAAATTGGGGAAAAGCAAATTGATAAGCTGAGCAAATATTTGCCTTGTTTGCCTTATTTGAGCAACTGGAGGAACTCGTCGCGGCTGAGGTTTGACTCTCTCAATATCTCTCGAAGTGTTCCCGTCTTGATCTCCCTCCCGGCCCGTTCCAGGGCCCTGACGACCTGCTGCCATGTAAAGCCAGACAGCCGGCTCACACCGCCACTTCTCGCTCTTCGACTTGAGGCACTGGAATTCCTCGCCCCTCGAGACTCTCCAGGTAGACTCCTATGGCTTCTTTTATGTTGGTCAGAGCCTCCTCTGTTGTTTCTCCTTGAGAGATGCATCCAGGCAAGGCAGGCACGTATATTGCGTAACCCCCCTCTGGCTGTGGCTCAAGGACTACCCTGTATTTCATCCCACCCTCCTGTCCAAAGACTCTTCTTTTGTACCCTCAATCTGATTCATTCTAGTATTACTGTGACCGAAAGACAACGTCTATTCGTTTTCCCGGTTTGACATAGGTCCGACAAAATCGCAGCTATTCCTGAATTGCCCTGGTTACTACGGTTTCTCTTTCTTCACGAACCGGGCTCTCAGTCCGCTGAAGAGGTCGTATATCACGGGGACTAGCACCAGGGTGAATATAGTAGAGGTTACCAGGCCGCCGATGACAACCGTGGCCATGGGGGCGCGGAATTCGGAGCCTTCACCGATTGACATGGCGATGGGTATCATGCCGAAGATCAAGGCCAGGCTGGTCATTAGCACCGGCCTTAGCCTTACAGGGCCCGCGGTTAGCAAAGCTTCCCTTGTGCTGAGGCCGCGCTTCCGCTGCTGGTTGGTGAAGTCTATCAGTATGATGGAGTTTTTGGCCGCAATGCCCATGAGGAGAATTATTCCTATCATGGCCGTAATATCGAGGCTTTTCCCGGTAACCAGCAGGGCCAGGAATGCCCCGATGATGGCCAGCGGCAGCGCCACCATGATGATCAGCGGCTGCGTGAAGGAGCCGAACTGGGAGGCAAGGACCATGTATATGAAGAGCACGGACAGCAATAACGAATAGGTCAGCACTGTGAACGAGTCCTGCATGAACTCCACTTCCCCGCCGAATTTATAGCTGATATCCTCAGGCAGGCCCATTGTTTTGAGCTTCTGCTGGATGGCATCGGATACCTGGCTTTGCGAACCCGATGTGAGGTTCGCCCCTATGACTACCTGCCGCTGGCGGTCCTGGCGGAAAATTATGCCCGGCCCGGTCTGGAAGGATGTTTTCACCATCGAGCTCAGCGGGACCTGCGCGCCCCGGTTGTTTATCATAGTGGCGGAAAGTAAGTCCTGAGTGTTGTCTCTGTCTTCTTCCCGCAATCTGACCGTTATGTCTGTGTCTTTTCCGTCTTCCTGCAACCTGGATACGGTTTCGCCCTCAACCATGCTGCGCAGGGTAGTGCCTATCTGGGCGACGCTGAGGCCGAAATCCGCCACCCTTTTTCTATCTACGTCGAGCGTGATTTCAGGCCTGCCGGATTTAGAGCTCTTGTCCACGTCCTCCAGTCCCGGCACTTCTTTCATCATGTTCATCACGCGGTCCGCCGTCTGCTCCAGCTCCGGGAGGGAACCACTGGTCCTGAGTTGAACTTGAACGGGGCGGCCGAATACCACCTCCCTGCCGGAGGAAGAGCCGGCGCCCATGCTCGCGGCGCTGAAACTCAGGTTTCCGAGAGAAGCAAACTCGCTTCGTATTTGAGCCTTCAGGGCGTTCTCCTGGTTCCTCTCTTTAAGCTGGACATAAACGCTGGCGATATCGGAACCCGAACTGCTGCCCACGGTGACAAACTCGTCCTTCACCCAGGGGTGTTTCATTATCCAGTTCTCAAGCTCTTTTATGTTCTCGTTCGATTTGTCCAGGGCTGTGCCCGGCGGGAATTCAATGGTCATCTCGAACTGCCCCTGTTCCAGTTCATGGGACCAGGACCTTCCCAGGATGGGAAGAATGGCCATGCCGAGTGCGAAGAGGACCACCGCCGCCGCCACAGTCAGGAACCTGTGCCCCAGAGCCCAGACCAGGAAGGCGCGATAGCCGCGGTTCATGCCCTGCTGCGCCCGCTCGATGCCTTCCGATAGCTTGCTCCAGAAACTGACCCTGATTTCTCCGCTGCCTTTCTTGAAAAAGTGCGCCGAGAGCATGGGAGCCAGGGTAAAAGCTTCAAAGAGGGAAATAAGCACCGCGGCGGCAACGGTAATGCCGAACTCCTTGAGGAACCTGCTTATTATGCCGGTGGCGAAGCCAATAGGGAGAAAGACCGCTACCACCGTGAAAGTCATTGCCAGAACGGTCAGAGCCACTTCGGCAGTCCCCTGGCTGGCCGAATCCCGCGGCTCCTTGCCCGATTCCATGTGGCGGAAGATGTTCTCTCTTACGACGATGGCGTCATCTATCAGGAGGCCGATGCACAAAGCCAGGGCAAGAAGAGTAATCATATTCAAAGTGAAGCCAAACAGGCTCATCACGAAGAAAGTGGTTATGACGATAAACGGCAGTCCGATAACGGTTATCAGCGTGTTGCGCAGGTCGCGGAAAAAGAGGAATACCACCAGGCTTGCCATCAGAGCGCCAAGTATCAGGTCGCGCAAGGTGCTGTCGGAGGAACTCTTGATGAAGGTCGACTGGTTCAGCACCAGGGTAAAATCCAGGGCGGGATACTCCTGGCGCAGCCGTTTCAACTCCTTCATGGCCTTGTCGGACACATCCACGGTATTCGTGCCTGACTGCTTCCAGAGGGAAATGACTATGGCGTCCCTGCCGTTGAGCCGGGTCAGCGTGTGTTTTTCCTTGAAGCCGTCCTTTATGCTGGCCACGTCGCGGACGTAGACGGGTATTCCGCCCCTTGTGTCGACCACAACCTCGGATATATCGTTAATGCTGCGGAACTTGCCGATGGTGCGCAGGGAAAAATCCTCGTTAGATTGCGTAATGCGTCCCGCCGGAATGTTAAGGTTCGCTCTCTCGATGGCCGCGTAAACCTGCTGCGGGGAGACTTGCAGCGCCCGCAGGCGGGAGAGGGACATCTCAACCTGAATCTCCCTCTCCAGTCCTCCGCTTACCCGCGCTTCTCCAACTCCCGGTACGCGCTCCAGTACCGGCTTTATGTTGTCATCCAGCAGGGTCCGCAGAGCGTAGTCATCGAGGGTCCCGCTGGTATCAACCGCGGCAATCGAAAGTATGGGCATCATGGAGGGGTCGTATCTGAATACGAGAGGGTCTCTGGCGTCCTCTGGAAGAACGTTTCTGATGGAAGCCAGTTTCTCCCGGACATCGGAGTTGGCCCTGTCCGCGGAATGCTCAAGATCGAATTCTATGATTATTTGAGATACCCCTTCGCTGGAAGTGGAGCGGATGGTTTTCACGCCGTTCAGCGAGCCCAGGGCGTCTTCCAGAGGTTTGGAGACCTCCGTTTCGATCTCGTACGGGCTTGCGCCGGGGTAAACAGTGCTGACTGTTACTATGGGCATGCTGACATCCGGGTAGAGGTCGACTCCCATCCTGGTATAGGATATGATGCCCAGCACCAGAAGGGCCACGAATATCATGGTTATGAAGACTGGGCGTTTAATTGAGGTATCTGAAATCCACATTGTACTTCCTGGAGTTTTTATACTTAGAGCTGTGCATTGATGTCGTTCGAGAACGGGACTGAAAGGGGCGAAGCCCCTTTCAACGAAATACCTTCCCCCTCTCCTTCAAAGGAGAGGGGGATAAAGGGGGTAAGGTTACTCAACATTTCAGTTATTGCGGCAAAGACGCTGTTATAAACATTCCCGGGAGCAGGAGTTCCGCAGCCTCCTGGGGAGCAAGCAGGACATCGAAGGTCCTGGTTGCCGGGTTCAGGGCGGGGCTAACCGCCCTCACCTTTCCCTTAAAAACCCTGTCCGGGTAGGCAAGCACTCTCACGTCCCACACTTGGTCCGGCCTGACTTTTCCCACCGCAGCCTCTTCTATGGCTATCGAGACCTGCACCTCCCCTGACAGGATTGTCAGAAGGGGAGAGTTGGCTGAGGCGAGGGCGCCCTCGCTGGCGATTCTGGCCAGAATAGTGCCGTCAAACGGGGCATACAGGAACGCTTCGTCCCTGTTGGTTTTAGCCAGTTCCAGCGCGGACTGTGCCTGCTGGACTCCTATCCTCGCTATTTCAAAATCGTTTGACCTGAAAGGGGTCCTGGCAAGTTCGAGCTGCTCCCTGGCGGCGGCCACGGCAGCTTCGAGCCGGGTTACGTCCTGGGCCTTCGGAGGCGCCAGCAGAGCGTCCAGCGACGCTTTAGCGGCATCCACGGTAGCTTTGAGCCGGGCTATCGCTGATGGGGTGGGAGCGGCCTTTAAAGAATCAAGCTGGTCTCTCGCTATCTGTATCTTGGCCTGCTGCTGCGCCAGTTGCGATTCCCTCGTGGCGAGGGCATAGTTCAGCCCTTCCACATCGACGATTCTGGTTATTTGAAGGGTCCTGGCGGTTTCGAGGTCAACAGACCGGAGCTTCTCTTCGGCGTCCCTGACTTGCGATGCGGATATCCGTATTTGCTCGGGCGTGGCGCCCGCCACAAGCGAGTCTAATTGCGCCTGCGCCCCGTCGAGATTCGCTCTCGCGGCGGCTATCTGCTCTTTTGTGGCGCCAGCCAGCAGAGCGTCAAGCTGGGCCTGGGCTCCCTTGAGTGCAGCCTCTGCCACAGCCACCTGCTCTTTTCTGGGGCCCTCCTCCAGTTTTGCCAGATTCACTTTGGCGAGGGCTAACGCGGCTTCGGCCTGCTTCACCTGAATGTCCAGGACGTCATGCTCAAGCACGGCGAGCAGGTCCCCTTTCTTCACCCTGTCCCCTACGTCCGCCTTGATTTCCCTGACCCTGCCGCCGACTTTGGCAGTCAGGTCCACCCTGTTCATCGTCTTGACTTCGCCGGTATACGAGGACGCCAGCACGAAATCCCTGGCCAGGGGGGCAGGAGTGGCTCTCTGCTGCGCGCCAGGCGCTCTCCCCGTGGCCGCGGGTTTGCCCGGTGTTTCCTGGGGGACCTGCGCCGGGGTGCTTCCCTGGCAGGCAACGGGCAGAATGGCCAGAAACATAAGAGCGGTAACGGTAAAGGCAAGCTTAAGACTTGATCTTAGACTAGCGGGATTATGCATTTTCAGAGCGTCTCCTCACTTGTTATATTCAGGATAATTATATTTGGAAATGGACAAGTTTTCCAATTCGCCGGACCGCCTAGGCTTTCTTGCCATGCACTTTCATGCTTAACACGGATTTCGCCAGCCGGCTCATCTCTTCCGGCGACATGGTCCACTCTTTGGCCAGCGCCCTGGCCGTGGACTCATTGACCATTTCTTCTACAGGGAAGGATGTTTCCTCAAAAACTTTGACCTCTTGAAATCCCGCCGCCTTTATAGCGTTCAAATATTCTTTCTTCATTGTGGCCCCGGCGATGCAGCCTACGTAGGCTTCGACGGAGTTTCTTATGTTATCGGGAATGGCCTCTGTCAGGACTATGTCCGAAACGAAGAACCTTCCTCCCGGCTTCAGGACCCGGAAAGCCTCCGCGAAGACCCTTTTCTTATCGGGTGAGAGGTTGATGACGCAGTTAGAGATAATGACATCTATGGAGTTATCTGCGGCGGGGATATTTTCAATCTCTCCGAGCCTGAACTCCACGTTTGAATAATTCCCCTTTTCGGCATTATCCCGGGCTTTCTCGATCATTTCGGGTGTCATATCCACGCCGATGACTTTGCCGGTTCTGCCAACTCTGCCTGCCGCCAGAAAACAGTCAAATCCGGCTCCGGAACCGAGGTCGAGGACCGTCTCCCCTGCCTCTAAGGAAGCCAGGGCAACCGGATTTCCGCATCCCAGCCCCAGATTCGCGCCATCGGGGACCGTCTTGAGCTCTCCTTCCGAATAGCCCATCTTTCTGCTTATTTCGTGTACGGCATTGCCGCTTCCGCAGCAGGAACTGCTCGGGGTGGAACAGGACTTGCCCTGTTTCGCTATTTGGGCGTAGTTTTTCCTTACCTCTTTTTTTATCTCTGCCGTCTTCACAGTCCGCTCCTCCTTACTTCAAGATGTCTTTCATCACGGGTCCGAACATGCCCTTTATCATTTCGGCTAGTTCCTCCACTTTGATCAGACATATGAAGGATACTTTTTCATCCTTTTGCCAGCTTATTACGGCCAGCTTGTCGCCTGCCTTGATTTTTGCCTTTTCTCTGGTTTCCTTGGGTAGCACCATCTGTCCCCGCTCGTCAATACTTACCACCGACTCTACTTTGCAGCAACTCAGCCCTCCCCCTCCCGGCATGCAGTAATCCGTTTTTTTCTTTCTGGTAGCCATATCTCCCTTTCTGCGCGATTTAGTTCCAAGGATTCTGAATAATCAGAATACACAGAATAATAAGACAAAAAGCAGAAACTGTCAAGGGGGGGTAAGCATAGTATCCCTCACAGGCTGGCGTCAAGGATTTAATAAACGTGAGGCGCGGCCTGAATAAATATGCCATATTTTTTAACTTAACATAAGTGTTCAACTGGGGGTTTCTTCGTTCTCTCGACAAGAGCGGAAGAATCCTGTATATTTTTATGTGCTTTCAGCAGAATTAACCCAGATATGGAAGCAGTATCGCTTAGATGGGAAAAAGGAGAGTAGATGTCTGACCTGAGGAAACTATTCGAGCCTATAAACATAGGTCCGGTTAAGTTAAAGAACCGCTTCGTTATGCTGGCTATGGGAATGTTCATGGGAACGCCCTCCCGTCATGTTAATGACAGGGTAAAGGCTTATCATGAAGAGAGGGCTAAGGGAGGGGCGGGGACATTAATTGTAGGAATCCTTCCCGTGGTAAATGTTGACCCAAGCCTGGAAAATCAAATCGGAATTTCCCGCGATGACCATGTACCGGGACTTCGGGAAATAACAAAGATCATACACGATAACGATGCCAAAGCTTTTGCACAGATCGGCCTGGAACATTACTGGAGAAAAGGCAATAACCCCTCAGAGCTGGTAGGACCTTCTAAAGTACAGGCCCATCCCAAGCGTCCCGCGCCCCGGCCTATGACCCTTGAGGATATCCACCAGATGACTCAGGACTTCGCCAATGCGGGACGGAGAGCACGGGAAGCGGGCTTTGACGGAGTAGAAATACATATGGGGACGGGCTTTATATTAAGTCTGTTCCTCTCGACCTTTTCTAACAAGAGGACGGATGAGTATGGAGGGAGCGCGGAAAACAGGGCCCGTTTTCCCATTGAAGTGATAAAAGCTGTTAGAGCTGAAATAGGTCCTGGCATGGCTCTTACCTGTAAGATGTCCGGCCATGACTTCATGGAAGGGGGAAACACCCTGGAGGAATATCAAAAAATAGCGCCATTATTGGAGAAAGCTGGAATACAGGCGATTAATGTGGCTGCCGGCTGGCATGAGAGTGCCGTCCCTGTTTCCGTGGCTATGGTGCCCCAGGGCGGTTTTGCCTACCTCTCGGAGGGGATAAAAAAGGTAGTCAAAATACCGGTAATCTCCGGGTACCGCATAGTCAGTCCCGATGTGGCAGCAGATATCCTGAACAAAAACCAGGCCGACCTTATCGGAATGGCCAGGGCACTTCTTTGTGACCCGGACCTGCCTAATAAAGTTAAGGCGGGCTTGCTGGATGAAGTGAGGCCATGCATAGCGTGCTGCCGCTGTCTGGATGATGCCTTGGATGACAAAACTGCACTATGCTCTTCCAATGCCCGGCTGGGCAGGGAGATGGAATATGTAGTAAAAAGGACAGACAAACCTAAGAAAGTTTTTGTTGTAGGAGGCGGCCCTGGCGGTATGGAAGCTGCTCGTGTGGCGGCTTTGAGAGGCCACCAGGTGACGCTCTTCGAAAAAAGGAACAGGCTCGGCGGAGTGCTGCCCGAGGCGGCTATGCCTCCCTACAAAGGCGAGATGAATGGCTTGGTGAATTATTTTGCCAACCAGATGAAGAAGACCGGTGTCAAGGTGAAGCTGGGTGTGGAAGCCACCGAAGATGTGATTCTGAAAGAGAAGCCTGACGCTGTAATAGTGGCTGCAGGCGCTGAGCCAATCATCCCTAATATTCCCGGAATTCGGGGCAGCAATGTGTTGAGCGCCCTCGATGTACTGGGAGGGAAAAAAGAACTGGGCTCAAGTGTAGTAATTATTGGCGGCGGGTTGATAGGCTGCGAAACGGCGGAATATCTGCTGTCGCTGGGCAAGAAGGTAACGATAGTTGAAATGCTGGAACGCATAGGCCAGGATATAGGGGCCAGCTACAGATGGCTAATCCTTTCCCGCCTCCGGAAGGCTGGCGTCAGAATGGAAGTAAAGGCTAAGGCGGAGGAGATAAACGAAAAGGGTGTGGTTATCTCCAAAGACGGCGCCAGACAGTCCATCGAAGGGGACAGCGTGATAGTAGCCGTAGGCATGAGGCCGAACAAGGCTCTGGCGGAAAAGCTTCAGGGGAAGGTAAACAGTCTCCACGTCATAGGGGACGCGGCCTCGCCCCGCAGAATCCGCGAGGCCGTGGATGAGGCCTTCAAGACAGCCAAAGACCTGTAGGCCAGCCAATATTAGCCAAAGGGTAATTTCCAACGTATCGCAGGGGGCTCCGATTTATCGGAGCCCCCTGGTTTTTTGTAAATAAGCAGCATCATCGAAAATGCCGTCCTTTCCTAAGCTTTTTGAACCTGTCAGCATAGGCAATGTAACCCTGAAGAACAGGCTGGTATTTCTAACCACCGAGACCCTTCTGACCGAGCAGGGGCACATAACCGGGAGGCTGACAAACTACTACAAGGCAAGGGCGAGGGGCGGCGCCGGACTGATAATCGTCGGCACGGTTTTTCCTTTTAACTGGGACAAGCTGGGCGTTCTCCGCATCCACGACGATAGCTTCATTCCCGAATTCAAACGGCTGGTCGACGCCATTCACGCGTATGGTACTCCCATCTTTGCCCAGGTGGGAATGGAGCGGCTGTGGCGCCGCTCCGGTTCTGAACCCGTCGAAGCGGTAAGTCCTTCCGGCGTTGCTGTCATTCCGTCGCGGCCGGTGCGGCCCCTGACCCCACCGGAAATCAGGCAGATCGAGGATGAGCATGCCGGGGCTGTCCTGAGGTGCGGGAAGGCGGGATTCGACGGGGTGGAGATCCACGCCGGCTCCGGCTTTGTGATAAATCAGTTCATGTCAGCCTTCACGAACAAGCGTGTGGACGAGTACGGCGGAAGCGACGTTAACCGCCTCCGGATCCTGCGCAACCTGGTGGAGAAGGCGCGTCGGATAGCGGGCAATGATTTCCCTCTTACGGTGAAGATTTCCGGAGCGGACCTCATGGACGGCGGATCGTCAGCCGCGGACGTTCAAAGAATGGTCCCCCTGATTGAGGATATGGGCTTCGCCGCCATTAACGTCGCGGTGGGCTGGCATGAAAGTCCCGTTCCGACAGTGATCAGCCAGATTCCCGAGGGACACTGGTCATATCTCGCGGAAGGCATAAAGAAGGTGGCAAGAGTCCCGGTGATTTCCACTTACCGGATAACCAGCCCGCAGACCGCTGAAAAGATACTGGCGGAGGGGAAAGCCGACATGATAGGCATGGCCCGCGGCCTCATTGCCGACCCTGACCTTCCCAATCTCGCTGAAGAAGGGAAGCCGGACGACATTCGCTCCTGTATAGCGTGCTGTCTTTGCCTGGACCGGATTTTCGGCAGGAAAGAAGTCCAGTGCTCGGTGAATCCCCTGCTGGGCAGGGAAAAGGAAACAGAACTGCGCGAAGCGCTGGTCAGGAAGAAAGTCGTCATAATCGGCGGAGGGCCCGCCGGAATGGAAGCTGCCCGTGTCGCGGCGCTGCGGGGTCACAGGGTGACACTTTTTGAAAAGAACAGAGAACTCGGAGGACAGCTCATTCCGGCCGCCGTGCCGCCTCATAAGTCAGATATCAACAAATTCACGGAATACCTGAAAAGGCAGCTCAATAGGCTGGGGGTGGAAGTCAGGACCGGTGTCGAGGCCGATATGCGTTTGATAAGCAAGGAGGCGCCCGATGCGGTAATTCTGGCTGCGGGCGCGGTACCCGGCATACTTCGCATTCCCGGCGCCGCCGGCCCGAATGTCTTTGACCCTGTGGAAGTCCTGACCGGCAAGAGGAAGATAGGTGGGGAGAGAGTGACCGTTATCGGAGGAGGCTATGTCGGGTGTGAAACGGCGGACTATCTTGCCTCAGGGGGCAAAAAGGTTATAATTACTACCCGGCAGGAGAAAGTGGGGCATGGTGTGGGTGTAAGTAACCGCTGGGCTTTGCTGTCCAGATTGAGGAAAAACGGCGTCAAAATGGAACCGGGTTTCACGCCTGAAGAGATAACCCCCAGCGGGACAAGGGGCCTCAGGGACGGCAAAGAGGTCTTTTTTGAAAGCGATGCTGTTATAATATCGGGTGGCATGAAGCCCCTTGACAGCCTGGAGAATGCGCTCCCGAATAAGGGCATAAAGTTTATAAGAATAGGCGACTGCCTGGAACCCCGCGGGATCCGGGACGCTGTGGTGGAAGGGTTTGATGCCGGGATGGCAGTATGAAAGTAAATCAAAGATAAAAAGATCAAAAATAAAAAATCTTGGAAAGGAGAGTTATGGAATTAAACTTGAAAGGAAAGGTAGTCATAGTTACCGGAGCTTCCAGGGGCATAGGCGAGATAATAGTGAAGACCTTCGCCAGGGAAGGCTCCAACGTGGTGATTGCCGACATCTTGCAAGAGCCGGCGGAGAAGGTCGCCGCGGATTGCCGCACGCTGGGGGTCCAGGCTTTAGCTGTGAAAACCGATGTGACCAAGTTGGAAGAGGCCCAGAAGCTGGCCAAAGCCGCCCTGGACAAGTTCGGCAGGATAGACATCCTGGTGAACAACGCCGCGGTTTTCAGCATTGCCCCTTTCGTGAAAGCGCCCTGGGATGAAATCACCAGGTGCGTCAATGTTTGCGAATGGGGAGTCTTTAACTGCACCCGCGCTGTCCTGGAGACCATGATAAACCAGAAAAGCGGCGCTATAGTCAATATCGGCTCCGACGCCGGACGCGTGGGAGAAATCTACCAGGCCGTATATTCGGCTACTAAAGGCGCGGTAATAGCGTTCACCAAGGTCATCGCGCAGGAGGTAGGCCGGAACGGTATCAGGGCGAATGTAGTTTGCCCTTCCATAACAATGACCGCGGCTAACAAGGAGCTTCTGGAGACCCAGTATCTGAAGGATGAGGAGTCCAGGAAGAAGGTCCTGTCGTTGTATCCGCTGCGCAAGCTGGGAAAACCGGAAGACATCGCCGACATGGTGGTCTTCGTAGCTTCAGAGAGAGCAGGGCACCTGACCGGGCAGACCATCAGCGTCAACGGCGGCTACTGCATGCCCTAGGCCGATAAGCTCGGTTTGAAAGGGGCGCCGGCCTCTTTCGTTTGATTTAAATGTTAAGTCCCTCTCCCCTTTCTTTCTGGGGAGGGGGGACAAAAGAGGACGGAAAGGGACATCGTCCCTTTCGAAAAAGCTACTTTCCCTCTCCCCTTTCAAGGGGAGAGGGATAAAGGGAGAGAGGTCATGTCGTATCAAAATATCCTGGCAGAAACCCGGGACGGCGCCGCCATCATCACCATAAACAGGCCGCCCGTGAATGTAATGAACATCGCCACCATGAGAGAGATGGGCGCTGCCATCAAGGAAGGGCTGGCTGACCCCGGAGTGAAAATCCTGGTGGTGACCGCGAGCGGCAACAGGGCTTTTTCCGCCGGGGTGGATGTGGCGGACCACGTTCCCGAGCGCATGAAAGACATGCTGGAGTCCTTCGATAGCATAATCACTTCTCTCCTGTTTTCCGAGAAGCTGACGCTGGCTGTGGTTAACGGCATGGCCTTGGGAGGGGGCCTGGAAGTTGCCCTTTCCTGTGATATGGTGCTGGCTTCCGGGAAGGCCACCTTTGCCGCGCCGGAGATAAAGCTGGGCATGTTTGCCGGAGTGGGCGCGATTCTCCTTGCCAGGCTTGCTCCCCTGCGAAAAGCTGTGGAAATCATATGCAGCGGAGACAGCATCAGCGCCCGCGAGGCCGAGATGGCCGGCATTGTTAACAAGGTAGTTCCCGAGGAGAGCCTTGAGGCTGAGAAAGCCAGGTTCATTGCCCGTTTCACCGCTAACAGCGGCATCGCCATGAAGATGGCCAAAAAAACCGTTACCAGCGGCTACATGCGGGAGGTCAGGAACGCCATGCATGAGGGAGAGAAAATCTACGAGGATCTGATGAAGACCGAAGATGCCCACGAAGGCATGAAGGCCTTCATGGAAAAGCGCAAACCCGTCTGGAAAAACCGCTAGCCAGCCTTCCTTTCCCTTTCCAGAAAGAGGATTGAGAAGGACATCATCCTTCTTGAAAAGAATAGTATCCCCCTCTCCTTCCAAAGAGAGGGGGACAAAGAGCGTGAGGTTAGCATCCTCCCCATTGACGCCCCGCTGATATTGTATATAATGGGTAATGGGGGTGCAGGATGCAGGTGTCGAAACACGTTCATTCTCTGAAGATTCCCTTTAAGCTGCAAATCGGACCGGGTATTGCGCTGGAGAGATTTGTCAACGTAAATCTCATATATGGAAAGCAAATCTATGTGATTGACAGCGGCGTCGCCGGTTCCAAGGATATAGTCTTTGATTACGTTCGTAAGACCGGGCGCGACCCCGCCGAGATAGCCATCATTATCTTCACGCATTCCCACCCGGACCACATCGGCGCGGCGCGGGAAATGCAAAAAGCGACGGGCTGCAGGACCGCATCCCATGCCGCTGAAAGGTCCTGGATTGAAGATGTGGAGCTGCAGTGCAGGGAGCGGCCCGTTCCGGGGTTTCACACGATTGTCGAAGGCTCCGTCAAAGTAGCTATTACCTTGAAAGACGGCGATGCTTTCGAGGTCGGTGGCGGCGGCTGCCTGAAAGTCATAGATACGCCGGGACATTCGAAGGGCCATATTTCACTTCTGTATGGCGACGAAGGAGTGCTCATCTGCGGAGATTCAGTCCCTGTTCCGGGAGAAATCCCTGTATATGAAGATGTTCTTGCCTCGGTCGAATCGCTTAAGAGACTGATGGAGATAAGCGGACTGAAGGTCTTGCTTTCCGCGTGGGACGAACCCCGCTACGGCGGGCAGGCCTATGAAACCCTGGGCAGAGCTATAAGCTACATCCGGAACATTCACACGGAAGTTCTGAAAGCGAAGGCTGAGCTTCGTTCATCCGACCCCGCGGTTCTGGCAAAAAGTGTTTGCGAAAGCATGGGCTTTCCCCCCGCAGCGATAAATCCCCTCTTCTTCAAAACGATCCAGGCCCATCTGAAGGCTGGCAGCCGTCTCGACCTGTAGATTCGGACGTTCCCGCTCGTAGAGGCAATTCATGAATTGCCCCTGCAAACCTCCGGGGAACTGTCTCGCGGCTTCTTCGAGACCTGCAGTTAATGCGTTTGCATTAAAGCGCTAACAGGACGCTGAGGATATGTGGAGGGGGAGAGAAATGATTATTGTCGGGAGTCATAGAACGCCATGCGGAATTACTCTGGTTGGGTTGCAGGGCCTCAGTGTTCGTGTATCCACCTGGTCAAATCTTCAATCAGAAAAACCCTTTTCCTGCCAATCTTGTGGGATGGTAACCCGTCGGTCATTAGTTTATACATGGTCTGATGACTCACATCAAGGAATTCCTGAGCTTCCTGAAATGTGAAGAATATTCTCTCCACATCCCTTACCACCACTTTTTTTTCTTTTTTCACCCGGTAATTCATTTTGCTCCCAACCACCCAATTTTCTATATATTACCTAATTGCCATTGATTAGGCACAAATAGACTTAAATAGCTATAATATGATTAATGTAGATATATATTGACATGTTTAGTATTATTGTCTAATATTTAAGAAATCTGAAAATTCAGGGACCTGATTTGCTTCCCTTTGCCTGGAACTCAGACAGGCCGTTTGGAGCTCCATAGCTGCAAGACAGAGAACAAAAGGGGTAATGACGCTCGCGGATTAATATCGAACTGGGAAAAAACCTGCCGGAGCACGCAGCTGCTTTCCCCGAAAATGCTTTCTATTGCCTCCGTATTCTGAGAATAGAAGTTCACGGGAAAATGATTATCGACTGCTTCAAGTATAGCATGGCTAAATGCTTATTTGCAAAATAAACGGAAATAATAAAGCGATTATCCATGTCTGGAAAAGCAACTGAAATAGTATTAACTGAAGAAGAGCAACTGCAATTAGAGTCCTGGATAAGAGCAAGAACCGGGGAGAAGCGCCTGGTCCGGCGGGCGCGAATCGTTCTGGAAAGCGCCTCAGGAAAAATGACCAGGGACGTCGCCTGCAACTTGGGATTAAGTCCTGCTATTGTAAGTAAGTGGCGCAAGCGGTTTTCTGAGCAAAGAATCTGGGGTCTCTTTGACGTGCCCAGGCCCGGGACAAGACATAAGTATGACCTCTGCGTGGAGCAGCGCGTCCTGGCTATGCTGGAGGGGCCTCCCCTGGATGGTCAGGCAAGCTGGACAGGAGGGCTTTTAGCTAAAGCCCTGGGGGATGTCTCGGAAGACCGGGTTTGCCGAGTATTGCGAAAACACAGCATTCACCTCAGGCGCCGGCGTAGCTGGTGCATAACCATTCCCGCGCAAGTTGTTTCCAAAGCTGTTGATATCGTGGGTCTTTACCTTGCCCCACCCCGGAACGCTCTGGTTCTTTGTGTTGATGGAAAAGCTTCTGTCGGAACTTCAGCGGGATCTCAAGGGTGCCTGTGTCTGTATGACAGGCAGGCCTTGAAAAGATTCACAAATCCGCCGCATGTAGATGGGCAGGATAAGATTGCTAGCTTGTCCGCTGCCCTTGGGTTTGCAGCGGACATGATGAGCGCCGGGGACTATTCCCGGTGCGCAAGGAGGGAATTTCTGGATTTTATGAATGAGATTACTGCCAGTTGGCCTGGAAAGGAAATACATGTTTTGCTGGACAGCATGAGTCCACTGAGCCCCGGGGAGGGCTGCTGGCTCAAGCACCATCCCGGGGTTAGTATCCATATTACCCCTTCTCATGTTTCCTGGATTAACCAGGTAGAGTGCTTGTTCGGTCTCCTTATGGAAATCCCCTCTGATGGGGCGCAGGACGCCGGTTTTGCTTGCGCCGCGCGGATGCGCCGGGCTATCGATAATTTTGTGGCTGTCTACAAGCGGGATGCCGCCCCTTTTGAGTGGCGCAAAGGGCATTGCTTTTCAGACAGCGGCAGCGGATAAGAGGGGATTCATGGACCTGGCTATTATCCTGCTCCTTTCTGTTTTAACGGCGCCGCTGGTGTTCTTAGCCTCCGGACCATTGAGGATAGCCCTGGGGCTGGCCTTTGTTCTCTTCTTTCCGGGATACACCCTCATTGCTGCCCTCTTTCCCAGAAAAGGCGACCTCGATGGAGTCGAGCGCCTCGCCCTCAGCTTTGGCCTGAGCATTGCCGTGGTGCCCCTCATTGGCCTGATCCTCAACTACACCCCCTGGGGAATCCGGCTGGAGCCCATCATGATATCCCTGCTCATCTTCATTACGGTCATGTCGGGCATTTCACTTTATCGCCGCTGGAAGCTGAACCCGGGCGACCGTTTTGACATAGAGTTCAAATCCGGTTTTCTGCGCCTTTTGCCGGGCTGGAGAAGTCGGGGTTTTGCAGACAAACTGCTCACCGTTCTCCTGGTGATGGCCATCGTCGGCGCCATTGGCACGCTGGCCTACGCCTTCGCGAAACCAAAGGTGGGGGAAAGGTTTACGGAGTTTTATGTCCTGGGATCGGAAGGAAAGGCGGAAAACTATCCGCGAAAGCTCATCCTGGGAGATAAGGGCGCGGTGCTCCTTGGCATAGTCAACCAGGAGCATGAGTCTGTTAGCTATCGGGCTGAAATGTACATAGATGGGGCGAAGATTGGGGAAGTGGGTCCTGTCGCTCTTGATCACGGGAAAAAGTGGGAGCAGGAAATTACCTTCGTACCCACCAGGGCGGGGACCAGTCAGAAGCTGGAGTTCAGGCTATACAAAGGGATGGAGAGCGCCCCCTATCGCACATTGCACATATGGCTGGATGTACTGAGTAAGCCTGGTTAATAGAACATCCCCTCCTTCTTCTTCTCTCCGTTAATACAAACGCATTAATTGTAGGGGCAGGTTTTAAACCTGCCCGCCCTGCTTTGTAGGGGCACGGCGTGCCGTGCCCACTGAGTCCGCCGTGCCGTGTAGGGGCAATTCATGAATTGCCCTGGAATTAATGCGTTTGTATTAGCTTTCTCCTCTGTCACCCTGCGACCTTATTCACCCTTCACGCTATTTGTCACCCTGCCTTCTTTTCTGTCACCCTGAGTGAAACGAAGGGTCTGTCTCCATGCCTGCAAACCATGACCCATTTAGATTAATATAGCTGTTATTAGATATAATTTGACATCATTAGAATATCTGCTGTAAGATTCACCCGTCGGAAAAAATTTGGAATGGTGTTTGTGCCAACGGTTTGCTTTTGCCTCTGATTCAAGCTCATCAAAGCATCCCTACCGCCTGAGCCATAGCACTATGTAGAGATGAAAAGGGAAAATTTTCGCCGGATAAGGAAGGGTTACTCCCCGGAGGAGCCAGCTACTTTTCTCGAGCAGGCATTCTATCTGCTCTGGGTCATTGGCGTCTCTCTAAAAATCCTGGTCTGGAGCGGTCCCAGGTGGTCCCGGCAGGAGAAGAAGAAGTCAAAGCGATAGCCATGCCGACGTCCCGTCAAACAATGCAGGTGGTAATACTCGCCGGCGGGCTGGCAACCAGGCTTGGCGAACTGACCAGGAACAGGCCCAAGTCTCTTCTCCGGATTCAGGGTAAGCCCTTTCTGGAATATCAGCTGGAGTTCCTCAAGAGGGGCGGAGTAAATGAAGTCGTTTTGTGTACCGGTCATATGGGAGAACAGATCAAAAGCTGCTTCGGGAATGGAAACAGATACGGGCTAAGTATCGAGTACAGCCAGGAAGACAGGCTCCTGGGGACGGCAGGCGCTCTCAAGAATGCTGAAGCGCTTCTTAATGAAGAGTTCTTCACGCTATATGGCGACTCATATCTGTTTCTCGATCTTTCCGCAATCATGCGCTATTTCAAATCCCGCGGCAAGCTTGCCTTGATGACCGTCTATAAAAATCATGACCGTTATGATAGAAGCAATACAGCCATCGAGGGAGACCTTGTCAGTAGATACAGCAAGAACGGCGGAGCTGGTGACACGGCTTACATCGATTACGGGCTGAATATACTTGCGAAGAGGGCCCTGGATATGGTTCCACGCGCCCGGTTCTATCCCCTGGAAGACCTCTTTTCCCGTCTGGTCGCGAAAAAGGAGCTCCTGGCTTACGAAGTCAACGAACGCTTCTACGAGATCGGCTCCCCTGCCGGACTCAGGGAATTCGAAGAGTATATGGGACCAATTAGGTGATACTGTCGAGGGCGCCGACGCGTATAACCCTCGGCGGCGGTGGAACCGACCTCAAATCCTATTACTCCGGTTTTGGAGGCTTTCTGATCGCCGGCGCCATTAACAAGTACTGCACTATACTGGCCAACAAAAGATTCTATAGCAGCATCCGCCTCGGCTACTCTCAAACGGAAATCAAAGATAGAGTGGACCAGATAGAGCACCGCATTTTTCGGGCCGCTCTGGAGCTCACGGGAATAAGGTCTGGTATCGAGCTCCTCTCAGCGGCAGACGTCCCCGCGGGTTGCGGTCTGGGCTCTTCTTCCAGCTTCACCGTATCTCTGCTCAACGCGCTCCACGCATATAAAAGGGACTTCGTCACACAGAAACAACTGGCGGAGGAAGCCTGTCATATCGAGATAGAGATGCTTGGCGAACCGATTGGCAAACAGGACCAGTACATGGCTGCCTTCGGGGGCCTCACCTGCCTCACATTCGAGAAAAACGGCGATGTGCTGGTAGAGCCGCTCCGGGTTTCCAGTGAGGTCATAGACATGCTGGAGGGCAATTTGCTTTTCTTCTTCACCGGCAAGGAAAGAAGCGCTTCGGATATATTGCGTGAACAGGATAACCGGAGCAAGCAGCTCGACCCGGATATGATTGAAAACCTGAACGAAATCAAAAAAATAGGCCTGGAAACGAGACGGTGCCTGGAAAAAGGCGACATTAATATGCTGGGGGAACTCTTTCATATTCACTGGGAGCTGAAGAAAAAGCGCTCCGGCAATATGTCCAGTCCTGTCATTGATGAGTGTTACGAGTGCGGGCGGAAGAACGGCGCCATCGGCGGCAAGCTGATAGGCGCTGGAGGCGGGGGGTTTCTCATGTTTTATTGTGAGAACGGGAAGAAGCCCAAACTAATCGAGACTATGCACCGCATGGGGTTGAGATGGGAGAAAGCCCGGTTCGATTTTGAAGGCGCCAAGATACTGGCTAACACCTGAGGGAGACAGATGCAAAACAAAGAGTTTATTGATAAATATCTCGCTGAGTTAAGGCAGATTGCGGCATCCTTCTCAGTACCTGATATTGACGGAGCCGTCGAGCTTCTCTATCAGGCCTGGAAAAACGGCAACCGCGTCTTCACCTGCGGCAACGGCGGCTCCGCTTCCACCGCGACCCATTTTGTTTGCGACCTGGTGAAAACGGTCGCCACGCCGGGAAAGAGGGGGTTCAAAGCCGAGTGCCTGAACGACAACATCCCTCTCATGCTGGCGCTCATCAACGATGAAGGCTTTGACGGTCTATATATAGAGCAGCTCAAGACGAAATTTCACCCGGGCGATGTAGTCATCTGCATCAGTGTTCACGGCGGCGCCGGCAAGGATAAGGCAGGGCAGTGGTCGCAGAACCTGCTTCAGGCGATCAGGTACGCCAGGGATAACGGAGGGAAGGCGATAGGTCTATCAGGTTTTGATGGAGGCCCGATGAAGGACGTTTGTGATGTTTGTGTCGTGGTGCCGGCGCACTCGACTCCTCAGGTGGAGTCCTTTCATCTCGCCCTTGAACATCTGATTTGCAGCCGCCTGAAAGAAAAGATAGAAGAAACCTCTTCCCCTCTCTCCTTCCAAGGGGCAGGGAGGAAAAAAGAGATGAAAGGGACTTCTGTCCCTTTAACAAAAAAAGTTCCCTCTCCCTTTATTAAAGGGAGAGGGCAAGGGTGAGGGTTCATAAATAATGTCTAAAGCAATTTTTCTTGACAGGGACGGTGTCGTTAATGAGCTCGTCTATCATCAAGACATAGGTATCATTGACTCGCCGTTTACCGTGGACCAGTTCAAACTCTGTGCCGGGGCCAGCGGAGGCATAAGGCAATTCCGTGAGATGGGATATAAAGTCGTGCTTATTTCGAACCAGCCCGGCATCGCCAAAGGCCACATGTCGGCGGAAACCTTCGAAAAAATAAGGTTCAGGATGAAACAGGCGCTGTCTCGGGGAGGTGTTTCCCTGGATGCGGACTATTATTGCTTCCACCACCCGGAGGCGAAGCTTGAGAGTTACAGGGCAACCTGTGAATGCCGTAAGCCCGAGCCCGGCCTGCTCCTTCGAGCGGCCCGGGAAATGGGATTGGACTTATCCCGGTCCTGGATGATAGGCGATGGCATTACCGATATCAGGGCCGGGAAGCTGGCGGGCGCGAGAACGATGATGATTGGAAAAGTGAAATGCGAGCTTTGCAGGCTCATGGCCGAAGCGGATGCCCGCCCGGACGCAGTGTGTTCCGGCCTGGTGGAAGCAGCCCGGGTCATCGGGCTGGAAGAGCAGTACCCGATTGCAAGTTTGGTGCGAAGAGAACAATCTATAACGGGCTGTCATCCTTGAGCATAAAAGGGTTGTCATTCTTGAGCGTAGCGAAGAATCTGTTGCGGGCAGTCATTCTGAACATAAGAGGGCTGTTATTCTGAACCCTTCACTCTGTCATTCTGAGCGAAGCGAAGAATCTAATACAAGAGGTATTAAATAATGTTGCATCGCACTTACCAACGAAGCTGTAGGGGCAATTCACGAATTGCCCTGGAATTAATGCGTTTGTATTAGAACCTGCTTAAAGGAGGCAAAATTGGAACTATTCATTGACTCGGCAAATACCACCGAAATCGAAAAGTGGCTGCGCATGGGAGTCATAGACGGTGTTACCACCAACCCCAGCGTCATGTGCAAAGATGGGGTCTATGATTGCGAAAAAGGGGCCAGGGAGATAGCTGCCCTGGTGCATCCTCGCTCGCTCAGCGTGGAAGTCACCACCAACGACCTCGACGAAATGCTGAGCCAGGCGCGGACATTCGCCTCCTGGGGGTCCAATATCGTCATAAAAATACCCCAGATAACTCAGGATGGCATTCCCTGCTATGGAGTGATAAAAGAGCTTGAGACCGAAGGGATAAAGATAAACGCCACTGCTGCCCTGTCCCTGGGACAGGTGATACTGGCTGCCAAGGCTGGGGCCACCTACATAAGTATTTTCACGGGCAGATTATCCGATGAAGGCGGCAACGCTCCTGAAGTTATCAGGAACTGCGTAACGTGGCTGGAACGCTGGAAATTCCCCAGCAGGATAATCGTGGGAAGTATCAGGTCGGTGGGGGATATTCTGACGGCTGCCATAGCCGGAGCTCATATCATCACCATCCCTCCCGAGTTCCTGGGCAAGATGGCCGACCACAAATACAGCCGTGAAACGGTCAGGCAGTTCGTTAACGACGCCCAAAAAGCCCTGGATATGATGGCGAGGGCAAGAAGGTAGCGAGATAAACATGACAAGCGCTGCCATGCTTCACCATTGATGAAACGACAAATCTCAATAATCAATGACCTGATAGTTGATGTAATCTCAACTGCCACTTCCGTAGACAGGTTGAAAGCCCTTAGTCAAACTCCCCTGTACTCCAATGCCCTTTACTTGATGCTGGCTAATATCGCCAATGCCCTTTTTGGCTTTGTCTTCTGGATAGTAGCGGCCAGGTTCTATTCTTCTGAAGATGTCGGATTTGCTTCGGCCGCTATTTCAGCGGCATCTTTGTTAGCCATGCTCTCAAGTCTCGGCTTGGGCTATGGGCTGATAGGGTTCCTTCGGTCCAGCAGGAATCCTGATAGCCTGATTAACTCCAGTCTTACCATTGTCGGCTTGGTCTCAACGGCAGCGGCACTGATATTCATTCTCGGCCTTGACGCCTGGTCTCCAGCCCTCATTTTTATCAGGGACATTCCCATTTACCTCGTTGTTTTCGTGCTTTTCATCCCGGTCTCCGCCGTGTCAGGGTTAGTAGACCATACCTTCGTAGCAGGATGTCAGGCTGGCTTTGTCGTGGCCAGGAATCTCATCTTCAACATATTAAGGCTGGCTCTATCTGTATTGCTGGCGGTGTTCTTCCATTCATTTGGCATTTTCGGTTCTTGGAGTGGTTCCCTGGCCGTATCGCTCCTGGTTGGCATCTTCTGGTTTCTGCCCAGGGCTCAATCCGGCTATCATCCTCGCCTCACTATTAACCGAAAAGCAGCCTCTGACGTGTTGCGTTTCTCCTTTGCTAACCACATTGGCGACATCTTCTGGACCGCCCCTGCACTCATTCTACCTATAATGGTGGTGAATCTGGTGGGTGCCGGAAATAACGCCTTTTTCTATATTGCATGGGCAATCAGCGGCATACTCACTATGATACCGGGTAATGTCTCAATCTCCCTCTTTGCGGAGGGTTCACATGGAAAGGCTAGACTGGAGCAAAATGTATTGCGAAGTCTAAAGATGGTCTTCCTCCTGTTAGTGCCGGCAGTCATCCTGGTGCTGGCTCTGGCTGACAAGATCCTCCTTCTTTTTGGCGGTCCATACTCCCAGGGTGCCACTACCCTGCTTCGTCTACTGGCTGTTTCTGCCCTTCCCGTGGCAATCAATGCTGTTTACTTTGGCATGATAAGGACGGAGAAGAAGATTAAAACAATTATTGGCCTGAGTGCTTTTATCGGCGTAGTTACAATAGGGTTGTCCTTCTTGCTGTTGCCCAGGATAGGTATTACTGGCGCTGGAATTGCCTGGCTAGTAAGTCATACTGGTGCCGCGTCTGCAATTGTTATCAGATGGTTAACAGGGCGACAGAAAGCTTTGTAGTCATATTTGGTTCATCACAAGTGGCCCTTGTCATAGTGGTAGCCGCTAAGGTCCTTTTGGCCCAGCGCCAGGTTCCTTTTTAATTGCCCGAAAAACTATAGCTTCCGTGCCTTGACGACCAATCCCACTCTGTTCCGGCTGAGGGGCTGGGCCAATAGGGCGAGAGGATAGGTGAGGGGGAAGAGGGCGCCAGCTTGAGGGAGCATCCTGGGCAACCGGATGTAGCGTACGGCATCGAGGCCGAAGCCGTTCTTTTCCAGTAGAGAAGCCATACTCTTCTCGTTATATCCGCTCCGCCAGTGGCCGCCGCCTATGAAGACTCCCTCCGGGATGTCATCTCGTGGCTTGGCCAAGGCTAGCTTAGGGGCAGCGTGTTCCTCCGCCTCGCCGCTGTAGGGAGTAGCCAGGACGAGGAAGCCTCCCGGCTTCAGGAGGCGCGACCACTCCCTCACCGCCTCCTGGTCATCCTTCAGGTGCTCGATTATCTCGCAGCCTAGGACGGTATCGAACTCGCCGTCGGGTATGCCGGTGGCAGTGATATCGCCGTAGTGGAAGGAAACGCCGTCAGCGCCGAGGGTGTGCTTGATCGCCTCCCCCAGCTTCAGGTTGTCCTGGTCGATGTCTATAACGGTTACTTCCCAGCCCCGGCGGGCGAGCTCGAAGGCGTGGGGGCCATAGGAGCCCCCGGCGTCCAGGAGCTTGCCCCGTTGGCCCTGGAGGAGGCCCAGGACCGCCCTGGCCACCAGGCGTTGCTCCAGGGCCAACGGCCAACCGAAAAGGCGGATGGCCGTCGGGCCTATCCACCGGAACAGCCGCCGCTCCAGCCCCGAAGCCAGGAACGGGGCCTTGGGGCTGGCCAGCATGGCCCGAACCACCTCAGCCCGTCCCAGGAACGAGTTATAACTCATGCTTTGCCTCTTCTGGCAGCGAACCATTTTCTAGAAGGAGCCAGGATTCTTGAATACCCTGAATCCCCCATTATCATAAACCTTCTCGGCCCATTGAAAAGCGTCTAGCTGGTCCAGTGGGCTATCACGGAAATAAAAGCTCATATTAGCAGTCTGCAACTCCGAGTCAAAATAATAGTCGCTTTGTCTGAGGAGTTCGCTTATAGTTAAAGGCGCCTGATCAAATGTAGAACCAGAAACCTTATTCTCTGGCCCAGTTACTCTAAGGGCGCCATGGAGGGTGACCTTTCCTGCGGAAAAATGTAAAAGCGGCCCATTCTCTTTGATCTCGCCCGCCCTGGGATCACCATCGGTCCAGTGGTCCCAAACCTTGTAGAAGATTGTGCTGCTAGGGGAAAGATTTCGGACAGCGAACGCTCGCCCGCTTATCTCAGTGTCCGTCACCGTTCTCCATGGGTCAGCTACCCCCCCCCAGTGGGCAGGGATATGGAGTAGCAACAAAACCCCTACCATCAGGCAAAGGATTGCCCTCTTTTGACCGACAAAGACGATAAGAAAATAAACGGCGGCTGGCAGAGCAAACATGTAGGCTCTCAGAGCGCCTTCCGCCATGTATAATGTAGCTCCACCAGCAGCTAGGCCCACAATCCAGGCTAGCCAAGGAAGCCTTTCTTGGCTAGCCTTGTTCAGGATGCTTCGAACCAACCCAGCCATTGTACCAATAGCAATAAGAGCTACAATGAGGTAGGATGAAAGCAACGTCACCAGATACCGAGGTGTGACCTGCTCGTTGAGTCTTATCGCCCCCATTAGCGGGTTTTCCGCGGGAGCAACAGATGCGCCTTGCTTAATCTGGAAGTAGAGTGTGTAAACCCCTACATAAAAGGGAACAACAGCATAATACACCCAATGGGCCAGAAATATCACGCCGAAGATAACGCCAAGGGTAACCCCGACAGGCTTCCAGTTCTTTCTGAAAGGCAGATTGCCCGCCAAAACCAGAGCCAAAACACCCAAGCCAGCCATAATCGGTGTGAGGGGATGGCTCATCACCATGGCTCCGAATAACAAGACAAGCAACAAACGGGTTCCAGGAGTATCCCTTATCTTTCTATAGGACAGCTTCATTATTAGAAGGAAAAAAGCCAAGTACAATATGTATATCACTCCCTGGGGGTTAAGGGCATTCTGGCCCAGGAACCAAGCTGCCGACAAGACGATTGTCCCCCACAGTGAGGATAGGGTGTCCAGAGTGACCCTTAAAACCAGAAACACAAACAATAGCCATACCAAAAGAATCACCAGGGGAAAATAGTTGGTTACCCCCAGGGAGTCCCAGCCCGTCACCAGGCTGACGATACCCACCTGGAACAGGAACCCGGGCCAATTGAAATACGAACCAAGAGGGGTGGTAAAGTCAGTGGGGGAATTGGCCACGTGCCCAGTTCGGGCCAGGAGCAGCCCTCCAGCCGTATTGAAACGGGAGGTGCTGGCCCATTCTGGACTATACTGCGAGACGAAGGTGGGGATGCCCTGGAGGTAGAGGAAGACCGCCCCCAGGCCCACTGCGGTGCGCCAGCAGGAATTCCTCCCCAGGAAGAGGAGCAGGACCACCAGTCCTAACCCCAGCCAGTAATTCCAGGGAAACCGGCTTACCAAGCCCCAGTCTGTGAGGGCGTAGTTCACCACCCAGGTGGAGTCGACTACTACGGCGGCGTTGACCAGCAAGGCCAGGAGGCAGGTCAGCCAGAGGAAGCGCCCCAGAACATCCCTCCTAAAACGGCGCTGGGACGCTGCAACCATGGCCAACTACGGTCTATCCGGCCCGGGCCGGGCTCGGCAGTAGCTCAGCACATCGCCCAGCGTCTGCTCCAGGAGTATGGTGGGCTGCCAGCCCAGGGCGCGGAGGCGGGAGCTATCCCCCACCAGCACCGGGTCGTCGGCGGGGCGCAGGCGGGCCGGGTCGGGCTCCACCAGCACCGGGACGGAGGCCAGCGACACCAGCCCCTCCAGAAGCTCCCGGATGCTATGCCCCTGGCCGGAGCAAAGGTTATAGGCCGTCCCCGCCTCCCCCTTCCGGGCCACCAGCCACAGCGCCCGGGCGGCATCCCGCACATCCACCACGTCCCGCACCGCCTCCAGGTTGCCCACCCGCAGGCAGTCCAGCTCCCCCCGCTCTATCTGGACAATCTGGCGGGCGAACTCGTTGCAGGCGTCCCCCTTGCCAGGGCCAGTGATGTGGAACGGGCGGACGCTGGTCACCCGCAGGCCATAGCTGCGGAAGTAGGCATAGCCCAACATCTCCTGGGCCACCTTGCTCGCCCCATAAGGGCTGGAGGGACGGAAGGGATGGCTTTCCTTAACCGGGAGTTCCTCGGCCGTGACGGAGCCGTATTCCGCGCTGGAACCAGCGATAACCACGGAGGCTCGCGGATTAGCCGCGCGAACAGCCTCCAGCAGGTGGATGGTGCCTATCACATTGGTCTGGAGAGTTTCTTCAGGCTCCTTCCAAGAGCGCGTCGGGGTGCTCTGGGCCGCCAGGTGAAAGACATAGTCCGGGATACCTTTGGCCACCGCGGCTGCCACCTGCTGTCGGTTGGTGAAGTCGCAGGCCAAAAGGCTAACTCCCTTGGGTAAGCAGACCACAGGCTGCGAGTTGCGGTGGATGGTGCCATGGACTCGTTCCCCCTGCTCGGCCAAGTATGCAGCCAAGTATGAGCCGATGAAGCCAGCAGCGCCAGTGATGAGGCAGTTTTTCATAGCCTGGCCACTTCCCCATCTCTGGCGGCTTCGTAGATGGCATGTACCAGGCGCAGCGCCTCCAGGCCATCCTGCCCGTTGCCTAGGGGCTCCCGATTATCCTTTATGGCGTTGACAAACTCCTGCCACTCATCCTGCCACGAGCGGTCCGCCCCCCGGTACTCCACCACCTCTTCGGTGAAAGGCTTAGAGAAGTCCCGCTTGCCCAGGATGGCCCTTTCGTTTCCGTAGCCTCCACCCAGGCCCTCGACATTGACGTAGCCGTCCTTGCCGTAGACCTCCAATGAGAAAAGGTTCTTCCACTGGGTGAGGCTAGCGTGGACTGAGGCGATCTGCCCCCGGGCGGTGCGAAAGAGGGCGAAGGCGTTGTCCTCCACGGGCATGTTCCAGTAGCCGCTGGCGATGAAGCCGGTGGCCTGGGTGAAGTCCCCCAGGAACCAGCGGGCCAGGTCTATGCCGTGGATTCCCTGCTCCATGAGGTGGCCGCCGCCCGATTGCACCGGGTCGGCACGCCATTCCTTATCGTAGCCGGGGCGGCCGCAGATGCCGTAGCGGCAGCGGGCGAAGATAGGCTCCCCAATGGCCCCCTGCTCGAACCATCGCCGTGCCTGCTGTACCCCCGGGTGATGGCGATGGTTGAAGCCGCACTTGAGTAGGGTGCGGTTCGCGCTAGCGGCTGCCACCATGGCCTGGGCCTCTTCTACGGTACGGGCCAGGGGCTTCTCGCAAAGAACATGGACCCCCTTCTTCAGGGCAGCGATGGCAATGGAGGCATGTAAGTAGGTGGGCGTACATATCAGGATAGCGTCCAGGTCATCCCGAGCGACCACACGCTCCCAGCCAACCACTGCCTCGCAACCGGCAGTATTAGCCAAAGCCTTGGCAGACAACCCACGGGCCGAGGCAACAACCACCAGTTGCATGCCTGAGGATTGGTAGAGGACCGGGGCACGCCTCCTGCCCTGGAGACCGGCTCCAACGAGGCCAACTCTCATTGGAGCCTCCCCCGGCCAATGCCGGAGTATTGGAAGCCCTGCTGGGCCAGGGCTTCACCGTCCAGCATGTTCCGGGCGTCAATAATGAGGGGCCGTTTCATGCTGGCCTTGATCCGGGGGAAGTCCAGCGCCTTGAACTCCGGCCAGTCGGTGATGACCAGCAAGGCATCGGCGGCCTCGGCCACCTGGTAGGGGTCGGAACAGAAGTGGAATCCCGAGTATTGCGCCACCTCGGCAGGGTCGGCTTTGGGGTCGTGAGCATGGACGTGAGCCCCCCGGGAAGCCAACTCTTGAATTATCTCGATAGCGGCGGAGCGGCGCAGGGTGCTGGTGCCTGCCTTGTAGGTCAGCCCCAGCACGCCGATGGTCAGGCCCTTGAGGTCGCCGTAGGCCCTCTCCAGCTTCCTGACCACCACCCTGTTCTGCCTCTCGTTTACCGCCAGCACTCCGTCTATCAAGGGAGTGGCACAGCCGCTCTCCTGCCCCAGCTTCCTAAGGACCTGGAGGTCACGGGCCAAGGTGCCGCCAGCAAAGCCGAGGCCGGGGGACAGGGGCAGCTTTCCACCTATTCGCTCGTCAAGCTGGAGGGCGGCCATCACCTTCAGGGCATCAGCCCCCACCTCGTCGCACAGATTGGCTATTTCGTTTCCAAAGCTGATGGAGGTGGCTAGGAAAGCGTTGACGGCGTGCTTCACCATCTCCGCCGAACGCAGGTCCATGAGGACCTTGGAGGCAGGAACAACGGAGAAGAGGGCCTTCACGCAGTCCAGGGTCCGGGGGCTGTCGGCGCCGATGACCAGGCGGTCTGGGTTCTTGAACCGAGCTATGGCCTGCCCCAGCCGCAGGTTCTCCGGGCAATAGGCGACATCGAATTTCAAAGAGGGGCGCGCCTTGGCTATCAGCTCTCTTACCTCACCGCAGGTGCCCACAGGCACCTGGCTGCTGACCACAATGATCGAGTCGTTCTCCAGGTGCTTCGCCAGTCCTCTAGCGGTATCGAGAATCTGGGAGAGGTCCACCTCGTCCCTTTCGTTCACCGGGGTGTCATAGGCGATGAGGATGTAGGGGGTCCCTTTCACTCCTTCGGTCAGGTTAGGAGTATAACGGAGGCGGTTTGCCTCCAAGTTTCGGGAGAGCAGCTCAGCCAGGCCAGGCTCAAAAAGGGGGGGGATACCCTGGTTCAATTTCCTCACCCGTTCAGGATCGCTGTCCACTCCCACTACAGAATAACCCAGGTCGGCCAAGCAAGCGGAATAGACCACCCCCAGGTGCCAGACGCCAATAACACAGACCCTTGCCTTAGACATGGCTAGTTCAGTTAACCTTCCTTGCCCAGCAGGCGGCGCACGGCGGTGCGCACGGCCTCGTCGGAGGTGTGCCTCGGCCTCCAGCCCAGGTTTCTAACCTTGCTGGTGTCCAGATACACCTTTGGCTGATCCCCGGGCCATCCCCCTTCACCCCCCTTAAAACGTATCTTCACGTCCTTGAGACCCATCTCCTCGATTACTATCCTGGCGATGGTCTGGACGTTGGAGGTGGTATCGGCCCCCAGATTGAAGATGGCACATGGGGCCTTAGTATGACTGATGATATATTCCATCCCATCTATGCACTCGTCCACCAGGAAATAGTTCTTCTCCTGTTGGCCATCCCCCAGGATTACCAACTCCTCAGGGTTTGCCCTCAGCTTCCTGACGAAGTCAAAAATGACTCCGTGGCCCATCCGGGCGCCAATGACGTTACCGTAGCGAAATAGCCAAGCCTGGAGGCCATAGAGGTAGCAGTAGGCAGCGATGAAGGCCTCACATGAGAGCTTCCCTGCGGCGTACAGAGACAAAGGTAACAAGGGTCCGGCGCTCTCAGCTGCCAATGTCTTTCCGATCTCCCCGTAGACAGCTCCCGAGGAAGCAAAGGCCAGCTTCTTGACGCCATTGGCACGCATTGCCTCCAGCACGTTGCAGGTGGCAATGACGCAGTTTTTCAGGTCCAGGCTGGGATCTTTGACTCCATCGGGGATGTTTGTATTTGCCCCCAAATGCCATACGAAGTCGTGGCCCCTCATTGCCTCCGCCACAGCGTCCTTGTCCAGCAGGTTTGCTCGGATAGCCCTCAGTCCCTTCATATCGGGGAAGTCCCGCCAGCCGCCCTTGCCCTCAACAAAGATATCGTAGATGGTAACCTCGTTCCCGGCAAGCAACAGGTGTTCCACCAGATGGCTACCTATGAAGCCAGCGCCCCCGGTGACGAAATGTCTAGCCGACAGTTGGGCCACTTTCATTCCTCCATGCACCCAAACATTACCAGCGGGTCCTCAGGAAATAAATGGCATCGTAGAAGACGTTAGCGCTGAACATGTCACGCTTGAGCACCTTCCAGATGTAGCCCGGCCTCAGGTAGAAACGGCGATAGAACAGGTCGTAGTGCCGGTGGAGGGCCTCCCAGCTTAGATTTGGGTGATCGTAGACCCCTTCGGGATTGTGCTGGTTATACAGCGCCCAGTCTTTGGACTTAATGTGACCCAACTTGTCGAAGCTGGAGAACAGGGGAGTACCAGGAAGGGGGACAAGGATGCCCACCTTGGCGTAGGTGGGTTCCAACTCACGGCAAAAATCTATGGTCCGCCTCATGCTCTCCTCAGTCTCCCCGGGTAGGCCGATCATGAAGTAGGCCAGGGTCTCCAAACCGGCCTCTCGGGCCCAGCGAAAGGCCTGGCGGACCTCATCGAGCTTAATACCTTTCCCGACATTGTCCAGGATAGCCTGATCTCCAGATTCCACCCCGAAGGTGATAGAATAGCATCCCGCCTCCCGAGCTAGCTCCATGAACTCCTGGTCTACCGTGTCCACCCTTATCCCATTCTGGAGGTTCCAAGGGAACTTGAGCCCCTTCTCCACAATGAGGCGGCATATCTCCTTGGCTCGCTTCAAGTTGGTAGTGAAGCCATCATCCAGGATCACGATTTCCTGGAAGCCAACCGCCAACATATGCTCCATCTCCCCTACAACCCGCTGGGGAGACTTGGCCCGGAACGTGCGGCCGAATATGTTCTTATTGCAGTAGATGCAGCCGAAGACACAGCCACGGCTGGTCTCCATAGGGCCCACCGGGTTCTTCCGCGCGGTTAGCCTCGGCGTATGGTATCTTTTCAGGTCGAAGAGGTGCCAGGACGGATAGGGCAGAGCGTCCATGTCTTTAATAAACTGCTTGGTGGGGACGGAAACCGTGCGGCCATCCAGCCGGTACAGAAGGTTAGGAATAGCCTCCGGGGCCTTTCCCTCTACGATGTCGAGGAGGGTATAGTCCCCTTCGCCCACACATACGAAGTCTGCCCGGGTATCGGCCAGGGTCTCTTGGGGAAAAGATGAGGGGTGGACGCCGCCGAAAATCACCCCCGTGTCCCGGCTGTGATCCTTCACGATAGCGGCAATGTCCTTGGCCTCGAAATACAGGGGCGTGGAGCATGTTATACCCACGAAGTCTGGCCGGAAGTCCTGGAGCGACGCCTCCAATGCCTTCCTGGGCTGGCTCTCCTGGTTCAAGTCTAGGATGCTGACCTCATGACCCCGTTGCACCAAGGGGGTGGCCAGAGTGGCAAAGGTCAGGGAGGGCCTCTCGGGGAGGGCTACCTTGATCTTGGCTTGGTCGTAGAAGCCGTGGAAGGGCGGTTGCACCAACAAGACCTTCTTCATAGCTCGGTCCTTTGGGGGTCTAGGTTGCGGTGCAGGACCTGTTCCTTAGCGAAACCGACGGCAAAGAGAAGCATACACAGGGTTGAAGCCTCCAGGAAAACCCAGAAAGGGCTACTGAACCCCGTCTTCTTTGACAAGTAGCGATGAAGGGAAAACTGGAAGAGAACATAGCTAACGGCGAGGGCGAGAAAGGCCCAGGCCAAGACGGGGAATAGAACGTTGAGGCCGGCCAGAAGAGCGAAAACCATCAGTCCCCCAAGGAGGGCATATATGTGCCGCCTACGCTCCTTGAACGCCCCGGGGTTGCGGCGGTGTGCCTGTCCCATGTGCCAACCATATGTCCAATACCTTTTGATTAAAGTGCCAAAGTTAGATCGTCTCTTGTGGTAGACAATGGCCTTGGGGTGAGGCCCCATAGTATATCCCAAGTCTAGAATCCGGCGATGAAGCGGAGTATCCTCAGCTCCAACCAGACCGCCCTCAAATCCTCTCGCCTCCAGCACCGCCTGCTTGCGGTAAGCAGAATTACAGCCAATGACGGCGTCGGCCCCCGCATTAGTCGCCAGGAGACGGTAAAAATAGTGGATGTGGCCAGCGGCCAAGCCCACTGGGGTAGTCTTTTCCACATAGGTCAGGTCTGGCCCCCCGCTTATCCCCACCCTGGGGTCCTCGAAAGCGACAACAATGTATTCCAGCCAGCGGTCATCAACCACGCAGTCGTCATCGGTGAAGGCCAATATCTCCCCCTTGGCCTCCCGGATCCCAATGTTGCAGTCCTCCGCCCGGCTCTTACCGCTTCCCTGCACCACCCGAGCCCCCAGGTCCCGGGCAATCTCCGCCGTTGCGTCACGGGAGTCCCCATCCACCACAATGACCTCGTGGTTGTGGTAGGTGGAGCGCCGGATGGACTCCAGGCACTCCCCTATGTTATGGGCAGCATTCTTAGCCGGAATGACGACCGAGATGAGAGGAATATTGCTCATAGCTTCCCGTTCAATCCTCGGAAGTACTCCCTGAAAACAACCCAGGCGATTAGACCGCCATCGTGCAGGTAGGATAAGCGGGAGCGGCCGTGAAGCCTGCGGGCCTCGTAGGCTGGAATCTCTATTATCCTGAGCCCGCGCCTTTTAGACTTGACCGCTATCTCATATTCCATCTCAAGGCGGTTGGCCCGGATGTCCAGGTCCAGAAACCTCTTCCGGCGCATTAGGAACATACCGTAGCCGATATCGGTGAAACGAGTCCTCCACAAGGTGTTGGCAACAAAAGTGGTAACCCCAATCATTATCCGCCGGTCCAGCGTTTCATCATCTGTGTGGCGTTCCCCATTCAAGTATCGGGAACCTTTGACGAGGTCATAGCCCTCCCTTGCCTTCTCCAAGTAGAAGCGTATCTCTTCAGGAAGGTGTGAGCAATCGGCATCCAGGACAAGGAAGAACTCACTCTGGGCACTGTGTACTGCGCTTCTTACCGCATCTCCTTTACCCACGCCCTGTTGGAAAACGACCTTTATTTGGGGCATGAGCTCCTTCGCAACCCGTACTGTGTTGTCTTCCGAGTTACCATCCACCAGAATCACCTCCCTGATCTCCGGCAGGGCGGGGATACGAGGCAGAATATGGGGCAAGTTCTTCTCCTCATTCAGCGCAGGGATAATAATCGACACACTTAAGTCAGACATACTTTAGCCTCGCATACCTTCACCATTTACCTCTACGCACCACCGAGGTAAACACGGTCATAGCTCCAGCCCACAGGCCCTTGATTTGGGTCAGTGACCGCATCTTGCACAAAAACCGCAGTATTCGGCGGGGGTTCAAATAGAACCGGACATAGGCAGCCCTCAAGAGACCCATGAGATCCTTATGGTCTAGAAACTCAGTTCTGGGGATAAATTGGGGGCCAGCAAATTGTTCCCAGTCAATATTTGCCATATCCAGGTAGCCCTTCTCAAGATAGTGCTGGAAGATGGCAGTGCCTGGAATAGGCACAACGGTATTTACTGAGATACGATCCAGGGGCACACTCAGGGCTACTTCTATTGTGGCGAGGACATCTTCCCTCTTCTCTTGGGGATGACCCATCATGAAAAAACCCTGCGTAATGTAGCCCAGCTTCGCGGCTTGAACTACGGAGTCCTTCGCTTTGTCCAGGTCTAATCCTTTGTGCACCAACCTCAACATCCTCTCAGAGCCGAACTCTATGCCATAGGCCAGATAGTAGCAGCCAGCCTCCCTCATCAACTTCAACAGAGCATAGTCGGCCTTGTCTGCTCGGATTCCGTTGGGCAAAGACCAGGCTATATCTAGCCCCCTTCTCAAGATCTCCCGGCATACCTGCGTAGCATGTTCTGGATAGAAGGTGAAATTATCATCAATGATTTGGATTTCTCTGATACCAAAGTTTGTTGTCAGATATTCAATCTCATCAACAAACTTACGGGGGTCTCTGAGTCTTAGTTTGCGGCCCGCAGCCAAAGGGCCGGCACAGTAACTGCACCTATAGGGGCAACCCCGGGAGCTTATGACAGGAGCCGCAGGGGGTCTCTTGGTCATAAACCCGTGGCCCATTCCCTTGGCATAGTCCAACGGATTTACTATGTGCCAGGGGTATTCCAAACTATCTATATCCCCTATATGCGCGGTAGGGTTCACTACAACTCCGCCGTTTTCCCTAAAGGCAAGCCCCGGCACACGGCCAAGGGCTTTCTCCTCTGTGGAAAGTGCCTCGATTAGCATGGGAAAGGCGACCTCCCCCTCGCCTGCAATGATGAAGTCGATCTCAGGAGTTTCTTTCAAGGTGTATTCGGACAGTGCCGAGGCATGATGGCTGCCAAGCATAGTAGTAATGTCCGAATTCATCCGTTTGACCGACCGAAGAATTCGCCTGGCTGCAGGATACTGAAGGGTGAATGCAGCAACCCCTACCCAGTCGGGCTTTAAATACGTCACCACATCCCCAATTGTGTCAGCGTCAATCTGGGAGAGACACCCGTCAAGAAACGTTACCTCATGCCCAACCCGTTTCAAAGCTGCGCCCACATAGGCTATCCCCAGGTAGGGCGTCTTGTATTCGGACCGTTGTACCGTCGGGGTGACAAGCAGGATCTTGCGTGAGGTGCTTCTTTCTATCTTGTAGCGTTGCTTCTCCTCGCTCGCAATGACATTTTCGGAGATATACTGTTTTATGCCCTTCATAGACGAATATTTAGCGCCGTTACCTTTGAGAGATTAGATAGTCCGTCCAACATCGCCACGCACGTTCGAGGGAATGCTATAGCTCTGGTGCCCGGACGTTACTTTTGGTGAACTTGAGGCAGAAGCAGACATAAACCCTTGACACAAACTCCATTCCAAAATTTTCCGGCGGTTGAAATTCTACATTTATTATTCTAATATTGTCAAATAACGTCTATAATAATCCATAATAATCTATTTAAGTCTTGCTTTGCAAATAAGTCAGATGGGCTGAATTTGGGCCGGGGAGCGAAGGTGACTGATAATATTGTTAAACCTGAAATAATTGATTTTGCTAAACCCTGGGGAAATTACAGACTGTATGTGCAAAACAAAAGGTGTACAGTTAAGGTTCTCACGGTTAATCCTCACCAGATGCTCAGCAAACAGTCCCATGAGAATAGAGATGAGGTCTGGACTATCCTGGACGTGGGACTGCGCGTGGAGCTGGAGGACCAGATACTCGATACGGAACCCGGTCAGCTGATATTTATCCCCAGGGGAACCAAACATCGCCTCATATCAAACGGCATTACCGGCCGTGTGTTAGAAGTATCCTTTGGTTGGTTTGAAGAGGAAGACGTGGAGAGATATGACGACATCTATGGCCGCACATAATCCCCAAATTCGTTGACGAGGATAGTTGGCAATGCTAAACTTGGATTACCGGAAAGGGAGGATTAGAAATGGGAGTTCAGAATACTCTTGATGAAATTCTGGAGAAGGTAGAGAAAATGCCTCTGGAAGACCAGGACATGCTTGTCGAGCTCATCAGGAGCAGGTATATAGAGAAAAGGCGGGAGGAAATCCTCGCAAATGCTCGCCAGACGTTGGAGGAACATGAAAAAGGACTGACCTCCCGCGGAATTGTTTCGCAGCTTCTTCGAGACTTGGAGTAATGACCAATTTAGTCTGTGTTATACTTAAAGGCGAAAGTATGCCTCGTTTCGTTACGGTTTATCCAGGAAGTTAGTCATGAAATTCAAGAAGCTGGAGTGTGTTGTCCTCGCCCACGATATTCGTGAGCACGGCCTCCAGGCAGGAGACCTTGGCACTTTGGTGGAAATCTACCCTTTCCCCTTATAATCCTTTGTACGTATCCTCACGCCGGATTGCCACTTTGATTATTGTTACCAGTTTGGCTTCATCATCAACAGTGTAGACCACCCTGTATCGCCCCGCCCTGAGCCGCCACATGCCTGTTTCGCGCAGTTTCCTGCACCCACCAGGTCTGGGTGTCTCCTTGAGGTGGTCAATAGCTGCCGCGATTTCCACTTGTGCTTCCCTGGGGAAGGATAGCATCTGTTTTTGGGCAGCGCGGTGAATTTCTGCCTTATAGGCCAAGATGCTTCCTTTTGAATGTCTCCCAGTCCAGCGTATCTCCCTTTTCCTTCAGGGCATTTAAGCCATCCTGGATATCTTCTTCGTCTTCAAGAAGTTCACGAATCAATTCCCGCGCAAGCCCGGCCATGGAGGTCTTTCTTTTGAAGGCCACAAAACGCAGAACATCATATTCCTCCGGATGTATGCTGAGGGTCAGCTTTTTGTAGCCAGGGTTGCTAACAGTCATTGGTCACCTCCAATTGCCAGCATAACAGCAACACATCATAATGTCAAGTTTACTTGCAGGCATTCCTGCGGAAACTCGCAAGGCACATCGAAGGGAATGCGCAGCCCTGGAGCTTATGCATCTCTTTTGATAGACGTTTTGCCGTTATAATGTTATGATGTTATGAAAACATAGTTTCCGGAGGTGTCATTATGGCTACTCAAACCAAGCGAACCACTATCTATTTAGATCCTGACTTGCATAAGGCGCTACGCTTGAAGGCAGTTGCTATATCCCGGTCCGTATCGGAACTTGTAAATGATGCCGTCAGGGAATGTCTTGCGGAAGATGCCGAGGACATAGCAGCATTTGAAGAAAGGGTGAAAGAACCTCTGATTAGCTACGACGAAATGGTCAAAAGGCTAAGGAAAGATGGCCGAATATAAAGTCTATTTCAGAGAATCTGTTGAAAAAGATTTCAGGAGGATTCCGAAAGAAGACTTAAGGAAGATTCTCCGCCGTATCAAGTCACTGGCTTTAGAACCCCGGCCTTCCGGCTGCGAAAAATTAACCGGTCAGGAAAGGTACCGCGTCCGTCAGGGACAATATCGCATTGCATATTCAGTACAAGATGAGGAGCACACTATCTGGATTGTGAAGGTCGGCCATCGTAAAGATGTTTATCGCTGAAACAAAATCGTAATTCGATTCGTTGACGAAGATAGTTGGCAATGCTAAACTTGGATTATCGGAAGTCGTGACCAATCTGGTTTGGGGCGGCAGCTTCAGAATTAAGAACCCACAAGCTCAGCGGCAAGCTAAAGGGTCTATGGGCATTCGTTGTGACCTACGACTGCCGGATCGTGTTCCAGTATTTGAATGAGAAAGACGTCCTGTTGATTGATATCGGAAAACATGACGAAGTGTCTATCGTGACGAGCATATTAAGAGACTAGAATTATAAAGAGGGTGACAATGCAAAAATATCAAAAACTGAAGAGCAGAGGCGCTTCAACGCAAATGCTGCTAAGACTACAAATCCTTGGAGATCCAGATATACGAGAATATGTTGAAAAGTTGAGGGCGAAATACGGCAAACATGTCTTACCCGCAGAAGAAGTCCGCCGCATTGTTGATAAAGCTATGGGAAACAAAACCTTAACCGAGGTCCTCCATAAGATGCGAGAAGAATCTTGGTGAACCCGCCCATCTACTACCTGGATACCTCGGCACTCGTCAAGCGGTACAAAACCGAGCAGGGATCGGAGACCATTAATGAGCTATTTAACGGGAAATCTCCTGATGAAGTCTTTGTTTGTTCTCAATTTGCTGCCGTTGAGATAGAGGCCACCTTGTCAAGGGCTTTGAAAGCCAAATTGCTCAATAGAAGGGCATATGCTGCGATTCTCGGCAGATTGGCCGAGGATCTAAGTGAAACTATTATGATGCATCCCGTATCGAGTGCTGTTCTTTCACATGCTACGGAGTTGGCCAGGCGCTATGCCCTGAGAGCCGGTGATGCTGTTCATATGGCGACCGCACTAAGAGTGAGAAGAGCAGCCTTGATGGGGATTATTATTGTGGCGAGTGACGACGAGCTTCTGGATGCTGTGAAATCTGAAGGATTGGAAGGCTTGGACCCCAGGCGTCCTGATGCAACGGAACATTTGAGACGGTTGCGAAGTGAAAAAAAGGACTGACCTCCCGGGGAACCGTTTCGCAGCTTCTTCGAGACCTGGAGTCGTGACCAATCTGGTTTGGGTTATACTTAAAGGCGAAAGTATGCCTCGATTCGTAACGGTTTATCCAGGAAGTTAGTCATGAAATTCAAGAAGCTGGAGTGTGTTGTCCTCGCCCACGATATTCGTGAGCACGGACTCCAGGCAGGAGACCTTGGCACTGTGGTGGAAATCTACCCCGAAGGTGGGGTGGAAGTCGAATTTGTTCTGGGTTCCGGTGAGACCCAGGCGCTCCTTACCTTGAACGATTGGGATATCAGAAAGATAGATCAGCGTGACCTCCTGACAACGCGGCGTCTGGTCGAGGTGTAATCGTAGGTCAGGTGTCCTCTTATAACCCTTTGTACGTATCCTCAAGTCGGATTGCCGCTTTGATTATTGTTACCAGTTTGGCTTCATCGTCAACAGTATAGACGACTCTGTATCGCCCTGCCCTGAGCCGCCACATGCCTGTTTCCCGCAGTTTCCTGCACCCATCAGGTCTGGGTGTCTCCGTGAGACGGTCAATAGATGCCGCGATTTCCACCTGTGCTTCCTTGGGGAAGGATAGCATCTGTTTTTGGGCGGCGCGGTGAATTTCCACCTTATAGGCCAAGATGCTCCCTTTTGAATGTCTCCCAATCCAGCGTATCTCCCTTTTCCTTCAGTGCATTTAAGCCATCCCGGATATCTTCTTCGTCTTCAAGAAGTTCACGGATCAATTCCCGCGCCAGCCCGGCCATGGACGTCTTTCTCTTGAAGGCCACAAAACGTAGAACATCATATTCCTCCGGATGTATGCTCAGGGTCAGCTTTTTGTAGCCAGGGTTGCTAACAGTCATTTGTCACCTCCAATTGCCAGCATAACAGCAACACATCATAAAGTCAAGGTTACTTGTCGTTACTTGCGACTTTCGGCGAAACTCATTTTTTCTCTTTGGTTTATAATAGAGGAGCTACCAATTATTGATAAATTCTAAAATCAATACTCTTGTGAGGAGATTGACATGGAAATAAAAGAACAGATTCTTAAAGAAATCGATAGGCTGCCCGAAGATTATCTCCAGGAAATACTGGATTTTGTCCGCTCTTTCGAAGGAAAGTTAATGGAAGAAAAGGTTGGCACTGCCATAGCCAGCGAAAGCTCTTTGAGAAAAGATTGGCTAAGACCAGAAGAGGACGAGGCTTGGAAAAGTTTGTAAAGGGAGATGTGGTAGTAGTGCCTTTCCCTTTCTCGGATTTGGCTAGAGCCAAAAGGCGTCCTGCATTAGTGGTAGCCGAATTACAAGGGGATGATTTGATCCTTTGTCAGATAACAAGCCAGCAGACCATCGATAGGTATTCAGTAAGGCTCGAAGATATTGATTTTGAAAACGGAGCCCTTAGACAGAAGATCAATATTCGGCCAAATCGTATATTTACCGCAGATAGCCAAATTATTTTGTACCGTATCGGTCATCTCAAATCCAGAAAAATCAGAGAGGTAACAGAAAGAATAGTTGATATTTTTAAACATTAACCGGAGCAGCTCATTGTTCCAAGTTCAAAAACTCCCTTGTGGGATACCTTTCATTATGAACACCTCCGTCTGTTTATTTTACCTGACTTGGTGTCCATTTTATCCATCTTACCTTACTTAACACTTTTGCGCTACTCCAGCCTCAGCGTGAGGCATTTGGCGCTGCCTCCCGACTTCATGAACTCGGAGAGCTCCACCATCCTCAGTTTGTAGCCCCGCTCCGCCAGGGGCTGCTTCAGCTCCTCGCAGCCGGTGTTGGTAACCACCGTTCCGTTCACAACTACCGCGTTGCAGGCGAAGCGCAGAGCCGGCGGCTCGCTGACTGCCAGCAGGTCCGGCACGCTCTCCTCCAGCGCCTTGTTCGCGTAGGCATCGAATGCCGGCGGGAAATAGAGGGCGGCTTTGCCGTCCAGGGGACAGAAGCAGGTATCGAGATGGTAAAACCGGGGGTCGGCCAGCTCAAGTGATATCACCCGGCGGCCGGTTATCTCCGCCAGTGCCTGGTGGGAGCAGACCTCGGAGCGGCGCCGGTATCCGGCGAAGATGGTCTCGCCCAGCGGCAGGGCGTCGCCCGCCCCCTCGAAAATACAGCTGGGCGCCACTTTCGCGAGGCGGTAGTTGCGGGACTGGAACCAGTGGTCGAAAAACGGCGTCTCTCCCCGCCTTTCCACGTATTTGAAAGAGCTGCTGACGAAGACATCGCCCTCGACATAGCCGGCGTTGGCCGTAAAGACCAGGTCGGGCAGTCCCTTAACCGGTTCCATTAGTTCCACCACGGCTCCGAGTTCCCGGGTCAGCACGTGGTAGAGCTCCAGCCACTGGGCGCGGGCCAGGTCCGGGTTCGACTGGTTGCTGAGGCGCATCCACGGATTTATCTCATATTCGATGCCGAAGTAGTCCGGCGGGCACATGAGGAACCTGTCCACGGTTCAATCCTCCTTGATCTGGTGCCTTCTGTGAAAGTTCCTGTACGTCAGAGAGACCCTTCGCTTCGCTCAGGGTGACACGAACAAAAGCGTGTGACACGAACAAAAGCTGTCATTCTGAGCGGAGCGAAGAATCTCGCCTGTCATCGTGCTTCAGCATTTCTCCTGAAGGCACGCCGCCAGCTGGCGCAGGAAGAGTCCGGAATCGGAAACGATGCCTATCGTCTGAAAGCTGCCCCGGTCCATGAGCTTTGTTAGAGAGGATGGGTTGATGTCCACCACCACCATGCGTGTCCCTGCTGGTAGTATGTTCCCCACGGCCACCGCGTGGAGAGTCGAGGCGACGACCAGAGCCAGGTCCGCCCCTCTCACATGCTGCCTCATGGCATCGGCTGCCTTGACCACGTCGGTGATTACCTCGGGAAGTGGCCCGTCATCGCGGATCGAACCCGCCAGCACGAAGGGCACGTCATGCGTAATGCAGGCATGCATGATTCCGCTCTTGAGCAGACCGCTCGCTACCGCGGCCCTGATGCCGCCGGCCCGCCTGATGGTGTTGATGGCGCGCAGGTGGTTCCTGTGCCCGCCCTGTACTACCGTTCCGTCTTTCAGCCTGACCCCCAGCGATGTGCCGTACAGCGCGTTCTCGATGTCATGCACGGCCATGCCGTTTCCGCTGAGAAGCGCGCCTATGTATCCCTCGCAAATCAGAAAAGCCAGGGATTCAGCGGCCCCGGTGTGTACTATGGCCGGGCCTCCTACAAATAATGTCTTTTTCTTCTCCTGCTTGCACCGCTCCAGTTCCCGCGCCAGCTCGCGTATGAGGGCCAGCTTCGGTTTTTCCGGTGAGATGTCGCTTCCCATGAACTCGAAGAGCTGGCCGCGCGCCTGGCGTTCCAGGGGTATCACGCGCACCCCCCGGTGTCCCACCACCACCATATCCCCTTTGCGTATGCGGTGCATGGGTGTACAAACAGCGCTTCCGGCTGCCGGGTCCACCACTATGCCGCGGTCCATTTCCTGGTTCTTCACCTCCAGCCATTCATGCCGGAGACGGACCAGGGTGGGAAGATTGGTAGTGGCGTAGAACCCTTCAGGGAAAGCGCCTTCGATGTCTGCGGCAAGGAGCTCGGCGTCCTGGCTCTCCACCGGTTCCGCGCCGTGGACTTTGAGAGCGGCCAGCAGTTCCTCCATCGCGGCTTTGCTCTCAGCCTTCAGGCGGATGCGCGCGTTGCTGGGGTCTGAGCGGCGCACGCCGATATCCACCTGCTCTATCTCGAACTCGGCGCCCCGGGCCAGCACCTGGTCCAGTACCTTGGGGAGTAACAGCGAGTCAATGATATGGCCTTTCAGCTCAACGGTTTCTTCTACCATATTCAGCCCTCTTTCCGCAGGCGCGCGTTTTCCTTGTAGGGGCAGGTTTCAAACCTGCCCTGAGAAGACCTGTTTCCCTGGGTGTGAGTCTTCCTTTGAAGTCTATCATACCACTGTGGAGAAGTCATAAAAAGCCCGATGGAAACATTTCAAAGTTATGACATTTCCATCACGTGTTATAATGACGGTAACCGATTCTGTACTACGTAAAGAAGGTAAGCTGAATGTTTGAGAAAATACTGGTCTGTCTTGATGGTTCCAGCGCTGCCGAGCGCATACTGTCTCACATTGCGGAGGACGTGCTGCGGCTGCATGGCAAAGTGATTTTGTTCCGTGTGGTCAGTCCCCCTGAGACCACGATTCCGGTCAATGTGCCGGGCTCGCCCGGCATACCTGTTCACACGGAAGGAGCAGAGAGGCGCACCAGGACCGAAGAGGGCGAGGCGGAGGGTTACCTGAAACGCATCGGCGAGCCGCTGCGGGAAAGAGGGTTAGATGTTGAGGAAGTCGTCCTGCCCGGAATGGCGGGCCAGACCATCATCGGCTATGCGGAACAAACGGGTTGCAAGCTGATTGCGCTTTCGACCCACGGGCACGGAGGCCTGAGGCGTTTCGCACTCGGAAGCACCGCGGACTTTGTGGTACAGCATTCGTCTCTGCCGGTATTGACCGTCAGAACTTGAGCTAAATCAAAGGTCAACCAGCTTTCGTGTCATTCTGAGTCCGCCTTATGCGGACGAAGAATCTCTTCTCAGTAATAACTCCAGTCAACAACATATTCCCTTTATTATTGCGCGGACTGCGCCATGCTGATACTATCATGGTAGAGGAGTCGTCTTCTCTGTGCGAAAAGGCGGTCAGGCCGGAAGGGGGTAGAAAATGCCCGAGGTTAGCCATCACAAGGAAGGAATGCCCTGCTGGGTGGACTTGTCAGCCGGGGATGATGACGCGGCTCGTGAATTCTACGGCGCGTTGTTCGGCTGGCGGGACGAGTCTATGTCTATTGACCCCGACCTCTGCTATCACATAGCGCAAATCCGCGGGCTGGATGTGGCGGCTATTTATCAGCAGAGCGAGCAAGAGAAAATGATGGGACTCCCTTCTCACTGGAGAACGTACTTCGCGGTCGCCAGCGCGGATGAAACGGCTGATAGTGTGAGGCAGGCCGGCGGTAAAGTTCTGCTGGAACCCTTTGACGTAGCTGACGCCGGACGCATGGCGGTGTTTCAGGACCCTCTTGGCGCAGTGTTTGCCGTCTGGCAGACACATGAGCGCATAGGTTTCCGTGTCAGAGATGAACCGGGAGCTGTAACCTGGAACGTACTCATCACCAAACACCTGGCCAGAGCCACAGCCTTTTACAGCACTGTTCTGGGCTTTTCTGAAGTCAAGCTGAGCGGTACCGTAGAATATACGCTGCTGGCCTTAAACGGAGAGTACGTGGCCGGCATTATGCAGATCACGCCGGAAATGGGCGAGGTCAGGTCCTCCTGGATAGTGACCTTCATGGTCGCTGACGTGGACGCTTCCGCCCGTCTTGCGGAAAGCTTGGGCGCGAAAGTCGTTGTCTCGCCGAAGGACATCCGCGGAGTCGGGCGGTTTGCGGTCCTTAAGGACCCCCAGGGCGCAGTCTTCGAGATCTTTCAAGCCGGGTGACATAAGAAACGCAGGCAATTTCTGCATCATCTGTAGGGGCAATTCATGAATTGCCCCTACATTTCGTGATCTCAAGCAGTTTACACAAACCACAGCTCGGACACCAGCAGTTCCAGGGCCAGTTCTTTAGGCAGCAGTCCTTTCTTCATCGAGAGGTCGCAATTCAGAAGGGTATCGTAGAACTTGACCAGCCTCTCCATGGAACAGCCCCTCGCCTGTTTGACAACGTTTTCCCACGGAAAGCCGTTCAGTCCTATCTTCTTCTGTATCTCGACAAGAGGCATTTTCTTGTCCAGCAGGTCCCTGGTCCTTACCAGAAAAGATAGCTGGCGTACCAGCATGGCAATGACATGGGTGGGCTCCGTGCCTTCCGCCAGAAGCTGGTGCAGCAAGTTCTGAGACCCGGCCTTGTTCTTCTCGATTACGGAGTCCACCAGGGCGAATATGGTGGGCTCCCTGGCATAGCTGGTCACTTTCTTAATATCGTCTTCTTCGATGGTCCTGCCCCCGCAGAAAAGGAGAAGCTTTTCAATCTCCTGGCTAAGGGCAAAACGGTTACCGCCCACCAGGCTAATCAGCATGCTTGCCGCCGGGGAGGAAATTTTGGTCCCGCCTTCCCGGACCCTGTCGTTTATCCATTTACGGAGGTCATCGCCCTTCAACGGGGCGAAGGAGACGGTTTTTGCCACCGCGGATAGCTGAGTAAAGAAAGGGCCTTTCTTCTTTTTGGAATCCGTTTCCATGAAGATGACCGCGACGCCGGGAGGCGGCCCCTGCTTCATGTAGTTGACCAGTTGCGAAAAGCTGTCCAAGGTGGCCGTCTTCTTCTTTTTCCTGTCTCCTGCCCTGTCCTCGAATTTGTCCAGGTGGGCCAGGAAGCCGTCAACGATGACCAGACGGTTGCTGGAGAAGAAATCGCTGGCGCTGAGCGCCTCGATCAATTTGGGAGGGGTCGTCTCCTCTCCATTGATGCGCTCCACTTTTAGCTCCCCGCCGGCATCTGAAGACATCTCGCGCTCAATCCTGTGGATGGATTCCCACATGGCGTAATCGTCGGCCCCGCTGAATACCTGGACTCTTGTTTCGGCTGTCATGGTCTTACCTTCGGGTAACATTGTATCATTTCCGTGTTGCCATTTTTGATTACGAGGTATAGAATGCAAAAGGATTTTATTACCCTGCGTAAAGGAGCTTGAAACACCATTGGATTTAGGAATTATCGGCTTGCCCAAAAGCGGCAAGACTACCATATTCAACGCGCTTACCAGGGGCAAGGCTGAAGCTCTGGTTACCGCGAAGGGCGAGGCCCAGTTTAACGTAGGAATGGCCAGGGTGGAGGACACCAGGCTTAAAACGCTGGAGGGCATTTTCAAGCCGAAGAAGTACGTCCCCGCCGAAATCAAGTACCTGGATGTGGCCCTGCAGCCCGTAGGCTTCGGGAAGGGGGAGGGGTTCAGCGGAGTTGTGCTGAATCAGCTGCGCCAGGTTGACGCGCTGGTGCATGTTGTGAGGGCTTTTAAAGACGACAGCGTACCCCACATACTGGGCAGCGTGGACCCCTTGCGCGACATAGCCAACATGAATCTGGAGCTGGCCTTCTGCGACCTGGCCATCATCGAGAAGAGGATACAGAAGATCAAGGACAGCCTGAAGGGGGCCAGGGTCTCGGAGAGGGAAGGGTATGTCAAGGAGGAGGCCCTGCTGGTAAGAATCAAAGAGGGCTTGGAAAACGAGAATCATGCCTGGAAACAGGCGCTCACCGCTGAGGAAAAGAAATATCTGGAAAACTACCAGTTCCTCACCGCCAAACCGCTGCTGATCGTGCTGAACATCGGTGAGCAGGACGCATCTACTTCCGCGCTGGAGAAGGAAGTGGAAAAAGTGCACGGGGGCGCCGCGGCGAAGGTAATCAGCATTTGCGGCAAGCTGGAGAAGGAGTTGCAGGAGCTGAGTGAGGAAGACGCCCGGGAATTTCGCGCCAGCCTGAACCTGGGTACGGAATCCGGACTGAAACGCCTGCCCCTCGCTTCCTACGAGTTGCTGGGATTTATGTCCTTTTTCACGGTGGGTGAAGACGAGGTCAGGGCCTGGACAATAACTAAGGGCACAGTCGCCCAGAAGGCGGCCGGAAAGGTGCATTCCGACATAGAGAAAGGTTTCATAAGGGCGGAAGCTATCAGCTACAAGGATTTCATTGAATGCGGCGCCATGGCGGAAGCCAGGAAAAAGGGCCTGCTGAGGCTCGAGGGGAAAACTTACGTGGTCCAGGATGGAGACATAATCAATTTTCTATTTAACGTTTGATGTCAGGAGGCTGGACACATTTCTCGTTTCCCTTTATCCGGTGTTAATACTTTTTCGGCCTTAGGCAGCCCCACCTACCGTCTCTACTGGTCTTTCTATCTGGCTACATCCGCCGCAGCCCTCATGCTGGTCCTGGCGCGCGGCTGGCTGGTCTATCAGATGACGAACTCGCCCTTCATGCTGGGCGCCGTGAGCGGCGCTTACAGCATTCCCGTGGTCATTCTGGCCTTGCCGGGTGGAGCGCTGGCCGATAGATTGAACAGAAGAAACCTGATGATAGCCTCGGAGGTGATTGTCGGCTTCATGAGTCTGGGCATAGCGGCGCTCATAGCTTTCGGTTCAATAGCTGTCTGGCACCTTATGCTGGCTTCCTTCGTCAGCGGAATAGCTTTTGCCATCGGGCAGCCTGCCAAAATGGCCATAATTCCCGACCTCGTCGGTCGTGACATCATGATGAATGCCATAGCCCTCGGCTCGGCGGGGTTTAACGCCATGCGCATTCTTGCTCCCTCAATCGGCGGATTCTTACTGGTCTTCCTGGGCATGGCGCCCGTTTATTTCATAGGAACGGCTCTTTCAATTCTCGGCATCGTCTTCCTGCTGCTTTTGCCCGCCAGGGAAGGCGTTCGGGAAAGGTCCGGCGCCAGCTTTGGGGAAGACGTCCGCAGCGGCGTCAAATATGTGTATCAAAACAAGACTGTCTTTACCATATTCATACTTATCCTTTTAACAACCCTGATCGCGCAGCCTTTCCAGTATTTCCTGCCGGTCTTCGCCAGGGACATTCTGAAGGCGGGGGAGGTAGGGTTGGGCTGGATGATGGCCGCTACCGGATTAGGGGCTGTGATATCCAATCTGTTTATCGCTTCCATGGGGGACTTTCGCAGAAAGTCGTATCTGCTGCTGGGTTTCATGGGTTTCCTGGGGATTCTGCTGACGATATTCTCCTATTCCACGATACTTGTCCTTTCCTTGATTTTCCTCGTAATGATGGGCATGTGCGCCACGGGTTTTAACACCATGAGCAATACTTTGCTCCAGACTCACAGCTCCACGGAGATGAGGGGTAGGGCCCTGAGCATCATGACTCTTGCCTTTGGCATCGCCCCTCTGGGAGCCATGCCCTTGGGCGCTGTGGCTGAAGTTACCGGCGTGCCCCTGAGCCTCACTATGGGCGGCCTCCTGGTCTCCTCGATTACCCTCGGGGTCTTTATTCTTCACCGGAATTTCAGGCAGCTGAGCTAGGTGGAATGCTGAGCCGGATCGCCACATCTTTTTCCGCCTTCCGGTACTCCAACTACCGCTGGTACTGGGTAGGCATGTTCTTCTCCTTTGCCTCCCATCCCATGCAGCAGCTTGCCAAAGGCTGGCTGGTGTATCAGATGACTTCCTCCCCGCTGGCCCTGGGAGGAGTGAATGCCGCTCATGCCATTCCGCTTTTTACTCTCTCTCTTTTCGGCGGCGCTATAGCTGACCGGATGTCCAAGCGCAAACTCATCATAGGTTCGGAGTTGAGCCAGGGCGTAATCAACCTCATTGTGGCCTTGCTCGTTTTCACCGGCACGGTCCAGCTGTGGCATATTTTCCTCAGCTCATTCCTGACAGGCGTCGCGTCCGCCTTCCGGGGACCTGTCAGGCAGGCGATCGTGCCCGAGCTCGTGGATAAGAAGGATGTCATGAACGCCATCGCGCTGAACTCGGTGGGTAACAACCTGTCGCAGATACTGGCGCCTGCCGTGGGAGGAGTTCTAATCGCCGTTTTCGGTATGTCCGCCGGCTTTTTCATTATTTCAGGGCTCCTGTTTACTTCCGCCCTGACCATGACGCGGGTCATATCTCCCCTGATTGATAGCTTTGGAAAGGAGAAAGACTTCAGAAAAGACCTGGTTAACGGGTTCAAGTACCTTCGCTCCAGTTCAATAATCCTTTCCTTGCTGACGCTGACTTTTGTGATATCTTTCTTTGCGGCCCCCTATCAGTTTATGCTGCCCGTTTTCGCAAAGGACATCATGCGGTCGGGCTCAAAGGAGCTGGGATGGATGATGTCCATGATCGGGGTAGGGGCGATAGTCGGAGCCCTTGCCATAGCTTTGCTGGGGGATATAAAGCACAAGGGCTATCTCCTGCTGGGCCTGGCTTTCCTGTTCGGAGTCTCGCTCGTTCTTTTTACCTTTTCCACCTATCTTCCCCTCTCGCTCTTCTTATTGGTGTGGGTGGGCATGGGAAATACCGGTTTTAGCGTTATGAGCAACACCCTGTTGCTCAGCATGGCCGAGCCTCAATACAGGGGCAGGGTGATGTCTCTGCATGTCCTGGCCCATTCTCTCCGGCCCCTGGGCGCTCTGCCGATAGGAGCCGCGGCGGAATTGATGGGAGCGCCCATGGCGGTGGGAGCGGGCGGCGCGCTGGTAGCGGTGTTTATCATCATCATCAGTTTCGCGCAGCGAAAGATAAGGCAGCTGTAGCCGTCAAGGGTCATAATATAGTCCTATATATATATATATAGCGCAATCATTCAAAGCAAGTGCTATAATGCATTGCCTTTTGCCCATGCCTGTCATGAAATGACCTCCTGAAGTGCGGGCAAAGTTTGGAGGGGTGTATGGCAGCGGGAAAAAAGAGACTCAGCAAGCAAAGCAAGCAGAAGATAGCTGGAGATAGTCCCTCATCTGCGAAGGAGGTCGCTCGCTCGCAGAAGGGAAAGTCTTTTCACGTTGTCGGCATCGGCGCTTCCGCCGGCGGGCTCGAAGCCATCGAGCAGTTTTTCACCCATATGCCTCCGGACAGCGGCATGGCGTTCGTCATCGTGCAGCATCTCGACCCCGCCAGGCACAGTTCTATGCCGGAGATTATGTCCCGCCTTACGAAGATGCCTGTATATATGGCCACAGAAGGCATGAAGGTCGCCCCTGATTCCATCTACCTGATTCCTCCTGACAGGAACATGGGGATACAGGACGGCGCCTTATACCTTCAGGAGGCCGCGCAGCCCCGGGGCTTGAGGCTGCCGGTAGATTTCTTCCTGCGCTCCCTGGCCAGGGAAAAGGGGCCGGATGCCATCTGTGTCGTACTCTCCGGGACAGGCAGCGACGGCACACTCGGCTTGAGGGCAATCAAGGCGGAGGCGGGGACGGTCTTTGTACAGGACCCGGAATCGGCCAGGTATGACGGCATGCCGCGCAGCGCCATCAGTACCGGACTGGCCGACTTCGTGTTGCCGCCGGAGGCGATGCCCGGGCGACTCATGCAGTTCATAAAACATGCGGCTGTCAATGGCGCCAGGATTGGCGCAACCGGGGAATCTACGGAGCCTCTGCAGCAGGTCTTCGCGACCCTGCGTGCCAGGACCGGTCATGATTTCTCCCGTTATAAGCAGACCACTTTTCGCCGGCGGCTGGAGCGGCGCATGAGCGTCAACGGGATTGATGACGTTGCCGAATACGCGCGTTTCCTCAGGGAAAACGCGCCGGAGGCAAGGGCCCTCCTGAAGGATGTTCTGATCAGCGTTACCGGTTTCTTCCGCGACCCTGAAGCCTTTGCCGACTTGAAAGAAAAGCTCAAGAAACTGATGAAGGCCAGAGCCCCCGGCAGCGACGTGCGGGTCTGGGTGGCGGGCTGCGCCACCGGTGAGGAAGCCTACTCGATAGCCATGGTCATCTCGGAATGCCAGGATGAGCTCGAGAAGCGTTTCCTGGTCCAGATGTATGCTACGGACATTGATGCCGATGCGCTGAACGCCGCCCGGGCAGGCATCTACCCGGCCAATATCGCCCCGGACGTCGCTCCGGAAAGGTTAAGGAGGTTCTTTGTCAAAGAGGGCAAGCTATACCGCGTCAAGAAGGAGCTAAGGGAGATGGCGGTCTTTGCGCCGCAGGACCTGATCAAAGACCCGCCCTTCTCCAGAATGGACCTCATCTGCTGCCGCAATCTTTTGATTTACCTGGAGAACGACGTGCAGAAAAGGCTGCTGCTTCTGCTGCACTACGCCCTTAGTCCCGGCGGCATTCTATTCCTGGGGCCTTCCGAGACTATAGGTGATGCTACCGACCTGTTCAGCACACTGGACAAGAAGTGGAAGATATTCCAGCGGAAGGAAGCGGCGGTCTCCCCGGAGAGACTGAGGTTTCCTTCTGCATTTGCCCCGTCTCTGCGCGAGCCGGTCGTTGCACAGGTGGCCGACGTGGCGGCCAGACTTCCCGCGCTGACGGAAAAGATATTCCTCGACAGTTACGCTCCCACCTTCGCCGTCATGGATGAAAAGTTCCGCCTGGTCTACGTTCGCGGCCGGACCGGGAAGTACCTGGAGATAGCCTCCGGGCAGCCCAGCCTCAGCATCGTGGAAATGGCGCGGGAAGGGCTGAGAAGCGAGCTCTCGTCGGCTATCTACGAGGCCGCGGCGCAAAAGAAAATGGTTGTCAGGGAAGGGTTGCGGGTCAAACATAACGGCGGCTTCCAGACGATAACCCTTACCGTGGCGCCTCTCGATGAACGCGGGATACCTCCGGGAATGATGATCGTCGTGTTCCAGGAGGCCGGTATTGCCACATCGGAACGGGAGACCGCGCCTGCCAGAGGGCGCCGGCGTACTACCCTGGTGGAAGAAGAACTTAAGCTGACCAAACTGAATCTGCAAAGAACGGTCGAGGAACTGGAAGCCGCCAACGAGGAGCTGAAGTCCGCCAATGAAGAGCTGCAATCCAATAATGAGGAGCTGCAGAGCACTAACGAAGAGCTGGATACTTCCAGGGAGGAGCTTCAATCGCTCAACGAGGAGATGGTGACAGTCAATGCCGAGCTCTCAACCAAGAACGAGATGCTGACCAGCGCTAATGATGACCTGAAGAACTACCTGAACCGGACTGATATCGCCATCGTCTTCCTGGACAGAGACCTCAATATCAGGAGCTACACCCCGGCCACTGCCGATGTGTTCAATATCAGGGATGTTGACATCGGCCGTCCTCTTGATGAAATTACTTCGCGTTTGGCCTACCAGGGCGTGGTTGGCGATGCCCGTGGAGTGCTCCGGACGTTGACCCCCGGGGAAATAGAGGTACAGCGCAGGGACGGCCACTGGTACAATATGCGCATTTTGCCCTACCTTACCGTTGAGAATGCTCTCGGCGGCCTGGTCATAAGCTTCCTGGACATAGATAAGCAGAAGCAGGCCGCTGCCGGCTTGAGGCTGCTCGCGACGGTTGTTGAAGACTCTCACGACGCCATCATAACCCGGGACCTGGACGGCAGAATTCTTACCTGGAACCGGGGAGCCCGGCAAATGTACGGCTACTCCGAAGCCGAGGCCCTCAAAATGAACAGCGCGCAGATGGTTTCGGAAGAAGGACGCGCCATGGAGCTCCAGTTCCTTGAGGATATCAAACGCGGCAAGGAAATAAGGTCGCTTGAGGTCAGGCGCGGGACGAAGGATGGCAGGATAATAGAGGTGTGGTTGAGTGCAACGAAGCTCGTTGACGACCAGGGAAATATTGTGGGTGTTGCCACTACCGAACGGGATATCACCGAGCGCAAGAAAGCGGAACAATTGAAAGACGAGTTCCTCGGCATGGTATCCCACGAGCTCCGGACGCCCCTCACCGTCTTCATCGGTGCCGTCAATGCCGCCATGACCGAAGGGGTAACCACTGAAGAAATCCAGGAACTGCTCAGGGACGCGTCGCAAAGCGCTGAATCCATGGCTCATCTGGTGGAGAACCTGCTTGAGCTGTCCCGGTACCAGGCCGACAGGCTGGAGATTAGCCGGGACAGACTTGATATCGCTCATATCATCAGGAATGTCGTAGAAAAAGAAAAAACCCATCTCCAGGGTCATCGGCTGTTGCTCGACATTGCGGATGGTCTGCCGCCGGTGGAGACCGACCAGATGAGGCTGGAGAAGATAATCCATAACCTTGTGGATAACGCCGCCAAGTATTCCCCCGCCGGCGCCGAAATAGGTGTTTCGGTAAAGAAGGATAGCGACTATCTCCTGATAGGCGTCAGCGATCAGGGGAAAGGCATCTCTGCTGATGAGCAGGGTAAGCTGTTTCAATCCTTCGAGCGGCTTGATGAGACATCAACAACCATGCCGGGTTTAGGCCTCGGGTTGCTGGTCTGCAAGCGGCTGGTGGAGGCGCAGGGCGGGAAAATCTGGGTGGAGTCGGAGCCCGGCAAAGGGTCCACTTTCCGGTTCACCCTGCCGCTAACCCATCAGTCAGGCTGAGACCTGTAGGGGCGGCGCTCTTTAGCCGCCCGGCTGAAACCGGCAGAAACAAATTGACAACTTCCGCGAAATATTTATATACTTCTCCACATTGAAGTCGAATCAGGGCGGGGCTCAGGGACACTACCCGCCTCCGGCTGGTCGCCCCTGCTCCGGTTCATCTTCCTGCTCGCCGGGAATGGTAGCGGCAATGGAGGGCAGGAGGGCTTCAAACCTCTTCTTCTCTCCCCTGTGCGGAGGGAATGACTTCGTGACCTCTCTTAACCTCTCCACTTCCTTGCCCGAAAGCCCCTCCGCTTTGATTACCGCTCCATCCAGCCCCGCCTCCCACAGCAGCCTGAGGTCTTCGCCGGAAATTTTCGCCGGCACATAACCTATCAGGGGTTTTGTCACCAGCAGGTCTATCCTCTGATAGGCAAGTAGGTTTTCCACCGTCAGGGAAGAGGCTTTGGCCGGGAAGGGCAGCAGCAGGGCATCCACTGGCAGAAGTTCCACAGACCTTAGCTGGCTGTCGGCCAAATTCATATTTATTTCCATCACCTTGCCCACTTCCTCTGTCCTGAGAATGGAAGCCTCGGTTTCCTGCGCGGAAAATACGATGAAATCGAAGCCCAACTCTTTGGCCTCCGCTGTGTCTTTTGAGGATTTCAATGCCATGCCCCAGGGCGCGGGATTGGATTTCATGCTCTGTCTCAGAGCGTCTTTGCCGGCTTTCGACCCCGCGAATATCAGGGCGTCTACCGGGGAAAGGGATTCGGGAAGCCGCTCCCCTGATACGGCGTCCAGCGCCGCGATGAGAAGCATTGGCGATTTGGCGCCTTCCTTTCGTCTGCCGAAGCCCAGGGGAGAGATGGAGCTTTGCGACAGTTTCTTAAGGGCCTCTATGAATCTGCTTTTCATGTTTTAGTCCTTTCTTATGGAGCTATAGCGGCAATTCATGCAAGACCCTTCGCTTCGCTCAGGGTGACATGGTGTCTCGTATGTCATTCTGAGCACAGCGAAGAATCTCCCGGCTAGCGGCTAACTATGCAACTAGATACTACGGCCTTTTGTCCAGCAGCGGGTAGCCCTGGTTCTTCCATGCTATCATTCCGCCTTCCAGGTTCCACACGTTGTTAAAGCCCAGCTTTACCAGGGTCTTCGCGGCTGTGGCGCTCATACTGCCCGAGCGGCAGTACAGAACGATTTTAGCGCTCCTGTCCGTAGTCCCGCCCGAGCCTGGTTCCAGGATATTTTGAATTCTGTCGAAAGGGATGAACAAATCGGTCTTCTCGATGTGCCCCTCATACGGGACGTGGACATTGATGAAGAGGAAGTCCTTTTTCTTCAGCGTCGCGTTGAGATAGTCGGGAGAAATATCGAAATAGCTGCCTCCTTCACTCTGCACCATGGTCTGGTCCAGCCCCTCCACCCTGTTGCAGGACAAAAGAAGTGGAAGAGCCAGCATTGTTAACAAAATAAGTTTCTTGAACATCCATTCCCTCGAACATGATTTTTCGCAAAATATCGTAGGGGCGGTTCATGAACCGCCCTGTAAACTACATAAAACCCTGTTTCAGGGCATCAATCGCTTTGTCCACCCTGTGTGCCGCCCCGGTGGAGCAAGACAGCAGGGCCTCCTGGGCCTCCGCGACTACCGGCTCCAGCTCTTCCGGCAGTGTTCCGTATATCTGCAAATAGGACAGCAGCCTTCTCCTGAATTTGAATCTGAGTCTTTCAATGTTGGGCAATCCCAGGTAATGGTCTATTACATTCAGTATATCCTTTTTCTCCGCCGGCAGTCTCCCCTCCGCCTCCCATAGCAGGTTGGCCACATGGTCGCTGACCAGGTTCGTGCTGCAGTCCAGATTCTCTACAAGCAGCCGGATTTCCACCACCATCTCCTCGTCGGACAGGGGCTCGAACTCACCCGACGCGACCTTGTCAAGGAGAGGGGTGCCGCGCCTCACGGCGAGGCTCCTGAGCCGGATGTAATCGGGCTTTCCTATCTCGTTGAGGACGCGGGCCGTCTCCAGCGCGTGTTTTTCCGACCATTTCTTCCCGCCCAGACCCGGCATTACATATTCGGAGAGGGAAATACCGGCTTCAATCACCTTTCGCCCTGCCTCGACATGTTCCCGGGCTGTTACCCCCTTCTGGATGAATTCCAGCACTTCATCGCAGCCCGATTCCATCCCTATGTGAATCCTGGAAAGGCCGGCCTCGTGAAGGGCCTTCAAGTCGGCCAGGGGCTTCTGCGCCGCCGTCCTCGACCGGGCATAGCAGGTGATTCTTTCAACAGACGGGAATTTGGTCTTAAGATACCTGAGCGTTTCCACCAGCTCCGGGGTGCGCATGATGAGTGTGTTGGCATCCTGGAGGAAAACCGTTTTCGCGCCCGAAGCCATCCAGTTCGCGACGTTGACCAGGTTTTCCGGTGCGATGCCGCCGTTATCTTTGTAAAGCTCCTCCTGCTCGATGAGTGATGAGATTACCCGGTTGTTTCCGCCGGAGGCCGACCAGGGATATCCCATCCTCAAGGAGTGGGCCTCGATTAAGCTGCGGATGGCTTCTGCTGCGTCTATGTCCGCTTTTATCTCCGGCACGCTTCTGTACTCGAACTTTGTTCCCCGGTAGGTGCCGCAGAAAAGGCAGCGGTTCCACGGGCAGTTCCGGGTTGGGCGCAGGAGCAGAGAATGGTCCTTCCCTTCGCTTGGCGGCCTGATAGGCCCCATTTCAAAGCGCGAGGGAGTCTTCCTTTTCATGCAGGACTCGTAGGCCACCCCGTAGCATACTTCGTTCAATGCGTTCATAGTTCGATTTGGAGGTCGTCTGGAAACGGGACCGAAAGGGGCGAAGCCCCTTTCACTAAACTCCCTTCCCCCTCTCCTTTCAAGGAGAGGGGGCAAGGGGGTGAGGTTTCTCTCCAGCCAGCGAAGGGATTCGAACCCCCGACCTGCCATTTACGAAACGGCTGCTCTACCAACTGAGCTACGCTGGCGTCTGAATCTATTATATTAGAAGATGAGCCCAAATACGAGGGGTTGTCCATAAAACAAAACCGGGGCAGCTAAGGGCGTTTCCAGTTCCCTCCTGCCCCGGAATCTTCCTTTTTCTATCTGGCCATTATCTGGCCGCGGATTTCACCACCGGGATGGGCAACTGTATGCACGTTAACGTATGCGTTGCCCGCGTTTATCGCGTCTATCAGGGCGCTAAGCGGCTGGCCTGCCAGAATTCCCGTCAGATTGGCGGCGGTCAAGGTACCCTGCGCAAGGACGCCGTTAGACACGCCGGGAATCAGTGTCGCCGGTGGCCCGGCCGGGAATAGCCACGCCACAACGGGTCCATTCACGCCCACGGCTGCCAGGTGTCTGTGCGACTGTGTGACATCGCTTATGTTTGCCACTGAAAGTGTGTAACTCAGAGATGTCCCATCGGGGCTTAGCATGAAATCAGCCATCCCCGTGGCAGGTGTCGCTACGGCCGGGACTTCACTGCCGCCGGACAGATTCGCCGTGAAGCTGGTGCTCTGTGCCCGGACCGGCCCGGTGAGTCCTGCCAGTATAACGGATATCGCGAGCACAGCAAGGATCAAAAACAATCTTGTATTCATTCGCATCTCCTCTTCCTTTCCCATCTAATGTCACCATAACATATTACACGTTAAGAAATCATAAATTTGTGATAAGAAAAATCACAAAAACGCTGAATCTAATCCGCTGTCATTCTTAACGCTGAATCTAATCCGCTGTCATTCTTGAGCGTCAGCGAAGAATCTCGTTCGTTGCGGTTTCTTGCGCTGCCTGCCTTGACCGCGTAAATGAAGACATTGTATTATCCCCTCCCGGGAGAACATCTTCAATTAGAGGAGGCGAAATTGACCACGTCCAGACCGGCGATAGATATTTTCTGCCACATACTGCCTGACAAATACAGGAAGGCGCTGTACGCTAAAGCTCAGCGAAGCGTGCATCTTGAGGACCTCGAGGGCACCGCCAGATACTTTCCTGCCCTGACCGATTTGCAGCTCAGGCTGAAGTTGCTGGACCGGCACGAGGGAATGAGGCAGGTGTTGACTATCATCAGTCCACCTGCGGAAGAGATATCTCCGGCCCATGCCGTGGAGCTCTCCATGATAGCTAACGAGGAAATGGCTGAACTGGCGGCGAAATACCCCGACAAATTTCTGGGCGGTGTAGCCTGTCTGCCCCTCAGTGACATAGATGCTTCGTTGCGGGAGGCGGAAAGGGCGGTGAAAGAGCTGAAACTGAAGGGCGTGCAGATATACACTCCCTGTGTCGGGAAGCCGCTCGACTCGCCCATCTTTTTTCCGCTTTACGAGATGATGACCCGGTATGACCTTCCTGTGTGGCTTCATCCGGCGCGGGCCGGCAATGTACCGGACTATGAGGGGGAAGAGGAGTCGAAGTACCAGGTCTTTCTCTCCATAGGCTGGCCATATGAGACCACGGTGGGAATGGTGCGTCTTGTGCGGGGAGGCGTGTTGGAGAAATTTCCTTCCCTCAAGATTATCACTCACCACCTGGGGGGCATGGCGCCTTATTTCATCGGAAGGCTGACCTGGGGCGGCAAAAGGTATAACGAGGCTATCTCCGCCGGGACCCGGCTGAGCCGTCCTCCCCTGGAATATTTCAAGATGTTCTATGGCGACACGGTCATCGGCGACAACGTATCCGGGCTGATGTGCGGCTATTCGCTGTTCGGCGCTGGGCATATGTTGTTCGCCAGCGATATTCCCACCCCCCTCGATGACGAGCTGAAGATCGCCCCCATAGAGAAAATGCCGGTAGCCGGACCGGAGAAATCCCTCATTTTCGAAGGCAACGCGAAGAGGCTGCTGCACCTCTGATTGCAAGTAATCGTTCCATGGAAAATTGTGAAAGACTCATCGTCTCAACAGGTAGCGGAAGGGTCCGGTATCGCCGGAAAGTCGGGACTGCGGATAATCACACCGTCACAGTTACTGCAGGCTGAGGCAAGAATGAAATAGAAATTTGACTAGACTACGAACACGGGCTAATATAACCACAAGCATCACTTCCGGAACCTGTTTGAATATAAAGGGTGGATGGATTAAGCATAGGAAATACCGATGCAGCAGGTCATAATTGAAAACCCTATCCTCAACTCCCCTTTCAAGGAGACCTCACGGCATTTCCATTTCTCCGCTGAAGGCATTACCAACGAAATCATTGAAGCCAGGCGCATAAGCTCCTACTTTATCCCCATTGCCCAACCGAAAAATAAAACCAAAGCTTCGCAGTTGGCTTTTAATACACAGTGGACTCAGGACAGGATTGAAGAAAACAAGTTCATAAATCGTATTCGGGAAAGAGTGTCTCTCTGGAGAAAGGGCAAATACGAAGGAATTACAAAGACAACACGCCGCTTGCTGGAATACTGGACCAGTCCTGAGAGAGAATGGAAGCTCTTCTTTTGCCAGATTGAAGCTCTGGAAACAGCGATTTACCTGACCGAGGTAGCCGGTAAGTACGGCGATTCCTGGATTGAGAATAGCCTCAGAGAGTTTAACGCCGATGCAAACCCGGAGCTCTATCGGATCGCCTTCAAAATGGCAACGGGCAGCGGCAAGACCGTCGTCATGGCTATGCTTATCTCCTGGCATGTTTTGAATAAGCAAGCCAATCCTCAGGATTCCCGCTTCTCCGACGCATTCCTTATCGTGACTCCGGGTATCACCATCCGTGACCGGCTGCGTGTCCTGTTACCCAATGACCCTCAGAATTACTACCGTCTCATGGATATCCTGCCGGCTGAGTGGACGGAAGACCTGGGAAAAGCCAAAATAATCGTCACTAATTTCCAGGCTTTCAAGCCTCGTGAGTTGGTAAGCGCCGGAAAACTTACTAAGGATATTCTTACAAAGGGACGGGGCAACGCGTTTACGGAAACTCCCGACCAGATGGTACGGCGGGTTTGCCGTGAGCTGGGAACAAAGAAGAACATCATTGTCATTAATGACGAGGCTCACCACTGCTACCGCCGCCGTGTAAGTGGTGAGGATATCAAGCTGACAGGCGATGAACATAAGGAAGCTCAAAAGCGTGAGGAAGAGGCCCGTATCTGGATAACAGGACTTGAAGCTGTCAAGAAAAAGATTGGCGCGAAGGCAATCTATGACCTCTCGGCGACGCCATTCTTCCTGCGTGGTTCGGGATATCCTGAAGGCACGTTATTTCCCTGGGTAGTCTCGGATTTTTCTCTTATAGACGCTATTGAGAGCGGCATAGTGAAAGTTCCCCGCGTACCGGTTGCTGATGATTCTATGCAGGGAGAATTGCCGACCTATCGTAATATCTGGATACATATTCGTGATCATCTGCCTAAAAAAGGAAGAGGAACCCAGGATATCAGCGGCGGAGAGCCAAAATTACCCAAGGAGCTGGAAGGCGCTCTCTACAGTCTTTATGGAAACTACGAGAAATACTACCAGCAGTGGGAGCAAAATACCGGAGCCAGAGAGAAAGGATTAACCCCTCCGGTTTTCATTGTTGTCTGTAATAATACCAATGTTTCCAAACTTGTCTATGACTGGATTTCAGGGTGGGAGAAGAAGTTGCCGGATAGCTCAACCGTCATAGTTCCCGGTAATCTGTCTGTATTCCGGAATTCTGATGACAATATCCATTGGAGGTCAATGCCGAATACAATCCTCATTGATAGTGAGCAGCTTGAATCAGGCGAAGCCATGAGCAAGGAGTTCAAGAAAATGGCTTCCTTCGCCATCGAAGAATTCAAAAACGAATATGCCGTCCGCTTCCCCGGACGTGACGTGGAAAAGCTCACTGATGAAGACCTCTTGCGCGAAGTGATGAATACGGTAGGCAAGCCCGGAAAGCTTGGAGAACATGTGAAGTGCGTGGTTTCCGTATCCATGCTGACAGAAGGATGGGATGCCAATACCGTTACTCATATCATGGGTGTGCGCGCTTTTGGAACGCAGCTTCTTTGCGAGCAGGTCGTGGGAAGGGGGCTGCGCCGCATGAGCTACGTCGCAAATGACGATGGCAAATTTACCCCCGAATATGCCGAAGTCTATGGCGTGCCCTTCTCTTTTATTCCCTGCTCCGGTTCTACTAAAGACCCACTGATAGGTCCGCTGCCCACCAGGGTCCGGGCGATTGAAGACCGGATCGCCTGCGAGATTACCTTTCCACGTGTTATCGGCTACCGGTATGACTTGCCCCGGGAAAGGCTGACGGCGCGGTTCACTCAGGATTCCAGGAAGTCTCTTTCCACTCAGGATATTCCTACCAGAACGGAAAATGCTCCTGTCGTTGGCGAAACCGTTATTCATAACCTGGATGACCTTAAAGGACGGAGGGAACAGGAGGTAGCTTTTCTGCTTGCCAAACTTACTCTTGACAAATACTTCCGCGACGATGCTGGTAACGACAAACCCTGGTTATTCCCGCAGTTGGTCGGTATTGCCAGGCAATGGCTCCGGGAATGCGTGGTTCTAAAAGACAATACTTTCCCACAGATGTTGCTTCTCATAGAGTTAGCCCATGATGCCGCTGACCGCATCTATAAAGCGATTATCGCTTCCAACGATGGGCCAAAATACCTCAAGCCTATTTTGCAGCCCTATGACACTATCGGCTCAACCAGGTATGTTGATTTCGACACAAGGCGCGCTGTTTACCCTACTGACCGGAATAAATGCCATATATCTCACGTAGTAGCAGATACAGATTCGTGGGAGCAAAAAATGGCTCAGGCTTTGGAAGAGATGGGTGAAGTTATCTCCTATGTCAAGAACCACAACCTCGGTTTCAATATCCCCTATGTGTTTGAGGGCCAGGACAGAAACTACATACCGGATTTCATAGCTCATGTGCGCGATGGTAAAGAAAGCCCTCTGAACCTGATAGTCGAAGTTACCGGTCAGAAGAAGCCGGATAAAGCCGCCAGGGTATCCACCGCCCGCAACATGTGGGTGCCCGCGATAAATAACCACGGTGGTTTCGGGCGCTGGGCGTTCCTGGAGATAGATGACCCCTGGGATGCCAAGAACACTGTAAGGGCGTTTCTTCGGCAGAAGGAGGACGAGTGAGCCCATTCGCCTATGATGAAATAGGCTACTGGTCGGAAGTCAAACTCGATATTGTGCGGAAATACGCGAGCGCCTATTCGACGATTATGAGTAAACACCATGAGATAAAAAAGTACATATACATAGATGCTTTTGCGGGTCCGGGGAGGCACGTATCAAGGCGCACAGGGGAGTTCGTGCCCGGAAGCCCGTTGAACGCACTGAATGTAACTCCTCCTTTTAGCGAAATCCATTTGATCGATTTGCATGGCGGCAAGGTCGCTGAACTTCAAAGGCAGATTGGCTCGCGCCAGGATGTTTTCTTTTACGAGGGTGATGCAAACGAGGTTCTTCTGGATAGTGTCTTCCCCCGCTGCCGGTATGAAGATTTCAACAGGGCGTTATGCCTTCTTGATCCTTATAAACTGAACGTCGACTGGAATGTGTTGCAAACTGCTGGTCAGATGAAGTCTATTGAAGTTTTTTATAATTTTATGATCATGGATGCTAATATGAATGTCTTGTTGGGCAATCCGGATAAAGTAGCTCCCGCGCAGGCAGCGCGCATGGACAAAGCCTGGGGTGACCATTCATGGCATGAAGCGGCATATGTGGAAAAGCCGACTCTCTGGGGCGGCACCGTTGACGAAAAAGCCCGTAATGAAGCAGTCGCGGAAGGGTTTCGCAAGCGGTTGGAAAAGGTCGCTGGATTCAAATATGTTCCAATGCCCGTACCGATGCGAAACGAAAAAAGGGGAGCAACAATATATTATTTATTCTTCGCATCTCCAAACAAGACCGGCGCCGATATCGTCGAAGATATATTCAATAAATACCGCATAAGGGGGACTGCGTAATGGCAGTTAATTCTTCCATTGAATGGACTGAATCCACGTGGAATCCGGTAACGGGCTGCACGAAGGTTAGCCCGGGCTGCAAGCACTGCTACGCTGAACGGATGGCACTGCGCTTGCAGGCGATGAAGCAGCCCAACTATACATATGGCTTCAAGCTGGCTATGCACCCCAAGGCGCTCGATCTGCCCTTAGGATGGAAGAAGCCACAGACTATTTTCGTCAACTCCATGAGCGACCTGTTCCACGAGGACGTCCCCCTCTCGTTTATACGTGAGGTGTTTGATGTGATGAGGCGGGCGTCATGGCATGATTTCCAGGTACTTACCAAGCGCTCTGCACGTCTCCTGGAATTGAATTCAGAGCTGGAGTGGCCGGAAAACGTATGGATGGGTGTGAGCGTTGAAAACGCCGACTACGCATATCGTATCCGTCATCTCAGTTCAACGGGGGCGTCAGTCAAGTTTCTGTCGCTGGAGCCCTTGCTCGGACCCATCCTGAACCTTGACCTTTCCGGGATAGATTGGGTAATCGTTGGCGGAGAATCTGGTCCTAAGGCAAGGCCCATTGATAAAGTGTGGGCAACTGACATTCGCGATCAATGTCAGCAGGCGGGTGTGCCTTTCTTCTTCAAGCAGTGGGGTGGGGTCAAAAAGAAAAAGACCGGACGCTTGCTGGACGGCAGGATATGGGATGAGTTGCCCGGCATCGCATGCCCACCGCTCACAGCCGCAACGACTTGATTGGAGGCCGACATGTCACGAACAGACGGGAAAAGCAAACTACCGGTCAATGTTGAGGCATTCAAACATAAAGACCGCCGGGCTAATATACCTACCAGAGAGCTGCGAGGCTTTGTCGTTAAGGAAGAGGAAAGTCCCAAATACTTACTCTACCCGCGTGACCCATCCCTGGACCCGCAGCTCGTGTGGAAAGGCAAGGATGAGCAGGACTCGAAAGACCTGGAAGTGCCGGCAGTGCCCATATATATCCAGGAAAAAATTCATCCCAAGTACATCATCGAAGACCTCCGCGCCCGGGCCAAAAAAGAAAAACCAGTCTAGGCGGACTTATTCTCTGATTTTAATGGCATTAAGTTTCAGGACATGGTGGAGTTCTATAAACATGACCAGAACTGGTCCAACCGCATGATTCTGGGGGATTCTCTCCTGGTTATGACTTCCCTCGCGGAAAAGGAAGGTCTCAAGGGCAAGGTGCAGATGATTTACCTCGATCCTCCCTATGGCATTAAGTTTGGCTCCAACTGGCAGGTCAGCACACGGAAGAGAGATGTAAAAGATGGCAGCGCCGGAGATGCCACACGCCAGCCGGAGCAGATTAAGGCTTTCCGGGACACCTGGAAGCTGGGAATTCACTCCTACCTCGCCTACCTGCGGGACAGGTTGGTGTCAGCCAGAGATTTGTTGACGGAAACAGGCAGCGTCTTCGTCCAGATTGGCGATGAGAATGTGCACCTGGTGCGATGTTTGATGGACGAGGTCTTCGGGAGTGAGAATTTCGTTGCTGAAATCCCTTTTCAAAAGACTGGAAGTCAATCGGGGGATTATATTCAGACCATCAACGATTATATCTGCTGGTATGCTAAAGATAAATCTCTAGCAATAAACAAATTCCGCGCGCTTTATACGGAACGAGAAGAAAGGGAAGAAAGCGACTATTCTCCCGACCCGTTAACCTCTGCTGGAGAAACGGAAGGATCCACGTTTCATTTCACCTTTGAAGGAAAGTCATTTTTCCCCGGAGTCGGAGCCCACTGGAAGACTAATCATGAAGGAATGGAACAACTGAGACTTGCGGACCGTATCGTTGCTCAAAAGGGGCAAATCCGTTTTAAGAGGTATTACGGAGATTTTCCAGTAAAACCTATTAACAATATGTGGACAGGGTTTGGTGGTGCTTCAGACATGGTTTATGTGGTACAAACGAATAACAGGGTTATCGAACGTTGTCTTCTCATGACCACTGACCCCGGCGACCTGGTGCTCGACCCTACTTGCGGTAGCGGTACTACTGCCTGGGTGTCGGAGCAGTGGGGTCGGCGCTGGATAACAATAGATACCAGCCGGGTAGCGCTGGCCCTGGCGCGCACCCGCCTCATGTCTGCAAAATTCCCCTACTATTTACTCGCAGATTCGCCGGAAGGCATCAAGAAAGAGGCGGATATTACCGGCAAGATGCCGCCCTCTTATAAAACAGAAAGTGACATCAGGAAAGGCTTCGTTTGCAAACGGGTGCCGCATGTAACCCTGAAATCCATAGCCAACAATCCTGATATCAAAGAGGGCATGGCAAAGAAAGACATTGACGCCGCTATCGCCCGCCATGCAGAGTCGGAAACCCTCTATGACCAGCCCCTTGAAGATAATAAACGAATACGTGTCACCGGGCCTTTTACTGTGGAAAGTCTTTCCCCGCACCGCGTCATTGCAATAGATGAAGAGCGGCCAGCGGCAGAGATAGAGGCGCAAAAAGAAGCCGGTATCGGCCAGTTTGAGACCATGATACTGGAAAACCTGAAGAAGGCAGGCGTGCAGAATACAGTTAAGAATGAGCGTCTCAAGTTTGACCGCCTTGACCCTTATCCCGGGGAGTGGCTTCATGCCGAAGGAGAATACACGGAGAAAGACGGCAAGACCCGCCGTGTGGCCGTATGCATTGGCCCGGAGCATGGAACGGTGGGGCCTGAGCTTGTAAAAGAAGCGGCGAAAGAAGCTGTGAAAGGCGTTGGGTTTGACCTCCTCGTCGTATGTGGATTTGCCTTCGACCCGCATGTATCGGAGGAAGCTAAACGATATGGCAAACTGAATATCTTTGTCACCCGCATGAACCCGGATCTTACTATGGGGAGTGAGCTCTTAAAGACAACCGGCAGCGGCAATCTCTTCATGGTCTTCGGTGAACCGGATGTGGATATCAGGAAACAGAAAGATAAGCTGGTCGTGGAAATCAATGGCTTGGACGTCTACGATCCCACGACCGGACAGATAAGAAACAGCAAGACAGACGATATAGCCTGCTGGTTTATCGACACTGATTACAACGAGGAAAGCTTCTTCGTGCGCCACGCTTACTTTACCGGTGCAGAAGAACCCTATGAAAGGCTCAAGAGGGCCTTGCGGACGGAGATTGACGAAGCTGCCTGGTCATCCCTCTATTCCACTGTCAGCCGCCCCTTCGACCCGCCGAAAACCGGCAAAATCGCTATCAAGGTTATCAACCACTACGGGGATGAAGTGCTTAAAGTTTATGAAGTTTCGGAGAAAGGTCAGAATTAGAGCACGGCTCTGGAGTCATTGCCTCTTTTATTTCTTCCATCATATCCTCCTGCTGTTTATTGTTTATATTATCACGTTGCAGTTGCTTTCTGTAAATTGCTGTTGCTAATAGGGCATAATTTCAAGATGCTCATCCCCAAAACATGGGCATCTTGTGCATCTTGTGCATTTTTGAAGCTGCGGTTCGTCTCTGCGGTGGGCATCTTGTGGACGCTGACGGTCATCTTGTACACTGGGCAGTTCCCGCACCCGCGTAAGGTGGAATATGAAATCTCCTGGAAACCGCTCCGGGTTTGGTTTTGCAATTTGATCCTTTTCAAGCTGCCAGAATTATTGAGATGATCTTCTGTTTTTCGTCATGTATGTTGCAGTTGCTTTTTGTGTATTTCTGTTGTTAACAGGGCATAATTTCAAGGTGCTCATCCCTAAAACATGAGCATCTTGCGCATCTTGCGCATCTTGTGGATATTGAAGCTGAATTTCGCCTCAGGGGATGAGCACCTTGTAGCATGTCGCATTTCCCGCGCTTCACATAAGATCTTGTTACTTTGCCTTATTCTTCCCTCCTCGGCGGGCTGTTTCCTGTTTTTTGGTGCCAGTGGGGAACAACATGTCTGGTTTTAGGGGGGAACGTCGGCTGCGCGAGCCTTATGGCAAGTTCGGATGGAACGGAGTACGAAGTAGTTGTTAAGCTATGAATTGACCGGCGCCCCGCCTGAGCAGGGATTCGGCGAGGAATACTCCCAGGTTCGCGGCTTCCCGGGCGGGGCCTTCGATTTTATCCCGGAAAACTACCTTGCCGTCGGGCGAGGCTACTACACCTGCCATGGCGAGCTTAGAGGTCTGCCGCGGATAGGATCCGCCTTCGGGGACTAACCTTGCCAGCGCGCCAATAGGGGTAAGGCAGCCGCCGCCGAGCTTCGTCAGAAAAGCCCGCTCGGCTTCCAGCGCTATTCGAGTGGGGCCGTGGTCGAGGGCTTTTACCATGTCTCTGATCCCGCCTTTCACCAGTGAGTCTCCGCCGTCCTCCGACCTGGTTTCCACAGCGATAGCTCCCTGTCCCACGGGCGGGGTGCTGATGTCCGGAGATAGATATTCCGTTATGATGTTCTGCCTTCCCAGGCGCAGAAGCCCGGCTGCTGCCATGATGGCGCCATCGTACAGCCCGTCTTCTATTTTCCTGAGCCGGGTGTCCACATTCCCCCTCATATCCAGGACCTGCAAATCGGGGCGGTAGTGCAGAAGCTGGGCCTTACGGCGCGGGCTGCCCGTTCCGAGCTTGCTCCCCGCGGACAATTCATCCAGCCTCAGCCCCCTGCGGGAGACCAGCACATCTCTCGGGTCTTCCCTCTCCAGCATCGCCGCTATCTCCAGTCCAGGTTCCATTTCAGTAGGGAGGTCCTTGAAGCTGTGGACGGCCAGGTCGATCTCCCTCTCCAGCAGAGCGGTTTCCAGCTCTTTGATGAAAATACCCTTGCCTCCAAAGCTGGGCAGGGGTAGGTCGGTGATGCGGTCGCCCTTGGTAGTTATCTTCTGTATGACGAAATCCACGGGGGGATAGAGCTTTTGCAGCCTTTCCTGTACCATGGCGCTCTGTGTGAGGGCGAGCAGGCTGCCCCGGGTGCCGATGACGACCCTTCCGGCGGGGATCAAAGGGCGAAGCCCTTTTCTATCCGGCTATCGGGCATGATCGTCATGATTGAGGTTGAAGATTTCTTCCAGGTTCTTAAGGGTCTTCTGGTCTTGGCGGTGCTTTCTTATATATGAGATAGGGGAATGCAGCAGCTTGCTGGTTATGGCCCGCGCCAGGGCCTCCAGCCGCTCTTTTTCTTCAGAACTCAGCCCCTGCAGCTTACTCAGAGTGTAGGCCAGTTCCTTTTCCCTTATCCTGTTCGCTTTCTTGACCAGAGAAGAGATAGTTGGAACGGCATTCTGCTGCAGTTCCCACCAGTCCAGGAACTCCTGTACCTCTTCCTCGATAATAGTCTCCACTTTCAGTGCTTCCTTCTTTCTTTCCTCCAGGTTGTTGTTGCAGACTACCCGCAGGTCGTCAATATCGTATAGGGTAACCCCGGACAGCCTCCTGACTTTCGGGTCAATGTCCCTGGGCATAGCTATGTCAATCAACAGGAGGGATTTTCCATTTCTCTTTTTCAGCGCTTCCGCGATATCTTTTTCATGAAGAATAAAGCTGGGAGAATCCGTAGCCGATATGGCCAGGTCCGCCTCCAGCAGCCCCTGCTTCAAATTCTCAAAAGGCAGTGCTTTCCCGCCCATCATGTCCGCCACTTCTTGCGCCCTGTCCCAGGAGCGGTTGGCTATGAGCAGGTCTCTCGTTCCGTGGTCCTTCAAAATCTTGGCGGTCAGCCTTCCGGTGTCGCCGGCGCCGATAACCAGCGCCGCCCTTGTGGAGAGGTCGTTGAGAGTCCTGAGCGCCATTTCCACGCCGGCGTGGCTTATGGATAGGCAGAACCGGCCTATCTGGGTCTCGTTCCTGGCCCTCTTGCCAGCCCTGAGCGCGCAGTGGAAGAGGTGGGAAAGGGATGGCGGGCACCTGGTTGCAGCCTCAGCGTTTTCCATGGCTTTCTTCACCTGGTGAAGTATCTGGTCTTCCCCGAGAATCATCGAGTCCATGCCGCACGAAACCCGAAAAAGATGCTCTATGGCCTTCTCTTCCGTCAGGCAATCCACATTATTCTGGATGAACCACTGAGGGAGGTCTTTCACCTGGCAAAGGTAACGGCTGGCCCGGTCTCTGCCGGCGGTATCGCTGTGGCTGAGAACATAAATCTCTGTCCGGTTGCAGGTAGACAGCACGATGCCGCCTCCGAAATTGGGGTCCTCAAGGCGGGGCAAGCTCTCCCTTATCTGCTCCTGGGTAAAGGCCAGCTTCTCCCTCACTTCCAGTGGGGTCGTATGGTGATTTATTCCTATGCTGACTAACATAACCGACTAATTAATGACCAATGACTCAAATGCCCCAAATCCAAATGCCAAATCAAGCTGAAACTCGTCATCTAAGTTGCGCGTCAAGTCTCTCTTTCAGCAATTTCCTGGCTTCCTTCATTTTCCCTTCTTCCAGTAATGATTCCAGCGTACCGTCCAGCGCTGCGCTCCATGCCTGCGGCTTGAGTCCTTTCCCCACGTAATTCCTTCTTACCTGCGCCACCAGCTTAAGGAGGCGTGCGTACCGGGGCATTATGTCCTCTATTTCCGTCTTGAGTTTCTTAATGACGGCGGGACTTTTTCCCCCGCTGGAAAAGGCCAGGGTTATTCCGCCTGAACTGATCGTGGCCGGAACAATGAAGCGGCACAGTACGGGTTTGTCCACGACGTTTACCAGACAGCCTTTACTTTCCGCTTCCTCGAATACTGCCTTATTTATCTTCTGGTTATTGGAAGCCGCGATAACCAGTCCGCCTGAGGCGGACAGGTCTCCCTCGACATAAGGGCGGTCAATCCAGTTAATTATACGCCGCGCGGCAAGCTTTTGAAGTCCGGTGGTGAGCGTGGGACTGATAATCTTAACGGAAGCGCCATATTCGAGGAGAGTTTTCACTTTCCTCTCCGCCACCCTTCCCCCGCCTACCACAACACAGTCCTTACCCTTGATATTAACGAAAATCGGGTAATAAGTTTCCATCTGGGTCATAGCTTGTAGTGGCAATTCATGAATTGCCACTACTCCTCGAGAAAGTACCTCACCCTGGCTTTCTTATACTCTTTAGGGCTGAAAAGCAACACGTATTCCGCCAAATGGACCTGTTCGGAAAGGCTCTTAGCTTTGTCCTGGCATTCGTCCCTGGTCTTTCCATGGACCATCGAATAGAGGTTGTAGGGCCAGTCTGCGTAGGTGGGCCTCTCGTAGCAGTGAGTGACCCATGGCGAGGACGCCAGTGACCTGCCCACTTCCATTTTCCTCTCTTCCGGGGCCTTCCAGCATATCATGGAGTTGAAAGTGAAGCCCAGGTGGCGGTGCGGCAGCTGCGCCGCGTATCGCCGCATGACCTTCTTTTCCAACAGCCCGTTAGCCAGTGCCAGGAACGTTTTCTCCCGCAAGCCGGCGCTTTCCGCAAGGTGTTCATAGGGTTGCAGTTTTAGCTCCAGCGACAGGTCTTTCTGCAGGCCGCGTACTACGTTAATTTCGTCGGGGCTGACATGTCCATCGTAAGAGAAGTCGCCTTCCTCGCTGCTTACACCCTCGATCTGGGATTCCTCGCCGTGCTTTCCCGTCTGAATGAAAACGCCGATTTTGAAAAGGTGCAGGGAGGGCAAAATGAGCGAGGAAATCGCGCCGGCCCGCTTTTGCATCCCGTTTACCTCGCGGGCGAGGTCCTTTTCCCTGGGGATGGAAAGGGTGAACCAGAGATTATAAGTGCTGTCCCGGCCGTAGTTGTGTCCGACTCCTTGATGGAGGCTGACAATCCGCGCCGCTTCGTCCAGCTTTCCGGGGTCTACCTTCATAGCGACCAGGGTTGCGGCATAGCCGAGGGCGGCGGCGTTGAAGATGCCGCTTATCTCTATGATGAAGCCTTTCTCTTTCAGCTCCCGGATATGGTTGAGGGCTTCTTCTTCCTGGATGCCGGTTTGTCTCGCCAGGGCAGCGAAAGGCCTTTCCTCAAGAGGGAAGCCTTTTTGAATTATGGAGAGCAGACTTCTGGAAGCGTCATTTAAGTCTTTGAGCATTTATTGGGATTTTGTCCTTCACTGTTTATCTTTCCTGCCCCACTTTTACGCATATTCCTTCAGTTTCTTCCAGGCCGGGGGCTCATAGACGCAATAAGGCTCCGCCTCCAGATAATCTCCAGTAACGGCGTAGGCGCGGGCCCGCGAGCCTCCGCAAATGCTGTTGTAGTCGCAGACTCCGCATTTCCCTTTTAACTTACTTTTGTCTCTTAAATCCGTGAAGAGAGAAGAATTCCGGTAAATTTCCGGCAGACTCTTTTCCCTGACGTTGCCCCCCGGGAGAGGCAGGAAGCCGCTGGGACATACTTCCCCGATATGAGATATGAAGCAGCAGCCGCATCCGTCGTTTACCCCCTTGCCGGGACGGCCGATTCCGTCCTGGAAGCTGAAGCCCGGACCCGCCAGGGTAACATGGGCTTTTGCCAGCATCTGGCTGTGCGGTGTTGGTGGAGCGACCCCCGTCGGCTTCTTGTGCTGCAGGACAAAGCGGCGGTAATGTTCCGCGGCTGTAGTCTTGATATCAAAAGGCATTGTCTGAGAGAGTTCGTACAGCCTTGCGAAGGCTTCCTCGTGCTGCTGGGGCGAGATCATATCTTCATTCTTCCCACGGCCGGTAGGGACGAGAAAGAACACGCTCCACATGAGAGCTCCGAGTTCTTCTACTTTTTTCGCGATGTTCTCAATGTCGTGGAAATTGTATCTGCTTACAGTCGTGTTTATCTGGAGCGACAGTCCCGCATTGTTCGAATAGCCGATGACCTGAAGAGTGCGTTCAAAGGCGCCCGGAGTCTGTCTGAAGCTATCATGAATACCGGCCTCGGAGCCGTCCAGGCTGAAGGAAACCCTGATAATGCCGGCTTCCTTTGCCTTCTCCATCTTCTCCGGGGTTACCAGCCTGGTGGCGCTGGGGGCCAGGGAGACCCTCAACCCTTTGCCGGAGCTGTACTTTATCAACTCGTAGAGGTCGGGCCTCATCATTGGGTCCCCACCTGTGATGACCAGCAGCGGCTTTTGCATGGAAGCCAGGTCATCTATCAGCTTGAAGCCTTCCTCAGTGGTTAATTCCGCGGGGTTCCGCTTTGTCTGGGCTTTAGCCCGGCAATGCAGGCAGGCGAGGTGGCAGGCCCGCGTCACTTCCCAGAAGACTATGAAGGGGTTAAGATTGAAGTCGCGGTCTTCAAACTCAGGCTTTTGTTTACTTTCAAGGATTTGCGTTCTTCGTTCAATCATCAGCCGCTGTGCAGGGGCGCAGCTATCTCGCCCCTACGCCTATCTCCTCATCCGTCAGGTAGCACGCGGGGTCGGGCGCCCAGACATCGCCATGCACGGCCTCGGCCCTTACCCTGAAGTTAGCCCCGCAGAGCTCGTAGTATTTGCAGGCTGCGCAGCGCCCGTGTATCAGGGGCCTCCTGTTTTTTAGGCCTTTCATCAGGGGGTCGGAAGTATCCTCCCAGATTTCAGCAAACTTGCGTTCCCTGACATTGCCGAAAGAATGATGACGCCAGAACTGGTCGGCGTAGACTTCACCGGTGTTGCTTATGCACCCGAACGCAATGCCGGACCTGTTCCCGCCGTTTGTTTTCAAAAGATTGTAGGCCACTTCGGCCCTGTCGCTGTGCTCCTTCAGCAAACTCATATATAAAAAGACTCCATCCGTGTGATTGTCAACGGTCAATATGTCTTTAGTGTTGCCCTTCTTGTGCAATTCCAATGTCTTTTCAAATACATAGCTTATGAGTTCCCGCGTCTTCTCATGCCCCAGGTCATGCTCCATTATTTTCGTGCCGCGGCCGGAATAGACCAGGTGGTAGAAGCAGACTCTTGGTATGTCTTCGGAGACAAGCAGGTCGAAGATGCCCGGGACGCTCTGGTAGTTGTAGTTTGTTATGGTGAAGCGTACTCCCACCCTGAGCCCTGCCTGGCGGCAGTTTTTTATGCCCTGGAGCGCCTCGCCAAAAGCACCCGTTTTCCCTCTGAATTTGTCGTTAGTCTCACCCATGCCGTCAAGGCTGATGCCGATGTAGGAAAAGCCTGCCTTTTTCAGGTCGTTGGCCGTCGAGAGAGAGATAAGCGTCCCATTGGTAGACAACACGGTGCGAAGCCCCTTTCTTGCCGCATACGTGGCAAGCTGCATGAGGTCGGGCCTCATCAGCGGCTCCCCGCCGGAGAAAAGGAGGACCGGCACGCCGTATTCAGCCAGGGAATCTATGAGAGATAGACCTTCCTCATGGTCGAATTCGCCGGAGTATCCCTTGTCCTGGGACTCGGAGTAGCAGTGTATGCAGTGTAGATTACAGCGGCGGGTTACGTTCCAGACAACTACTGGCCTCGTGGCGGTTTTCTCTGCTAAATCATAGCGAAGTGAATCGGTTTCGCGGCTCACGCCGCACAAAATGCGGGTTAATCCTAACATTATCCATCCGAAATACTAGCGTTACCTTTACAGGAAAATTGTATCATTCCAAAGGATTATATTCAAATTACCCTATTTGCGCCACGGCTGTCTGAACATATTGTCTAAGTCAAAAGTTCTATTTTGGCAGCAGATTGCCAGTTCGACCCCACCGGCTTTCTCCGGAGATTATCTTCCACATTCGCAGTTCAAACCCGTTGACTTTCCGGCATCTCCGTGCTACAGTCATATAGGCAAGGGTTAAAATTATATAATATCACATAATAAATATAGCTCTATAGTAGTATATACAATTATAAGTCATATGTTGTCCATGAGGAGCGCCGCGAAAAAAGCCCTCCAAGAGTTGGCGGAGGCGGGAGAAATGAGATGTCATTGAACAGAGTACCCAATCTATCGAGGGGTGGCCACTTGTTCTTGAGGATAATGATTGTACTCCTCATCGTCTCGATAGCCTTGTTTGCGCCGGCCGACCTGACATTCAGCCATCCATAGCGAAAGCGACCAACCACACGGGGGCAAATGCCCTGCCGCTTTCTTATTCGTGTACGTAAGCGGACCACCTTTCTGATAGCTGCCATAACGTTTCCCCAGAACGATAAATGCAATAAAATCGCAAGCTTTTTCCCTGATTATTTATGACTTATTGATAATTCCTGCGTAATATTAGAGTCACTGGTGTGATACTGCAGGAGGAGGTAAGTAAGATGAGGGAAAAACTAATGGAGGCGATTCTTATGGTTGTTGTGGCTTTCCTGGCATTGTTTATTACTCCCGTCGCTGTCCTGGTGGAATCACGCGCCCGCCATTCTGAACGTGAGGACCGTGAAACAACAGCCCCCGCATCCCGTCAGTGTGGTCCGTCGCGAGTCCGCAGCAATTAGTCTGCAGGAGTTTAGTCCCTTGCGGCCAACTCCGCCTCCGCTTTCGGAAGTCCGGGCGGAGCGAACGGGAGGCTGCGAACGGCATCATGAACCCCATTCAATAATTCCCCTGGGATTCCTGACAAATCCCCCATAAGATCGTTGTATTGATTGGTTTCTCACTTATTTCAGGCAGATTTTGAAAAAGACCATTGTCTTTTTGTATAATCTTCTTAAGTTCCATCTCAGGCTCAGAGGAGTAATGCCGCAAAGTTTCCTGGCGCTCGGGCCCTGGTAGAAGTTGTATATGGGAACGCAGGTTCAGGTTCAGTCTAAGGAGGGTGCAGTGAAAGGTTTCAGGTTATTTCTGGTTTTCGTGGTTGCAGCAGGGATACTTCTATCCGTGTCCGGTCCCGGGGCCAGTGGGCAGCGGGGTCTCGATCCGCTCGATGGCGGCAGCGGTCCGCCGGATGGCGTTGTGCCGGATAATTACATCGTTCTGCTTCAAGACGGAGCTTCGGCTGAGAATGTGGCCGGAGATCACGGTCTGGCCCCCCGGTTCGTCTATAAGAAGGCCCTGAACGGTTTTGCCGGATTCATACCTGCGGCGAAGCTGGATGCGGTAAGCAAAGACCTGCGGGTCAAGTCAGTTCACTCTGACCGTATAGTGACTGCGGTTCCGGACGCTGCGAAGGGCAAGCCGGGTGGTGGAGGCGGTGGCGGCGTGGGACAGGTGAGTCCTCCCAACGTAGCCCGTGTAAAAGGTAACGCTCTGCAGACTGGCGCCGGTGTTGGTATCGCTGTCCTGGACACGGGCATAGACCTGGCGAACGCGGATCTCCGGGTTGGCGCCGCCTACTTCGACGCCTTTGGGGGCAGCGGACAGGACGGAGATGGGCACGGGACGCATGTTGCAGGCATAGCCGCTGCCCTGAATAACACCGTTGGCGTGGTCGGAGTGGCGCCCGGCGCTACCGTTTACAGCGTTAGGGTTCTGGACAACACCGGCTCGGGCTCCGATGCTACCATCATCGCTGGACTCGACTGGATCGTGAGCAACGCAGGCACTTACGGGATTCGCGTGACCAACGCCAGCCTGGGGCGTAAGGCCAGCGCTGACGACAGTCTCATGCGAGCCGCGGTACAGAGAGTGGTTAACGCGGGAGTTGTCTTCATAGCAGCCGCGGGCAATGACCCGGCCATCGAGGTATCCAGTTTCGTACCCGCGGGTTTCCCTGAATCAATCGCCGTTTCGAGTACCACGGCGGTAGCTGGGAGCAACGCAGGCTACAGGTTCTACAGCGGAGTAATCGGGGCCGACACGGCCTCCTATTACACTACCGATGGTGACGCCGTGCGGATTGCGGCTCCAGGGGAAGAGAAGGAAAATATCAGCAAGGCAGGTCTTATCGGCACCGTTGGCATTCTTTCTCTCAAACCGGGTGGAGGTACCACGAGGATGTCGGGAACGAGCATGGCAGCGCCGCATGTGGCGGGCCTCGTAGCGCTATTGTTAGAGAGTAATCCAGCCGGAACGGTGGGCGATCTCAGTTCCTGGTTGACCCAGCCTAATACGGACCGTGATGGCGTCGCTCCACTGAACTCACCCGCGAGTTCGTACAGCTTCGATGGGCGTCTGGAAGGTATCGGATACGCTCCTGAGGCGCTGGCTGCCAGCGCCAATTGAGCTAAGTAAGAAAATCTGGGGCATTCCGCCCGTCGAAGGCGGAGTGCCCCCTAAGATATCTTGAGTTCTATTTCGGTTATATTGCCTTCTACTATCCTGAAGGCCCTCAATACTGGTCCGGGCGGGGACAGAGACAATATGAAATAGGCCGCCTCGGGCCAAAGGGCCAGGCGCACGTCAGTGGGGGAAGGGTAGGCCTCTGTGTGTGTATGGGAATGGTACATGCCAATCAGGTCCCAGCCCCGGGATTCCATATCCTTGATGGCATTGAATAGCTCCTGAGGGGGTATTCTGTATTTCACGGGGCTTTCTTCTTCATTTTTGGCGGGGTAGAGCTTTAATCCCTTCCCATCTTTACCGGCTATCACCCCGCAGCACTCGTTGGGGACTTCTTTCCGGGCATGGGCTATCATTCCATCGAGAAGCGTCTGTTCCAGGCGGAGAGATTCCTGTGTTTTCATAATTTTCAGCTTACCATATACTTATTACTGATTACCACCAAACTTTGCGCCCCAGGTCGGTTTCGAGCTGGCTTATGTCTTTCGTCCACAGCCCTGTGCTCAGATACTTCCAGCCGTTGTCGGCGAGCAGGGCGACGATGTTTCCCGATTCCATTTTCTTGGCGATCTTCATGACGCCGTGTATTACGGCCCCGGAAGAGATGCCGGCGAAGATTCCCTCTTTTTGAGTCAATTCCCTGGTGGCTATGAAGGAATCCCGGCTGTCCACAACCATACGCCCGTCCAGGAGGCTGACATCAAGAATCGGAGGTATGAAGCCTTCATCCAGAGAACGCAGGCCGTCTATCATCTCGCCGGGATGGGGGACTACAGCCAAGACCCTGGTTTTCGGATTTACTTCTTTGAGCCTGCGCCCTATCCCCATCAACGTTCCTCCTGTGCCCAGGCCGGCCACGAAGGCATCCACGCGCGGCACTTCTCTCAGTATTTCCACGGCGGTAGTCTCATAGTGGGCCAGCGGGTTGGCCTCATTGCCGTACTGGTAGAGCATGTGATATCTCTTGTCCTGAGCCAACTCCTGGGCCATTTCGATGGCGCCGTTTGTGCCCTTCCCCCCCGGAGAAAAGACGACCTTCGCACCATAAAGGGCGAGGAGCTGCGTTCGTTCGGGAGTAACGTTTTCGGGCATTACCACCTTGACCCGGTATCCCTTGAGCATGCCGATCATGGCTAGCGAAATGCCCGTGTTGCCGCTGGTGGCCTCCAGCAGGACCTTATCCTTTGTCAGCTCCCCGTTTTGTTCAGCTTTTTCCAGCATATATTTGACAATGCGGTCCTTCAGACTGCCCGTGGGGTTACAGCCCTCCAGTTTGGCAAAGATACGCAAGCCCTTCCTGGGGCTGAGGCTGGAAAGCTCAACCAGAGGGGTGTTTCCTATAGTGTCAAGAAGATTTTCATTTATTGTCACAACGTTGTTCCGCATGGCTTTTTCCTCCTGGAAAAGAATATGGGAATAGCTAACTAAGGCGTCAAAAAAAGGAAAACAGCCTGAGTAGAAGAGGTGACTATCTACAGATGCATCCGGGGATGCAGCCGCCTGCTACGGCGGGGAGAATGGAAAGGACATCGCCATCGGAGACTTCAGTGTTCAGTTCCTTGAGAAAACGGATGTCCTCTTCATTGAGGTAAATGTTGACGAATTGATGAAGCTTGCCCTCGGGTGTGATGATACGGCCTTTGAAGCCCGGGTAATTCTTGTCCAGATTATCCAGCACCTGACTTATGGTCTTTCCGTCGGACTTAACCGTCTTGACTCCTCCGACCATCCTCTGGAGCAAAAAAGGCACTTTGATTTCAACAGCCATTCAGGTTCTCCTCGTTCAATGGGTGCCGGAAGGGACTACAGGCCTCATGCCGCAAAATTCGCCGTAATCGATAAAACCGGTTATTGTAGGATTGTCTCCGCAGACCGGGCAATCGGGATTGCGGCGCACCTTCACCTTGGTGAATTCCATTTCCAGGGCGTCGAAGACCATAAGCTTCCCTGCAAGGGAATTTCCTATGCCAAGTATCAATTTTATGGCCTCCGTAGCCTCTATCAGTCCGATGATACCGGGAAGGACTCCCAGGATGCCGGCTTCCTGGCACGAGGGTATGGTCCCGGGGGGTGGCGGCGATGGATAGAGGCAGCGATAGCAGCCCTTTCCGGGAAGAAAGACGGTGGCCTGCCCTTCGAACTGGAACAGGCTGCCATGGATGAGAGGCTTTTTCGTGAAATGGCAGGCATCATTGACCAGGTAGCGGGTAGGAAAGTTGTCGCTGCCATCAACGATGATGTCATATCCTGACATGATATCCAGGACGTTGCTGCTATCGAGCTTCGTTCTGAAAGTTTCGACTTTTACGTCGGGATTGATGCTCTTTACTCGGTCGGCTGCGGAAAGAACCTTGGGCCTGCCGACGTCAGAATTATGGTGTATTACCTGTCTCTGAAGGTTGCTTACTTCAACGGAATCGAAGTCCACCAGTCCGAGTTTACCGATGCCCACCGCGGCCAGATAAAGAGCTATCGGAGACCCCAGTCCTCCCATGCCGATGACAAGCACGCCGGACTCGAGGAGCTTTCTCTGCCCCTTTCCGCCTACCGGCTTTAATAATATATTTCTGCTGTACCTGTCTATCTGCTCAGGACTCAGGGTAAGTGCCATAGTGTCTCCGTAAAATCCTCGTTTTCCTCCTTTTCGCAGGGAGGGTTGGGGGATTCTTGACCTTTAATCTTAACTTTTGACTTTATATGATACCTTTCTTGCGCCCAACTTTCAAGTCAGCGGCTCTGGCCGGCGCCTGCTCGCCCGCGGCCCAGCCCAACGATCTTTCTCCTCGATCCGGCAAGACCGTAACGACAATCTTGCCTTTGCCAAGCCTTTCGGCGACTTGTAACGAGGCAAAGACATTCGCCCCCGAGGAGATTCCCGCAAGGATACCTTCTTCTCTGGCCAGCTTGAACATGGTGTCGAGTGCATCCTCGTCGGATACGGGAATTATCTCATCGATTATCTTTCTGTTCAGCAGCGGGGGTATGAAATTGGGCCCGATCCCCGGTATTCCGTGGCTGGAGGGGTTCCCCCCGCTCAACACCGGTGAGCGCGCCGGCTCAACGGCGATTATTTTGACAGAGGGTATTCTCTCTTTCAGCGCTTCTCCCACGCCGGTGATTGTCCCTCCGGTGCCCACGGCGGCCACAAAAGCATCTATTTTGCCGCCTGTATCTCTGATGATTTCACGGGCGGTGGTAAGGCGGTGTATTTCAGGATTCGCCGGATTATCGAACTGTCCCGGCATGAAATAGTCCGGATTTTCCTCTTTTAGCTTTCTGGCAGCCTCCAGCGCTCCGGCCATGCCTTCTATGACAGGAGTAAGGTGCAGAACGGCGCCGTAGGAGGAGAGCAGATTACGCTGTTCGGGGTTAACGTTCTCCGGCATGCAGAGGATAAGTTTGCAGGACTTTGCGGCGGCTATGAGGGCCAGGGCTATGCCCGTATTACCGCTTGTGGGCTCTATGATCGTATCCCCCGGCTTAAGCCTTCCCTCTTCTTCAGCCTTTTTGACCATGGCCAGGGCGACGCGGTCTTTGATGCTGCCGCCCGGGTTCATGCCCTCCATCTTCACCAGTAAGTTGGCATGGCCCTTGTGTGTAAGCCGGCTGAGCCTGACAAGCGGAGTATTGCCGATTAAGTTCAAGATACTACTGGCTGCTTTTAACATAGAAATTATGGGAGGTGGAAGGTTACCTCTCCTTAAAAGGAGAAGGGCCCAGGGGTGAGGTCATTCTAAATATAATACATGCCGCCGCGTTCGAGGCGCTGCTGCTTGGTGACCAGTTCCTGAATGCTGATGGTATTAAGAACGCCCAGAATAGCCTTTTCTACTGCCTGCCAAACATCTCTGGGGGCGCAAGCTCCGATTCGCGAGCATCCGTCGTTCATTTCCAGGCAGCTTATGGGAGCTATAGTCCCTTCCAGGGAGATGACCACTTCGGCCAGGGTGATCTGAACGGCTGGTTTCGCCAGCGCATGGCCACCCTGCGGGCCTGAACGGCTGCGTATGAGTCCCGATTTGCGCAGTACGGTGAGAAGCTGGTCCAGGTAGGGCTCCGGTATTTGCTGTCTGCGGGCGATTTCGCTGCTCTGGACCACCCCTTTGCCGTAATGCTGGGCAAGCTCCATTAAAGCTCTGACTCCATAGTCAACCTTTTTTGATACTTTCATGGCCTTTGACCCCTATCGCTTATTGTCTAGTCAACAATATACCATTAGGAAAAAGGTTTGTCAAAGGGAAAGGTTCTCTGTAAGTTGCAGGGGAGGCTTGTCCTGAAGGAGACCCGGCTACGCTTTGTACTGGTAGTCCTGGACCTTCCAGCCCATGAGCTTCTCAAAACCAGATTTGGCCCGCTCATTGACCGGTTCCAGTTTCAAGGCGATCTCATAGTGGCTGAGGGCATCATTGAGGCGGGGTGGGCGCAGGCGCATCATGGAGTCGGCAACGTCGCAGTGCTGTTCCGCAAGCGATTTCTGTGTGCTCGATCCCAGTTCCACTTCTTGCTTCGTGGCTATCATTTCCTGTCTCAACTGGGACCAGCTTGTCAGTAAGGAGGTGAAGTTGGCGAAGGCTACGATGAAAAGGCCCACCAGCGCTGCCAGGGGCGCGGATTTGACACCAGGGCCCAACTGGAGAAACAGGGAGAAGACCACCGCCCATATGAGAACGGAATAAAACACGATTGACGGTCCCTTATAACCCAGGACGAGCCTTTTGGCGAAATCCCAGAAATCTCCCGGCATGTCGCTCCCGAAACTGGCCGGGATAATTCCCGCTTTGACAGCGCCCATAGCCCTGCTGAGGCGGTTGATGACGACAAGATGACGGATACGATAAGTTATCCTGCGGGTGGTGCCGTAAATGCCGGGCCCTCCCAGGAGCAGTATGGCGGCGATACCCAGGCCCAGCACATCATGTGAGTCCCCCTTGACGAAGGGAACATGAAGGAGAATCAATATGGCAAGCGTCGCGCTGGTAATAAAGATAAGATGCGCGCTGTCTGAGTTCTCGATGTGGCGGAGATGTTCGAACTGTTCCCTGTATATCTTCAGAAGATGGCCCGGTTCCTGGAGCAGCCTTTCCGATTGTTTTGTCTCTTCAAAAATGTATGCCATATTGAGATCCGCAGAAACAGGGTTGGATTCTCCAAATCCGCGGTAAATGATACATCCGTGCCGCGGTAATTTGCAAAATGCTTCACATTGACCCTGCAATCCGGGCTTGCTATAATGCCATTTAGGAAGGCCAGATCTTCTAACACGGGGATATAGCTCAATTGGGAGAGCGCTGCGTTCGCATCGCAGAGGTCGGGGGTTCGAATCCCCCTATCTCCATTTGGCAAGCCTGAACCAATCCCAATCTTTGGCACATGATGTCCCCTGCTTGTCTTCGTTAACATAAAAGGGGCGCTGTCATTGGGACAGCGCCCCTTTTTTGTTCTTTTGTGTTGTAGTGCGTTTACAAGGCTTTGGCCAGGGCAATCAGTATTGCAGCATTTTCGGCGCTCACAGCCTTGCCAGTTTGTGCCTGCACCTCGTTGACGAAGGCACCAATCATGCCGGCCCTGGCATTGGCGTTCCCTTTTGCCTCAGCTTTTTGGGCATTGTCCAGTTTGGCCAGCATTGAGTTGACGATGCCCTGCTGGGTGACGAACCGCCTGACCAGGTTGCCCAAGCTATCATAGGTAACCTGGACGGTGAACGTGGTGGAACCCGAGCCGGTGTTTCCCGCCCAGTCTGTGGCCGTGGCCGAGAAGCTGCTGGCGCCCAAGGGGAAGGAGTAGGCCGGACCGGCTATGTTCTGGCACGTGCTGGACGCCACTCCGGAAAGACTGTCCGTAGCGGCAGACGAGATGTTGACCGTTTGGTCTACGGTGTACTCGCCTTGATTCCCCGCGTATACTACTGCCGGCGGCGTCCGGTCAATGTTGATTCCGTCCACCGTCAAGAGGGCGGAGTTCCCGGCCACATCAACGGCGATCCCTGCCACAGATTGGTTCTGCCCGTCATTGCCTACGGTCACCGCTGGGGTTACTGAGGCCACACCCGAAAGCGCATCCGTGGCGGTGAACGTAACCATCACGGGGCTGTTGTTCCAGCCGACGGCGTTGGCGGCCGGATTGCGACTGCCCGCAATGGTCGGCGGCGTGGCGTCACGTTTGATGGTGACACTGAGTAACGCGGTCCCGCCAGCGGAAGTTGCCTGGCAGGTAAGCGTCGTGCCCAGGGTGTCTTCGGTGATCACGGTAGTCCCTCCGCCGATAATGGAGGTCACCTGTGATTCGGGATCGCTGACTTGCCAGGAGACCGTCACGGACGAGGTGTACCAACCGTTCGCACCCGTTGTGCCCGTCACGGTCGGGATGATAACCGGCGGAGTCGTGTCCGTTGGCGCAGGCCCCGCGAACGGGTAAGGCCCCGCAATCTCCACGACTCTGTAGTTGGGAAAAGTCCCGGCCATACCGTACAGGCTCTTACCGGCGCCGTTCCGGGCAGGCGCAAAGGTGGAGAACTGAGAGAATTTCCCGGCCCCCAGGTCTACCTGCTTGTAGCTGCCCGCCACCGGGTCTATCTGGAGGATTGTGCTATTAGGATTCGGTGACGGAAACGCATAGAGCAGGCCGGTGCTGGCGTCCGGTATGACCCCACTGATATTGGGGAGTCCTGCAGGCACCGGGATGTTGGTGGTCACCCCGGTATTGACGTTAATGCGGTAGAGGACTTGTTGACCTTGTGGATTGTATCCAAATCCGATGAGCGTATCCGTGAAACCGTCATATTCAAGGAACCACAGGGATGGGGAGCCGGAGGATGCGGCGAAGGCAGGATTGGTGGCGGCAACACGAACCGCCCCGGTGACTGCATTCAGTTCCATGATATTACTGTAAATGTGGTGGTAGAGGCGCGTGCCGGTGCGATCGGTGGCCATGCCAGAGACGTTGCCGCTGGTGTCCGGGATTGACCAGGGGCGGGCTATCGATGTCTTTACGCCGGTAGCGGCGTCATACCTCCACCAGTTGCCGCCATAGTTGGCATCCGCAACGTAGAGGACGCCCTTGGCGCCGCGGCCGTGCAGCATCTGCACCGTTTCGGGGCTGGAACCGCCGCCACCGCCTACGGAGGGATCAACCAGGGTGAAAACCCCCTGCGGAGTAATCTTGCCGATCGCGTCAAAACCGGCGGTAGTCATGGTCCAGAAGTTCCCGTCGCCAGGGTTATACTTGGGCGTGAATTGGTTCCCGATGCTGCCCACCGTGCTTACCGTGTAATCTGCGGGTCCTTCCGCTAACGTGCTTACGGGCGCCACGAGAACCGCCACAAGGCTAACCAGTGTTAAAAACAGCAGGCCAATCCTGTTATATCTCTTGATCATATTTTGTCTCCTTCCTAATTCTTTAACATGTAAAATGAAACAAGAACCACAAAAAAGAGAGGTATGATCCCAGGTACGGTAACCCTCTTAGAAGCGGTCATTATTGCCTTGCTTGAGCAAAGCAGGGCTTTTTTATATCATAATTTATTGATTCTGTAAATACCTTTTTCTACATAAATTTATAGTTAATCTTATGTTATATTATATAGAGAACTATCTGACGGCAAGGCAACAGCCTTACCGGAGGGGAAGGGTAGCTGAAGGTGGACGCCCCCTCACCTTATCCTCTCCCTCAAAGGGGAGAGGAAGGGCAGAATGACTCTAGCCCGAAGGGGGAGAGAGGATAATTATGCGGCGTTTTTCGGAGACAGGGCTAGTACTTAGTTGCACAAATCCGCGTCATGAAGATTCTTCGCTACGCTCAGAATGACAACTCTATCTTGTCAATGACAACTCTATCTTGTCAATGATAACTCTATCTTGTCAATGATAACTCTATCTTGTCACCCTGAGCAAAGCGAAGGGTCTGAAACATCGTCAACATTACGACTATCAATGCAATTAGGTACTAGTTTTCTTCGCCGTGGTATCGGAATGATATCTTGACTTTGGCACGATAAGCGATGATCTTGCCATTCTCAAGGTGCATGTCCAGTTCCTCAACTTCGGCGACGCGGAGGTCGCGCAAAGTCTTCGAAGCCTGTTCCACGGCTGCGGCTGCCGCTTTCTCCCATGACTCTGTGCTGGTCCCAACTAACGTTATTACCTTGTAAACGCTATCAGCCATGATGTCCTCCTTGAAATCGTTCTGTAGCTCGTTGTGTGCCTATGTTTCTATTGTAAGAGAAGACGCTTTTCCGCGCAATACCTTAATCGTCTTTAAACACGGGGGGTGTGTGTTCTGAAAAAAAATCTATTTCGAGAAACAAATAAAGCTAATCTGGAAACGAATCAAGCTAAAACGGCCAAAAAACTAATAGACAGGATCAGGTGAAATTACGGGGCACGGCGGGCTCCTTTGGCTTCGCGGGGTTTGAAATCAGCGGCAACATAGACGCAGAGGGCCAAAGACATCAGGAAATCATCATGTCCCTCGGAGGGGTCTACGAAGAAGTTCATGGTCTGGTTAGGGCGATAGACGGCCCGGGCCAACTGAAGCTCCCTATCCAGAGAACAGTATTCGCTGCTACTATCAGCCAAAAAGAGCTTAAGGCGGCCGGAATTGATGAAGGAGAGGAAATTATAGCCCAGCCTGGACTTGGAGGACTGGGAAAACACTAAGGGCACGACCCTGCTGCCCAGGGAGTTCTTCAAGAAGGCGGCGAAAGGCTCTCCCATGCCGGTGGAATCCACGACCAGCCGCGCTATCCCCCAGGATTTCATGATGTCCAACAACCTGGAATACAGGGAAGGATAAGGCTCTCCGTGCCAGGAATAGATTTGAACAACGTTGATGGAGGGCAATTTGAGCAAAGGGTCATCCGGAGGAGTGAGCTCAGCTATGGTAAGGACGACGGCATCACGACGGGGGATGGAGCGAGAAACGAGGTCGTCCGAGCAGGCACAGGCCTGTCCGGCAAGGTCGAGGCCGGCGACACAGGAGGTGTGTTTCACAGACGAGACGGTACGCACAGTACCCACAGTCGAGACGGCTATGCTACCCGGAGGCGTGACGGTACGCACAGGCGAGACGCCTATGCTACTGGCAGGGGCCAAAAGGCGGGTATGGCTGCCGTGGAGCAGGGCACACTGGGAGTCCGAAAGAAGGCGACCTCCATCGGAAATAGTCAAGAGGCGGTACTGAGTCCTGAAAAGGGGATGTTCATCTCCGAGTCGGGAGCGTACCGATTCGACAAAGTCACCATAAGCAGGATTGTATTTGCTGACTTCACGCCAATCAAAGGAAAAGTGGCGCTGGATGCCGTCCTTGCGGGCGACTTCCAGATTAGACTGCTTGACCTCTTCAAGGAGAGAAAAATCGTCCCAGGCAGTGCCGTAAAAGACCGTGGTGGCATTGGTAGAGGAAGCCATAGGAGCGAATTCCTTGAGGAACTTATCCTTATCAACATCCTGGGCCTCATCCACCTCCAGCAAGATGCCGGCCGTATGGCCCACGACGCTGGACTGGCGGTCCGCGGAAAGGAACAGGCACCTGGCCAGGCCCAATTGCATAATATAGCCGCCGGTCCTGGTATATGAGCCCTTAAAACCAAAGGCAGACAGCATTTTCTCAAGCCGTTCAATGGAGATACGGGCCTGGGGGCTGAAGCTAGGCGAGCATTTCACGATATCGCCGCCAGTACGAGCGAAAATGACGAGAAGCAAGATTTCCAGCTGTGCGGACAGCTCATTCTTACCGCCCTGTCGAGAAATCTCGACGGAAAAAGAAAGGCCCTTGTTATTCAGGACGCTATCTACTATCGCCTTTACCACCTGAAGCTGGTAGGGGCGCAGAGGATCTGTTTTCAACATCCTGGAAACATCTGCCGCAGGAGGCGACGGAAAGGCACCGTCAAGATTCAGATTCATACTGACACATTAGCACATAAGTTCTGTCAGGTCAAGCACAAAATGGCAGTAAAAAAGAAAAACACGGGCCTTACGATGGTCTCATTGTCCTCATCCCGAACGGGAAACGAAGCAGATTCACGCAGGAATTGCCAGAAGCTGCCGTTGAAAGCTCCGTGAGTCAGTCGCTCCAGATAAATTTGTCATGGTCCGAAGACGAACATCCCGAGCGTTATGCGGCGGTGAGTTGGAACCTTCTTTGTTGTGTACGCCAGGTAACTTTTTAGCTTCGTCCCAGGATAAAATACTCAACATTCTCCTGGCGTAATACCAGTATCCAACCCTGACCAACGGATACGGGCTTAGATAATCGTTTCCTACCCCTGGCCTATCTCTTTCTCATCCGGGGAGTTTTCGACTTCAGGAGGAACGAGGGGTCCGCCTGAGGCGGACTGACGGCGACTTCGCCGCTCTGGACCGGGAGGGGACAAGTTTAATCCGAGGGGCAAGGCTATTTCGCGCAAGACATCAGCGACAGCCTGGTTCAGACCTTGAGCCTGCTGAGGGTTTAACTGCTTCTTAACACGAAGAAGCCTGCCCAAGGTGTCTGTAGCACGGAGGTAGAGGTCCGTGTTATCAGGGTCACGTTCAAGAATCTGCCTGATCTTCAGGCGAAGGATGGCAATCTCAGGATCGATACCCTGTATTGAATCAACCTGCCGAAGCGCCACGGTTTCCTCCTGCGACAGGACACTGCTGTACAAGCCATGCTTGTACGCGTTGCGATTTCCCGGCTGGCCTCCACGTCTGCGTCTCATTAAAAAGGTCCCTTCGACAAGCCAGCAGACAGCAAACGGTATACATTGGAGACACCTGCGGCAGGAGGCGACGATAAGACACCATCAAGATTCCGATTCATACCGATATATTAGCACACCAGTTCTTATACGTCAAGCACAAAATGGCAGTAAAAAAGAAATGCGCCGGCCTTGGGATGTGGATATAAGAGAAATTTTGAAGTTTACGAGGGATTGTTCAGAGCCTGCACAAAAAGGTGTATTGTTGCCTCGATTTCCTGAACTTTACACCCATCCAATGGAAGAAAGAAGTTGAAATAATTAGCCTGATGTGATATTTTTACAACTACCCTGGGGGTTCCGTTGTCAGGCGGAATCAACAGGTAAAGCTTTTCAATAGGCCGAACTATTCACAGGAAGGGGAGGAACATAAAGATGCGCTACGTAAACTTTTTCTCAATGGGTTTGACAGGTTTGTTATTCCTGCTGTTTAGCTGTTCACCCAAAGAAGCGCCTCCACCAGCACCAGAAGCGCTCGCGCCAGCACAGCCCACGACGCCCGGGATAGCCAGTTGGGAGGCAAAATGGGAAAAGACCCTCACGGCAGCCCAAAGGGAAGGCAAGGTGGTCGTCTATGCATCTACGCCTGGCCCTGCTCTCAAGGAAGCTGCTGCCGGGTTTAGAAAGAAATTTGGAATCACCCTGGAAGTGCTGACAGGCGCTCCCGCGGAGATCAGTAATAAGATTGCGGCGGAGCGAAAAAACGGCATTGATATCCAGGATGTGTTCATTACCGGGATGAACACACATTCTCTGGTAAGCCTTCCCCAGAGCTGGCCTGACCCCATGGAGCCCGAGTTTATACTTCCGGAAGTGAAAGACCCGAAATACTGGTTTGAAGGAAAACATCCATTTCAAGATGAGCAGAAGCTGGTTTTCGGTTTCTTATACTATCCCACTATGGGTATAGCCGTTAATACGGAACTGGTGAAGGAAGGTGAAATAACAAGCTATTTCGATCTCCTGAAGCCCCAGTGGACAGGGAAGATTGTCATCAACGACCCCAGGGTCCCCGGCACCGCTTTTAACGGGTTTGCAACATTTATATGGAACAAGGCATTGGACCTGGATTATTTTCGTCAGGTCGCAAAACAGGGACCTCTTATCAGGGACGCAACAACACAGATAGACTGGCTGGGAAAGGGCAAATACCCTGTAGTCCTCTGGGCAGACACCAATGAATTACGCCGGTACCAGGAGGCAGGCGCTCCAATTGAGTGGGTTTTTCCTAAAGAAGGTGTCTATCTAAGCATGGATGGCGCAGGAGCGATACTGTTAAAGCAGCGCCCTCATCCTAACGCTGCCAGGATTTTCACAAACTGGTTACTTTCAAAAGAGGGGCAAATCGAAGTGCAGAAATTCATGGGCTATCACAGCGCCAGGGTAGATACCACAGGCCCCGGAAGCGGGTTGGCCGCCTTGAATACCAGGAAAGAAGGGGTGAAATACTATCCAAGCGCCAATGGGAATATGGAATGGCTGCAAAAAGAACAGGATAAATATCAGTCCTGGGCCGCGGAAATTTTCGGGGCAAATAAGTAGAGTTCGGTCTTTCCCGAGTGATAAAGAATGGCAGGGGAATGGCACGCCGCTCCCCTGCCATTAAATGACAATTTGGCTGAATGTATAGGTGAGATAGGGTTTGAAGCGACAGCCAGTCCAGATGATTAAAAGGGTAATAAGAAGGCTCTCATAAGATAAGAGTCTTAAGGTTCGGCGCGTCCAGTTCGCACAGTGTAGGCGTTTTCTACGGGAGTAACAAAAATCTTGCCGTCTCCTGGCTGGCCCGTCAAGCCGCTTTCGCGAATTACCTGCACTGCCCTATTCATCTCTTCGTCCTTCACCACGACAAGCAGCATGGTCTTGGCAAGTTCATCGTAGATTTGGCTGCCCACACGAATGCCCTTTTGCTTACCCCGGCCAACCACATCCCACTTTGTGAGAGCTAGGAAACCAGACTTAGCCAGTGCCTGAGCTATAACATCCGCCTTTTCGGGTCGAATAACCGCACGAATCATTTTCATTGGAAATCCCCTTTATTGGTGACTCAAGCCGCAGATATCGCTGGAATCATAATAATTCTCCCATCGGCATCCGGCTTGACCTTTCTTAACATATCCAGATTATTTATGATGACTTCGACGAATGCCTCCAGCATGTTGACTGGCAATAATTCAATTACCTTGACTCCCGGCTGAGGGTTGATGCCAGTCTTGCCGCCTACGAAAATGCTTACAGCATCCAGTACTTCATCACCCACCTTTACTCTGGCGCCCTGGAAACCAATATCGGCTGCAAGATGATTGCCACATCCAGCCGGACAACCAGACCAATGCATAGTAATATCAGACATTTCCGGATAGCGTTTCGCCAGGGTTTCCGCGAGGCGCTTGGCTATACTTTTAGTCTCTATAAGAGCCAGATTACAATAGTCTGTTCCCGTGCAGGTCACAAGACCCCTGAAGAACGGATGAGGTGAAGGTGAGAAATGCTGAAGAAGAGGTTCTCGGAGCAAGTCTTCCAGGCCCTTTTCCTGGATATTAACCAGAATAGCATTCTGACCGGTAGTCAGCCGAATTTGACCGTTCCCGTACTGGTCGGCCAGGCGGGCTAGTTCAATCAGTTGAGATGAGGTCAGGCGACCTGTTGGCACATGCAGCCCTACCGAATATAATCCTGGCTGCTTTTGAGGATGCACGCCCAAATGGTCAGTATGATGTGGCTTTCGAACATCTCTCTGAGCGTGCTCCAGAGGCCTCCCCCATCGCTCCTCAAGGCAAGCCCTGAATTTCTCGATTCCCCAGTCCTTCAGTAGAAAAGCCAGACGGGCCTCGGTACGCTGGTCCCGTTTCCCTTTGTCCCTGAACAGCAGTACGATTTCAGTAGCGAGGCGTGCAGTATCACCAGGCTCCACAAACACATCCAGAGGCAAGGCCACCGTCATTCCTCCGGAACTCGTCTTGCCTCCTACCATAATGTTGAAGCCAGGAGCGCCATCGGAATTGTGAATTGCAGGAGTCATACCTACATCCTGAGACTCGGCATGGATGCAGTTCTCTAAACACCCGCTTATAGCTATATTGAACTTCCGTGGGAGGTTGGTGAAGTCCGAGTTGCCCAGGAAAATTCTGGTTAACTCTTTTCCTACAGGCGAGGCATCCAACAACTCGTCTGGTGTCAGCCCTGCCAGGGGACAGGTGATTACGTTCCGCACATTATCCATACCAGTTTGCAATGAAGACAAATCTATGTTCCTGAGTACTTTGAGGATGTCGGGCACATCCTTGATTTTGATACCCCTTAACTGTATTTGTTGTCTTGTGGTGATGTCCAGAATGCCATTGCCCAGGCGATGTCCGATTTCTGCCAGGGTTCGTACTTGCTCGGAAGTGGCCTGGCCACCGGTGATACGGATACGTATCATAAAAAAGCCGGGCGTTGGCTTACGAAAGAAAGCGCCGAGCCATTTAAGCCTCTCTCTGTCACCCGGGTCTATAGTCTCCCATCCTCCGTGCTGGGCAGCGATTTCTTCTATTTCATTAGAAATCTCCAGGCCATCTTTTTCAGCTTTATATCTCTCGATGGAGTTAGTGCCGGGTCTCATAAACGCCTCCCAGGAAACTCTCCATCATGGCTCAAGCTGTTTCTCCATCTTGGAGAGCAGCCGTAAGAGTAACTACTTTGCTTTCTTTCTCTTCCAGTTGATTAAACAGTTCGAGAGCACTTTCTACAGGCACTATAAAAATCTTTCCATCTCCAAAGCTGCCGGTTCGGCAGACACCAATGATTGTTTCTACCAGTGCATCTACCTGTTCATTAGAAATCAGCCAGGAAACCATATGCTTTGGTATGTAAGACATACCTGTTACTTGTGCTGTCATATTTGTGGAGCGATTCCACTGTAAATATCGGAGACCCCCCTCTTGTCCTCGTCCCAGTACCCGCTGATGCATAAGCTCAGTGATTGCCAGCATCTCTACCGCTTCGCGAGCGGATCGCCATCGTTCTTCTCTCAAGATGGCTATTACTTCTTTCATAGCTAATATTCTCCCACCAGCAGTTTGTAATAAGAATACGGGAGAGTTATTTCAGAAGGGTGAACAATATGTAACGACTATGTTACATATTTGGTGGGATGTGCGAGCCAATACGGCCATAATATGACGACGACCTGTAATTTCAGATTCTGGCCTCCATAGTAGCATGAGGTACTTTATAAAGCCTGGTAAAACCAGCAGGATATTCACTCAGCCAACGGATCTAGATTATATGGCCACATGCCAAGCCATAGTAAAACCCTTCGGTAAAACCCAATGTAAAGTACCAATTCTGATTTTGTTACCCAACCGGCAGATACTTTCGCGGCGAGCTTTGAGGAACATTTTCCGAACTCGCGTTTGACGGGGAGCCACATCCCTGGATGAGAGGAATGCCCGTGTCAGATCGAGAAGCCGCGGGTTTCGGGTCACGCCGAGGCGGGCTCCGATGAATCGGGAGCCCCCACGAGGAAACGGAGCACCTACGGTTTCACAGTATCAGCATCGCGTCGCCAAGGCTGAGAAAGCGATAGCCCAGTTTTTTAGCTTCCTCGTACGCGGAAAGGACGTTTTCCCTGCCTGCGAAGGCCGATACGAGCATGAGCTGGGTGGCCCGAGGAGGGTGGAAATTGGTTATCAGGACGTCCATCAATTTGAAACGGTAGCCGGGCAGAATGAGGATGTCGCACCACCCCGACCAGGGCTTCAAGGGAAGTCCGGAGGAAAGCGCCGCCTGCTCCATGGCACGGGTAACCGTAGTGCCCACATAGACCACACGCCCCCCATTTCGCCGGGTCCGGTTGACCGACTCGGCGGTCTCTTCACTGATGATGGCGTATTCTTTATGCAAAGAGTGTTTCTCAGGGTTTTCTTCTTTGATCGTTCTGAATGAGTCCAGGCCGACGTGGAGCGTTATGAACTCCAGCCCAACGCCTTTTTCACGCAGATTTGCCATCAGCTCCGTGGTGAAATGAAGGCCGGCGGTGGGAGCGGCAACGCTCCCCTGGTTTCTGGCATAAACGGTCTGGTATCTCTGAGGATTCGCTATGGGACGATGAATATATGGTGGCAAAGGCATTTTCCCAAGCTTTTCGATGTACTCCTCGCCCTGCACTCTGACGGTCCTGATTCCGCCTTCCCTTTCCTCCAGGACTTCCACCACAATCCGGTCTGAAGTCCCTGCCTTCTCACCACCGGCCATGCTGCCATTCACTACCACCGTGCTTCCCTTTTTCAGCCGTCTGGACGGCTTTGCCAGGGCTTCCCACCTGCCTCCCCCCAGGGAGCGCAGCAACATGATTTCCGCTTTCGCGCCGGTATCCTGTTTTTGCCCGAGGAGACGGGCCGGTATTACCCTGCTGTCATTGAGCACGAGCAAGTCTCCCGCGCGAAGGTATTCAAGGAGCTCATAGAAAAACCTGTTATCAATCGTGCCTGTGCTCCTATGAAGCACGAGCAGGCGGGAACGGTCTCTCGGCTCAACAGGCTCCTGGGCTATGAATTCCGGGGGAAGTTCGTAATCGAAGTCGGAGGTTTTCAGAGGCAATGACCCTCACCCTGACCCTCTCCCTTCAGGGAGAGGGAAGATTTTTTTCTGAAAGGGACAGAAGTCCCTTTCATCCCTGCAAAGCTACAGGGGGCTGAAGCCCCCCGTTGAGGAAGCATTGGGCTATCCACGGGAGGAGAGCTTCCTGAGATTGCAGAGCGCCTTCGCCGCCCTTTCCAGCGTGGGATAGACCGGAATACCGGCCCGGTTCAGCCTCTTTTCTTCCGTTATCCTCTCCTCCTCATTGAGAGCGGGAGGCATCACCATAACCATTTTCTTCCCGGACCTGTCCCTGGCATTTATGAGACGGTCGTTCATCTCCCTGGCCTTTTCGGGGCTGTCCATATTGGAATGAAGGTCAAAGTACTCCAGCGCCACAACCGTGCTTACCTGAGGATCTCTTAAAGCTATTTCCACAACATGCGCTATGAGCTCCGGATCGCGATAGGACTGGCTTACGTCCAAGGGATTATTCAGAATACTCCCCACAGAATCGAGCGCCTTGCCAAGCTCCAACTGAGTCGTCTCCGTGAAGGCAGGCATGTCCAGTCCACATACGGAAAAAGTATCGGCGGCCAGAACAGCCTCCCCTCCTCCTCCATTGGCAAGCCCCGTCAGCGATACCACACCCCCATCGAATCCGCCCAGCTTCTGAAGGGCCAGGGCGGTGTCTGACATCTCCTCCATGCTATCAACAATCACTATGCCAGTCTGGTGTGCCAGGGCAGACCACACGGATTCAGGACTAGCCAGCGAACCGGTATGCGAGGAAATCGCCCTCTTCCCGGCTTCCCCCCTACCACCCCTCACCATAATTACCGGCTTCTCCCGGCAAACCTGCCGGGCCACACGCAGAAAGCGACTGCCCTGCCTCACGCCCTCCATATAGATGATTACAGCCCGGGTTTTCGGGTCCACGCCGTAATATTCCAGGAAGTCCACGCTGTCCAGGTCAATTCCGTTTCCGTAGCTCACACCTTTGCTGTAAGCTATTCCTCTCACCTTGCCCATCTGAAGTATTTTTATGTAAAGGGAGCCGCTCTGGCAGATAAAAGCTATGTCACCGGGAGGACCCTTGAATACCGACGGGGCAAAGCACATATTTACTTCCGAAGAATAGGCGCCGATGCAGTTTGGCCCGATGAGACGGAAACCGCCCCTGCATGCCTTGTCCAGCATCACCTGTTCCAGCATTCTGCCCTCTTCGCTCAGCTCAGAAAAGCCGGCTGTAAAGAAGGATGCCACTTTCACCTGTTTGGCGGCGCACTCGTCCAGAAGTGCCGGAAGCCCGTGCCTGGGGATACAGACATAAACATGGTCAACAGGTCCCGGAATAGAACGGAAGTCAGGGTAAATTTTATGTCCGGGCAACTCTCCGCCGGAGCGGGATACCGGATAAATCTCCCCTTTGAAACCGGCTCCGATGAGCATGCTTGCGTAGAAAGTTCCCAATGCCCTTTCCTTGCCGAAGGAGCCGACCACGGCGATGGAACGGGGATAGAATACGGGCTGGAACTTCTGAAGAATAGCTTCTTTAGAATCTGGCATATTGAGACCCTCACCCTGACCCTCTCCCTGAAGGGAGAGGGAATCTTTTTTTATAAAAGGGACAGAAGTCCCTTTTATCCCTTCTTTCTGCCCCTGCCCCATTCGAGGGAGAGGGAATCTTTCCTTTGTGAAAGACAGAGCGGGGGGCTAAAGCCCCCCGCTGAGAAAGCTTGAAAGCGAAGTTCTCTGTTAGAACAACCCTGATACTTTGCCGGTCCTGGTATCAACGTCAATCCTCCTGAAGGCCGGGTCTGAACTGGTCCCGGGCATCAGGCTGATAGTTCCGGCCATCGGGCAAAGGAACTTCGCCCCGGAATAAATGAGCACATCCTTGATGGGTAAAGTCCAGCCCTTGGGGACGCCTTTACGCGGAGGCTCATGGGTAAGACTGAGGTGGGTCTTTACCATCATGGTCATGTATTCGTCATATTTAGGGTCAGCTTCGAATGCCTTGGCCTTCTCTTCGGCCTCGGCGCTCCAGGATACTCCATCGGCACCGTAAACGACCCTGGCCACTTTGGCGACTCTCTCTCGAAGTTTCATCTCCAGCGGATAGAGGAACTTGAACTCGTTCTTCTGCTCGCAAGCCTCTATGACCGCGTCGGCCAGCTCCAGGGCGCCGTCTCCTCCGTTCGCCCAGTGAGTGGAGAAAGCGACGCGAGCTCCGGCCGCCTCAGCCGCCTTGCGAACCAGGTTAATCTCGGCCTTTGTGTCCGTATGGAAACCATTGATGCATACCACGGGGTTAATGCCCGCGGTCCTGATGGTATTTATGTGATGCAGCATGTTAGCCAGTCCTTTTTCCACGAGGCCAACGTTTTCCCTGGAATACTCTTCGGGCAGAGCTATTCCAGCGACCACCCTGGGCCCGCCTCCGTGCATCTTGAGGGCGCGTATGGTGGTTACAAGCACAGACACGTGAGGTTTGAGCCCGCTCAGGCGGGATTTCACGTTCCAGAACTTCTCGAAACCGATGTCCGCCGCAAAGCCACTCTCGGTTACATGATAGTCGAACATCTTCAGTCCCATTCTGTCAGCGATGATGGAAGACTGCCCGACCGCGATGTTGGCGAAGGGGCCGGCGTGGACCATCAGGGGCTGGTACTCCACGGTGCTGCAAAGGGTGGGGTTAATGGTATTGCGCATAAAGGCCGTCATGGCTCCAGCCACTTCCAGGTCTCCGGTCGTTACCGGCTTGCCCCTCTTGTCATAGGCCACTGTAATCTTCGAAAGCCTGTCACGCAGGTCAGCCAAGTCCCTGACGATAGACAGTATGGCCATACACTCTGAACTGACGGCAATGCCGAACTTGGACTGCATCAGGAAGCCATCCTGGCGTCCGCCGAGGCCAATAACTATGTTCCGCATAGCCTGAGCGCAGAAATCCATAATCCAGCCCATCTCCACCCTGGTGGGGTCAACATCCAGGCGGCGCATCCCGGTGAGCCTCTTGAGCTGCTCATCGTTGTAATTGCGCTCGTGCTGCATCCTCGCGTTGAGAGCGACCATGGCGAGGTTATGGGCGTTCATGATGTCATTGATATCGCCGGTGAGCCCCATGGAGAACTCGGTCATCGGAATCAGCAGGGCGTTGCCGCCGCCGGCCGCGGTCCCCTTGACGTTCATGGTGGGTCCGCCCGAAGGCTGACGTATGCACCCGCCTACGTTCTTGCCTCTCTTGCCCAAGCCTTCTATAAGTCCGCAGGTTGTAGTGCTCTTACCCTCGCCAAGCGGTGTGGGGGTGATGGCGGTTACCTCGATGAACTTGCCGTCGGGCCGGTTCTTGAGCCGCTCCAGGACTTTCAGGAAGTCCAGCTTGCATATTCTGCCATAAGGGAGTATCTCATCCTTCTGCAAGCCCAGTTTCTGACGCCAGTCTTCCGGCGTCGGCATGTGTTTCTCCGCCTCTTCGGCAATCTGCCAGTCCTTCAATTTTACAGCATCGTAAGCCATAAACCTCTTTTCGTCCTTTCTTTGTGTTTTATTTATCAGATTTCTGAATCTTGCTTCTTACCAGAGCACAGGCCAGAGGCCCATGCTATTTCTTACCAGGGCACAGGCCAGAGGCCCGTGCTACTTCTTAGCGAGCTTCCACTCAGCGGCTCTTACCGTGTTCTCCATCAACATGGTTACAGTCATGGGGCCTACTCCGCCGGGGACCGGAGTGATAGCTTCGGCTTTTGCTTTCGTGGCCTCGAATTGCACATCACCCACCAGTCTGAAACCGCTCTTTTTTGTCGCGTCCGGAATGCGATTCACGCCCACGTCAATGACGACAGCGCCGGGCTTTACCATGTCAGCAGTAATTACCTCGGCCTTTCCGATGGCCGCGATTAATATGTCGGCCTGAAGGGTAAAATGCTTCATGTCTTTTGTCCCCGTGTGGCAGATGGTGACAGTCGCGTTTGCGCCCTTTTGTTTCTGTATCATCATGGCCATGAAAGGCTTCCCGACGATGTTGCTCCTGCCGCAGATGACCACATGCTTTCCGCTCGGGTCATAACCGCTGCGAACCAGAAGATGCTGAATGCCGTGAGGAGTGCAGGGGAGAAACACTGGCTCTCCTATCAGCAGTTTGCCCACGTTGACCGGATGGAAAGCGTCCACGTCCTTGTCCACGTTTATGCCGTAGATTATCTTCTGTTCGTCTATTTGTTTGGGCAGCGGCAGCTGTACCAGGATGCCATGAAACTTGTCGTCCTTGTTCAAACGATCGAGCGTATTCAGCAGCTCCGCGTCGTTCACCGTGGCCGGAAGCCGGACGGTCTGTTCCATGACGCCGATTTCCTCGCATCCCTTTTCCTTGGCCTTCACATAGGACTGGGAAGCCGGATCTTCCCCGCAAAGTATCACAGCCAGGCCGGGGACCACTCCCTTCTCTTTAAGCTTGTTGACCCTTACCTTCAACTCTTCGCGGATTTGGGTCGCTATTTGCGCACCATCAATAATCTTTGCCGTCATACTGAAAACCTAAGTCCTTTCTTGTTTCAAAAATGCTTCAATCTACTTGCGGTTTTCCACACCGAGGTCAAAAACATTCCTCACGGGGAACAAACCACAGCTCTCTTTTTCATTACAATAGGTCAGGTCGTAGCATTTGGGCTTGAGCTGTGACCCCAGGAATGGAGAAACCTTTTTCACTTCTTCCTTAATGTTCTCAAAAAGCTCTACTATCTCCCATTGCGCTTTCAGGCAAAGCCTCAAAGCTGAAGACTGCATCAGCTCTCTGGCATTCATGGTCATGACCAGCCGGGTGACTATGGCATTGGGCAATATGTAACGCGCATCCTCCACGGACACGCCGTCCGCAACCATCTGCTTATAAAGCTCATGGGACTGAGAAACGAACTGGTCGAATTTCTGCTTCCATGCCGGTTTACCAGTGATGCCCGGAGGAACGACGAACTCAAGACCCTTGTGGAATACGTAACGCTGGCTTTGCTGTGTGTAGCTCGCCAACCGGTGCCGCACCAACTGATGGCTGGTAACCCTGGAGATTCCATCCAGATAAAAGGTGAAGTTGGCGTGCTCAAAAGGGGAGAGATGTCCAGCGGAAAGAAGCTGAGAAAGAAAGGCTGTAACCCTATCTTCCTCCATACTTTCTATCATCTCGGGGACTGGCTTTGTAGAATAGGATATCCGAGCCGCCGCCGCTATAGTTCTCTCAGGGTCACCCGTGTAACGAAGGAGCTTTACCTGCAAATTAACCCCGTCCTGGTCCGCCTCTGGCGGACGCTGAACAGGAATTATAACACGGGGTTTTTGCCAAGACAAGGCGGCGGCCAGATTCAGATCAGGTTCATTTGTCCTGCGCTGAAACTCTTGTAATCTTCCAATATTTCAATCATAATAAGACAGTACGTATCATGAAACACACCATACGAAAAGCTGTAATCACCGCCGCGGGCTGGGGGACCAGGTTTCTTCCGGCGACCAAGGCGCAGCCCAAGGAAATGCTCCCGCTGGTGGACAAGCCTCTCATTCAGTACGCAGTAGAAGAGGCCCTGGCCTCAGGAATCGAGCAGATAATCGTGGTGACGGCCATGGGCAAGAGGGCCATAGAGGACCACTTCGACCGCTCGGTAGAACTCGAAAGGGTGCTTGAACATAAGGGGGAAACGCAGCTTCTGCGTGAAGTGCAGCGCCTTTCCAACCTCGTTGATATCTGCTATACCAGGCAGAAGGAACAGCTGGGCCTGGGACATGCCGTGCTGACAGCCTGCAATCTGGTGGGCGCGGAACCATTCGCCCTGCTACTTCCAGACGACATCATACAGGCAAAAGTCCCGGCCCTGAAGCAAATGATTTCCATTTATGAAGAACTGGGCAAGTCCATCATAGCGGTGGAAAAAGTATCGCGGCAGGACGTGCATAAATACGGCATAGTCAAAGTCGAAAAAGAAAGAGACAGACTGTACAGAGTACTGGGCCTGGTGGAGAAACCGACGCCGCAGAAAGCCCCCTCGGACCTGGGCGTGGTGGGCCGCTATATATTGACGCCGGACGTCCTCGATGAGCTGAGCAACACACAGCCCGGCAAGAGCGGAGAAATCCAGCTAACGGACGGACTCAACTCTCTGTGCAGGAAAGAAGCACTTTACGCTTACGTCTTCGAAGGAAAGCGCTACGATGCGGGTACTCCTCTCGGCCTGCTGAAAGCTACCGTGGAAATAGCTTTGCAGCACCCCACCTATAAGAAGGAATTTTCCACCTACCTGAGAAAGCTCTCAGAAAACCTGTAGGCATCCCCCAGGGCGGGCGGGTTCGAAACCCGCCCCTACAACATAGTCAAAAAACAGCAGGGGCGCCCCGATAATATCGGGACGCCCCTACCTGATTAGCAGTAAGAAACCGGAATGATGAAAGTCTAATTTGTCATCCGGCTCCTAGTTTTAGACCATGACGCCGACTGACTTCCTGGCCTCTCTGATCAGCAGGTCTCTGTTGTCCAGCGTAATGGCGTTGACGGGGCAGGCCATGACGCACATCTCACAGCCATCACATTTATTCTTGTCCGTCACTGCTATCCCGT
>Ga0209514_10000297_pt1 | contig 106225 bp, 90 predicted proteins | sample Subgrocontami58m_FD_187452 | JGI IMG/M metagenome (GOLD analysis project Ga0209514, IMG submission 187452) | Subsurface groundwater microbial communities from S. Glens Falls, New York, USA - GMW37 contaminated, 5.8 m (SPAdes) (version 3) | ecosystem: Environmental > Aquatic > Deep subsurface >... | reverse complement strand
CGTTTCAATTTTCCCGTCCCCGTCATAATCGGCGGCGGCCTTTCTGTCAAAATAGATGGTATCTTTGGCCTGCTTCATCTCCGCGTGGCAGCCGGACAAAAGGCAGCCCACCCTGTTTAGTACCCGTGCTTCATGGACTTCGCCCTCGATATTAAAACTGTGCCCGCCGATCGCGGGGGAGAGCGAGTAGCGTCCGGCGGGCAGGGCCATATGACAGGTGACGCAATTTGCCTTTGGCAAAAGAGTATGGGCCGATTGGGAATAGTTTCTCCCCGGAAACTCATAGGCGTTCGTTCCCATCAGCATGTCTGCCTGCAGCCCGTGGTGCGGTCCCCAACTGGCGCTCGGAATGTTTCGTTCTTTAACCTCCCCCTTGGCGGTTCTCCTCGCCCGGTGGCAGTTGGCGCAAAGATTACCTTTTTCTTTGTCAAAAACGATGCCGTTTTCCAGAGTCACCTTGTCCGTCTTGCGGAGTGAGAAGTCGCCCGTTTCATGGGGAGAGTGGCAGGTGAAACAGCCTATTTCAGAAGGATAGGCGACATACTTCTTGGCCGCCTTGCCTTTCTTGACGTACTCAATAAAGCCTTCATTGGTATGACAACCATAGCACTCATCCGCGTTGGCATAGGACGCATTGCCGAGCGTCCGGTGGCCGGAGGTCAGATATTGGGTACGGGCGCCCAGGAGTGGATATTTGGGCTCAGAACCGTGGCAGGTGACGCAGTTTTCCGGAAAGGCAAAGGGTTGGGACCAGGAAATTGCCGGGAGGAAGACTAAAGTAATCACTAACACCAGAACTCCGTAAAACGATTCGTGTATTCTCATATTCCGCCTCCTATGGGGTAAAGGTTAACGATCTCAGCGTATCAAGAACAGGGGTTGTCTTCTCTTAACGCTTTCCAGGACTTCCAAAAGAAATAGCCGATAATGCAAAATGTCACGACCGGGCTGATCCACTCGGGGATGTGCAGTCCGAAAGCGTGCCCCAGCATCACCGAACCCAGGGCAAAGATCGAGTACATGGCGCCGTTTTTCAGGTACTTGTAGCGTTTCACCTTGTCGATGTTGGCAACCGTCAGCTGCCTTACCACGATGGCGCCGATGCCGTTGCCGACGAGGATCAGTGGAATCACAAAGGTGAAGGCAAAGGCCCCGAGGACGCCGTCGATGGAAAAGGACATATCGATCACTTCCAGATAGAATATCTTGCTGATGTCTGAAAGGTGGGAGGTGCCCTCGATCATGCTCTTCTCGGTTTTCTCCGCATTCTCTTTAAAGCCGTGACTGATGAAAAAGGCACTCGAGCCGATGACGGCACCTAGGGCCATCAAGGGATCTTTTTTTATGGCCAGCCAGACGATGGCCACGAGCAGGAGGGAAACGACGGCAAAGAACCAGACGCCCTGGCTTGCGATGAATTTCTCGCCCTTCAGGCCGTAGTGTTTCGGTTCCAGGAAGAGCCAATGAAAAAAGAGGAAAACGAGGAAGGTTCCGCCTCCCACCAGCAGGATCGGCGCCGAGTCCTGGATTGCTTTGACGACCGTCGGATCGGAACTGAAAGAAGCCATAAAAGAACCCAGGAAGCCGAGGCTGGGTATGCTTACCCAAAGGATGAACCAGGGCAATAAGCCCCGGACGAGGAAAACCGCGATGAGTATGCCCCACAGGAGGAACCATTTTCGTCCCTTTGCGGACATGGTGGTCAGGACTTCGGCGTTAATGATGGCATTGTCGATGCTGATGACGATCTCGAACAACGCCAGTCCCATCACCGTCAGGATCATTGATAACCAGTCCATCGCTCAGGTAATCCTCCTACTAAAAGGATAATAATATATCAGGAGAAACGCAACTAGGTGAGGCCAGGAGAAAATATTCTTGACAAAATTTTCATTTTCCTATTCCTTATTTTCGTCTCCTGGGGGGAGCACAATTTTCAATTTACTCAAGATACATATTTTCATAGGCTAAGCGCGGATTGAGAGGAGGGTTGTATGCAACCAAAGGGTCTTTTAAACACGGTCACGCTCTGTATGATTCTTGTTGTTCTTGTCCTGTCTGCTGGTCAGGTTTTGCCTGCAAGTCAGGCACAGGAATATCCAAATAAGCCTATTACCATGATTGTTGGTTTTGCCGCCGGCGGGGTGACCGATCTTCCGGCCCGTAAACTGGCCGAACTCGCCAGTAAATACCTGAATAACCAGCCCATCATCGTGGAAAACAAGGTGGGTGGCGCAGGGACCATCGCCGCGGTGTCCCTCTCCAAGGCAAATCCTGACGGCTATACCATCAGCGCCGTCACCTTCAGTTCACTGGTTCTGATCCCGCATATGAGAAAGGTTGCCTACGACACGAAAAAAGATTTCGAGTATATCCTGCAGGTTGCCGAGTATGCCCAGCCCTTCTGTGTAAGGAAGGACCACCCCGCCAACTCTTGGAAGGAATGGCTCGAATGGGCCAAGAAAAATGTCGACAAGGCCACCTACTGCACGTCCGGCCCAGGGTCGGGTCCTCACGTCTTCATGCAGGAAATCTTTAATATTGAGAAGATCAAGCCGTTCCATATCCCCTTTGGGGGCGGAATTGAGTGTGTCACGGCCGTACTCGGAGGAAACGTCAATGCTGTTTTGGATTCTGCCACAGTACCCCATATCAAATCGGGGCAATTCAAGGCCTTTGCCGTAGAGCCGGAAGAGAGAATCTCCTCCCTTCCTAATGTACCCACGTTCAAGGAACTGGGGTACGGCACGGTCCGGGCGCCGCTCTGGCTTGGCCTTGGTGCTCCGGGGAAGTTAGCTGCCCCCATCCTGAAGAAACTCGAAGAGGCCTTCACCAAAGCTGCCAAAGAGCCAGCCTTTCGTGAGATGATGGAAAAAATGGGAGGGATGGAGGTCGTTGTAAAAAATAGCGCCGCGTTCCGGAAAATCGTGGAAAGCGATTACGACTATTATGCTGTGGCCATAAAAAAATTGGGGATCAAGGCGCAATAGGGGACACAAGTGCGGGTAATTGCCAAATCGACCACAGGAGTTTTTTCCCGGAGTGTTCCATGAAGAAAGAACAAGGGACTGCTGTCGGCTTGTTGATCTTTGCGCTGGTCACCGTTTTTGAATCCTCCAGGCTGGGCGTCTGGGAACGGGGCTTTCCCACGAGTGGGACCTTTCCTTTTTTTCTCGGCATCCTCCTGGTTATTCTCTCGGCGCTGTACTTTCGAAAATTCGTCCTGAAAAAAGCGGAGCAACAGGCCCTTGACATGCTCAAATCCTTGTGGGCGGAGGAACCCGAACCGGTTGCCGAAGTGTCCAAGGTGAACTGGAAAAAGGTCTTGCTCTCCGTGGGTGCCATCGCCGCCTATCCTTTTCTCTACATCCTGGGAGGATACATTATCGGCACAGCCATTTTCCTCCTTTTCATGTGTAGGGTTGTAGAACGGCTGGACATCAGGGCAACAGCGTTGATTATAGTGATTGCTATCACGGCTTCTTATACTGTCTTTGGGCTGTTACTGAAGGTGCCGCTCCACTGATTTTACAGTACGAGGCATAAACGATGAACTTCCTTGAGGGCCTCCTGCTTGGCTTTCAGACATGTCTTACTCCAGAAAACTTCATTTTCTGTCTTATCGGCGTCTCTTTGGGTACGGCGGTGGGCGTTCTGCCCGGCTTGGGCCCCACCGCCAGCATAGCTCTTCTGCTGCCGATCACCTATAAATTGGATGTGACCGCATCGCTCATCATGCTGTCCGGGATCTATTATGGCGCCATGTACGGGGGGTCCATCACCTCCATCTTGATCAATATCCCAGGAGAGGCAGCCTCCATTGTAACCTGCATCGACGGTTACAGGATGGCGCGGAAGGGAAGGGCCGGGGCGGCCCTGGGCATTTCGGCCTTCGGATCATTTATCGCTGGAACCTTCGGAGTGGCCGCCTGCACGCTCTTTGCCCCGCTGCTGGCCAAGGTTGCCCTCAAGATCGGGCCTCCCGAGTACTTCATGATTGTCATCATTGGCCTCACCTTTGTCACGTATGTGGCATCCACCTCCACCTTGAAAGCACTGATCATGGTGGTTGCCGGTCTCATCATTGGCTGCATAGAGCTCGATCCGATTTACGGCTCCGAGAGATTCATGTACGGATTCCAATACTTGTCAGATGGAATTAACCTTGCTGTGCTTGCCATGGGTCTTTTTGGAATCGCCGAGGTCCTTACCATGTCTGAAAAGCCCGTGGAACAAAAAGACATTCTTGCGGCGGATACCAGTATCCGTAATCTCCTCCCCAACCGGGAAGAGTGGCGCCGTTCTGCCGGACCCATAGGCCGGGGGACGCTTATCGGGTTTTTCTTCGGCTTGATCCCCGGCGGGACGGCGATTATTGCCAGCTTCGCTTCCTATATTATGGAGAAAAGGCTGTCCAAGAACCCGGCAGAGTTCGGTAACGGGGCCATCGAAGGCGTGGCAGGGCCTGAAGCGGCAAATAACGCTGCCTCTCAGGGCGCCTTCATCCCTCTCCTCATTCTGGGCATCCCCTCCAATGCAATCATGGCGGTTGTTCTGGGGGGCATCATGCTCCACGGCGTCACCCCTGGCCCGTTCCTCTACCGCGACTATCCCCAATTGTTCTGGGGTCTGATCTGCAGCATGTATCTGGGCAATTTCCTGCTGGTGATTTTGAATGTTCCCCTGATTCGCGTCTTTGTCTCGATTCTGAAGGTTCCTTACAGCATTCTGTCTTCCCTGATCCTGATCTTTTGCTTCATGGGAGCGTACAGCATCCACAATAACCCCACCGACATGATCATGGTTGCGATCTTCGGGATCATCGGCTATCTCTTGCGGAGACTAGAGTTTGAAACGGCGCCCCTGCTTCTTGCTTTTGTCTTGGGTCCCATACTGGAGAAGTCATTCCGCCAGTCCCTCCTGATGGGGGCCGGAAATCCGCTGATTTTCTTCCGTCCTATTGCGCGAGAAATTTTCATCCTTTGGCTGGTGATTCTGATTTATCCCATCATCTTTGCCCGGCACCGCACATAGGTGCCAAACTCCACGCCCCGATAAGTAACCTCCATATACAGAAAGGGAGCATCATCACAATCGGGCATACAAACCTGCCTGCATTCCGTGCTCATGGGCCCGAAGATTTCGTGGACGGTTTTATCCAATCCATTCGCACTTAGCAGATGGGAGGACACTCTGTTTATCCCTCTGCGGCCAAGTTCCTCCAATAAAGCATACGCAAGATCCAGAAACTCCAGACTTCCATGCTCATCGGGCTTGACAGCAACCTGATCTATGTAGTACCGCTGACTATCCTTGCGCATGAGCGGGTCATCCATTTTAAGCATCTCCACGGCCGCATCCTGCGGGAAAGCGAGAATATAGCCGCTTACCTTGTCATCCCTTAAAAGAAACAAGGCAAGATTCCCGGGATCATTTACGTGGGCCTCTATTTCTTGTCTTGTATAGCGAAGCTTTGGCGGGAAGAGACGCTGCAAATCCATGATGCTATCAACTGCTTCCCCGCCCTGCTCTGTTGGCAATTTTGTGATTGTCGTCTCTCCCATGATTTTGTCTCTTTTCATGTAAGGTCTGCCTCCCCTCCCTCCCGTGGCCTGGTCTTCTGCCTGTAGCGCTACGGCTACGGTGGCGCGGAAGGGTGGCATCAACACAGGGGTTTCGTCGCCAGTGAGATGCTGACGGAACTGTTTTCGATCTTTTCCTCCAGAGAGGCCCGCATCGCCTCGACGGTCTGCTGAACCTCACCCATCCGCCGGTCGGCACCGAACTCCAGAAAGATCTCGATGAATACCTTGCCCCCTGTCCGCCGCGAGCGGACCCCGTGGAGTTGGTCGTAGTCATGATAAAAGGCCGCCAGTTCCCGGACAATGATGAGCTGGTAGTTTTCCTCGAGGGTCCTGTCCAGAAGATCGAACAGGGAGGTCTTGATCAGGCCGAAGAAGGAGTAGCTGATGAACGCTCCCATGATGAGCGATACAACCGGGTCGATATAGTGCGACCAGCGGTATTCCCGGAAAAGGATCACCGCGCCGAGGGTAAGCAGGATGCCGCCGGAGATCAGGGTGTTCGACATAGGGATGCGCCACTGCATCTCGTTGACCGGCGAGGGGAGGAGTTTACTGATCCGATAATTGCGCACCCAGAGATACCCGTACGCGGCCATGGCGACCACCATGACGAGTGCCCCCATCAGAGTCGCCTCGGTTTGCAGCGGTACCGGTGCGAAGAGCCTCCCGATGGACGTATACATGATGAAACCGACCGTAAGCATGACAAACCAGGCCCCGATGACCCCGAGGAGGTTTTCCATTTTTCCTACGCCGTAGTCGTAACTGACTCCCATCCCTTTCCGAATCCGGTGGAGGATCATCCAGAGGATGACATTGGCTAAAAAAACGTTTAAATCACCGAAGAGATCCGTATAGAGAATCAGGGAGTTCGCCAGGACAGCCACGATGACGGACGGAGTGATCAGGAGCAGATCCGTGCTGATCGATAGCAAGGCGGTTCGTTCTTTGGCAGCGTCGGCGTCCGTGGTTGTCTTCATCTGTGCTACCTTGAAGGACAGGGATAATAAGAAGCAGTTGCGTGGCGGGAAGATACCGAAAGTCCGCCTGCCTGTCAAGACGATCTTTTTTTCTTTTCCATTGACACGAAAAGTCCAAGAAGATACTAACTCCATTGGGCAGGCTTGGCACGCTGTCCTTGATATGGTCAACAAAGGAGCGCTGCTCTCTGTCCGTAAAGATATGCCGTATGTTGCATTGTTGCTTGGGCGGGACGAATGCTCTTGAATCAATCCTTTTACAGGGTGAAGATTGCAATGAAGAAAAGACTTGTTCTCTTATTGGCCCTGCTTGTTCTGACCTCTTGCAGTCATGGATCAAACGACGATTCTCAACAGGCGATCCAGTCCGCCCTAAGCGCCGAATGGCAGAGTTATACCTTGGCCCATCCCAACTGGGGCGGCGGTATGGCCTTGTTAATCAGCACGCCCCGGGGTAATTACTTTGCTGCCGAGGGATTTCCCGCCGGCGCCCCGGTGTCGGAAGCGCTTCACTTCCGGGGGGCGAGCACGACCAAGACATTCACGGCGGCCGCCATTATGCTTTTGCACCAGCGTGGCCATCTCCATATCGACCATGTCTTGACCGATCCGATCCCCGGCACGGCCCAACCCTATCTCCCCAACGCTGCCGACTACGCGATTCCCAATAAACACCAGATCACGATCCGCCAGTTATTGCAGCACCGGGGTGGCGTATTCGACATAACTAATCAGTCGATTCCCCCCGAGGCTCCGGCTCCCTATGCGGGGAAGATGTATCTTGATTATGTGCGGGAAGAGCTGGGCGATGATGCCCATACCTTCACCTTCGACGAGATTGCCCGTGTCGTCTCGGTTAACAACCTGTACCACTCTTTCCCGGGGCAGGGTTTTCATTACAGCAACACGGGCTTCGCGCTGCTCGGAAAAATCATCGAGCGCGTTTCCGGAAAGGGTTTTGACGAATTTGTGCGGGATGAACTTCTCCTGCCGCTCGCACTCGACGCTACGTCCTTTCCCCGGTTGGGAACGGATCAGACCATCCCGCCGCCTTTTGCCGCCGGCTTCACCTGGAGCAGCGGACTCCTTTATCCTACGACCCTCGATAACATGTCGGGCAGCGTTGCCGAGGGAAATGTCATTACCTCCCTCACGGACCTTTCGAGATGGAACAGGCTTCTGCTGATGGGAAAGGCCGGCATTGATGCCGCGCTGGCGGCCGAGATGATGAGCTGTCTTCCCACCTATGAGGAACATCAGTTTTATGGACTGGGAATCGAGTTCACACCCGGTCTTGGCTATGGGCACAATGGAGGACACATGGGCTATATGACGGTCACACGTTACGATCCGGAAACGCAAGTGACGGTCACGCTCTTTGCCGCGGTCATCAATGCCGATGATATGTATGGACAACTGGACTGGATGTACGATCTCGCCAGGAATGCCAAAAGACTATTGGGATATTAAGGCTCCAACTCCCCAATTTATTCTTAAATCCCTTTTGAGTTTACGTAAAACTTCAGTTGTCCCGCCTGGCAATGGGCGATCCGATACTCGATAATATCTCCCTGGTAGGAAGTCAACTTTGTTTCTATCCGCAGTAAGGGGCTGCCAGGCTGGACCTTCAAGGTCCGCGCCATGGTGTTGTCGGCAGCCACTGCTGAGATAAACTCCTCTCTGGTTTCGATTTTGAAACCGAAGGATATGTGCTGCATTTTCCACAGCGAGCTCTTGCTGAAGTCTTCGGCAGTGTATTTTTCCAGGCCTTTATAAAGACTTTGGGGAAGGTAAGATATGAAATAAATCAAGAACTCGTCTGCTATCTTGCCCATCCGCTCCAAACAGATGACTTTTGCCGGTTTTCTGAGTTTGAGGTAATTCGCTATATCGCCTTCCGCCGGGATAACCCAGCTCTTGATAAAGGCAGCTTTTACATTTACCAAATCCGCGTCTGGACCTTCGATGAAACGGATGTTTTGGGATTTACCCCGCCTTTCTTTCCCCGTGTCGCCAATGTCCAGGAACGTTCCTTTGCCCTGTTTGCGATAAAAGACACCCTGTTGGGTCATGTCCAAAATCGCCTTGCGAACAGTCCCCTGGCTGACACCGTATTCACGAGCCAACTCCGGCTCTGAGGGGATGGTCTCACCATGCTTGAATCTTCCGGCAGCGATGTCTTTGCGGAGACGATCCTGAACTTGGAGATATAGAGAAAGCAGCGGATTATCAGTTGAGCCATTTGGTGAATTAATCTTCATCTCATTCCTAACCCTGATAACCTAAAGGTCACAGGTAAACAGGATAAGTAAGTTTACGAAATTATTTTTTGCCAGAAAAACGCAGAAAATAATTTCTTACTTACTAATTCGAGGACTCATGAAAAAGTCACATCTTATTTTTTCCAGGTACCTTGTCCCGGGTATTCCTCTGCTTTTAAACCGCCATGGCCTACCGCCTTCGCAGGAGGGACATGGTTTGATGATATTACGGACCCCATCGAGTGCGCATTATGCCTGCTGTGCGGTCGGTTGTCAATATTGGACATCTTGCTCTCCTTGGCCTGTTCAATCTTCTTGCATTTCTAGCGCTTCCTTGCCGGGCCCTTTGCGGGAAAATAATGGCACAATCAGCACGGCGACCACAATCAGCAAGAAGACCGCGGAAAGAGGCCGTGACACAAAGATCAGCGGGCTCCCTTCCGAAAGCATGAGTGACCTTCTTAAGGACTTTTCCAACATGGGTCCCAAAACCAAGCCCAAGATCAAGGGAGCGCCGGCATAGTCATAACGCTTCACGAGATAACCGATCAGCCCGAAGATATTCATGATAAGAATGCCCGTAGCGTCGTTGTCGACACTGTAGGCGCCGATCTCGCAAATAACGATGATGAAGGCCGCCATAAGGGAATAGGGGATCTCAAGCATTTTTACCCAGATACCGACGAGCGGTAGATTCAGCACCACACACATCACATTGCCGATGTACATGCTGGCAATCAATCCCCAGAAAATGTCAGGCCTGGTGCTTATCAATAAAGGACCGGGCTGGATACCGAGAATTAACAAAGCCCCCAGGAGAATTGCCGTGGAAGGAGCGGTAGGAATTCCCAGACTGAGCAACGGGACAAAGGTGGCACTGGAAGCGGCATTATTGGCTGTTTCCGGGCCTGCCACCCCCTCGATGGCCCCGTTTCCGAATTTCTCTGGGTGCCGCGAAAGCTTTTTCTCCAGGGCGTAGGAAGAAAATGTGGCCAGCACGATCCCCAGTCCCGGGATAAGCCCCATCAGGAACCCCAGGACTGTTCCCCGGGCAATAGGTTTTGCCGAATCTCGCCAATCCTGCCGGGTAGGGAGGAGTTTCCTTATTTTGGTGGCGAAGATGTCCCGCGTTGAAGATTGGTCGAGGTTGATCAGGACTTCACTGATCCCAAAGAGGCCCATGGCGACAAAGACAATTTCAAAGCCGTCCATTAAGGAAACGAGTCCGAAGGTGAATCGCGTCCGGGAGGTAATGGGGTCCATCCCCACGGTACTGATGATGATGCCGGCACAGGCCATCATCAGGCACTTGGTAAAAGATCCTTTGCTGACGTAGGTTACGAGGGTCAGGCTCAGCAGTGCGAGGGAGAAATACTCCGGCGGCCCAAACCGGAGGGCAACCCCTGCCAACAGGGGTGCAAAGAGCATCAAGCCAACCACACCGATGGTGCCGCCAATAACAGACCCGAAGGCAGATATTCCCAGGGCCGCCCCGGCTCTCCCTTGCCGTGCCATCTGGTAACCGTCAATACAAGTCACCACAGAGGCTGTTTCTCCCGGTATGTTCAATAATATCGAAGTGGTAGATCCTCCATACTGGGCCCCATAGGCCACACCGGAGAGCATCACAAAAGCAGCGACCGGAGGCGCTTTCAAGATGATCGGTAACAGCAAGGAGAGCGCACCCGCCGGACCAAGACCGGGCAGTACGCCAACCATGGTGCCCATGAGCACCCCCAAAAAACAGTATAAGAGGTTAGTCGGGGTTAAAAAGACGTTGAATCCATAGGCAATGCTCTGCATTGTTTCCAAAGGCGCTCCTCCTACATCCCTAATAGTCCTCGTGGTAAAGGAACTTCAAGCAAGATACTAAAGACCAGATACACGAGAAGGGTAAGCAAGCCGCTCATCCCGAGAAGCAACCACCATTTCCTGGGTTCTCCCAGATGGAAAAATATCCCGACAAGGAAAAATGTGGCTATAATAAACCCGAGGGACTCCAGAACAAGGCTGTAAACAATTATACAAACCAGGGCCAGTACTACCCGGCGGGAATAGGCTACGCGTGCTTCGCTAATGCCCCAGCCTTTACGGATGGTCTTCAGGGAAAGGGTTGTCAGCAGCAGGGCCACACAAAAGGAAAGAAACCCGGACCCTGGTTTTTGGAATGTTCCAAGACCCAGTTGAAGTGACTCCCAGAGGACAAATAAGGAAAAAGAAAGAAAGAAAAATCCGCTTTCCACGTCACGCATAAGATTCCTCACAAACGCTAATTTACCTGGAGTCCCGAGTCTTTGATTATTTTGTCTATATTAATCATCTCCGACTCTATTTGTTTGCGGAATTGGTCAGGATTCAAATAGTCCGGTGTAACATAGGCGGCAGCAAGCTTCTTGGCTAATTCGGGATCTTGGGAGGCCTTCTCCAGGCCTTGGGCTAAAATGGCGAATACCGATTGGGGTATGCCGCTGGGTGCAAAGGTACCGGCCCAACTATTGAAGGACACGTAAGGATGACCCAATTCAGCGAAAGTCGGTATATCGGGGAAGGCGGGGAAGCGCTTTTTGCTCGTAACTGCCAAGGGCCGCAATTTTCCCGACTTGATGTGGGGTCCGATGTTTATTACGGTGCTGAGGGTCATATCCACATGACCGCCCAGGAGCGCCAGGGTGGCTTCGCCTCCCCCGGTAAAGGGAATTATCGTGACTTTAATATTCCTGGCACGCAGGCTCTCGATATTCAAGTAGTTTGAGCTTATGCCGCCGCCATCGGAGTTCTTCAACTTATCCGGGTTCTTGCGGGCGTATTCCGCTAATTCGCCAAAGGTTTTCAAGGGGGAATCACTTCTCACGGCCATCACCATGGGCGAGGAACCCACGGAACCCAGGGGCAGGAAAGTCTTTAAGGGTGAGTAGGAAGCCTCCTTACTGACCATGGAGTTGATGACCATGGAAGGTCCACAAGCCAGGAGGGTGTAACCGTCCTTTTTGGCCCGGGCGGCATAAAGGACCCCCTGGATGCCTCCGCCTGCTCCCCGGTTGACCACCACAACCTGGTTATTAAGGACCTTGGCCAATTTCGCACTGTAGATACGGGCCTGTAAATCGTTACTTCCTCCCGGAGAAAAAGGCACCACCAATTCAATCGCCCGGTTCGGGTATTTCGCTTGTGCCTGGACCTGCCTGACATCACTGAGAAAAAACAAAAACATAAACCCGCAAAACAACAAAAAACCATGTCTCTTCATCATCGTCTCCTCATTTATTTCGATCAACCCTTGACTCCCCCCAAGACTCTTCACCAATGTCTCGGTTCTTAACCTTGCCTCCTGCTTAGCCCCGCGCGCCTGAATCCTCCGCCCCTGCTATTTTGCCTGTAGTCCCGTATCTTTGATGATCTTGGCGATGAGCACCGTCTCTGACTCGATGAGTTTTCGGAATTCCTCGGGACCCAAATAATCCGCTGTCACATAGGCATCAGCGAGCTTCTTGGCCACTTCCGGATCCTTGAAAGTTTTCGCCAGGCCCGGGACTAAAACGTCGACGGCCGCTTGGGGCATGCCGCTCGGCGCAAAGGTGCCTGCCCATCCGTTGAAAGCCACGTAGGGATGACCCAATTCAGCCGTAGTCGGTATATCGGGGAAGAGCGGGAAGCGCTTTTTGCTCGTGATGGCCAGGGGCCGCAATTTTCCTGACTTGATGTGGGGTCCGGAGTTCATGATGGTGCTGAAGGTCATATCCACATGACCGCCCAGCAGTGCCAGGGTGGCTTCACCTCCCCCGGTGAAGGGGATAAGCGTGATTTTAATATCCTTGGCACGCATGAGCTCGATATTTAAGTAGCTGGCGCTTACACCGCCGCCATCGGAGTTTTTCAACTTATCCGGGTTCTTGCGGGCGTAGTCAATCAACTCGCTAAAGGTCTTAAAGGGGGAATCGCTTCTTACGGCCAGAACCATGGGCGAGGAACCCAAAAAACCCAAAGGAATAAAGTTCTTTAAGGGAGAGTAAGTCGCCTCCTTACTGACCATGGAGTTAATGACCATGGAAGGTCCGCAAGCCAGGAGGGTGTAGCCATCCTTTTTGGCCCGGGCTGCATAAAGGACCCCCTGAATTCCTCCGCCCGCTCCCCGGTTGACCACAATGACCTGATTCTTAAGGATCTGGGCCAGTTTCGCGCTGTAGATACGGGCATATAAATCGTTGCTCCCTCCGGGAGAAAAGGGCACCACCAATTCAATGGCCCGGTTCGGGTATTTCGCTTGTGCCTGGATATTCCTGACATCGCAGAGAAAAACCAGGAATGTGAATCCACAAATCAACAAGAATCCATATCTTTTCATCTTCCCCTCCTCTTTTTCTTTCGCCCCACCCTTGGCTCCCCCCCGGGACACTCTTCACCCGCTTTAGAAGTAATCTTCATCCTCATAAATGAGTCTATTCCACCCGGGAACACGGGGATTATCCACCTTGTCGAAAGCCGGGGTGTAAGCCTTGATATCAAGCAGGGGCGTGCCATCGAGGGCGTCGAGCCCCTGGACGCGGAGAATATTTCCTGCGCGCCCGATTACAGGGACCGTCGTGACTGCTAAAGGATTTGGCCGATTTGGCGCACGACGGGCAAAGAGACCCACAAAGGGAAGTTCTTTGCGCCCTTGCACATAATCTTTCATCGCCTCAGGAGGCTTAGCCTGATCCAACCAAAAAATAACAATCACATGAGAATAGTCTTCTATCCCATCGAGCGCCTCGGCATAACGCTCATCGAGCAGTAAATCCGATCTTACGGATGCCCAGCCCCGCTGTTTGGGATTGGTGACCTTATTCCGAACTACGCCGATAGGGCTGAGATTTAGGACCTTCGGTAGCATGCATTCCCCCCCCTTCCTTTGCTGATGTGCCGCTGCGGAGTTAATCCAGGGGCACGGCTGCCGGCATTTCCGTCAAAAGCCGGCCATACCCCGGTATCGGCTGGCGGAAGCCAAGACGCAGCTGCGTCTCCCAGCACCGTGCCGCTGCCGGGTGGAGGACCGGGACACCCAGGGCCTGCTCCAGCGGCGCGATGATTTCCAGGCACTTCCAGGCGGAACCCAGCAGGTAAACCCCTTCCGCCTCCGGGTGCTTGGCAAACAGTCCCCGGACATGGTCATAGATCCGTTCCGGCGGCAGCTTTGGCACCTCGGCAAAAGGGACTTCGATGCCTTCCATGGCCAGCACCGGAAAGCCGGCCTGACGGAAATAGCGCGCAAAAAGGCCGTTCATTTTTTCCGGAAAATAGCTGGCACCGACAAAGCTGTTGACGCCCAGTGTCCTGAGCGCGCGCACATGGTTCTGGCCCGAGGTAAACATCGGGACGCCGTAGGTCTTCTCCCAGTTGCTGATCACCTGCCGCTCGCCGGCGAATCCCAGCAGCATAAAGGGAGGCGCGCCACCGGGACGGATGAGATTGACGGGCATGGCGGCAAATTCCGCTACTTTTTCTTCATAGGCCGGCATGGCCGCTCCGAATTCTTCCTCCGTGCCCCGGGTAAAGTTCATCGTGAGGCTCATGATCCGGATGCCGGGCGGCATCTTCTCGTCGAGCAGCGTTTCATCGCTGCCTTCCGGCCGATTCGTGGCCCTGATCCAGCCCACGAGGTGCTCTGTCTTGGCTTCCATAATTTTTTATCTCTCTTAGAGGTGTCATTTTTTCAGAAATAACCTGTTAAAAACTGCATGCTCTTCTTTAATGGCCGCCATGGATTCCTGGGCAAAGCTTTTCTTATAACTCTGCTCCTGAGCTGACACATCCTTGCGGAAGCTGCCGTACCCCACTCCCCGGTGAATTTCCGCGCTCTCGGCGGAAAGCTCAAAATCGGCAAACAACAAGGCGGCGTGGGGGTGAGGCGCATGCTTGGCCAAGGCAATCTGTCCCGTATTTACCCGGACCGGTTCCAAGGGAACCCAGGCGACGGGGGCGCCTTTCTTTTTTTTCGTAAAAACTTGGGCGTCCGTGATCGTGGGGGAACCGACATACTCGCCGTTGACGATTTGATCGAGGAGCGCCAGTGCGGAGATCATATGGACGGGAAAATCCTGGTTAGCGATCTTTTTCAGAAGATCCTCGCCATAGGCCCGATAAATGCAGGCCGCCCAGCTGACACCGGAATCGGTTCCCACAATGGCCAGCTTTCCCTTCCATTTCGGGTCCAGGAGGTCCTGATATGTTTTCGGGACCAGTTCCTTCTTGAGCAGCTTGGTATTGTAAGCAAAGCCGATTCCCAGCAAGCGGAAGGCCGCGGCAAATGCTCCTCCCCCGGGCGCTTTCGTCAGCGCTTCCTCTTCCAGATGGAGAAAGTTGGGTGAGTAAAAAGGCTGAGCTATGCCCAGTGTTTGCAACACGGTCATGCTGGTTTGCGTGCTTTCCATGGCGTCAAAGTGGTGCTTCCCGGATTTAAATTCTTCGACTGTCTTGGAAATCTGCTCGGCAATGGATGACCGCCAGCGCTCCACTTTAATGAAAGGATACTTCCTTTCAAAAGCATCGACAATGCGCTGTGATTCCGTTCCCGATGTGTAAAAGGTAAGTTTTCCCTCCTGTTTAGCTCCCTCTTCGAGTATCTGCTGACGATCCGCTCCTTTGTAAAAGGCGAGTTCCGCCAGAGTCGAAGGTCTTTTCGCTGCGGCCAGTCCAGCGCCAGGAAAAATGGCGCCGATGATTAAAAAAACACAAATGTATAGCCCTGTTCTCCCCATGTTCCCTCCTTTTGTTTCCCCCCAAGCTACCTTTTCACTTACACAACAAAAAGATGCTATGCTTTATAAACTTTTACTTTTACACAGGAATCCAGCCCGGTGCTGACCGTGTCGATGTCAAAGGGGGTCAGCCTGTTGAGGTTGGTGCCTTTCCCGTAGGCAATCGGCTTGCCCTTGGCGAAGCTGCCAAAGTGGCTGGAGATCCCCACTGCATCGGGGTGCACGCATTCCGTGACCTTGGCTATGCCCGTAACTTTAGCCACTGACGACTCGACATAGACCCGGTCATTATCTTTTATTCCCCTCTCCCGGGCAGTCTTTGTATTGATGATCACTGCCTGTGCGTAGGGATTGAGCTCGGCAAACTCACAGAGCCAGGGATTTTCTGCGGTCACCGAGAAGTTATGCGTCGGCACCCTGAAGTTACAGGCCGACAGATCAAAGCCACCGGCGTGCCTGTGTGCGTCACAGGGTTTCCAGTCGGGCAGGGGTTCATAGTCGGAGAGATCCCAATCTTTCAGACCCATGCTTTGGGTTACTTCCTGAACCTTCACCCCAGCGGTTTTGATGTTCTCGAAATACAGAGGAAAGCGCGCTTTCAGCCAGGGCAGGGGATAGAGTTCATCCACCTTCCGCTTGAAGCTGAAAAATCCATTCTTCTTGAACCATTCCAACCCTTTTTCTTCGCCGAACTGAGACTTGAACCGCCGGTCGCCAATCTCATCGTTGGTATATTTACGCGAGGGGTCGAGCTTGTAGGGTTCCTTCAGACCGTAGACGGCATTGAGACGAGTATACACATCACCAAGAAAACCCATCCGCTCCGCCAACTCCATCAAGACATCCTGCCAATCACGGGCTTCCCCGACAGGGGGCACAATGGCTTGCCTGAGTCCCCAGTAGAAATAGCCGGTCTGTACCGTATGGCTCCAAGTCAATCTGTTAGGCATGACTTGCATCCTCTCCAGATACATGGTCTCAGGTAAAACCAGATCGGCGAAATCGGACATCTCGTCGAGATGGGTAGAGGCGGTTACGATGAATTTGTAATTCTTCAAAGCCCTGGCGGTCATCTCGTAGTCGCACCCGCCCATAAACAAATTGCGCCGGCAGCAAAGGAGAACCTCAGGTTTGTAGGGCAGTTTGTACTTTTCCGGGTCAATGCTGGTGGCCAGATTCATGGGCGACGTATTGGTGGAGATGGGGTAGAGCTCGTGGAGGTCCATGGTCTCGGGAGGCTTGACGGTGTAGTCGTAATAGTTTACCGCATGGGCTCCCCCTTCCGCTAAAATGAGACCCTCGTAGTTTCCCGGCTTCCATTGCCAGTCGGGTCCCACAATGTTCATGCCCCGATGGCCGCCGGGCACATAAAAAGCCCCTACGACCATATTCAAAAGCTGGGTGCACAGGGCAGCGCTGACGCCGTGCTTGTGGGCGCCCGCGCCTCGGTAGACATTTACCGCTACCGGCCGATAGGGGAGTTCGACCCCATCCACCATGATCGTCGAGCCGATACACGCTTCCCTGCCGAACTCCTCAGCCAGGCGGCGGATCGTAGCCGCCGGAACGGTGGTAATCTCAGCGGCCATCTCGGGAGTGTATTTCGCCACATGCTCCTTGAGCAATTGGAAGGCCGGCTTGCATTCCGCGCCGTCAACAGTATACTTTCCCTCGATGGCATAATCCCTGACCTCCGCATCGTAGGGTTTTGCCTTCCCTTCTGCTGCATCCCAGACCAGCGGCTTGCCGTCCGGCTTCACGTAGTATCCATCTGGCTTGACCAGATAGGGACCATTGGTATGCTTTTTAATAAATTCCCGGTCGTAAAGGCCTAAGTCATTTAAGAGAACATTCAGCATGGCCAGGCAGAGCGCCGCATCGGTGCCGGGTCGGATCGGTACCCACTCATCGGCTTTGGCGGCCGCATGGGTGCCGACGGGGTCCACAGCCACCACTTTAAGGCCTCTTTTTCTGGCTGTGGCCACTTTCTGTGATGTAATATTGGGATTCAAACCGGCCATGAAGCCTGCCTGGTTGCCGAATAACACCAAGTATTTAATATGCTCGGCATCAAAATCGCAGTGGAAGCTCCCATTGGTCAGATACATGGAAGAATGGAGGTATTGTCCGCAATAATAACCATACCAGTGGACATTAGGTGTGCCAAAGGCCTTTGGCCAGGCGGTCCCGTCCTTGCCGTCGGAGATTTCCGCGAAGACCAGTTTGCGAGGATCTTCCTTGCGTACCTTGCTCAATTTCTCTTCCAGGATGTCCATGGCTTCATCCCAATGGATTGGCACCCATCCGGGATCGATCCCCAGCCCCTTTTCCGGGTTGGTCCGTTTCAGCGGTGTCTTTACCCGGTTGGGGTCGTACAAGTTCATTAAGCCGGAATATCCTTTCGCGCATATCTTGCCCCTGCTGTTCGGGCAGTCCGGGTCTCCTTTGATGTCCACCACGACGCCGTCCACACGATGAACAAGTATCCCGCAGTCTCCTTTACACATTTCACAGATACTGTGTATCCACGTATCGTCTTTCTGCATCTGAACCTCCTCGAACTTAAATAGTGTCCATCCGGAAACTCCGGGTGAGACACTATTGGTTTCCCATTCGGAAACGAGGGATTTTGCGTCCTGGCTAGGAAATCAAGGGGTTGCGCGGAGGCGTACACGTAGTACGCCGCACAAGCAAGCCCGCAGATTGACACCGCCAGGGCGGAAAAGAACCGTTTCCGGATGGAAACTATTTAGCAGTACGGCAGCAAAGAAAAGGGGGGGGTAATATGTACAGAAAAATTTCCACAGAGGGGAAAAAGGGCAGGGGTAATTTCTGGAAAGCAGGCCTCGGCATCGTGCTCTGGGCGTGCGCCCTGCTCGCCGGGACAGGGGCGAGTCTTGAGGCCGCCCCCTTTCCCGACCACCAGGTGCAGTGGATCATTCCTTTCGGCCCTGGTTCAGGAGCGGATTTATGTGCCCGGGCCATTCAACCCTATGGGGAGAAAAATCTCGGCGTCCCTTTAATCATTGCCAATGTGCCCGGGGCGGACAGCCGCCTCGGCATGACGAGGCTCTTCAAAGCCAAACCCGACGGCTATACCCTCGGGATCCATGGTTACCCCTCGCCGATCATCCATGAGTATCTCTTCGACATCCCCTATAAGTCTCTCGACTTCACCCTCATCTACGCCTGGACCATGAACCCTCAGATGATCTACGTCGCCGAGGAGAGCAGCATTAAATCCTTTGACGATCTCATTGCCGAGGCCCGCAAGAGGCCTGTGACCATGGGTTTGCCAGGCATTGGGACGGTTACCCATCTCCTGGCCCTGGCCTTGGAAAAGCAGCTGAAAGTGAAGTTTAAATTTGTCACTTTTCCCGGATCGGCCCAAGGGTTTGCGACTTTGGCGGGCAACCACATCGACGCCAATGTCGGCAGCGATGCAGCGGCCTTGGGTTTGGTGCGGGCCAAAAGGGTGCGCCCGGTTTTGAGTTGGTCCTTCCGCCCGAACGCCAATCACCCCGATGTCCCTGTATCGGCAAAGATAAACATTCCCACCATCGTGATGACCCGGGGTGTACTCGGACCTCCGAACATGCCTGCCGAGCGGGTGCGGGTCTTGGAAAAGGCTTTCGCCAAGGCGGCCGCCGAACCGAAACTGGCCGAATGGGCGAAAGATACGGGCACGGACCTCGTATCGCTCAATGCCAAGCAGTTCAGGCAGGAGGTAGAAAAACAGCAGAGCCTGGTCAGGGAATACAAGGATGTCTTGAAGGTGCAATAAAAACAGGTAATAGGTCATAGGTCATGGGTAATAGGTAAAAGGGACAGGTAATAGGTAAGAGGTAATAGGTTGTGGTACCATAACCCATAACCTAATTACCCATTACCTAATTATTTAAGGAGGGAGCAATGGTTATTGATTGGGAGCATCATTATTTACCTGAAGAACTGTGGCTGAAAAAGGGCGGAAAAAAAGGGGAGCGGGCCATCTTTTACGAATATGACAATCCGCGGGGCACCCTGCACCCGGAGTTGTATGATGTGGAGGAACAGCTGCGGATCATGGATGCCGTGGGCATCGACATGGCCGTGCTCTCGATTGCCGTCAGCAACGATGACACGCAGACCGCCCTGGAGGAGTGCAAGATCTGGGATGACTGCGTGGCCGAGGTCATGAAGAAGTACCCCAAGCGCTTCGTGGGTTTGGCGCCGATTCCGCCTCTGGGCGGGGAGAAGGCCTTTGCCGAGCTGGACAGAGCCATCGGTCTGGGCTTGAAAGGCGTCGTGATCCGTTCCCAGGTGGGTGGTGGTCGCTCCATGGATTCTCAGGACCTCTATCCTTTTTATAAAAAAGTATGCGCCTTGGATGTGCCGATCTTTATCCATCCCAGCGGCGTACAGTTGGGGTTTGACATCCTCAACGCCCCCTACGATCTTTATCGGTCGATCGGCAGAGAGCTGGACCTGATGGTAGCGACGACCAGGATCATTTTAAGCGGGGTTCTGGAAGACTTTCCCGACATTAAATTTGTGATCAGCCACAAGGGCGGCGGCATCGCCGCGATCAAGGAACGGATCGAATACTGGTATGGCGCGCCCGGCGCTCCCGGGACCCGTACCCGCCTGCCCTTCGATGACTATTTCAAGCGCCTTTACTTCAACCTGGCCGGTTCGCATGGCGGGATGAATTCCGTCAAGTTTGCCCTGGCCAGCATCAATCCCGACCGGTTGGTCTTCGGGACGGACTACCCGCAGGAGTTCTTTGAAGACCCCATGCCGATCAAGACCTATATCGAGAATGTCAGAAAACTGGAACTGGACGAGGCAAGCAAGGAACTCATGTTGGGAGGCAATGCACAAAGACTGCTGAAGATTTGATTTAAGCATAAGCAAGGGGGGATATATGGGGGAACAAATTTCTCTTCGGGAAAAAAGGGATCGGCAGAGCATGGGGAAAAAGCTCATCGCTTTGACGGCAACGATCGTGATTTCTTTGCTGGGGACCCAGCTCGGGGCCGCGACCTTTCCCGGCCAACCGGTGCAGCTGATCGTTCCTTTCGGGGCGGGATCGGGCACGGATATGGTGGCCCGGGCCATTCAACCTTACGCGGAAAAGACCCTCGGCGCCCCGCTCATCATCGGCAATGTCCCGGGTGCCGACAGCCGCCTCGGCATGACGAAGATCTTCAAGGCCAAACCCGATGGCTACACCCTCGGGCTCCATGGTTTTCCCGCACCGATCATCCACGAGTATCTCTTCGAGGTCCCCTATAAGGCCCTGGACTTCACCTTTGTCTATGCCTGGACCATGAACCCGCAGCTGATCTACGTAGCCGAGAACCGCGGTTGGAAGTCCTTTGACGATTTCCTCCAGGAGGCCCGCAAGCGGCCCCTGACCCTGGGGATACCCGGGTTTGGGACGGTCGTGCATCTTCTGGCCTTGGGTCTGCAAAAACACATCAACGTAAAGTTCAATTTCATCAATTATCCCGGATCGGCCCAAGGTTTTGCGGCCCTGGCCGGCAATCACATCGACGCCAATATCGGCAGCGATGCGGCGGCCCTCGGTTTGGTGCGGGCCAAAAAAGTCCGGCCTATTTTGAACTGGGCCCACCGTCCCAATCCGAATCATCCCGATGTCCCCTTGTCATCCAAGTATAATGTGCCCACCATCGTCATGACCCGCGGGGTATTCGGTCCCCCGAACATGCCGCCGGGGCAGGTGCGGGTGTTGGAAAAGGCCTTCGCCAAGGCGGCAACGGAACCAAAATTGGCGGACTGGGCCAGGGAAACGGGGACGGACTTGGTGGCCCTCGATGCCAAGCAGTTCCGGCAGGAGGTGGAAAATCAGCAGGCCCTGGTCCGGGATTATAAAAGCCTGCTGAAACCGAATTAAGGGGGGAGGCTAATTATGCGGCGTATAAATTTAGGTCTACTGGCCGTCTTATTCCTAACCATGATGGTTTCTGTTGCCGACAGCCAGGCGGCGCCCTATTATCAAGGGAAGACCATCCGGCTGATTGTCGGCAATAGTCCGGGCGGAGGTTATGATCGCCTGGCCAGACTCTTCGCCAAATACCTGCCCAAATATATTCCGGGAAAACCGGCGGTTATCGTGGAAAACATGCCCGGAGGCGCTACCATCGTGGCCGCCAACTATGTCTATCGGGTGGCGAAAGCCGATGGTTTGGTCTTGGGGGCTCTGGGACGGGGACTTCCCTTTGCCCAACTGCTAAAGGCCGAGGGAGTAAAATTCGATATGGCGCGGTTTACCTGGATCGGCTCCGCAGCCGTGGAATCAACCGTGCTCGTCCTGCGGACCGATCTCCCCTATAAAAACGCCAACGAACTCCTGAAGGCCGCCTCGCCCGTGGTCATCGGCACGACGGGGCCCGCCGAGAGCAGCCACCAATTTGCCACCCTCCTGAAGGAATTTCTGGGGGCGAACCTGAAATTGATCAGCTATCTCTCGGGCAATGAAATCAATTTGGCCTTGGAGCGCAAAGAGGTGGACGGCCGGGCCTCTTCTTTCAGCGGCATCAAGCCTTTTATTGAAAGAGGCCTGGTACGCCCGGTGATTCGCAGCCGCGTGGTGGAGCCGGGCGTGGAGAATTTGCCCGTGGACGAAGATCTCGTCGCGGATAAGACGGGAAAGACGCTCATGTCCTTGCGCTCCGCCCCGGAAAAGATGGGACGGCCCTATGTCGCTTCTCCCAAGACGCCCCCGGAGTTGACAAAAATTCTGAGAGCGGCCTTTGCCAAGGTAGCCAATGACCCGGAGGTGAAAGAAGAAGCCCGGAAAATGAAGATGCAGGTCGAGCATGTCTCCGGAGACGAATGTTTGAAGATAGCCAACTACATCCTCAATCAGCCGGAATCGATGGTGAAGGAAGTCAGCAAGTACATTAAATTTTAACATTGGGTAATGGGTAATGGCTGATGGTTACTCTCCTCAATTACCTATAACCTATAACCCATAACCCATTACCTATGTCTACCTGTAGTTAACGGGAGGTAGGTTATGAAAAGAAAAGGTGGATTTTTTCTTTCTTTCCTTTTGGCAGGTGTTCTTTTAGTTCCTGCCGATACCTGGGCTAAGCCCTATTATGAGAAGAAGGTCATCAAACTGGTAGTCGGTTTTGCCACGGGAGGGGGCTACGATCGGTTGGCCAGGCTTTTTGCCCGTCATCTTCCCAAGCATATCCCTGGGAAACCGAGCATTATCATCCAGAATATGCCCGGCGCAAGCAGCATGGTGGCCGCCAATACGCTATACAACATCGATAAGCCCGATGGGTTCACCATCGCCACCCTGGACCGGGGACTTCCCTATGCCCAGATGCTCAAGGCGGAAGGGATAAGGTTTGACCTGAAGAAGTTCGCCTGGATAGGCTCGGGCGCCGTAGAATCGACGCTCCTCGTCTTACGCAGTGATTTTCCCCAGAAGACTTTTTCCGAGCTGCTCAAATCACAGGCCACGATCCATCTGGCGGCCCTGGGCCCGGCCAGCTCCGATTACCAATTCCCCACATTTTTAAAAGAATTTACCGGGGCCAACGTCAAAATTGCCATCTATCCTTCGACTCAGGAGGGGATGCTCGCCGTGGAGCGCAAGGAGGTGGATGGTAAGGCCGGTTCCTTCAGCGCCCTCAAGCCCTTCATCGATCGGGGGCTGGTTCGCCCGGTGGTGCGTTGCCGGGTATCTCTGCCGGGCATTGAGAATCTACCGGTGAATGAAGATTTTGCCAAAAACAATACGGGTAAGACATTGATGGCCTTGCTCGCCGCCGGGGACCAGATTGGCCGTCCCTTTGTGGCGCCTCCAAATACTCCGGAACAGGTAATGAAAATTTTGCGCGCGGCCTTTGCCCAGGCCTCTGTAGATCAGGAACTGCAAAAAGAAGCCAGGAAATTGCAGCTCGATGTGAAGTATGTCCCGGAACCGGAAAGTAGAAAGGTATTGCACTACGTCCTCGATCAACCGGATAATATAGTAAAGGAATTCGGGAGATACGTGAAGTTCTAAGCGCGGGGGGGGGGAGTTGAAAAACAGAGGAGAAGCAAATGAAATTTAAGATCTTAAACCACTTCAGAGTATTAAAAATTAGCTGTCTGTCCATGGTACTTGTATCTTTATTTATTCTCACCGTCCCTCTGCCTAAGGCTTTCGCCATGCCAGCGGAGCAGGAGCATACGGCAAAATTGTTGGATGGTGCAAAGAAAGAAGGGAAATTGGTCCTGTATTCGACTACGGGCACACAAGATACCAACGCCTTAGTAACTAGATTTAACAAAAGATACCCACAAATTAAAACTGAGGTCTACCGCAGCGGCGCGGAGAAGTTATTGACCAAGATTATGGCGGAAGCAGCGGCGAAAAGGTATGCTTCCGATGTCATCATCCAAAATGGCATCATTGCGAAACTCCTGAAGGAAAGAGGGATCTTGGCACCATATTATTCTCCCCAAAGGGAATTTTATCAGGAAGACTTCAAAGACCCGGAAGGACATTGGACGGATATTTATATGCTCTTAAATGTCATCGGGTATAACACAAAATTAGTTTCTCCCAAGGAGTTGCCTAGGGCCTGGGCTGACTTTTTAGATCCCCGTTGGAAAGGGAAGATGGTCATGGACAATAAGGCCTTTGAGTGGCTGGCGGGTATTTTTAAAATTATGGGAGAAGAAAAAGGCTTGGAGTTTATAAAAAAACTTTCCTATCAAAATATTTCTTTTCGTGCCGGCCGAACTTTGAACTGTCAAATGCTGGCTGCCGGTGAAGGACACATCGGCATTGCTCTTTATAATAACCAGCTGGAACAGATGAAAGGACAAGGAGCTCCCGTTGACTGGCTGGCGATTGAGCCTGTAATTCAAGGGACAATACGGATAGGTTTGGCGGCGAATGCTTCTCATCCCAACGCTGGGAAGCTTTTTACAGACTTTGTTCTTTCCAAAGAAGGCCAGGAAATTATCGCCAGTTTTTATCGCATTCCCAGCAGAACCGACGTTGACGCCGTCGTGCCAAAATTAAAAAAGGGTTTAAAGCTCTTAAGCACTGGTTTTATGCATGCCGACGACTTCAGTAAATATATGAAACTATATCAAGATATTCTTATGAAGAAGCGAAACTGAACAGCCTTGCTCTGTCTGGAGGAGATGCTATCCTATGGAAAAAATGAACATCAAGATTGATCCCAAATTGTGTAGCGGCTGCTCTTGCTGTCAGTTGATATGTTCGCTTACCTATACGGGTGCTTTCAATCCCGAAAAAGCTCGGATCGTGCCTGAGATGGGGGCCAGTGTAAGTTTCACCGATGATTGCATAACGAAATGTTCTCTTTGCACATCCTATTGTTCAACCGGCGCGCTAGAGCGGATATTGGATAGGGTGGCGTGATATGGAATACTACGGATATGCGGGCAAGGTTCTCCACGTGGATCTAACGAGTGGCGCGATAAATGTCACACCCCTTGATCTTGATCTCGCGACTAAGTTTATCGGTGGCATGGGGATTAGCAGCAAATTCGCTTATGACTTGATGAGACCGGATATAGATCCTCTATCACCGGAAAGTGCGATCATCATCGGGATCGGCACATTGGTCGGCACACTGGTACCTTGCGCTTCCAAAACCACCGTCGTCATGAAACTTCCTTATCCCGCCAGCAAGCGGGAGAAAAAATATGTTGTGGCCACCTTAACCGGAGGCGGCATGCGCTTCGGAGCCATGTTAAAGTACGCGGGTTATGATCAAGTCATCATCACGGGGCGAGCCAGGAAGCCTTCTTATTTGAAGATTAGGGATGATGACATAGAAATCTGCGATGCCAGTGAGCTCTGGGGAAAGGCCGATCCCTTTCAGACTACCGATTATCTGTCAAATAGATATAAGGGAGCGACGGGCAAGGCCGGGGTTTGGGCTATTGGTAAGGGGGGAGAGAATTTGCTTTCAACGGCCACGGGCTTTGTGGACAATGTCTCCTCGCTGGGCACGTACGGCGCAGCGGTACTGGGTTCCAAGAACCTCAAAGCCGTGGTGGCACTGGGAACAAAAGGCATAAGGATAGCCGATCGCCAAAGATTCATGAAGTCAGTTGATAAAGTGCGAGAGGAGATATTGTCACATCCCTCTGCCGGCAAGCTAGGCCGTAATTATAAACGGGACAAAATAGTCGGTGAGCCAGTATATCCTGAGAATGCAGAGAGTAGCAGATTGGTGCAGAAGGGTGCCTGTTTCTCCTGCGTCGATGGCTGTAAAAATAGCTTTGCGATCAAGGAAGGCAGGTTCAAGGGACAGCGTTTGCGGTCTGTCAGGCCAAAACATTTGACACGCCATAGTACCAGGCTGAGGCTGGAAGATTATGACGAGCTGCTCAAGCTCAGTGATCTGATCAATAAAGCGGGCGTATGTGACCGGTCGGTTGTGAGAATGCTCCACTTCGTCACCCGGCTCTTTGAGCGGGGTGTGATATCGACAAAGGAAACAGGCGGTTTGGTGCTCAAAACAGGAGATTTTGCTGCCTATGTAAAATTGCTTGATAAGCTGGTCAACAGGGAAGATATCGGCGAATATATGGCCCAAGGGTGGTACGCCCTTTCCGAAAAAGTAGGGGTGGACGCCTCCACAGACTTCACCGATGGCTGTGCCATCATTAATGGTTTTTCCGTCGGTTCCGAACCGCAGCGTTTTGCCCTTACCTATGGGGTCGGATTGGCGAATATTTTATCTCCCCGGGGGATGAACAATAGGATGAGTACTAACTTCCCCCTGGGTGAGGATCGCCACCGTGATACGTACTGGCCGGAGTTCGAACGATCCGTGCACGATGTCCGCAGAGACTGCGAGAGGATGGGGACGTCCCGGGAGGACATCGAGAGGATCTTCACCGGTGATGGCTTCAATGACGGCCGGCTGGTGAGGCATGCTGAGGATGCCTATCATGTTTATCAGTGCGTCGGTACGTGCTGGTTTGGCGGTAAGTTCTCCTGGGATCGCATGCGTGATGTACCCTTGCTCTCCGAATTGTATTCCGCGGCTACGGGCTTTGAGATAACCCCTCTGGAGCTCAAGAAGGGGGGGGAGAGGGCGCGGAACATGGAGAAACTGCTTAATATGCGCGAGGGATTCACCAGAGCGGATGAGGAGATCCCGGCACTATGGCTGCATTTAACGGAGACGCCCTTAAAAACCACGGGTGGGGATCGCTATTTGGTGGACTGGCTCGGTAGACGTCTTAGCCGGGGAGACATTGTACAGATTCTGGATGACTATTATATCGAGCGGGGCTGGGATATGGAGAAGGGGATACCTACCAAAGAGAAGCTCGCCGAGCTGGGGCTGGCTGAGTATGAGGATATCCTAAGCTTGGCAACAAAACCTTCAGTTTGACGGGCGAATGCGTCCCTGGGAATAGGCAGCGACGATAGGTCCGGTGAATTTTTCCCTGCCTTTGACCGGGATGAAAAATAAGCGCTGGCAAATAAAAGGAGGGAGCGAGTATGAAATTCAGGCGTTGTCATTTTGGTATTGCTTTGATCCTGGCTTTGATACTGCCGCACACACTGGGGGCGGCGGCAGCAAAAAAACCCGTCACGGCTGCTGAATTGGCCCTTTACAGCGGCGCCGACCGCCAGCAGATTTTAGAAGAAGGCGCCAAGAGGGAGGGTAAGCTCACCCTTTACACCACGGCCATTGTCACGCAAACCGTGCGCCCCATTGTCGATGCCTTCCAGAAAAAATATCCCTACATCAAGGTGGAGTTCTGGCGGGCGGGAACCACCGAGATGTTTCCCCGGTTGCGCCAGGAATTTGAGGCCGGCAGACCTGTGGCCGATGTGGTGGAAACGGCCCAGGCCGGAGGGGTGATGATGCAGGAAGCGGGGATGTTGCAGCCCTTTTATTCACCGCAACTCGCTTTTATCGAGGAAGGCGCCGTGAGCAAAGCCCCGGGGGGAGCCTATACGGCCGCTCTCTGGAGAACCGGCATCAGCTTGGGTTACAACACGAAACTCATCAAAAAGGAGGAAATCCCGAAAACAAACCAGGATCTTCTCGATCTGAAATGGAAGGGCAAGATTGCGATCGTCGGGAGTAACACGGGCATTACCTGGGTCGGCGCCCTGCTGGAAACCTATGGAGAGGGATTCGTAGAAAAAGTAGCCCGGCAGAAGATCGCCGTCCATCAGGTTTCGGCCCGGGCCCTTCTGGATATGATCATCGGCGGGGAATATGCCATGTCTCCCACCATTCGCGATGCCCATATCAACAAGAGTAAACAGGATGGCGCGCCCGTGGACTGGCTGGCCCTGGAGCCGGTGCCGGCCTCGATCGGACAGATCATGATGCCGCTCCGTGTACCCCATCCCCATGCGGCCCTGCTGTTTATCGATTTCGATCTCTCCCGGCAGAGCGGTAATATCTACGTGGCCAGCGGCTACGATTCGCCGCGCCGGGACATCAAGGTCGCGAGAGATTACAAGAAACACTACGGCCCCTGGACCACGGCCCAGGAAAGGAAATGGGCCGCTGTTTTTCAAAAGTATTTTTTAAACCAGTGATTTTTTTCCAAATATCCTTTTTTTCAAAGCTCACTTCCCGGTGGTAAATGGTTCTTTGGTGTGATCCATGATCTCCGGCAATCATCAGAAAGGAGCAGGTCATGAAAAGGAATATCTTGATCATCCTCGTTGTGGGCGGTTTGCTCGCACTGGCGGCAGCCCCTGGTCACCCTGAAGAGAGTGGATATCCCAACCGGCAGATAGAATTCATCATCCCTTATGAACCCGGGGGAAGCATTGACATGATGTCCCGGATCTTCATCGAAGCCATCAAGGATTCTCTGAAGGTTCCTGTTGTCCCCGTGAACAAACCTGGCGCCGGCGGCTCCATCGGCTTGACCTATGTCGCCAACGCCAAACCCGATGGTTACACGCTCGGTTTCAGCTCCATCGGCGCCCTGGTCGTCACCCCTGTTTTCGAACCCAGATTGCCCTATAAACGGTCCGATTTGACCATGATCTGTAAGACCATCAGCATTCTGCACGGTCTTTTCGTAAAGGCCGATGCGCCCTGGCAAAATTTGCAGGAACTGGTAGACTATGCCCGGGCCAACCCGGGAAAGTTGCGCGCCGCCGTGGGCGGACCGACAGGTGCACCGGCGCTGATGCTCGAAGCGTTCAAGATGCAGGCGGGCGGCCTCAACATCATCAGTATCCCGAGTAAAGGGGGGCATTCCATGGCGACGGCCATCTTGGGAGGCCAGGTGGAGATATGTGCCGATCCAGTGGCTTCGGAGGTAAACCTCCTGCGGGCAGGCCGGGTGCGAGCCTTGGCTGTTTCGAACAAGATCCCCGGCTTTCCGCAGATTCCCACGTTTAAGGAAGCCGGTTTTGCCGGGGTTGATCTTACGGGATGGGGCGCCGCCATTGCCCCCAGGGGGCTTCCCAAACCAATCCAAGACAAGGTCACGGCGGCCTTTTCCAGTGCCGTTAAAAACCCGGCTACCATCCAACTATTACGCCGCGAATCCATGGAAGTTGACTTCGCAAGCGGCGAGGCCTTCCACCGGCAACTGGAAAGGGAAGACAAGATGGTCATGGAGATAGCAAAAAAAATCGGTTCCGTTAAAAAAGGAGAAAAAAGATGATTGGTTGGCGTGCGAGGATCGGGTTTATCTCTCCGGCAAATGCGGAGACGAGCGTTTATGAGTTTTATAAGATCATTCCGGACGGCGTAACCCTGGTGACGACCTGCCTGTCCATTAAAAACCTGGTAGCAGAGGAATTGGAACTGGCCCTGCAGAAGGTCGTCGATGCCGCGGTGGATTTGGCCAAGTCAGAGGTAGATTTCATCGTCCTGGGCGGCACCCCCCCGGCGGTGCAAAAAGGCCTGGGGGGCGACCAGGCGCTGATTAAGCGGATTGAGGAGGCGACGAAGACGCCGGCCATCATTAAGATTACTGCAGCCATGGCCGCCTTCCGGCATCTGGGTGCCAAAAGGTTGTCCCTGGCGACTCCTTTTACAGAGAAAAACAATCAGAATATCAAAAATTTTCTCGAGGGTTCGGGATTTACGGTGGCCAATATCAAAGGACTGGGTCTGGACAGCAATCTCGAGATCGCCAAGCTTCCCGTCTATGCCCCCTATCAACTGGCCCGGCGCGTGGTTCTGGAAAATCCCGAAACAGATGCTATCTACATCCCCTGCACCCAGTGGACGCCGTCTTTCAGTATCGAGCAACTGGAGAAGGACTTTAACAAGCCCGTGGTGACGCCGAACATTGCCATGATCTGGTATGTCTTTCGTGCCCTGAGCCTGCGCGGATCAATCAAGGGATTTGGCCGGCTGCTCGAGGAGCTTTGAAGGAAGAGGATCTTAAACGGGCAGGCGAAAGAGCTTCCGGGCGTTATCGGCATAGATCATCTTCTTGTGGGCCGCCGGGATATCCATCTGTTCAATGCCCTCGATGGTCTCCCGGACGAGCCGGAAACCCAGTTGGCTGTCGAAGGGGGTGTCGGTGCCGAAGAGGATGTGCTCCGGACCAAAGAAGGCGTAACCGCACATGAGGCCCGGGACGTTGCCGTTGATGGCGCAGTCGGCGTAGAACAGACGGTAATAGTCGAGGGGGGAGCGGGTGAGCCCCTGCTTGATGTTTCCCGGATAGCGCATTTCCAGCATATCGTAGGCGCCGGCGGCTCGTTGCGCAAAGTAGGGCACCATGCCGCCCAGGTGGTGCGTCACGAATTTGAGGTTGGGAAATTTATTCAAGACGCCGCCGAAGACGAGGCGGGTCATGGCCGCCGTTGTTTCATAGGGCCAGCCGAAGATGGACCAGATGCCGTACTTTGATCCCTTCTCCCGGGGATAGTCTGCCTGGCTGGAGCCCCGTACCGGGTGAATCAGGAGCGGCAGGTCATAGGCGGTCATTTTCTCGTACAGGGGGTACAGTTCCGGTGCATCGAGGGGCTGGCCCTTGATGGAGGTAAAGATCTGCACGCCCCGGAACTTGAGATCGTTGACGGCCCGGTCAATTTCCCCCAGGGTGGCTTCCAGGTCGTTGAGCGGCAGGGTGGCCACGGCGGTGATAAATCTATCGGGATGCTTGTAGACCAGTTCCGCCATCTCGTCGTTGGCCCGACGGGCCAGGTCCAGGGCTTCCGCCGGTTCGGCAAACTCTTCCAGGGGAGGTGTCACCAGGGAGAGGACCTGGGCGCAATCATACCGGTCCAGGATGCGGAAGCGGGTCTCGTAGTCAAAAGTTCCGACGCTCGCCTCCAGCTGTTTCTTGACCCAGGGTTTCAAATTGGGTGATTTGTAGAGAAACTCCTTAAACTTCACCGGGAGGATATGGGCGTAACTGTCGATCTTCATCGGTTCCGGCTCCTTTTGTCGTGGTAAATTGATTAGAATGGGAAACCAATAGTGTCTCATCCGGAGTTTCCGGATGGACACTATCTAACCCCTGTAGCTGCCCCTGTCAACACAAAAAAGGCTAAGGAGGGAGTAAAGAGTACCCGGTGATGATGAGATTCATGGATATTCTCAGACAATAACCACTGTTTATCTTGACACCGGGCCGGCTGCTGGCATATATTGCGGCCTGCCGCTCGGCAAGTTCTTCATCCTCAGGCCAGGCCTGAGAAATATCTTTTCAATAGGAGGTAATCTGTAATGTACGGATGGCGAGCTCGCATTGGACACATTTACCCGGCGGTCGTGGCCGAGACCATTTTCAGCGATTTTTTCCGTATGGTTCCCGAGGGCGTCACACTTGTGATGACCAGTCTGACCATCAGGAACATCAAGCAGGAAGACCTGGAGAGGGCCTTCGCGGAGATCGACAATGCGGCCCTGCTCCTGGCGGAAAGGAAGCCGGACATCATCATCATCGGCGGTGCACCGATGATCCGTTTCAAGGGGGCGGGAAGCGATCAGGAGATAATCAAACGGATCCAGGAAAAAACGGGCATTCTGACTTCCACCAGCCAAACAGCGGCCCTCGAGGCCTTCCGCACGTTAGGCGCCAAAAAGCTCGTCGTCGCCTCTCCCTACCATGAGGACCAGAACCAGCTGGTCAAGAAGCTCTTGGAGGACAGCGGGTTCGCGGTGCCGAACATCCGTGGCCTCAATAAAAATGTTAATGAAATCCATGCAGTTACACCGGCGCAGGCCTACCGGCATGCCAAGGAGGTCTTTTTGGAGGCGCCGGAGGCCGACCTGCTCTACGTGCCCTGCGCCCATTTCTCCGTACCGAACATCGCCCAACTGGAGCACGAAATCGGCCGCCCCGTGGTCACCAGCACCATGGCCATGATTTGGTACGCCTTCAACAAATTGGTCATCAAGCCGGCCATTGCCGACAAAGGCGCCTTATTGGCCAGTTTGGGTTAGGCGGAAATTAAAAACTTGAGAGGGTAAAAAGGGAAAATGACAGACAACGCTAACTCGCAAGCCAAACCCCTGCCGTATTGGAAACGTACCTTTTCTTCCCTGCGCTATCGAAATTTTCGTTTGGTCCTGTTCGGCTCCTGCACGGAACACGTGGGACAGCACATGGAGACCATGGCGATCATCTGGTTGCTGAAGGAACTCACCGCCTCTCCTTATTACCTGGGTTTGTTTGCCGTCTGCCGGGTAGCCCCCCTGATCTTATTTTCCCTCGTGGGGGGGGTGCTGACGGACCGGGTGGACCGGCGCAAGCTGCTCATGAGTTGTCTGGCCGCGGGCGCCCTCATCTCCATCGTGCTGCTCCTCCTGGTCACCTTCGGCGCTGTGGCCCCTTGGCACCTCCTGGTGGCCGGGGCCCTCGGCGCGGTGCTGACAGGCATCAACCATCCGGCCCGCAACGCCATTGTTCCCAATTTAACGCCCAAGGAAGAGTGGATGAACGCGATTGCCATGGATACCATCTCCGTAAGGACGGCCATGATCATCGCCTCTCCCATTGCCGGCTACATGATTTTCAGTTTCGGCACTTCGATGCTCTTCGGGGCGCGGGCTCTGGGTATGGGGCTGGCCATCCTGTGGCTGTTCATGGCCGAGGTCCCTCCCACGCCTGCGGCCGGCAAGAAGCAGGGAAGCTGGCACAATTTGACGGAAGGACTCGTCTATGCCGCCACCAGCGGTCTCGTGATGTCCCTGGTGCTCGTCTTTGCCCTCCGGGAGTTCCAGCATGAGATGAGCCAGGTCTTCCTGCCTTTTTTCGCCGACATAACCAAATCCGGCGCCAAGGGTTACGGCTACCTCAGCATGGCAACCGGCCTGGGGTCCGTGATGGGGCTCTTCGGCATCGCTTCCCTGGGGAATTACAAATACAAGGGCCGGCTGATCATCGGGGCCGGGCTTGCCCTGGGCCTCTCCCTCACGCTTTTCCCTCTTTCCCGCTGGCTATCCCTGTCCTTCCTGCTGCTCTTCTGCGTCGATGCTTCGGGAACGGTCTTTGAGAACGTCAGCCGGACAGCCCTGCAGACGATCGTTCCCGATGAGATGCGGGGACGCATCTCGAGTATCCGGGAATTTGTGCGGGGGATTTTCGGCACCGGCATCGCCTTCGGCCTGGGGTTGGGAGGCGAGTATTGGGGCGTTGTCACTTCGGCCTTGCTGCTCGGTATTTTCATGATTATTTCCGTCACCTTGATGGCTGTCCTGCTGCCCTCCTTCCGGAAGTTGTAAGCGGCCTGGAACAGGATGGATTCGCAATTACTTAGGAGGATATGTTTTATGACTGGGAAAACCTTGGAAGAAACCGTAAAGGAACAGGCATTGTACGACGACGTGAAACGTAATTATTACATGGAATTACAGAAGGAGGAGGGTATCCCTGTCTATCAGGGTTATCATTTCAGCGACTTGCGGGCCCTGGAAGTGAAACCCTGGGCGCGGATGGGTGGGCTGGGCGCTTACGTGAATCTCTACGGTGAAGAATTCCTGGGCGACAACTACCTCTGCGACATCCCGGCTGGCCAGAGCCTGAAGCCGCAGCGGCATATGTATGAGGAATTGGTCTACGTCGTCTCGGGCCGGGGCGCCACGACTTATTGGGCCCGGGAGGGCGGCCCCCGGCGGACCTTCGAATGGAAAGAACAGTCCCTCTTTGCCCTCCCGACAAACGTCTGGTATCAGCATTTCAACGGCGATGAAAACAAGCCGGCCCGGCTCTTCGCCAAGACCAGCCTGCCGGCCATCATGCAATATTACCGGGACAGGAAATATATCTTCGACAACGACTTCGTCTTCGGGGAGATGCCGGAAGATTTCTATGCGAGCGATGCGAAAATATACAATGCCGGGCCGCCGGACAACCAGATCGTGTGGACGGCGAATTACATCTCCGATGTCCGGTCCTTCGACAAAATGACGGATCATCAAGACCGGGGCGCCGGCGGCACGGGTGTTTATTTCCGGCAGACGGGGCTGGTGCGCTTGCATGCCCACATGTCCGATTTTCCCGTGGGAACTTACAAGAAAGCTCATGCCCATCCGCCCGGCCGCTCCATCATCCTCATCACGGGCCAGGGATATTCCATCCTGTGGCAGCCGGGGCGTGAGAAGGAGAAGATAAAGATAGACTGGAAACCGGGCAGTCTCTTCGGGGTGGGACTCACTTCGCTCCAGGGCGAGTGCTGGTACCATCAACACTTCAACAGCGGCCCGGAGCCGGCCAGATACCTCGTTCTCCATGTCAATTCGCCCTTATTGGAAGATAAACACGTGCAGGTACCCTATGTCGAGGAGGAACGGTCAATCCGGGATCTTTTCGAGAGCGAACTCGCGAAATCAGGGATAAAAAGCAAAATGCCGCCGGAATGCTATACGGATCCGCATTTCAAGTGGAAGGTCGCCCGTGGCTGATAGGGGAGGGGCCTTCACTTACTCCAACGTCGCCCGGGAGATGGAAGTCTATGGCTACGACGGCGCGGTCAAGAGTCACTGCCGCATGTGTCACGGGGGGTGCGGAGTGATCGTTTACCTGAAGGACGGCCGAGTGGCGAAGATTGCCGGGGACCCCGACTGCCCCATCAACCACGGGACCCTGTGCAGCAAGGGTATTGCCGCGCCCCAGCTCGTCTACCACCCCGACCGGCTGACCCATCCCGTCCGGAGGGTGGGACCCAAGGGGAGCGGCCAGTGGGAGCGCATCTCCTGGGACGAAGCCCTGGACGCCATCGCCTGCCGGATGCTCGGCTACAAGGCCGAATATGGCGCCGAGTCCGTGGCCCTTGGTTACGGGACCGGCCGGGATAACGAGGCGGTCATCTATCGCTTTGCCAACCATTTCGGCAGCCCCAACGTGCTCACGGCGGGCCACTTCTGCTACGGTCCCCGGATCGCCACAGGGATCATCACCTGCGGTTCAAACCCGATTGCGGACTACGAAAACAACCCCCGGTGCATCATGGTCTGGGGGAACAACATCGTCATTTCGAATCCGGACTGCTATAAAGGCGAACCCTTCTCCCAGGCGCTCGAGGCGGGCGCCAAACTGATCGTCGTGGACCCCAGGCTCACCCGGATTGCGGCCCGGGCCGATCTCTGGCTTCAGCTCCGGCCGGGCACCGACACGGCCCTGGCGCTGGGCATGGCCAACGTCATCATCCGGGAGGAGCTCTACGACCGGGAGTTCGTGGCCAACTATGTCCATGGCTGGGAGCCCTTTTGTGAGCGGGCGGGCGAATATCCCTTGAAGAAGACCGCCGCCATCACCGGCGTGCCCCAAGAAACGATCGCCGCCGCGGCCCGGCTTTATGCGACCTTAAAGCCCGGGGCCATCCAGTGGGGTGTGGCCATCGAGCAGCAGATCACCTGCGCCGACAACAACCGGGCGCTCCTGGCCCTCATGGGGATCACGGGGAATATCGACGTCCCTGGAGGCCAGGTCCTTTTCCAGCCTCCCCGAGTGCGCAGCGTCGCGGAGTTCGGCGCCCACAGGGCCCTCCCCCCGGAGCAGGCGGCCAAGCGTCTCGGGGGCGACCGCTTCCGGCTGGCAGGAAACTTTGCCATCATCAATCCCAAGTGTGTCTGGGACGCCATCGTCGCGGAAAAACCTTATCCTGTAAAGATGCTCTTCTTGATCAGCACCAACCCCCTTCTTACCCAGGCCGACTCCCGGGAAGTACGCCAGGCCCTGGAGAAGGTGGAGTTCATGGCGGTTGCCGACTTCTTCCTCACCCCGACGGCCGAGCTTGCCGATATCGTGCTGCCCGCGGCGACCTGGCTCGAGATGGACTACCTGGGCGATTTCTGGAAGCGCCATGGCTACCTCCTCACCCGCCGGAAGGTAATCGAGGTGGGCGAGTGCCGTTCCGATCACGAGATGCTCAACGACCTGGCGCACCGTGTGGGGATGGGCGAGCACTGGTGGGATACCTTTGAAGGAGGACTGGACTATATTTTGGAACCCCTGGGGGTCACCTGGCAGGAGTTTAAAAAAGAGGATCGGCTCCGGGGGAAGGTGCGGTATCGAAAATACGCGGATAGGGGCTTCTCCACCCCGACCCGGAAGTTCGAGCTTTTCTCCACACTCCTTGAAAAGTGGGGCTACGACCCTCTCCCCCAGTACCGGGAACCTCCGGAGAGCCCGGTGAGCACGCCTGCGGTCCACGCCCGCTTTCCCTACACCCTGATCACGGGAGCGCGCCAGCCCGGCTTCTTTCACACCGAGAACCGCCACCTTCCTTGGACCAGGGAACTCCACCGGGACCCCGTGGTGGAGATCCATCCCGAGACGGCGGCGAAAGAGGGTATCCAGGATGGTGATTGGGTGCTGATTGAATCACCACGGGGCAAAATCCGGCAACGGGCCAAGCTCACCCTGGGCATCAGCCCGGATACCATCGCGGCCCAGCATGCCTGGTGGTTTCCGGAAAAGCATGAACCGGGGCACGGATGGGAGGAGTCCAACGTGAATATCCTGACCAGCAACGCCTATGAGAGCTGCGATCCGGCCATGGGGGCGAACCACATTCGCAGCCTGCTGTGCCGGGTATCTCCCGCGGGCGCGAGGAGGACCTGATGAATCTGGAAATCCTCGAGGAGAAGTGCTGGGGGTGCAAGACCTGCGAAGTGGCCTGCCAGCAGGAGAACCAAACCCAGGCAGGGGTAAAGCTCCTCCAGGTCTGGGAGGACGGGCCGAGACAGGAAGATGGACACTGGCATTTTGTCTTCCGGGTAAGCCGTTGCCGCCATTGCGCGGAGCCGCCCTGTGCCGCTGTCTGCGCAGCCGGCGCCATTGTCAAGAGGGACGACGGCATTGTGGTCCTGGACCGGGGTGTCTGTTCGGGTTGTCTTTTATGCCGGGAGGCATGCCCCTACGGGGCCATCGCCTTCGACGGGGAGGCAAATGTCGCGGCGAAGTGCAACCTTTGCCTCCACCGCCTGGACCAAGGCCTGCTGCCGGCCTGTGCCGACAACGTCTGCCTGGCCCATTGCATTCACCTCACCGGGTCTTAATAACCGTCGGTATCGCTATCGGGATCGGGATCGGTATCGAAATAAAGAAATCGAAATGAAAGAAGAGTCGAAAGCGATAGCGATCCCGATGCCGACCCCGAATAAATAATAAAGAAGGGAGTCATAACGATGGAAATAGACAACTTTTTAGACCTGACCCGTAAGAGGCGAAGTATCCGTAAATTTAAGAGCGATCCGGTGCCCGATGCCTACATTGAAAAAATTCTCGAGGCGGCCCGGTGGGCCATGTCCGGAGGCAACGGTCAGCCATGGCAGTTCATTGTCATTACGAAAAAAGAGATCAAAGAAGAACTGGCCCGGATATTCAGCCATTACCGGGAGATAACCCTGGCCGTGGAACTGACGCGGTTGGAAGAATACCGCCAGCCCGCTTTTCGAGGGCTCAGCGCCGGCGATGCTGCGGGGGAGGCCCGCAGCCGGTTTACGGTGTGGCGTGAGGCACCGGTTATCATTGCCGTGCTGGGAGACCGCCGGATGATGCAGGGGAGCACCCTGGCTGCCCGGCTATACGAACAACATACCTTTGACCATAACCTGGCCATCGTCACCTACTCTATTCATCTGGCAGCAGCGGCCCTGGGCCTTGGCGCCCAATGGTTGACCTTGCTCCCCCCGATCGAAGAGTCCATGAAACAGCTGCTGGGCATACCAGCGGAACTCACCCTCTTTAATTTGAATCCCATGGGCTATCGGGCAACCGAGCCTGTTCCCTATCGCCGAGAACTGAGCGAACTGGTGCATAAGGAAGCCTACGACATGACGAAGTTCATGTCTATTGATGATGTGCAGAAGTATATCCTGCATCAGCGAGAACAACACGGTAAAGGAAAGGCTTATAAAGTAGGGGACAAAGAATCCTGAGGGCTACAGATCATCATCCCCGGCCAGGTTTCTGCCATTGATACACCCGTATGGGTGGTACATTGAGGAATTCCACTTCCACCTTGGGCTTTCCCAGGAGCTTGCTGCCCAAGAGCGACACTTGCCCCCGGAACTGATAGGCAACAAATTTCCCGCCAGGAGCGAGGCACGACCAAATCTCCTTGATAATTCTCTGTGCCACCTCCGGCGGCATCGTAGAAAAGGGGATTCCCGAGATCACGATTTGCGGTTTTGCGAGACGGTGGAGCTTGAGGGCCTCCCGGATGTGCTCGGCGCTGCCCTGATGCACGATCAAACGTGGATCAGGCAAATCTTTGAGCAGGGAGACAAATTCCGGCATGATTTCGATGGCGAGAAGCTTGGAATTTTTCGGCATGGCGTCGAGAAAAGCCTGCGTCGTCCCTCCGGTTCCTGGTCCGAGTTCCAAAACCAGTTTTGCTTTCGTCATATCCACCGCGGTGACAAGTCGTCGTTTCGCGAAGCGGGAGCTTGGTATGATAGAACCAACAAGTGCCGGGTGTTTAAGGAATGCCTTTAAGAACGAAAACCCATTGCCGTTGCCATTGCCCTGTCGAGAATGAATCCGCTTTAGAGCTTCTGTTTCGTCAATAATGGTGATGGCCCTCTCTTTCCCATGCATTTACATTCACTAATACCGTACTGCGGTACAAGATAAATCCACTTTTCAAACTTCGATCCGGCACATTGAGCAAATTTGCTATCCATAACACGAATTATTACTCTTTAATAGAGGATTTTGCACCGGACCTTCTTCCTAGGCGAGGATCGACCTTTTTACGAGCACCCGGGCAATCGCGACTTTATATTTGTTCATGGAAAGCGGGTCGGCGCCGGCCACCGCCGCCTTTGCTGCCTCCTCTGCTGTTGTGGCATTGATCGCCTTGCCCCGGAGCGCTTCCTCGGCCTGCGTTGCCCTGATCGGTGCGGGGGCTACGGCACCGAGGGAGATTCTGGCGTCTTTACAAATCCCATCCTCGGTTGTGATTACCGAAGCCACACTGACGATGGGAAAGTCGATGGCCTTGCGCAATCTGAATTTACGGAAGGTTTGCCGAGCCCCTTCCGGGGGCCTGGGAACCTGGATTTCGATTACCAACTCGTCCTGGTCAAGGGTTGTGGACCGGCATCCGTCGGAAGCGAAGAAACTCTTCGTATCGAGGGTCCTCTTGGTCGTCACGATTCGGGCGTCCAAAGCCAGCAGGACCATGCCGATATCCGAGGGGCTGACAGCCAGGCAGCCGCAGTTGAAGCAACGACCGGCCTCCTGTTCAATCTCGCTTAAAGCGATATCCCGTGTCTCTTCCCTCTCGATATCCTGGAGCCGCTCCCGCACCGGCAATTCGGGAACCCGAAGCCGTTCAGCCATCTGCAGCGCAGGGCGCCTGAAGCTTGGTGCTTCGCCTGCCTCCAAGGGTGGCGGGCCGCTCTGCAAAGATCGCTCTATCAGACGGGCTGCTTCCCTGCCAGCTGCGACGGCCTGGACAACCGTGGCGGGACCGGTAATGAAGTCACCCCCCGAAAAAAGGTTCTTGCCCAACAGGCAGGCGGCCGTCCCGGAGTTCTTTTTCTTTCGCCGAAACTCGGCGGGCAGAAGCGTGGTATCGGGCTGTTCGCCAATCGCCTTGAGGACCGCGTCAAAGGAGGCCCTGAAGTCCGAACCGGGAATCGGGACGGGCTGCGGCCGTCCCGAGGCATCGGGAGGGCCGAGTTCCATGCGCAGGCACTGAAGCTCTATCTTGCCGTTCACCAGGGAGGCTTGCGTGGGCAGGGTTAAAAACTCGATTTTGATTCCTTCCTCCTGCGCTTTTTCCACTTCTTCCCGGATGGCCGGCATTTCCTCAAGAGTTCGCCGGTAGAGAACCACGGGCTCGGCACCCAGCCTGAGCAAGGTCCGGGCTACATCCATGGCCACATTGCCCCCCCCGATCACCGCCACCTTCTGTCCCGGTAATTCCCTGGCCCCGGTATTCACCCGGTTCAAAAACTCCAGGCCCGAAAGGGCGAGTTTTTCCCCGGGGATGCCCAAAGGTCTCTCTTTCCAGGCGCCGCCGGCCAGAAAAACGGCATCGCAACGGTTCATCAGTTCGGCAACCTTGGTCCCCTTGCCAACCGGGACGCCCACCTCAAACCTGATCCCCATGCCTGCCAGGGCCTGCACTTGCCGCCTGACCACATCCTTGGGCAGGCGGTAGGGGGGTATGCCATAGAGAAGCATGCCGCCCGCCTCTTTTTGCCTCTCCAGGACGGTAACCTGGTGGCCTGACGTCCTCAGATAGTAAGCTGCCGCCAATCCCGCCGGCCCCGAACCGACAATGGTGACGCTTCTGCCGGACTCGGTTGCGGGCGGCATAAAAAAATCGCTCATCCTCTGGAGGGTATAATCACCCAGCGAGCGCTCGATGCATTTGATCGCCACGGGCGCATCGAACTCTCCCCGGTGGCACTCGGGTTCGCAAAAGGTGAGGCAGACCCGGCCGGTGATGGCCGGGAGAGGATTGGTGCCGAGCAGTACCTGCGCCGCTTCCCGGAACTTGCCCTTTCTGACCTTGCTCAGGCACAGGGGGATATCGGTCTGGGCCGGGCAACCGGTAGCACAGGAGCTACCGGCGACTGGTGCGCCGCCGAAGATGGAATGGTACCGATTATCACCTGCCAAAGCATTGCAGATCTTTCCGCCCTTGCGCAGGCAGAGGATGCGGCCGCCGATCTGGTGCGGGTGCCGGTAATACCAGCAGCGCACGTCCTGGCAGAGGTTGCCGCCCAGGGTGGCCATGCCCCTGATCTGCGGCGTGGCCACGGACTCAGCCGCCTCAGCCAGGATGGGGTATCTCCCTCTGACGACAGGCGAAGCCGCGATGTCGGAGAGCCTGGCCGCGGCGCCGATCCTGAGCCCGCCCGCATCTTCTTGAATGGCATCCAGGCCGGGGATGGTTTTGATGTTGACCAGGGCCTCTGGATAGGTCGGCAGCAGGAGGCCCTTTAAAAGACCCAGACAGTCCGTTCCCCCGGCAATGACCATGGATGATTCATGCTCGGCAAGTTTCTGAACTGCTTCGGCAACGGTTTTGGCATTGTAGTGTATAAAGGATTTCATGACACCTTTCCCAGCGCTTTGAGAATCTTGTCGGGAGTCATCGGAGGACTGTTGAAGCGAACCCCGATGGCGTTGTAGACCGCATGGGCGATGGCCGGGGCGCCCGGAACAAGCGATCCTTCGCCGATGCCCTTGGCCCCGAAAACGGTGTTGGGATTGATGGGCTCCACAAAAATGGCCGTTGTGGGAGGCACATCGAGATGGGTCGGTATTTTATAGTCCAGGAAGGTGGCGTTCAGACCCCTTCCATTTCTCGGGTCGTGGACAAAGTCCTCTAAAAGACCAAAGCCCAGGCCCATCAGTGACGAGCCGTATAGCTGGTTTTCCGCCGTGTTGCGGCTGATGATTCTTCCCACATCCTGGGCGGTCACGTAATTCAGGATTTCCACCTCGCCGGTTTCGTCGTCCACGGCAACTTCGATCATGTGGCACATCCAGGTCTTAGGCACCAGGGACCCCTCCTGTCCCCCGGGAGTCCAGGGCACGTTCTCCCATTGGGCGTACCAGCCGTAGCCGTCAATCCGGCAGCCGATCGGCTCGGAATCCACCACCTTGTTCGACCCGATATACTTGGCCGCCACGGTTGCGATGGCAATTTTCCGGTTGGGATCGGCTTTAAGGTAAATCCATCCCTCCCGGGCCGTCAGTGCCTCCGGTGCCACGGTGAGCTCCTTGGCTGCCAGGTCCAGGAGTTTTTTCTTGGCATTCCGTGCGGCTACCTGGACGGCGCCGCCCATGTTGCAGGTATTCTGGCTGTGGGACGAATAGGAACCGAAAGGCGCCGCATCCGTGTCGGCCCGGATGACTCGGACGTCTTCAAAACGGACCCCCAGCTCTTCGGCGCAGATGGCCGCTTCCACCGTGTAGAGCCCCTGACCGGTATCGTCGCCGGCGGCGAAGAGCTGTACGGTGCCGTCCTTATTGACTTTCACCAGGGCCGCGGCCGGCACGTTGGAGCCGCCGCCGCTGTGCACGGCAATGGCCATCCCGATGCCGTGCTTCCGCCCGTCGGGAAGGGTCCTTAAGCCTGGCTTGTGCCACTTTTCCTTCCACTCCATCGCCTCGGCGGCCTGGAGGATGCATTCATCCAGACCGCTCACCGTCTGTTTCTGCTCCTCCCACCAGTCTCCGGCACCAGCGTGATTTTTCATATAGAACTCAATAGGATCCACGCCCAACTTCTCGATCAGCCGGTCGCAGGCCTGGGAGACGGCGTAGTGGCCCTGGGTCGAACCGAAACTGCGGAACGGTCCCGTACCGGAGATGTTGGTATAGACGCCGTAGTTTTCATAATAAGAATTGGGACATTTCCAGGTCCAGTTGGGTGCGCGCCCGATGTTCCTCGTTTCCGTGGCCGGGTAGCGATGGGCGATGCCGAAGTTCGAGATCGTCTTCATCTTTACGGCCGTGATGGTACCGTCCTTTGCGGCGCCCATCTTAATGTCGCTCTGCGTATTGGCCCGGGCCCAATGGTACTCCGCCGCCCTCAAGCCCTGAAATTTCACGGGCCGGCGCGTTTTTTTAGCTAAGATCGCCGCCATGGCCAGTATCCTCAGGTCCACGTGTTTCCCAAAACGGCCGCCCGCATGGTTGCAGATGCCCCGTACCTTGTTCAGGGGCGTGCCGTAGGCCTTGTTCAGGATGTTCCAGAGGGAGCCTGCCATGCTGTCCGGGTTTTCCTTTGTCCAGGCCGTGCAGATGCCGTCGGGATCCCAGTTGACGACCATGGTATCCGTTTCCAGAGGGGCATGGAGCATCTCCTGGGTGCGCAGTTCCTGTTCCACGATTTCCTCGGCAGCCGCAAAACCGGCCTCGAGATTGCCGCCCGTCAATTTTGTCTTATCGATCAGGAAGGAAGGTTTGCCCCGTTCTTTTGAATTCCAGACGTTCCAGGGCCAGAGTTCTTTCTGCACGGGAGCGCCGTGCGCCATCGATTCCTTGGGGTCGAAAACAGCCGGCAAGGCTTCGTATTTAACCTGGATCAAATCAAGCGCGGCGTCGGCGATGTCCTCCGTCTCGGCGACAACCGCCGCCACATAGTCGCCCACGAAATAAACCGTTTTTTCCAGAATTTTCAAGGGTTCCGCACCGGGAACCACGATGGCGTCGGGCAGTCCTTCCACGTCTTTGTAGGTTATGACGCCCTTCACCCCCGGCAAGGCCTCGGCTTTGCTGGTGTCGATGCTAACGATGTTTGCGTGGGGTTGGGAACTGCAGAGGACCCTGCCGCGGAGCATCCCCGGCAGGAACACATCCTGGGTGAATTTCGCGCGCCCCGTGACCAGATCGAGGCCCCCCACGCGGGGTAAGCGTTTCCCGATGATGGCAAATTCTTCCGCCATGCTGCTAATCTCCCTTGATCGTCGCCGCCGCCAACACGGACTCCACGATCTTCTTATAAGAGCCGCAGCGGCACAGGTTGCCGGACAGCCCCTTCCGGACTTGCTCCTCCGTGGGGTTCGGGTTTTCGTCGAGCAAGGACTTGGCCTGCATGATCATGCCGGGCGTGCAAAAACCGCATTGCATGCCATCGTGCTCGATAAAGGCCTGCTGGAGCGGATGCAGGGTCCCGTTGAGCGGATCTCCCAGCCCCTCAATTGTCGTAATCTCTTTCCCATGACATTCCACGGTGAGCGTCGTGCAGGAGAGGACTGGTTTCCCATCCATGATGACTGTGCAGGCGCCGCATTCTCCCAGATTGCATCCCGTCTTCGTGCCCGTCAGCCCCAACGTTTCCCGCAGGGTATGGATCAGCGTATCGGACGGCGCGACTTGATAGCCCACGATGAGTTCCACGGGCTCACCATTCACGATGAGCTTGAGCGTGGTGTTTTTCTCCCCTTTGTTCTTCTCGGTCTTCGCCATATTATCCTACTTTATTTTGCCTGGGACTTTTCCTCGCGTTATTTATTATATACGCAATTGGATGTCAATTCTTTCCTGCAACCGGGTCCATATCTTGTTGCATAAACATTGCAGCCAGGTGCAAAGTGATATAAAATACCTGCCCGAGGAAGTGAGGCAGCGCTTGGATGAGAAGTTCAGGCAAAGGTGGGTACATGGTGAAGGAGCGCACCGCGCGGCGTCAGAAAGACATCTCCCGTCTGTTGAGGGAACAGAAGAAGATCAGGAAAACCAAAGCGGACCGTCCCGTTAAAAAGAAATAGGCACGGTTATGCCTTTGTCCCCGGGCAAACAAAATACGACTCAGGAGGTAGGACGATGACAGGTTATGTTGGACCTATTGAGAAAGCGACCTTAAATAATGGTTTCTTCCGCCAAGTATTATTCACGGGCAAATACACCCAGCTGGTGGTGATGTGTTTGCAGCCCAAGGAGGAAATCGGCAACGAGGTGCACCAAACTGTGGACCAGTTTTTCCGCATCGAGGAAGGTAATGCCAAATTCGTCTTTGGGGACAAGGAGGAACACGTGGTCGGTGATGGTGACGCGGTGGTGGTGCCTGCCGGCACATATCACAATGTGATCAACACATCTTCGACCAAGCCGCTCCGGCTCTACACGCTTTACTCCCCTCCCAATCATCCCGAGGGGACGGTTCATAAGACGAAAGCCGAAGCGGATGCAGCAGAGGCCGCGGAACATCACTAGGATTTCCCAAGAAGGATAGACGGACCATGTTTTCTTACGTATTTTTCACAATACTCAGGAAGGAGGATCTCCGGGAGGGAGGGAATGATGAAAAAAACCGCACTGCTGATGGCTGTTTTTGTATCCCTGGTGTTTGGCCTGCTCAAGGAGGGGAGCGCCGCTCCCTATTATGAGGGGAAGGTCCTGAAAATCATTGTGGGTCATGAAGCCGGAGCGGGCTATGATCTCATCGCCCGGCTCCTGGGAAAGCACCTGCCTAAACATATTCCCGGAAAGCCGACCATCATCGTGGAAAACATGCCCGGGGCCCAAAGCATGATTGCCCTGAATTACGTTTACCGAATCGTCAAGCCGGACGGCCTGACGATTTGCTCTTTTGATCGCGGCCTGCCCTTTGCTCAATTGCTGAACCTGGACGGGGTTCAGTTCGACTTAAGGAAAATCGGCTGGATTGGTTCCGCCGCTTCGGAATCAATGATTCTTGCTCTCCGGACGGACCTGCCCTACAAGACCTTCCAGGACCTTCTGAAAGCGAAGCAGCCCATTCCGCTGGCCGCGGGCGGAGCCGGCACTTCCGATTACCAGTTTTCGACCCTCCTGAAAGAATTTGCCGGTTTGAATGCCACGATTATTAACTATGTCTCCAGCGCCACGGAAATGCTCGCTATTGAGCGAAAAGAGGTGGATGGAAGGGCAGGCTCGGTCACATCGCTAAAACCGCTCATCGACCGGGGGGTAGTACGGCCGCTCGTCCGTTCCCGGGTTGCTGCCCCGGGATTCGAAAGCTTGCCGGTGAACGAAGACCTCACATCCGACAAGACGGGTAAGGCAATCATGGCCATGCTGGCCACTGCCGATCGGATCGGGAGACCCTATGCGGCTCCGCCCAAGACCCCTGCCGATCTCCTGGCGATTCTGCAGGAGGCGTTTTCCAAAGCCATCAAGGATCCGGAACTTCAGGAAGAGGCCAAGCGCCGGAAGGTGGCCCTGAATTACACCAAGGCCGAGGAATCCTTACAGGTAATCAACTACGTATTGAATCAACCCCCGGAAGTAGCCAGGGAATTCGGCAAGTACATAAAATAAGGATTCCTTGCGTAGGAAACCCCTTGGGCTGGATACCGGCCTGCGCCGGTATGACGACGAGCTATTTTCGCCGGAAGCCTTTTACGGGCGCCGCACCCAGACAAATTTTTTGTAATGCTCCCGAATCTGCGCGATCCGTTCGGCCGGCCAGGCCGGGTCCCATCCCAGCCCCAGGTCCTGGTCGACGATGATGACATTCAGGTCCGTGTAGATGGGCTTCCCTTCAATGATGGTAAAGACGTTACACCCCCGGTCCGTGGCCCGGCAATCGCCGCATTCACCCGTGGCCACGCAGGGGGTATTGCGGGCCTTTCCCCCCATCTCCACCGTCCTGATCCGGAAGTGTGTGGGGGCGATTACCTGGCGGATGCGGGTGAACGCTTCGTCCAGGTCCCGCACGATCTTATTTTTGCCCACGATCACGATGGAAAGAGGATGCCCCCAAAACATCCCCGCCACCCTGTTCCCCACGGCATCCACATTCACCAGCCGTCCGTCCCGGGTAAGGGCGTTTGTCCCCGCCAGAAACACGTCGCACAGGGTAGCGTCATGATGAAGCCGTTCGCGATCCTCGTTGCTGGTAACCTCGAAGGGATTCAGGACCCTGGCCCCCTTTTCCCGCAAAGCCTGAGTGATGTCCATCTGCCGGGCCGTGGTGGAATCGCCAAGGCCAACCACGGCACCCTCGGGAACCAGGCTCACCGTTTTTTGCCGCGCCGTTGCCACATCGGCGGCAAAGAAAGCATTGATGTGTCTTTTGCGCAGAGCTGTCAGAGTCTTTTTTATTTCGTCGTCCATTGCACCCTCCTCCGGGGATTATTTTTGTGCCTGGGAACTGATTTTTGGTATACTGCCGATGATTTTTCTTGTCAACACGATCTCTTCCGGCCAGGAACCTTTTATTTCTTTATGCCCGATATGTGGACGGGCAACGGATTAACGGCCACGGTGCCATCTCTCTGCAGGCGGACGATGTTGACCGTCCCGCCCTCCTCGGGAGATCCGGAATAGTGGGCATTGATTTGCCTGCCCCCGACGCGTTTCGCATGAATCCAGTGCCCCAGAGCGATATAATCGGCGCCTGTTGCCAGGAGGTCTCTTGGCCGCATCAGCCAGGAGCCGAGGCGTTGGTCCGGCTTGTCCGGGCCCTCGACATAGTGGCCGTGGGCCGCGACAATCTGCCAGCGCGTCGACCGGGTGCGTGGCGTGCGCAGGGGTGACATGTCTCCATAATCCAGATGCGCTCTGCCCCATACCTCCACCTGCAAATCTGGGAAAACAACGGCCTCGGAAACAGTAAGGCCCAGCACGTACAAATTCCTAATGGCGGCAAGCGCGGTGTGCCGGTAGACCGAATCGGGCGTCAGCGGATCATGGTTGCCCGGCAGGATGACCACGGGTCTTGGGTAGCCGCTCAGCGTTTGCGCAATGCAGGCGAGCAGGCGGGATGACTGGCGGTTGTTGTCGAAGGTATCGCCTGCCAGCAGCAGAAGATCGGCTTGCACAGCCTCAGCGGCAGCCAGAACCGCCCGGAGGACGGACAGGGAATGGGAGAGCGGGACGGCGCCTGAGTCAGCGCCCAAATGTAAGTCTGAGCTGTGCACCAGAACAACTTCGGAGTATGACGCCAGGTTCATAATAATTTTTTCCCAAATCGCAGGCCTGAAGCATTGTATATAGGGGGCAAAAAATCTTGTCAAGGAGGGGAAGAAAATTTCCGGGAAGATAATTTATTGACAAGAAAACCTCTTTGTCCTATGTTTCGACCCTTGAAAAACCTGGAGATATCAGGGAAATAAAGGATAGGCTGGACACCGGGGCCAGCGAAAAATGCAAGGGGAAGGCAAGGGAAAATGAAATATTCAAAATCAGCATTAAACCGTGGTTATGCAAATCAAATCCTTACTATTGATTTGGTAAAAGGCAGCATCGACACTCCGAAATTGGCTCCCGAGGTCAGGGATTATTTCATTGGCGGCCGGGGGTTGGGACTCTATTTGCTTCATCAGCGGATAACCGCGGAAACGACAGCCTATGATCAGGAAAACCCGCTGATCCTTTCCCCCGGGCCTTTGGGGGGCATTCCGCAATTTCCGGGAACGAGCAAGTGCATGGCCATTTCCTTATCCCCCATCACGGGTATTCCCGGCATCTCCAATTTCGGCGGACACTTCGGCGCTTATCTCAAATATGCCGGATTCGATGCTCTCGAAATAACGGGCAAGTCTGAAGATGACTGCATGATCGTCATCGATGGTTTCAAAGGGGAAATATCCGTGACCGCGGTTTCGACCGTGGACCAGGTTTTTGATTTACAAAGTACCATCGTGGAGAAATTTACCCGCGAGGGTGTCCGTAAGAATGACATCGTCTTTTTGACGACCGGCCTCGGTGCTGCCCGTACCACCTACGGATGCATCAACAGCCATTACTTCGACGCCGCCAAGCCCGTGGATGGGACAAGGGGACTATTCCGGACCAAACAGGCCGGTCGCACCGGCCTGGGGACCGTGATGATGGACAAGAAAATACAAGCGATTGTCATTCTGGCCCAATATCCCCATGGTGAAAATCCCTATGGTGCGGCGGACTGGGATAAGGCGAAGCAATCGGGAGCGAAACTCCATCACGTAATCAAGGAGGTCGATCCCCAATCCCTGAATATGCACCGGAAGGGCTCGGCCGGGCTCATCTCCTTCATGAATAAAGACACTTATCAATCCCTGCCCGTCAAGAATTACCAGCTGGGCTCAGACCCCCAGGCGGAAAAGATCTGCGGTAAATTTTATGCAGAGCACCTTTTTGATCATCGCGGCATGGACGGCTGCTTCCCCGGCTGCAATCTGCAATGCACCAAAGGCGGTTGGGTGACGCTGGTCTCGGGGGAGCACCAGGGTCGTAAAGTGTGGGTCGATGGTCCGGAGTATGAGACGGCCGCCGGTTTTGGTTCCAACCTGGGTATCTGGAGTCCGGAATTCATCATGGAGGCCAATTGGCATTGTGACAATTACGGAATCGATACCATCACTACGGCTGTCATCATTGCTTTCCTGATGGAATGCTTCCAGAGGGGATATTTGGATAAGGACGACGCTGGCGGTCTGGTGCTGACCTGGGGAGATGCAGAAGGGGCCTTGACCTTCATTCATCAGATTGCCTACGAGGAAACGGAATTGGCCAAGCAAGCCGGCAAGGGCATGTTGGAGCTGATCAACTGGATTGTCGACCGCTACGGCAGAAAAAACGGCCAGTCCGATTCACGCCGGGAGATTGAACAATTTGCTATGCACTCCAAAGGATTGCCTTTCTCGCTTTATCGGACCCATCGCTCCTTGTCCATGCAGGGCTCCTATGCTGCGGCCAGCGACATCGGGGCGCATCACGCCGCTGCCTGGCTGGTGAAGGTGGACTTGCTGGGCGCCTTCCCGACCTTCCAGGAAAAAGCCAGGGCGCTCATCACTTATCCGCGGGTCCGTCTGGGTAACGACAACCTGGGCCTCTGCAAACTGCCTTGGGTCGATGTCTTTAATCCCGAATCGGAAAAGACGTTGGAGGGAGACAAATATATCAATCCGGCTTCTCAGAAAATCTATGCCGATTTCTACAATGCCATGCTGGGCACGGACATGACCTGGGAAGCGATCTTCGAGCAGACCGACCGGGACATCAATTTGCAGCGGGTCATGAACGTCATGCGCTATGGCCGGGATACGGGCAATTACGATTGGATTCCCGATCGGGCCATCGGGCCAATTGATGACCTCCTCTACGAGGCCGAGCAGGAGTATTACGACGAGGAACTCGCGAAGCTTCTCGAAAAACCCCTGGCGGAGATTCAGACCATGCAGACAGGGGAAAAGCGTGCCAGCTTCATGAGCCGCAGGAAAGAACAATTAAGGGAATTGATCCAGGCCTATTACGACGAGCGCGGCTGGAACGCCTCGGGCATACCGACCATCGCTACGCTGCAGAAGCTCGGTTTATGGAATTTCCTAAACCAGGAAACCAGGGAAAAGCTCGCGGCAATTGCCCCCTGACACGCCACTGCTGCGGGCACAAGGCAAAATGTCATTGCATTATTAAGCTCCCGTATGGTATGAAAAATTAAACTGACTAGTCTGACTAGACAGGCAAGGAGGACCATATGACGAGAGCCAGTACAAAAACTAAAGATCCCTCCTGGCAATTACAGGAGGCAAAGAGCCGGTTGAGTAAGGTCGTTGAGCACGCGCTGCGGGAGGGACCGCAAACCATTACCCTGCGCGGCAAGCCCGCCGTAGTGGTGGTTTCTTATGAGGAATTTCAAAACCTCACCCGTCCCTGTACATCTCTGCGCGAATTTTTCCGGCAATCCCCTCTCTATGATACGGAGCTCGATCTTGAGAGAAGCAAAGACCTGTCCCGAGAGGTAGAGCTATGAAATACCTTTTGGATACCTGTGTGATCTCGGAACTGGTGAAGAAGGAGCCCCATCCCGCGGTAATCCGGTGGCTCGATGCCGGTGATGAAAGCAAAATGTATCTGAGTGTGCTGACCCTGGGGGAACTTATTAAAGGGATCACCAAACTGCCGGACGGCGAGAAGAGAGAAAAACTGCAATCCTGGGTCAGCAATGATCTGGCCCGGCGCTTCAATCAGCGCCTGGTGGACATCGATGCGGTAATTGCCCAGGCCTGGGGAACGTTGTTGGGCGAAGCGGAGAGGCGGGGTGAGAAACTTCCCGTCGTAGACAGTATGATCGCGGCCACGGCCAGTGTCCACGACCTTGTTGTCGTCACACGCAATGTGCAGGACATGGTTAGGTGTCAGGCAAAAGTCTTTGATCCTTGGAAAAGTTAGCCTTAGTTTCAACATGAAAAAATTCCTCTTGTTGCTTCTGTTGTCCCTCATCATCAGCGCCTGCGCTGCCAAAGATACGCCGCCTGCTGTTACTCAGGCGGACCTGCAAAAGATATTAGAAGCGGAGTGGCAGACCTTTACCGGCGGAAAGGCGCTTGGCGCTGGGATCGCCATACAGATACTCTCACCTAAGGGAGATTATTTCCTATCCACCGGGATGGGTGAAAATATGCATAATGCATATCATTTCCGTACCGCAAGCGTCACCAAGACATTTACTGCCGCGGGCATCATGCTGCTGCACCAGCAAGGGAAACTCAATATAGACGACAAAATAACCGCCAACATACCCGGCACGCTCATCCCCTATGTCCCCTATAATATCCCCCATAAAGATGAGATCACGATCAGGATGATTCTCATGCACCGCGCCGGTGTTTTTGATCTGACAAACGAAAACATCAAAGACAACGCTGCCTCCCATAATGAGCCTTATGTCGGTCTGAACTATCTTGAGTATGTAAAAGGGTCCGATGAAAATCATCAGTTCACCTTGGACGAGCTATTCGGCGTCATCGCCAGGGATCAACAATACGGCTTTCAGCCGCCCGCTTCACAATACAACTATTCGGACACGGGCTATTCCCTGTTGGGGTTGATCATGGAAAGGGTTTCCGGAAAAACCTACGGAGATTTTGTGCGCGACGAGTTTCTTCTGCCAAACAACCTCCTTAATACCAGTCTCCCCTGGCAGGGTGCGGACCAAACTTTGCCGGCCCCTTTTGTGCCTGGTTATATCTGGCTGAATGATGCGCTCACGGAGGTGACTCTGGCCAATATGTCGCCCTTTGTTGCCAATGGCAATATGATAACCACGCCGCGCGACCTGGCCATCTGGGCAAAAAGATTGTTTACCGGTAAAGCGGGACTGACCATGGATACGGTGGAAATGATGAAAACCGGTTTGCCTTCCAGCGCCGGCAATACCTATGGTCTGGGCGTCCAGTTTTCCGAGAAAACAGGCTACGGGCATGGCGGCGACCATGAAGGCTATATAACCCTCATGTTTTACAAACCGGAACAGGATCTCGCCTATGTGATCATGGTAAATGTCTGGGACCTGAGTAATTACCCTGATTCAATAATAGCACAGCATGTATTTATGACCGCTACGGCCAATAAAATTTTTGCCTGGATGGGATTTTGAGCGGATATGCAAAACTGCACAGGAGGAAAGTATGCTGGAAATTGAAAAAAAACGGATTCGCAAGGCAATGCCAAAGATCCTTGAGGCATTGAAAAAGAAAGGTTTTGATCCACACTTTTTTGAAACAGCGGCTGAAGCCAGGCATTTCATCACCGAACGTATCGAACCGCAGGAGACAGTTGGCATTGGTGGTTCCGTAACTTTGCGGGACGAGTTGGGGATAGTGGAGGCGTTACGAAAAAAAGGCAATTATGTCTGCGACCACTATGATGCGAACGATGATCCGGCGCGAAGATTGGCACTGAAAAGGAAACAAGGGACGATGGATGTCTTCCTCAGCAGCGTAAACGCCTTGACCTCCGAAGGTGTGCTGGTAAATTTGGATGGCGGGGGAAACAGGGTAGCTGGCACGTGTTGCGGCCCCAAAAAGGTGATCGTCGCCGCAGGGACCAACAAAATCGTGGCTTCCTTAGACTTAGCCATCCATCGAACCCGGCAGCAGGCGGCCGTGCTCAATGCCCTGCGCCTGAAACGCAAGACACCCTGTGCGGAGACAGGGGTTTGCATTGATTGCGACTCCCCGGAAAGAATTTGCGCCGCCTTGTTGATTTTATTGAAAAAGCCCAATGACATCGATCTGTTTACCGTTGTTCTGGTCAATGAGGAGCTGGGCTACTGAGTTTTACATGAATGATGCGCTATAAGGTACTCTCCGGATTATGAGTTTTTCCGTACCACCGCCCGCTTTTAGATGCCAAAATATCCGTTGACAAGAAAAAACAGCCTCCCTATACTTCCATCATTGAAAGCAATAACTTATCAAAACAGGGAGGTCAGCAAATGAAAAAGATGACTGCAGCTATTTTGGTAAATCTGTTTGTAGTGAGTTTTTCCTTCGCAGCCACGGGAACGGCAGATGAGGCAATAGATTTGGTGGAAAGGGCTGCGCGTTACGTAATGACGGAGGGAAAGGAGAAGGCCTTTGCAGAATTCTCCAACCCCAATGGTAAATTTATTAACAAGGACCTCTATATTTTCGCTATAGATTACAAAGGCGTTGTCCTGGCGCATGGAAGCATTCCCAAGTTGGTCGGTAAAGAGATTCTCGAATTGCGGGATTCGGACCGTGTATATTACGTTAAGGGATTTATTGAGCTGGCCAAGACAAGGGTGAGGGGGTGGTTTGACTATAAATTTCTCGATCCTGTGACTAAAAAAATAGAGCCCAAATCCACCTATATTCAAAAGATGGATACTTTTCTCCTCGGCTGCGGGATCTATAAATAGGGGTGAAAAAGGGGACAGGCTACTTTTTGAAAAGTCTATGGTCTGAGATCAATAAATCAGACAGCTGGATGTCCGCTTAAGACCGCCTGCCGGGATTTTCCGTATGAAGAAAAAGTAGCCTGTCCCCTTTTCAGCTCTAATTTTTAAATAGGGCGCTGTCCCTAATAAATGCCGGATTTTTTCCCATGCACGCGCCTTCTTGTCGGGCCGGCCGGTGACTTCTGCGTTAGCCTGGGTGATCTCATAAAAATGAAGGAGATGATGATCCCGCAGATAATCCCGGATGCGGAAGGAATATGAAAGTCCTCGATTGTTGGTAGTTGACCCAACTAGTTATTTTGATGACAAACCGCTTAACCCTAATCTCGCAACCCCGCGATTTTCTGCAAGATGTAGATTACTTCCGCAACTGCGATTCTTTCATCTCCATTGACATCCGCATATGGATCGATGGGTTGATGGGGGATTCGAGAAATTACTTTTAGAGCCAAAATGGAATCCACCAGGCTGATCCCATCTGCTTTGTCAAGATCACCTCCTACCGCGTAACTTTTGGGGATGAACGGAGTCCAAAAACCTTCCTGAAGCCTAAAATCAGCAGAGTTCAAAGTCGAAATGGGGGATGACTGCCCCAGTGAATGGCCAGCCACGTAACTGTCCGATGAGATAACCGCCCCGCCTGCCGACAATACATCTGAAGAGATGAAGTAGTTGGCGCTCTGGCGAAGATCGGCCGAAGATGGCTGGGGAGGAAACAGGAATGCCACTGCTGCGAGTGCAATCATGGCAGCGTGTTTCATATCACACCTCCCAAATATGGTTTTCGACCGGGATTAATTTCCGGCCAGCCTGTTGACAATGCTTTGAAGATGCGAGATGCTCGCCTTCAAATCCTCTATTTCTCGACGTTGCTTCTGCACTTCGCCGAGAAGCATCACGTTGATATTGTGGTAATAGACGGACTGAGGCTCACCCGTCGCCTGATCGTAATGAACCAGATTCGGGGAGACCATGGCGACTTCTTCGGCAATGAGCCCGTACTGCAAGATTCTCGGCCCCGGTGAATATTCCGGTTTGTAGTAGAAAGTCACCGGTCTCAGCTTCATGAGCCCGTCACTCACGTCACCCATGTCGTTTACCTGTTCTTTGTACTGTAGAGAGGAGACCTGCGTCCCCAATTTCCCATCGGTGTCGATGTAGACGGGTAACGCCCCAGTCAATGGCTTATAAAGCACACCGGCGATGAACGCCTGGTTGTGGAAACCGCTGCTGCCGATTCTAATCGTTGCCGATTCACCCGCTGTTGACGGACCCGCAGACGAACCCAGATACACACTCCCGCCGGCGATGAACGTCTGGTTGTGGTAATTGATGTTGCCGATTCTGATCGTTCCCGTTTCCTCCGCCGTTGCCGGCCCCACGTAGGTCCCTATGTAGATGTTCCGGGAACCGGTGGCTACGCCACTGCCGGCACCCTGTCCGATGGCGATGTTGTCCGAGCCAGTCGTCGAATTGAGTGTATTGTACCCGAGGGCGACGTTGTAACTCCCGTTCGCGTTTCCCATTGCCCCGAATCCGACGGCGGTATTCTGACCGCCGGAGTTACTATTGTACATCGTCCTATAGCCAATGGCCGTGTTGTAGGTCCCCGTGGCATTGCTTTTCAGCGTATCAACGCCCACGGCTGTGTTGCCGGTTTGTGTGCCTGCGCTGTTCAAGGCATTCACACCGATCGCCGTGGCGCTCGCGCTTGTCGTGATATTCGCGGGGGGCGGTACATTTAGATTCGTGAGCCCGGAACCGTCTCCGCTGAAAACGCCGGAAGCATTGATGGAAGCCTTCACTTCTCCGTCGATCTGCCACTCCTGCAAATTCATTGCCTGGCCGGCAGAGCCGCTGATCAGCAGTCCTTTCGTGTAGGCGTTCGTGACAATAGACTGGCCCCCGGAGAAGGTGTTTGGAGAAGAGGCCCTGGCAATATTGGAGGACAAATGAGAATCTGATATGATCCCCGAAATCTTTGTATCCGAAATGGACCCATCGGCTATGTTCTGCCCTGTAATAGAGCCGCTAAGGATCTGAATACCGGTTATGGTTCCATCGGGAATGGCTGCAGCCCCGCATCCCCAGATTCCACTGGACTTCATGACAAGCACTTGTCCTTCGGAGCACGCCTCGCCTATCTTCGCCGCAGTGATGCTGTGATCCACTACGTTTTCAGCAATAGCAGCTTTGAGGGAAAAAACCGAGCTTGCGAGCCTTTGACGAGGAACCATTTCAGCGTCATCACCAACCTTGACACCAAAATGTAGCAAGGAACTCGCCGTAATATCCGCGGTTAATGCGTTTGAACTGCCAAGTATCGCGCTGTAGAGCCCTTTGGAAACAACCACGTTTTGTGTTTCGGTCCAGAGGGGAATTCCTCCTTCAGGAACATCATAAATGGAAAACGTCATCTGAAGCGGCCCAGTTACCGGTATTCCGTTCTTGTCAGCCAGATAGCCTTGGTAATTGATGATAGGAGGAATATCTGCAAGGAGTGTTGTTGGAATAAGGAAGAATATACATAGGAAGAAGATATTTGACAACCTCATGAATAGAATTGGGGAGCTTTTCATGATTAAACCCTCCTTATGTACGATTGAGAAAAGTTCAGTTATGATGTCAAATAGAATATTCCCGCGGCCCCCGATTCAGACGGGTATGCCCGAAGAACTGACAACGTAATGCCCTTTCCGTATCGATATAATGCCAAAATTGACCTGTCAACAATTTTGAAAGGAAATGTGATAGTTATCACTGAATTTCCGTGAGATAGATCACACTTTGTGCATGTCGAAGCAGGATTTCGAATTAAGTAAGAATGCAACATTTGAATTCAGGGGGACGCCTTCTTGCCGCAACCGTATTGAATTGTGGTTGCGAGGAAGAAGGCGTCCCCGAGTTGTCTGTCACCACTTGGGCATGGGGAGTTTTTTTGGGCTTTGCCAGTCCACCATATTCTTCATCCAGGGGGCCCGACGGATGAACTCGTCGTGGGCCAGGGGGACCGGGGGGTGGCAGATCCAGAGCGGGTCGAATTCCTCCTTCACCTTGAGCAGGAACTCGTGGTAGTTCGGCCCGTACATGGGACCCGTCAGATAGAGAGGCTGATGGGGCCCCAGGAGCGAGGTGTAGAATTTGCCCTTGATGTTCATCTTCGCCGTATCGAGATAGAACTTATCGACGCCGTCCGTGTTCTCGTCCTGATCCCAGTAGATCAGAAACTCCGAGTAGCCCTGGTGCCCCAGCTCAAAGCTCTGGAACCAGCCCGGATCGCCGTAATCGGGCATCAAGGGCGGCGTATACTTCTTCTTCAGGTCGGCGTAGCTCTCGCCGTGCACCGTGGCTTGGGAGAGGGACTCGATGATGTAATCGACGGACACGTAGGAGCCGCACATGAGCCACATGCCGGCCGAGTCGGCGTTCTTGATCCAGGACTCGTCCGAGGGCTTGGTGGGCCGCTCGATGGCGCCGATCTCCGTCATGATGTCGTTGAGCACCGCCTCATCGTAGCGCATCTGCTCCTCCGAGGTGTAACCGACCAGGAGGACGCGGACGATGTGGAAGTTCTTGAGCGTCTCCTCGTTTTCCTTGCCCCAGATGTCCCAGAAATGCTCCTTGCACTCCGCTTTGGCGATGGCCCGCCAGAAGAGGGGCACCTTGGTCACGGCGCCGGCGATCTCGGCCTTGCCGACCTCGAACATGGCCTTGACCTGGGCCGCTTTGGTGGGCACCTGATAGTTCACCCACTTGACCCGGTTGGTGGGGAGCATGAGCGCCGTATTGGGGGAAATACCCACGGGCTTCAGCTCCTCGGGCTGGAAGGGCAGGATCTTGACAGCCATCTTCGTCACGATGCCGAGGCAGCCCCGGAGGCCCGTGAACCCCCGGAGCAGGCCCCGCAGGTCCGGTCCGGGCGCCTCGCCCCAGAAGGGATCGTCGCCCACGGCCAGGGACCCCATCCGCACTATGTCTCCGTCCGGCAGGACCAGTTCCGTGCCCAGGATGCGGCGATGGGGAAGTCCGATCCGGTGGGAGAGGGGCGACCAGCCGTCGCCGATCAGGTTGGCAATGACCGAGGCCTGGGCCCCGCCGCCGCCGATGATCACATAGCCGCCCCGTTTCAGGGCCTCCGCCTGCAGGGGGGAATAGATGACGCCCGGGCCGACGGTGACGTACCAGTGCTTGTCGTCGATCTCGAAGTCATTCATCCGCTTCATATCGATCAAGAGTTCGTTTTCCACATGGCAGTGCGAACGGGGACCATAGAAACCCGTGGAGTAGGGTACATAGGGCACCTTGTAGCGGTTGCAGATCTTGACGATCCGCTGCACGTCCTCGGTGGTCCGGGGCAGGACGACCGCGGCGGGAATGGTCGTCATGACGCGCTCGTAGCCCAGACCGGCTTCGTAGCCGCCGGGGCCGGACCGGTAGGATTCACAGATGGCCCGGTCATCGGACAGGTAACGGTCACCGACGATGGATTCCAGCGCATTCAATGCTTCTTTTTTGATGCTCATGGGTATCTCCTTATCCTAGGGAAGCGAAAATGACTTCCGAGATGTCCAGTACTTTCAAATTGCTGCCGTTCTCCCGTGCGGTCTGGGCGAAGTTGTTCTTGCACCAGGGGCAGGCGGAGACCAGGGCCTCAGCGCCCACTTCCGCCACTTCTTCCAGGCGGTGGCGGGCCGAAAAGGACGCCAGCTCCGGATAGGCTTCCTTGGTGCCGCGACCGGCGCCGCAGCAGAAGGAGTTTTCCCTGGTCCGGGGCATCTCCACAAAGTCCACGCCGGGAATGGCCTGCAGGATGTTCCTGGGCTGCCCGTAGAGGCCCTGCGTGCCGCGGCGCCGCTTGAGGCGGGGCTCGACCATGCCCATCCAGCCTCGGGTGCCCGAGTAGGGCGTCCAGGGGTCGGCAAGCCGGCTGATGCTGCAGGAATCATGGTAGGCGATCCGCATGTTCGCCGGCTTGGTGAGCTTCAGGGTCCCTTCTTTGAGCTTCTCGTCGGCGAATTCCACGAGGTGCAGCACCTCAAAGCCCAACTCGGAGGTCGGGATCTGGAGCATCTTCGGATAATCGACTTTCCACATGCGGTAGCCCTCGGCACAGGCCGTGACGAGCTTCTTGGCGCCCGAGGCCCGGACGGCCTTGACGTTGCGCTCGGCCAAGGCTTTGGCTTCGTCGTACATCCCGACGGAGTAGAGGGTGTTTCCGCAGCACCATTCATCGGCCATCAGCATGAAGGGGGTCTTGCTGGCATTCATGATCCTCGCCGTGGCCCTGGCGATTTCCGGATTGGTGTAGGAGGCCGAACAACCGACAAAGTAGAGCATATCAGCCTTCTCCGCGACCTTGATGCCCTTGGCCTCTTTCGTATTCAGCCACTTTTTCCGGTCGGCCTGCGGCGCCCCGAACTGGTTATGGGTCCGGGCGATGTTCCTGGCCACCTTCTTGTGGGCGGGCATGGGGCCCACGCCATCCTGCACCGCCTTCACCCGGAGCGCCTCCAGGGAGAGGCCGATCTCCAGGTCAAGGTTCCTCTTACAGCCCACGTCGCAGGCGCCGCAGAGGGGATCGGCATAGATGATTTCCAGGAGCTTCGGCGTCCATGCAAGCTTTCCCTCTGCCAGGGCGTGCCCGATCCGCATCTTGCCCGGCGCCTGGTAGGCATCGAAGTCATTCCAGGTGCCGCTCGGACAACGGGTCGTGAACTTTATGCCCGGCATGTAGGTATGTTCCACCCAGTGGCATCCCTTGCACTTGATGCACCGGCTCATATCATAGACAAAACCCTCGAAATCTCGCGGGTCTAAACTGAAATCCTTTTTTGGCGGAAAAAATTTCTCGGCCATCGTCGCCTCCTTTAGAAACACAGATTTCCCGGGTTCAGGATGTTTTTCGGGTCGAACACCTTCTTGACGCGCTTCAAAGTCGCCGTATAGCCTGCCGTCCGTTCGTAGATCATGGGGGCCAGGGGGCCGTAGGGCCTCGTGAATAAGGCGCCATCGTCCATCAAGGCTTGGGCTGCCGCCAGGTAAAGAGCCGCAACCAGCGCTGTTTCGCCCGCATCTCCGGGATCGTAGAAGAATGTGAACTCGATCTGGCAGGCCCGGTTATGTTCGATGGGCTGGACATAGGCGCCGATTTCATCCATGGGGTAGCCGTACTCGGCAGCCACCGCCTCCACGATATTGACGAATTTCTGTGCCTCCTCCGGCTTGGCGATGAAGAAAAGGCTCTGGGATGCTCCCTGCCAGCCGTGCTTCCAGTAAGGCCGGTCCTGGGGCCAGGGATTCCGGAGCAGGGGCAGGAGCTTCCTGCCGAGGCCGGGAAAGCCCGGCAGGTTGTCCGTGAAGGCGATGCCCTTGAACTCGTTTTTGACGACCTCGCTCAAGAACTTCTCTTCGTAAGCTACCTTCTCCTCGGGGCGGCGCAGCAGGCCGCTGATGACCAGGATGAGGGTCCAGGGAGGCAGCAGACCCGCCAGGCGCTCAAACTCATCGGGGTTGCTCTGGGCGGTAATGGCCGCCAGATCGATGTTGTTCAGGAGCAGGACCTCCTGGCCGATCCTCCGGGGCAGTATCCGGTAGAGGAATTCTATCCCATAGTCAAGGTCATCGAGGGCGGCGAAATAGACCTTGTCTATCTTCGGGATCGATTCGATCTTCAGGTTCGCCCAGGTCACAATGCCCATGGTTCCCTGGGCGCCCTGGAGAAAGCGGTAGAAGTCGAGGCCCGGTCCCGAGGGGTTGGCACCCTTCGAGGCGGAGTTCGGGTAGCCGTTGACGCTCGCCGAACCCATCCGGAAGATTTCGCCCGTCGGCCAGACCACCTCCATGCTCTGCAGCGGTTCGCCGTAATCGTAGACGGTGTTCGTGGTGACTTCCCGTTCGAGAAAGTCCGTGACCACGGAGCGGTCCGGATGGGGCAGGAGCGGCATGATCATCCGCATGCCCTTGGCGGCCAGTTTTTCCGTCACGATCTTCCAGGTGACGCCCGGTTCGATCCTTACCCGGCGGTTGTCCAGATCGATCTCCAGGACTTTGTTCATCCGGCCCAGATCCAGGATAATACCGCCTTGCTTCGGTATGGTGCACCCGTGAAAATGTTCCTGCGAACTGACGGGAACGATGGGGATGTTGTTTTCGTTGGCCCAAGCCACGACCTGAGACACCTCCTGGGAATTCTTCGGCCGCACCACCAGATCGGGCATAGCCGGGGGAACCAGGCTGTGATCGCTCGCATAGCGGGAGAGTTCTTCCCGGGCATCGCTCACATACTTCTTCCCGACAATCTGTTCTATAGCGCCCTTCATGCCGTACCTCCTTTCACGGGGTATCACTATTTGACGAATAATTTTTTCACCAACTTTTGATAGTACTCGATCCTTTCGCCGAGGGCCGGATCAAAGGCGTTGATCTCTTCGGCCCGGATGATCTTCGATTTTAGCCCTTTCCGGCTTACCGTGTGGCCCATTTCGATCATCACGTCCTGGCCTTCCTGGGAGAGTGCGTAATCGATGAAGAGTTTGGCGGCGTTCGGGTGCGGCGCATTGGCTGTCATGGCGACGGGATGAATCTCTCCGTAATAGGGCTTAATCCGGGCCCAATCCACCGGAGCTCCCCGGCCTTTCTCCTTCTCCACCAGATTGGCATTTACCGGAATGGTGATGGCCACTTCCCCGGCAGCCGCGAGAATGATGTTTAGGGAGCTCCCGTCACGCACCATGAGGTTTTGCCGGCCCAGGGCCTCCAGGAAGTGCATACCCTTCTCCTTGCCCATGATCTGCATTACCGCTTCCAGCCACATGTAGTTGCTGTTGCAGAAGCCGATTTTCCCTTTCCACTGCGGTTTCAGCAGGTCCTGGTAGGTGGTTGGCACGTCCTGGGGGGTGACCAGGCGGGTATTATAGGCCAAGCAGTGGACCGTGGGATACATATCGGTCCAATATCCTTCCGCGTCTTTAAATCCCTCGGCATAAAATCTCCGCTCCGGTGAGGCGTATTTGGCCAGGAACCCCATTTTCTGCATCAGATAAGCGGCGCCGCCCCGGGCCGTAAGCACATCGAGGGTGTTTTTCCTGGCCCGTTGCTCCCCCTGCAGGCGCGTCATAATTAGGGGGTCATTGGAACGCTGCAACTCAACCTTGATAAAGGGATATTTTTTTTGAAATTTTCCCACAAGAAAAGAGGCGTCCGTCACATTAATGGAAGTATGCAATGACAGTTTCCCTTCCTTGGCCGCTTCCTTCTTTAACTCCGCCACCCGCGCCTCCTCGCTTGCCGCGGCGAGGGGCGGAACGTAACTCATGACGATAAAGACCAGAGCTAAGAAAATGCCCGTCGTAAAAACCCTTTTTCTTTTCCTTGCAAAGTACAGCATGAAATCCCCCTCACTTACGATAAACCTTTTTTCCCCTGATCCCCTACACCCCTACTAAGATGCTTTGCACGGCGAAAAGAAAGGCAAAGTCCCGGTCAATCCTCGCTGCGGTTAAGACAAATGTTTGTATTTACGTATGATAAGCTCTTGCTTTTCGGCCGGGTGACTATATGAAAATGGCGCCTCTGTGTCAAGACAATTAGATGGCGGGTAGCCTCCTAATCTGGGTGCAAATTAGGAGGCTACCCCGCTGGCGGGATCAGAGATGGTATATCCGGTGCGGGGGATTGGGTTAGCCGTCAGAGGCTTCAGTCGCCAACCGGGATGCCGGCATCCTTGATTACCTTCGCCCATTTTGTCACTTCCGCCTTGATATGGGCGTCGAATTCACCCGGCGTGCTGCCCATCGGCTCCAAGCCCTCAATTTTATTAAGTCGCTCTTTCACTTCCGCCAGGTGCATGATCTTGACGATTTCGGTGTTGAGCTTGGTAATGATTTCCTTGGGGGTGCCCGTGGGAGCTACCAGTCCAAACCATTGGCCGGACTCGAAGCCCGAAACACCGGCTTCCGTCATGGTTGGCACCTCGGGCAGGGCCGCGGCTCGTTTCGTACCGCTCACTGCCAAAATCCTCAACTTTCCGGCTTTGGCATGGGGAATGGTCGGAAACAGGTCGGTGAAAGACAGGGAGACGCGTCCCGCGAGCAGATCTATGACCGCCGGCGAGGTTCCTTTGTAGGGGACATGCACGATGTCCGTGCCGGTTTTGCTCTTGAACAATTCGCCCCGGAGGTGGGCGGCGCCCCCGATGCCCGTGGAAGCGAAATTGAGCTGGCCCGGTTTGGCTTTGGCCAGGGCGATCAATTCCTTGACCGATTTGGCAGCCACGGAGGGATGGATCACCAGGGCAAATTGTCCCGCCGCGGCCCAGGCTATGCCCGTGAAATCTTTTATCGTATCGAAGGGCAGCTTACTGTGCAGGCTGGGTTGCAGGCTAAAGCCCGTAGAAACAAAGAGGAGCGTGTAACCGTCCGGAGGAGCTTTGGCGACCGCACCGGCGCCGACGCTCCCCCCTCCTCCCGGACGATTTTCAACCAATACGGGTTGGCCCCACCTTTCCGTAAGTTCTTTCCCGATGAGACGGGCCAATAGATCGTTGCCGCCACCGGTGGTAAACGGTACGATGAGGCGGATCGGTTTCCCGGGATAATTTTGTGAGAAACCGACCTCTGTGCCGCCGCTAAACTGCCAGGCAAGCAATCCCAAAATTACAATGAACATCCTCCACTTTGTCTTCATGATCCCCCTCCTTTTTACCTTGATTTTCATAATAACCAAATCGCTTCGGTGTGAACTCTATTCCAATAGCGCCTCCTGCCGTTTCCGCTTGATCTTCGGCAGGATGATCAAAAGCAGAAGAAAGGCCGTCAGGAGGAACATCGTCAAACTAATGGGGCTGGTGAAGAATACGGCCGGGTTGCCCCGGGACAGGAGCATGGCCCGGCGCAGGTTTTCTTCCATCAGCGGCCCCAGGATGAATCCCATCAACAGGGGAGCGGGCTCGCAGTCGATCTTATTGCAGATGTAGCCAAAGAGGCCAAAGCCCGCGGCCATATAGACATCGAAGGTGTTGTTGTGGAGGCTGAATATCCCGATGCAGCAAAACATGAGAATTGCCGGATAAAGCAGGCGGTAAGGAACTTTCAACAAACTGATCCATATCCCGATCAGGGGCAGGTTGAGAACCACCAACAGGAAGTTGCCGATCCACATGCTCGTGATCAAACCCCAGAAAAGTTCCGGCTGTTTGATCATCACATCGGGGCCCGGGGGGATGCCCTGGATCATCAAGGCTCCCAACATCAAGGCCATCACACCGTTGGTCGGGATGCCCAGGGTGAGCAGAGGAATAAATGAGGTCTGGGCCGCGGCGTTATTGGCAGCCTCGGGGCCGGCCACCCCTTCGATGGCCCCATTGCCGAAGCGCGCCGGATCATCAGCGAGACGTTTCTCCAAAGTATAAGAGGCCAGGGTACTGATGATGGCCCCGCCGCCGGGAATAATGCCGAGCAGCGAACCCAGGGCGCTGCCCCGCAAGACAGGTTTCCAGGAAGCCCTAAGATCGGCGCGGGTGGGTAAGATGCTCAGCACCTCGGAGGTAAAAATCTCCCGCCTTTCATTAGATTCCAGATTCGAGATGATCTCGGCAAAACCAAACATCCCCATGGCGAGGGCCACAAAGCTGATGCCGTCGGACAGATGGGAGCTCCCCAAACTGAAGCGCACAACCCCGGAATTTACGTCTGTTCCCACCAGTCCCAGCGACAGGCCGAGGAGCACCATTGCCACCGCTTTCAACAAGGAACCATGGGCCAGCACCACGGCGGCTATCAAACCCAGGAGCATGATGGAGAAATACTCTACGGCGCCAAATTGCAGGGCTAATTCCGCCAGGGGCGGCGCAAAAAGGACGATCAGCAGCGTGGCAACGCAGCCGGCGAAAAAAGACCCCAGCGCGGCAATACCCAAGGCAGGCCCGGCCCGACCCTGGCGGGCCATGGCATAGCCATCAAAACAGGTAACCACCGAGGTGGCCTCGCCGGGGATATTGACCAGGATGGAGGTTGTCGAACCGCCATACATGGCGCCGTAATAGATGCCGGAGAGCATGATCAAGGACGAAAGGGGAGCCAGATTGAAGGTCACGGGCAGCAGCATCGCAATCGTGGCCAGGACGCCAATGCCGGGCAAGACACCGATCAACGTGCCCAGCAAGACCCCCACCAGACAGTAGAGCAAATTAATCAGTGTCAGAACAGCGCCAAACCCCAGGAGCAAATTATTGAACAGGTCCATCAGACAGGCCAAATCTTAAAAGGAATGCCGAGGCCCCAGGCAAAGAGGGCCACGGCAATGGTTACCAGGAGAAGACAAAGAACTGCCACCTCGCCAAGATGGAATTCCCTGCCGCCAAAACAACTGACCAGGATCATCACGAGGGTGGCCACCACCAAACCCAGGGGCTGCACTAACACGGCAAAACCGATAATCGCACCGGTTACCAGCAAGAGCGGCCGCAGGCCCCAGGATTTCACCCTTTCTCCCGGTATCCAGAGTGCCCGGATGACGATGACCAGGCCTAGGATGGTAAGCAGACTTCCCAAGAGGGTGGGGAAAAACCCCGGCCCCATGCGCGCCGCGGTTCCCAGCTTATAACGGCCGGCGCCAACCAGGGTAAGCACCCCGCAAAGGGAAAACATCAGACCCGCGTAAAGATCCTTGCTGTTCCGTATCCTCATGATCGTCCTTCCCTGAAAGGCCAGGGTTTCCGCCCCCTATTCCTGTTTACCCGCTTTTCCCGATGCCGAATTTGGCATCGACCTCTTTAATGGCCTCTTCCAAAAAGTTAAGGGCGATTACCTTATCCAGAGAGAAATCCGCCGGCAAAGTGCCGGCCGATTTTAAGTCTTCCAGCATGTTTGCCAGCCCCTGCACCGGGACCCGGGCATCCACCGCCAAATTCGTATAGAGGGCGCCCTTGCTCAACCAGTCGGCTTCAAAGCCTTCGTCCCAGCCCAGGCCCTGCGACTTTTCCCACCGCCAGCCGTTGATGATCTCCCATACCTCGGCCACATTCTCCTTGTCCCTGACAAAACGGTAACCCCGGACCAGTCCGCGGAAGAAAGCGGTAAGCGCCTCGGGATACTGATTGACCATGACCTCGTTCGTGGCCATGATCCTGGTTGGATAACCCTCGGGATAGACGTCCTGGCTATGGGCAAGAACGGTAAAGCCCTGCTCGCGTGCCTCGGAAGCATACATGGTAAAGACGGTGTTGGCTTGGAAATCCCCTCGGGCGATGCGGGGCGCCTGATCCTTGAGGGAGGGGGACCCGGCCCGGAGCACGTAGCTTACATCTTTTTCCGGGTCCAGGCCATGCTTTCTGAGCAGGGCCGAGATCATGTGGCGGCTGGCGCCCCCGCCCGCTTCATAGAGGCCGATCTTCTTGCCCTTGAGGTCGGCAATGGATTTAATTCCGGGCGCGGCGATGAAGGAGACGGGATGTTGGCTGAGCATGGCGCCCACGATGTAGATCTTCTCGCCTTTGTTGCATTCATTGAAGACCAGGGAGGGCTTGACGTCAAGTTGAATATTGATGCTGCCCTTTTTCAAGCCGACCATGGTGGATTCATCGTCGCCCGTCGCAATGATGGCGATCTCTTCCAATCCCTCCTGCTGAAAAAAGCCCTTTTGCAGGGCCGCAACAGGGGCGACGCGATGGAAAACATGAAAATGTCCTGCTGCTACGATGAGACTTAGGTGGTTTGCCATAGATAGTAGCTCCTTTTTGATATATGAAATATTGCCGCCAGGCACTTCAACTTGCCAGTGTGGTGAGGAGGGTGAACAGGTATCCCTCCTCGAATTGCGTACGCAGTAACCGGACAAAGAGGCCATAAAAGAACAGCCAGCATGAGACAGTCATGACAATCGCAATGACCCAGCCCTCCTTACCTTGAAATTTCAAGTAGGAAAAAACAAAGAGGGGCACGGCCAGGGGAAGTCCTAAAAAGAAAATGAGCAGGGAAAACAGGATGATCCAAAGGGAAATGGACAGGGTCCTGCGCATCTCCAGGGATTTATCGGCATGGCCGGTGGGTTTGAAGTCGGTGGTGGCTTGTTTCATTGTGCCCTCTTCCGCCACGAATAAGCTTATCAATAATTCTGCCATGGCCAGAATGGCGCCGGCGATACCCAGAAGCATGGGAAACAGAGCCGCTCTCAACGGCCAGTTGCTGGCAGTAATGATGACTGCACCGGAAAGAGCAATCATAAAGATGTTCATAAAATTATGGCGGCTAAATTTTATCAGGTTCACCTAATTCCCCCCTTCCCAGTTTCATCTGCATGTATGGGTACAGACAAAATGCGACAATTATGAGAAGTAAAACAATTACCTTAGGCCGATATAACCAGCTTAAGCCATAACGCATGCTCGAGATATACAAGTACCTTTCGGCGAGCTTGCCCAGGATGAATCCCAGAATGAAGGGCGGACGAGGCCAGCGGTATCTCAGCATCAGACATCCCAAGACGCCGAAGATCAGCAAAATGATGACATCACCGATCGTCTCGTTCGTCATGTACGTCCCGATAAAGCAAAAAAGGAGGATGACGGGGATCATCAGATGACCGCGAATCAATGTCAGTTTTGCGAGGTGATTGATAAGCAGCAGGCTTACGGCGACCGCAATAATGTTGGCAATGACGATAGTCCAGACCATGGAATAGGTCAGGACAAGATGTTTGGAAAGCATATCGGGACCGGGTACCATCCCCATCAGAAGAAATCCCCCCATCAAAATGGCCATCCCGGTCCCGGCGGGAACGCCAAAGGCGACGGTGGGAATCAGGTTTGCGCCTTCCTTGGAGTTATTACATGCTCCCGGTCCCAGGACTCCTCGGACGTCCCCCTTGCCAAATCCGTCCCGCTCCGCTTCGCTTCTGGCACTCCCCCGGGCATGGGCATAGGAGAGCCACTGGGAAATGGCACCGCCCAAGCCTGGGATGACCCCGGCGACGGCCCCGATGATGCTGCAGCGGATGGTCAGACCGAAATAACGAAAGGTATCCTTGATCCCCTCCATTGCTCCCTTCCCGAGTTTGCCGAGAGGCGCCTGGCTGGCAATGCCGGTGCCTCTTATGGCCAGGTCCACCACTTCGGGGATCGCAAACAGTCCGATCATGACAGGAACGAGGGGCAGGCCTTCCCACAGATAAAGCAGGTCGAAGGTGAAACGGAGTATCCCCGCCTGCTTATCCTGGCCGACCAGCGAGCACATGAAACCCAGGATGCCGCTTAACAACCCTAAAAGCAGGCCTCGTTTTCCATGTCCGCTTAGGGTGGCAATACAGGTGAAGCCCAGCACAATGAGCATAAACATTTCCGGAGAACCGCAGGAGAGCACCAAGGGCCTCACGATAGGAATAGTAATGGCCAGAAAACACGCTCCCACGATTGCCCCAACAAGGGAGCTCATGAGAACGGCCCCCAGGGCCCGGCCGGCCTCTCCTTTCTTGGTCATGGGATAACCGTCCACAATTGTTGCCACCGACGCCGCCTCACCGGGAATACCAAAAAGAACGGAGGTTATATCTCCGGTCGTTGCGCACACGGAGTGCATGCCGAGGAGAAAGGGGAGGGCCTCCTGCGGGGTCATGGTGTAGACAAAGGGCAGCATGAGGGATAAGGTAGTGCCGCCTCCCAGGCCCGGCAGGATACCGACGCAGAAACCGATAGCGGCGCCGATCAGCAGATAAATAAACGGCCAGAGCTGCAAATTTATCAGCAAGCCTTCTACAAATGCATCGAACATTGTCCCCCCTTCATGTTCCGGTAAATTATCTTGTTTAGTAAGTAAGAAATTATTTTTTGAGCTTTTCTGGCAAAAAATAATTTCGTAAACTTACTTATCCCGTTTATCGGGGTTAAGGCTTTATATACTTGCTGAATTCCCGGACTGTTTCGGGAGATTGGTTCAGGAAGTAGCGTACCTCTTTTAAGGCCGCGTCCGCGGACAGATATTCCATCTCCACCTTCAGTCTCTTGGCTTCGGCATTCGCCTCCCGGTCACTGATTACCTTGGCAAAGGCATTCCTGAGGATCTTCAATTTATCAGCAGGCAGGTTGGGGGGAGCCACATAGGGCCGGCCAACAATATCGGTAACCGCCAGCATGGACAGGATCCTTTTACTCATTTCATTGTCCGTCAGATCATTGATGACGGGCACTTTTTCGATGGGCGGCAGGGACGCTTTGGTGCGGAAAATGGGACGCACCAGCCCCCTTTCCAAATAGGGCTGAAGGGCGCCATAAGCCAGAGCCACGCCGTCGGCCTCCTTCCGCTCAATGGCCAGCAAAATTTCCGTTGAGGAAGCATAACCGGTGATGAGCTTCATCTTCAGTCCCAGCACATGCTGGAAGATACTGGCATTATCGTAGGTGGCCGTTCCCGGAACCTGAGTTCCCATGATGAGGGGTTCTTTTGCTTTTCTGAGATCTTCATAGGTCTTGTAGGGGAGGTCCGAGCGGATAGCCAAGAGCGTGCTTTCCGTCGCCGCCGATCCCAGCCAGGAATATTTTGTCATATCGAATTTCACCCCCTTGACCTGAAGCAGCTGGGAAAAAATAATCCCCCTGTTAAAGGTCCCAAAGGTGAGGCCGTCCGGTTTGGAGACGCTATAAATGTAATTGGAGGGGACGAGCCCCCCGGCCCCGGACATATTTTTAATTACGACGGTGGGTTTCCCAGGGATAAATTTGGGGATGTATTTGGCAATGAGTCTGCCCAGCCGGTCGGTCCCGCCTCCGGGTTCTGTCCCCACCAGGAGGGTGATTATTTTCCCTTCGTAATAAGGCGCCGCCGGAAGTTCGGCAGGATAAAACATTGGACTGCCCAAGAAGATCAACGTCGCGATCAATAAACATTTTCTTTGCATGACTTTCCCCCCCTTTAGTAAGTAAGAAATTATTTTCTGCGTTTTTCTGGCAAAAAATAATTTCGTAAACTTACTTATCCTGTTTATCAGGGTTAGTAACCGTGTTGAGTTTTGAGTTGCATTGGTACTTGCTTAAAGTTCTTTTCACTCAACAGGCAAAACTCATAACCCAACACGTCTGCTCCCCCCTCGCACGGTGTGGTCAGATTCACCGGTTCTTCCTCAAGCTGTTGATCAGCCCTTCAAAATTTCACATATTTCGCAAATTCATTTGTTATATCCATAGGCTGTCCTAATAATTTATTCATAACTTTTTGGCATTCCTCGGCGGATATATAGGTATAATCCATGTCGTTATTTTTAGAGAATTTAAGGAGTTCCGGATCATTACTCATTTTTTCAAAGGCTTCTCTTAAAATATTTATTACCTCCGGTGGGGTCTTGGGAGGCGCAATATAAGGCTTGCCGATCGTCTCGATGGAAGCGCGCATGGCCATGAACAACTTTCCCTTTTTATCAGCGGCGAGTTCCTCATCCACGGGCAGGTCCTTAATCTCCTCTTCAGAAGTCCTGCTGCGGATCAGCAGTTTCACGGTCCCTCTTTCTACGAACTTCTTGAGAGAAGAAAATGATCCGGCCCGGCCATCCAACTCCCGGCGTTCGACCGCCAGCATGGCGTCGGCACTTCCCGGATAGTAGACCATTTTGGCGTTCAAGCGCAGAAATTCCTGTAAAAAAAAGATAAATTGCGTGGAACTCTCTGTCGGGGCCGTGCCCCCGATCATTAATGGCTTATTTGCTTTCTGGAGGTCGGCAAAGGTCTTATAGGGAAGTTCGGACCGTATCGCCAACACCGTGCTCTCGATAGCTGTCGACCCTATCCAGGAATACTTTCTCGCATCAAACTTGACGCCTTCAACTTTCAGCAATTGCGCAAAGGGAAATCCTCGCTGGGGAGAGCCGATCGTCAGGCCATCGGGCTTAGCAATACCATAGAGATAATTGGCAACAAGCACACCGCCTGCTCCCGGCATGTTCTGCACTATGACGGTGGGTTTTCCGGGTATGTATTTGGGAAGAAATTTTTGCAGCAGACGGGCCATGCGGTCATTGCCCCCGCCCGGCCCTCCTGAGACGATGATGGTTATCCTCTTGCCTTCATAGTAGGGAAGGGCCAGAGATTTTTCCGTAGTAATGACGATGGAAAAAAGGGTGAAAATAATCAGGAAAGACAGAAGCTTAATTTGTGAATTCCACATTTTGTTACCTCCTCTTTTAAAGGTCCCCCACGAACCAGACAACTGCCACCAACCACATAAGGTCATTCCGACTTTTTGAAAAGTCGTCACCTCGGAAGGCTTTTACCCTGTACCGGAGGCATGTTGCATGCCACACCGTGCTTGGCCAATTCGCCTTCAAAGAGCTGCCGTATGGCAATATCCTCATCGGCATACTCGATCTGATTGCCCCCTTCCTTCACGCTGACATCGTTTCCTCGGAAAGGGCCCACATTCATGAAGAGCGGATATTTCCAGCTACCCCAGCGCAAGGCCAGGTACTTTGCCGGATGGGGACTGGTATTGAAATGCTGGTGGTACCACATGTTCGGGGGTACCAAGACGCTGCCCTCATGCCAGTCCACTTTGCGCCGTTCCTGTTCTCTCCCTTCCTGCCAAAGGAGGGAATAGCCATGGCCCTGGATAATGATGACATTGGCGCCCGCTCCGTGGCGGTGAGCTTTCTTATAACTGCCGACCGCGAATTGCGATACATGGGCACACAAGGTCGAGTCGGTCAGTTCAATGCGCCGGTTCGCTCCCCCGCCGCCTCTTTCTTTCCATTCCAGGAGAGGGAGCTCCCTGGCGTCGGCCACAAAGTTCGTATCCCAGGTGCGGCCCTCCAACTCCTTGCCCTCGGCTGTGAAAAAATCCTTCTGTCCGTCGAATCTGTCGGTAAAAAGGAAGGGGTTGTGGAAGACATAATCGAGGTTGTGGTAGAGATTCATGCTGAGCGGCGCGGACGACACCACGTAGAGACGGGCGGGTGCATCCGCCTGTCCGTTGAAGAATTGATGGTGTGCGTTTAACGGTACGGCAAACAAGCTTCCTTCCTGCCACTCAAAGGTCCGTTTCTGTTTCTCTTCGTTCCAGACCGTTGTCGCGCCCCGCCCGGCAAGCACATAGACAAGCTCTTCATACATGTGACGCTCAGGCTGCACCGAACTGCCCGGACTTATTTCGAGCACATAGGCATCGTTTAACCCTTCCGATCCTGCCAGGACGATATAGGCTCCATAGCACCCCAAGCGCTTCCAGGGCCCTACTTCCACCTCTTTCAAGTTGGGAATGCTGAATTCATTCAAGATGGGTATCCCCTGACTCTCGATCCACTTCTGATAAGTCGTGACAGGCATTTTCCGAATTCCACTGTGACTCGCCGCTGTTTGCCCCTTTTCTTGGTCTGCCATTTGCCCGCTCCTCCTGCGCCTTAACCATTGCCATCCCCGACCATGCCGGGAAAGTGTTTAAGACTTGATATATTTAGTAAATTCCTTGACCGTTTCGGCAGATTGGTTCAGGAAGAAGCGCACCTCCTTTAAAGCTGCCTCGGCGGACATATATTGAAGATCCAGTTTCACTCTCCTGGCCTCTTCATTCGCCTCCCGGTCCTTGATGACCTTGGCGAAGGCGTCGCGCAGGATTTTCATTCTATCACCGGGCGTGTTGGGGGGAGCCACATAGGGCCGGCCGACGAAATCGGTAACTGCCAGCATGGACAGGATCCTTTTACTCATTTCACTGTCCGTGAGATCGTTGATGACGGGTATTTTTTCTGTCCCCGGCACCGTCGCCGTGGTTCGGAAAATGGGACGAACCAGGCCTCTGTCTATAAAGGGCTGGAGGGCGCTATAAGCCAGGGCCACGCCGTCGGCCTCCTTCCGCTCAATGGCCAGCATAATTTCCGTGGAGGAGGCATAACCGGTGATGAGCTTCATCTTCAGCCCCAGTACGTGCTGGAAGACACTGGCGTTGTCATAGGTGTTGGTTCCCGGAAATTGGGTGCCCATGATGAGAGGTTCTTTTGCCTTTTTGAGATCTTCGTAGGTCTTGTAGGGAAGATCAGACCGGATCGCCAAGAGTGTGGTTTCCGTGGCTGCCGATCCCAGCCAGGAATAATTCGTCATGTCGAACTTCACGCCCTTCACCTTCAGCAGCTGTGAAAAAATGATCCCCCGGTTAAAGGTTCCGAACGTCAGGCCATCGGGTTTAGCAGCACTATAAATGTAATTGGAGGGGACCAGCCCCCCTGCTCCGGACATATTCTTGATAATCACGGTGGGTTTTCCGGGAATAAATTTCGGGATGTGTTTGGCAATGAGCCGGCCCAGCCGGTCCGTGCCTCCTCCCGGTTCCGTCCCGATGAGGAGCGTGATTATTTTACCCTCGTAAAAGGGCGCCGCCGGAAGCTCGGCAGGATAAAACATCGGGCTGCCCAAGAAGATCAACGTCGCTATCAATAAACATTTTTTTTGCATGGCTTTTCCCCCCTCGAAGAATGGTGTTGAGTTTTGCCTGTGGAGTTTTGAGTTGCATTGGTACTTGCTAAAGTTCTTTTCACTCAACACGCAAAACTCATAACCCAACACGTCTCTTATTTCTGAACCGGATATGACCCCGCAGCCAAATGAGACTTCCGCAACTGTTTGACAAACTCCTGAATATCCGTTTGCGACCTGAACCTGGACAAATCGTACATTTCGTTGTGTACGAACTCGTGCACCTCGCGTCGAAAGGAAGACGGCTGGTGAGCGGGATATCCGACTACGGCAAGAGAAAAAAGGGTGATTACGGAAGGTATGCCCAAAATAGGTTTCAGGGCGTCATTCAACGGCTCATCGATGCTGATCCATTGAGAACCCAATCCCAAGGCCGCAGCGGCCAGATGGATCATGTGCGTGGTGTTCGCCATGCCCTGGTCGAAGGTATGGTGTTCAAAAAAGCGCATAACCATCGTACTGGCCATCATCGTCCTCTTATCCCCCAGGATGGCGATGACGACAGGGGCGTCAACCCACAATTTGTCGGGAACCCGTCCGGTCCGAAACCGTGGTTTCCGGAATTCCTCCGACCGGGTCAAATCCATTATCCGTCCCATTTCATCATGATCGTGCATCGCATCGGCCAGCGCCCTTTTCCTTTGTCTATCCTTGATGATAATGAACTCCCAGGGCTGAGCATTCGCCCCGGACATTGCCCAACGCGCCACCTCCAGGATTTGCTCTATAGCGCCATCAGGAAGAGGATCGGGTAGAAATTTGCGGATGCTTCTCCTGTTTTGCGCTAAATCCAGTAACTCATCAATAACCATACCTTCCCCCCTTCATTTTGATCTATGACGATTTGCGGTGGCCATCCAGTTTACTCTTCACCTCCCACTTTTACTGTGCCTTATTCGGCGGACGGGATGAGCGGACTGTACAGGCCGCCTTTTAGTATCAGATAACGCATGGCCAGGTCGCCCAGCAATCCGGACAGGATCGCGACATAAAGGAAAGCCGCTGCACCTGCCTCCCATCCGGTCAGAAAGCTATGGATTACCGCGGTGAGCGGTATGACCATGCCCATGATGACCACGGCAATCCAGAATAGGGGTGACCATTTACCCAGCGCCACATACATTACTGAGGCCCGGCCGGTTGACGACGTGGATTTTACGCTCATTAGATAGAGAGGTATGAGCAGGATGAAACCTATCAGCAAGAGACGAATCCATTCCTCCATGGCCATCCCCACCCCTGTCTCGCCGCTGCCTAAGGCCATACCAAAGGTCACTTCCGCACCTCCCAAGAGTCCGCTGATGACGTACAGGATCGGCAGTAATGCCGTGTTCCAGAGAGGAATGCCATTGACAAAACTCATGGCAAATCCACCGTAGATGACCGTGAGGAAGGCGAACAGATCTGCCGCTGCCAGTAAAACGGTAAAGCGAGTTGGCCCGGGGGGAGATACCATGTGTATGAGCCCGAGTCCCAGGAAGGCAATGACAAAGATCAAGCCTCGCGAAATCCAGGAGGTCTTCCAGCCCGAGGAAACCAGCATGCGCCAGAATCGCAAGGGCTTGCCCAGGTAGAAAAGATGAAACCCTCCCCCCAGTACCGCACAGAGGAACCAACCTATGGCCATCGCCGTGAGATTGTTAAAGAGGGAAGCGACCAGGAACATCCCCGCCCCCAACTCGATAAAGAAGAAAGCCAGCAACAGCTTTATCCCCCCCTTTTCGATCCACTGTTTTTGGGGGGTATGGGAAACCATGAACTCATAGGGTCTAGTCTGGATCATTCTTGCCTCCTTAGTAAGTAAGAAATTATTTATTGCATTTTTCCGGCGAAGAATAATTTCGTAAACTTACTTATCCCGTTTACCTGGACCTTTAGGTTATCGGGGTTATGCTCATAAAACTTTCAGCCGATAACATAACAAACAGAGGGCTCTGTACCTAATTCCGGATGCAACTGGACAGGCCGCCATTTCCTGATTAACATCGAGACCTCGCTGTCCTGCGCATCCAGATCACCAAAATACCTGGCTTTCGCCGGGCAGGTGATGACACAGGCGGGGGTTGCGTCGCGGTCCACGCCCGGCTTCAATCCCCGCTTCAAGCCCTCGTCGATTCTCTCCATACAAAAATTGCATTTCATGACTGTGCCGCATTGATAGGGATAGAGCTCTTTCCCCTGTTTCTCGAATTCTGTCAGACCTTGGCCGGGATAATACTCACCCTCTTCCGCATAGTAGCTGCGAGCTTGATAGGGACAGGCCATTAAACAGTAGCGGCAGCCCGTACATTTGTCGGCATCGACCCAAACTAAACCATCCTCGCGCCTTTGCGTCGCCTGGGTAGGGCAGGCATCTACACATTTTGCCTCTTTACAATGGTTGCACAACACCGGATAGACGTGTTTAATGGCTCGAGGGTAGACCCCCGTTTCCGCGATTAAAAGCCTTCCCCAGAAGATACTGGGGGGCAAAAAGTGCTCTTGCTTGCACTTGACGACACAGCTGTAACAGCCAACACACTTATCGAGATTTATCAGCATACCCCATCTCATCTCAGCAACCTCCCTCTTTATATCTTATAAGCCTTAACCCTGGCCGTTGGCTCGGCGGCACCCGATACAGCACAGAAGTGATGCTGATCGTGCCTGGTCAGGGCATTGGGATTGATGCCCTTTCCCCGGGAAATCGTCTTCCCCCGGGCCCAGCTCCCCAAACCAACAGCGGCCAGCACACCGGGATGGATCAACTGGCTCAGCCTCACCTTTCCCGTGACCTTGTCGCCCCAGTGATTTTCCAGACAGATGGTGTCCCCTTCTTTTATCCCTCTTCTCTTCCCCGTTTCGGCGTTCATGGTTACGTTGTGCGTATAGGGATTGATGAGCGCCGCTTCATTGAGAAAGGCGTTGTCTGCCGAGAATCTTTGGCACATCAGCGGATCGCGCTGCGAGACAACGAGGAGATCATACTCGGAATCAGGAGGCAGCTCCGTATAGATAATCGAAGGGAAATAGCTGGTCAGCCCTGTGAATTGATCCCAGTCGAGATCGAAACCTATCTTTGACGCCCTCTTTTTTATCTCATGCCGATTCGCTTCCACTTCCTCAAAGAACATGGGTACGCGGGCGTCCACAAACCAGCGCCAGTAACATTCTTCGGGCTTCTTGTCCCAGGTGATAAAACCATGATCCCGGAACCAGGCCAGGCCCCGCTCGGGACCAAAGTGGTATTTCATAGTCCTGTCGGAGAGTTCTATGTTCGTGAGCCTTGCCCCGGGTTCGACGATAAGGGGGATTTTGACGTTACTTCCCGCCTGCCTGGCCCTCCGGAAGGTATAGTAGGAATTGTAGCTCTCATCATACTCATCCCTACAACCCAGCCGATCACCTAGATCAGCCATCACATCGCGCAGATTCCGTGACTCACCGCGCGGCTCGGCAACGGGCTGGCGGATGTGGATGCCCCACTTGTCCATCCCGATGGCGAAGTTGAAGACGGTGCCGAAGGCGCTGCTCACGTCCAGTGTTTCGAGGAAGTGGGACTCGGGCAGGACAATATCGCAAAAGCCCTCGGTGGTTTCGTCATGGAAGGGTTGAAAGGCAAAGGCGAAGGAGAATTTCTTCAGGAATTTCTCGGCGTCCTGTGGCCGGGTGATATTCATCACCGCATTGGCGCCGTAGGTGGCGAACACTTCCGGTTCGATCTTCAGGCCGGCTTTTTCCCGCATTTCGTCCCAGTCAGAGGCATAGGGATAGATATTGCCGCAGCTGTGATGGACGAAAATATCTTTAAAGTCCATGACCGTACCGGTAAAAGTTGCCGGCATTTTTTTCGGTGGCCAGGCGGGGTGAGCATTGGGCCAGGCGCCGGCTACCATCAGTCCATCGAGCCCCCGGAAGGGCGCATAGGCAAAACCACCGGTTTCCGGATAACCGAGACATCTGGCGGTCCCGGAACCCAGAAGTCCCCCGCAAACATCCTGATTCCCGAGCAGGATATTGATCAGGTGCATGGCGCTGTACTGGTGGAAGGAGTTGGAATGGGTCTGCAATCCTTTATAGCCGACGACACAAGCCGGTCGGTAGGGGACTTTCACTCCGTTAATCTCGATGAAACTCCCTATCTTCGCCTCTTCTATGAGTTCCTTGGCCAGTCTTCTGATGGTGGCGGCGGGAACCGTACTGATCCCGGCGGCCCAGTCGGGTGTGTATTGCTTGAGGTGTTCTTTGATGAGCGCGAAAACCGGCTGGCATTCCACCCCGGCCACGGTAAACTTCCCCTCCAGCGCTGGTTGCGTCAGCGTCGGGTCATCATAGGTCTTGACTTTACCGTCCGCTTCGTCAAAGAGGAGCGGTTTGCCGGTTTGTTCATCCCGCACATAAAGCCGGTCGGGGCCAAGCAGGTAACCGCCGTTGGCTTTATGCCGGATATATTCCTGATCATAAATGCCGATCTCATTGACCATGAGGTTGGCGATCGCCAGAAACACGGCAATGTCCGTGGCCGGCAAAATCGGAATCCATTCTTCCCCCTTGGAGGCGACCGTGAAACCCTGGGGATCCATGACCTTCATTTTCAGGCCCCTCTCCCGGGCCGCGGCTGCCAGTCGGATGCTGGCGCTGGCATTACGACCTCCCCCCCAGCCCTCATTGCCGCCGCAGCGCAGGATATAGTTACTGTACCGGTAATCGGGAATGATATCCCAGGCGCCGTATTGCAAGGCGCCGAAGTGATGGGCACTGGCGCCGCACATCACGCCGGGGCCTCCGGAGGCCTTGCTCGGACTGCCCAGAGCCGGAAAAAAAGTCAAAAATCCGCCGGCTTTGCCGCCATTGGCGGAAGGGGAGGCACCAAAGAATATCGACCGGGGATCCTTCTTGCGTGCCGCATCGAGCTTCTCGGTGATGGTAGTAAGGGCCTCTTCCCAGGAAATGCGCTCCCATTTCGGATCTTCATGGAGCCCTTTGTGGGGATTGGTTCTTTTTACCGGGTATAAGACCCGGTTCGGACTATTCAGGTCCATGATGGCCGTAACGCCCTTGGCACAGAGGCCACCCTGTGCCCCGCGGTCGGTCTCGGGCACACCCTCCACGGCCACGGGCTTCCCATCGAGAACTCTCACCTTGATGGCGCAGGCAGCGTAACAAAGAGAACAGCAGCTATAAACCCAGTGGTCTTTTTGCTTGTCTCTTTCACCATAGAACTTCCGGTAGCGTTCTCTGTCTTGCTCGATAATATCCATCGCAAACCTCCTCCCAAATTAAGAAACCGGGACAATCCATCCGTCAGCTATCCAGTATGGCACTGGCAAACAAGCTGAAGGATCCAAAACAAAAATCATCTGTTCCATAAAACCCTTTCCTACCGTGACATCGCGCGCTCCTCCACGAGGGTGGGGAGGTCGACGGCCACGAGGGCCGGCGTCCCCTGGCGCGTGTAACTCAGGGCGCGTCGCAACGCCGGTCCGACCTGCTCGGGGTCGCTCACCAGCTCGCCATAGCCGTTGGCTGCTTCCGCCAGTTTGGCAAAATTCGGGGCCGGTTCGAATAAGCCTCCCGTATAGTTGCCCGTCGCTACAGCTACCCCATTCGGATAAGCCGCATGCAGGCCGTGGGTACCCGTCGTATAGGACTTGTTGACGAAGACGACCGTCAGGAAAGGCGCCTTGTGATGGCCCCCGCACCAGAGGGCGGGCAGCGGCGTACCAAACATGAAGTAACCGTCGCCGGTCGTCAGGACGACGTCGCAATCGGGCCGTGCCAGTTTGGCGCCAAAGGCGGCCCCCGCCCCCCATCCTCCGGACGAACCGCCGCTTTTGAAGTAGGTGCCGGGTTGTGTGCGGCGATGGAACTCGGGAAGCATACCTCCCAGCGTGTCATCGATAAGGATGGTGTCGGACTCCAGGATCTTGCCGACCTGGTAGTGAACCCAGCGGGGATCGAGGGGCCGGCGCCGGCCGGCCTTCTCTCCGGACTCTTCGGCCGCCGCAACCTGAACTCGTTTGCGTTCGGCCAGGCGCGTGCGTCTTTCCGCGATACGACTGCAGTCAGACTTCGTGAGCAGCGCTTCGGCCGCCTCGTAGATGGCGTCCGCCGCCGCCTTGGCAGTGACCGGCAGCCACATGTCGGCACAGAACTCCATCGTCTTGTAGCGACTCTGCACCTCGTCCGGATCGACCCAGACAATCTTCGCATCCTCGCGGGGTGACTCCTTGCCGGGGACCCAGGCCAAGGGGGTCTCCAGCACCAGCAGGGCGTCGGCGTCTTTGGGTGCCGGGCCGGTGCCGTACAAGTCGTGTGTGACCGGGAAATTAAGCCGTTCGCCCCGTTGACCCAATACCGGAATCGCCAGCAACTCCGCCAGCCGGACAAGCGCTGCGACGGACTCCGGATTGCGGCCCGAACGTCCCGGATACATACAGGGGTTGTCCGCCTTGATCAGCCACTTTGCCACGAGGCGGGCATCGGCGGGATCAGGCCAGGCCTCACGGGCTACACCAAGCTGGTCGCGCGTCGGGAAGCGGGTTGTACCCGGCAGCTGCAGCATGGCCGTTTCCGTCGGTGTGGTCAGATACACCGGCCCTTTGGGTTCGCTCATGGCCACCTGCAGCAGCCGGCTGACGATCATGCCGGGGTTGTCCTGGTGCTCCAGCCGATGGTCCATCTTCGTGTACTGGCGCACTATCTCTCCCTGATCCCGCGGTTCCTGCACCCACTGTACGCCCCTGGTGCGGGCGCCGGGCATGGAACCGGGGAAGGCCCTGGGGCCTGTGCCGGCCATGATCATGACCGGGTAACTGCCGCGCCAGGCCGTATGCAGCGCGGCCCCATAATTGAGGGTGCCCACATCTACGTGCACTGCCGTGGCGGTAGGTTGGCCGGAGACCATGGAAGAGCCCAGGGCCGCGTTGAGAGCGACGCTTTCGTGCGTTACCGTGATGAGGCGGGGGGCGGGCCAGCCGCGGGCGTTAGCCTTGGCAATCGCCTCCTGCCAAAAGGCAATTTCCATACCGGAGACGAAGAAGAGATGATCCACACCCCCGAGTTTCAAGGCCGTAGCCAGCGCATCGGAATACTCCTCCGCCGCGTATTCACCCCAGCGGACGTCACCAACTTTTTCCTGCATTGTGATAGCCATAGCGATTTAAGTGCCTCCCTCATCGGATTGATTAATTACCAATTACCGAAGCAAAACAGGCCATGCGGTCATTGCCCCGGCCTGGTCCCTTCTGAAAGGATGGTTATCCCTTTCCCTTCATCTTAGTAAGTAAGAAATTATTTTTTGAGCTTTTCCGGCAAAAAATAAATTCGTAAACTTACTTATCCCGTTTACCTGTGACCTTTAGGTTATCGGGGTTAGGGTATTGCCAGAGATTTTCCCGGAGTGATGAGTATGGAGAAAATATGGGTGATAGTGATTAGGAAAAAAAGACACCTAATCTGTCGAGTACACATGGTATTTTCCCCCCCCTTAACCGGCCCCCGTAACCAGGCAATGCTATTTGTCAGCTGGCCTTGTCGGCTTACCAGCGAATCGCTCTCCACGGAACAAACTATGAAAGTGATTATAATAGGAATTGCGATATTTCCAGACACCCATAAGCCCCCCCAGTGCTCCACAGATGGCAGTCTCTTATTTTGAACTGCGCTTTTTTAAATACAAAAATTACATTAATGTCAAGAATATATTATAAGTACCCAAAATGCTTGAAGTCTGTAAAGCAGGCATAATTTTGATAATACTCGCCATTTTGTGTAATGAATTCAATTGACACAATAAAGTGTCTTTCATATACTTCGCGTACAAAAATAATGCCCTCAATTTTTCAGACAGATAATTGTTTTTTAATCTACCTCAGTTTAGTTAACGGTTGTGAATCGGAGGGGAAAAATGAGAAGAATAAAGATTCGCATTACTATCCTTATCCTTTTTTGCCTTGTTCTGCTAATACCCTTTCAGCTTGCTGCAGCACCGTTTTATGAAGGAAAAACTCTGAGGATCGTTTGCGGGTCACTGCCGGGGGGTGGCTATGATCGCATGGCGCGGCTTTTAGCGAGGCACCTTCCCAAACACATTCCGGGAAAGCCGACTGTAATTGTAGAGAATGTCCCCGGTGCCGGCAGCATGATTGCCGCCGCTAACCTTTATAATCTTGAAAAGCCAAACGGTCTGGTGATTGGAACCTTCAACCAAGGACTCCCCTTTGCCCAACTGTTAAAGGCCAAGGGGGTCCGCTTTGATCTGATGAAATATGAATGGATTGGTTCCACTGCCAGGGAAGCCAGCATATTTACGGTCAGAAGTGATCTGCCATACAAGTCTGTTAATGATCTGCGCAGGGTGAAGGAACCCATCCCTTTGGCAACAGCCGGTCCCACAACCATGACTTATCAATTTCCCGCTCTATTGCAGGAATTTGCCGGACTTAATTTTAAGATGATCTCCTATCCCTCCGGTACGGAAGGTCTTCTGGCTGTGGAGAGAAAAGAGGCAGATGGCACGGCAAGTGTCTATAGTTCACTTAAACCATATATCAACAGAGGACTGATCCGCCCTCTGATCCGCGGACGCATATCTGCTGCCGGTATCGAAAACCTGCCCATTGATGAAGACCTCACTACGGACGGGCGGGGAAAGACCCTGATGGCCCTGCGCTCGGCGGCCGGCTCATTTGCCTGGCCCTACGTTGCTCCACCTAAAACCTCTCTTGCCAACATGACCATTTTGAGAAATGCTTTCTCCCGGAGCATCAGAGATCCGGCCTTTATAGCGGATGCGGATAAATTCGGGATGACAACAGAGTATGTTACTGCCGAAGAAAGCATGAAAATACTCAATTTTATTTTTAGCCAGCCGGAAGACGTTGTTCATGATTTCGGACGATTCATAAAATTTTAATCAGCCGGTTCTTTAGTATTCATAGAGGAAAAGGGCTACTTTTTGAGATGCTAAAAAATGCGATAATAGAGATAGGGATTGTGAGAGACTTATATAGTGTCTCATCCGGAGTTTCCGGATGGACACTATATAGGTTGCCCAAAGCGATCCTATGGTGAAGAGAGAGGCCGTGTGCGGTTGAGAAAAGAAGCCTGTCCCCTTTTCTCTTACCTTTATACATTATTTATCCGCCCTTATCGCCCCGGCCCAGATATAATAAAAACCGGCAATATCGAGAACCTCTGGCAAGGCAAGGTTGATAACCGGGATGTGTGCCGTTCCTGTTGCCATCCCGCTGATGTTATAATAATTATCATCGGGAACCTTTGTCCGGCGGTACACGACAACTTTAGCATCTTGTGCCAGACCGGCCATTTTTTTTGTCTCCTGCACCGCGTCGCGTAAATAACCGATTTTATCCACCAACCCCAGCTGCAAAGCTTCGTCGGCTGTGAACACCCGCGCTGTGGAAATTTCATCTAGCGCCGGCTGTTTGAGTTGGCGATGCTTCTGCACTAAGTGAATGAAGCGTTCTCCAAAATCATTCACCGACTTCTGCATCATTTCCTCTTCTTCCCGGCTGCTCTCCCGAAAGGGAGATCCCATGTCCTTGTTCTTGCCGGATTTTACCACATCAATGCCGAGGCCTATTTTATCCATGAGACCGTGGACTTTAGGCCGCAGAAAGATTACGCCTATCGAGCCGGTTAGCGTTGTCGGATGCGCCATGATCATATCAGCGGGGAGAGATAGGTAGTAGGCGCCCGAGGCAGCCAGGTCCAGCATCGAAATAATGATCTTCGCACCGGTTCTCTTTTTGTACTCTAAAATCTCGTGATAAAGAATGTCACTTGCCGTAATCGTACCGCCAGGGGAGTTGACCTTCAATAAAATTGCCTTGATACGTTTATCTTTTTCCGCTTTTTGCAATTGCGACATCACGTGCTGAACCATGCTTGGCGCCGATTTTAGAAAACTTTTTTGCGGGCTGTCAGAGATCATTCCCTGGAGGGGTATCAATAAAATCTTATCCCGCTCACTTCCTTCCAGAGTGAATTCCTGGAGGGGATCGGCGCTATCCTTGAAGAGCACGATCCTGGGAAGGGAACATGCTGAGATCAAGGCGATGACACCGAGGACGACAAGAAGCCGGGACCGTTGCATGAAACCTTGCGAAAAAACTCTCCTCCTGTCCATATTGCTGTTCATAGGAGCCTCCAGGGCAGAAATTACGTTTTATCTGTTGTTCCTTTGCCACAAGCGGCATTGGCGCAATGAGTTTATGATATAATTTATATGCTATTGCGGGCATCATTGAAACAAAATAATGATGTTCTCTTTTATTCTTGACATGGGGGTTGCATTTCTTTAGAGTTGCCCATCCGAAAAGATATTTCTATCAGAATTCATATAAAAGAATGCATACGAGTGTAACGCTCACGAGGTAATCCGTCCACAAAGGATAATGAAAGTATGATTCCTTTCATGGATTTAGTTGTGTTCATCCGGAAACTCCGAATGAGAAACTAAGTAGTGTCCATCCGGAAACTCCGGATGAGACACTATTGGAAACTAAGTAGCACCGGTCAGCTTCAGCACTGTTATGAAATGCGTTGCCTGCGGCGGTATGGGTATGTCGGAAAGAAGGGTGTTGTTATTCCAGTTATGCAAAGGGGGAGAACTATGAACGAAAAAGAGCAAGAACCAGAGGAAGAGCAGCGTGAGAAGCAAAGTAGCCTGAATGTGTCCCGTCGCGGCTTTTTGAAAGGACTGGGTACGGGCGCCGTCTCTGTGGCCGTCACAGGCGTGCCCCTGATCGTGCCTCCGGAAGCGGAGGGAGCCGTGCCTGCGGGAGCGAAAGAGGCCATCATTCGGCTCCATGTCAACAATCGGGCATACCGTCTGAAAGTCAAATCCCATTGGACCTTGCTTGAGGTATTGAGAAAAGAGCTTGGGCTGACGGGGGCGAAAAGAAACTGTGATCGGGGCAGCTGCGGCGCCTGTACGGTCATCATGGAGGGAAAGGCCATTTATGCCTGTTCCCGGTTGGCCATCGAGGCAGACAATAAGCAGATCACCACGATTGAAGGATTGTCGGAGGGGGAAAATATCCATCCCATTCAAGAGGCCTTCATACAAAACGACGGATTACAGTGCGGATTTTGCACCTCGGGCTTCATCATGTCGGTAAAGGCCTTGGCAGATAAAAATCCCCGTCCGAGCAGCGCCCAAATGAAGGAAGCTCTGGCCGGCAATATCTGCCGATGCTCTGCCTATCCGAAGATCTTGGCCTCAGCCATGGCCGCAACCCAAAAGGGATAAGAGGAGGTGTCTGAATGAGCCAGAAATTGAACATTGTTGGAAAACGCCAGCCAAAACTTGACGCCTGGGAAAGAGTGAGCGGCAAGGCGAAGTACGCCTCGGATATCTTTCTTCCCGGAATGCTCTATGCGAGAATACTCATGAGCCCTCATCCTCATGCGAAAGTCGTGAACATTAATGTGGAACGCGCGAAGGCCCTGCCCGGAGTGAAGGCGATCATAACCTGTAAAGACGGACCTTCCTATCGTTGGCACGCCGACATGCCCGTCTTAACCGATGTTGCCCGGTACGAAGGGGACAACATCGCGGTCGTCGCGGCCGCGGATGATGAGACAGCCCGGGAAGCCCTCGATCTGATCCAGGTGGATTATGCGGTTCTCCCCTTTGTACTCGATCCCGAAGAGGCCATGAAACCGGAGTCCGTCAAGATCCACCCCAAAGGGAACATCATCGACGGCAAACCGGTTCTCTTGAAACGCGGCGATATCGACAAAGGTTTTCAAGAAGCGGAGATCATCTATGAACACGATTACCGCACTTCCCTTCTCCAGCATATGACGTCCGAGCCTCGGGTATGTGTTGCTCACTGGACAGGAGGCAAGTTGACCGTTTGGGACTCCACTGCCTATTCCTTTGGCGTCCAGGCCGGACTGGCCAGGGCACTGAAGATACCCATGAGCAAGGTGCGGGTCATTTGCGAATTTATGGGGGGCGGATTCGGAGATAGATCGGCGGCGGAACGGTACAATACCCTGGCCGCCCTGCTCTCTATGAAAACAGGCCGGCCGGTGAAGATGGATTTTGACAGGGACGAAAACTTCCTCTGCGCCCATCACCGGTATCCGACGGTCTGGAATTTGAAATACGGCGCAAAAAAAGATGGGACGCTTACGGCTGTCCACGCCAAGATGGTAGCGGACATGGGAGGGTATCGCCACTTTGCCGGTGCCCTGGAAAGTTCGGGAACGATTACCTCTGTCTATCGTTGCCCCCATATGTATTACGAGGGATACTCCGTCTACACCAACAAGCCCGAAGGGGGGCATATGCGCTGCGTAGGACATCCTCAAGCTCAGTTTCCCCAGGAGGTACACATGGATGCCCTGGCAGAGAAGCTGGGCATGGACCCGGTGGATTTCCGCTTGAAGAATTATGCCCGCCGTGAAGACGGAGACCAGATCAGCAAACTCCCCTTTGCGAGCATCGGGATGGAGGAGTGTATCACGAAGGGGGCCGAGGCCATCGGCTGGAAAGGAAAATGGCAAAAGCCGGCATCGAGCGCCGGCCACCTCAAGAGGGGTCTGGGGATGGCTGTCCACGCTTGCCGACATGGCGCCATGACCGTACCGAGTTCAGGCATGGTGCGGGTGAATGCAGACGGAACAGTCAATGTGCTGACGGGTACCGCTGATGTCGGTGGAGGACAGAAGGCAATGATGGCCATGATCGCTGCCGAAGAACTGGGCGTCCCTTTAGAGTCGGTGTCCGTGACCGCTGCCGATACCGAGGCGACCACCGACACCGGCGGAACGTCCGGCAGCAGGCAGACCATGACCGGAGGGACGGGGATCAGGCTGGCGGCCGCAGGCGCCAAGAAGCAGATCCTGGAGATCGCGGCCGGGGAATTGAAAACAGGCAAGGACAAGCTGGAAATACGGGACGGCGGCATCTATCCTCTGGGCTCCGGCAAGGGTATCCCCCTGGTGGATGTGTTGAAAAAGGCGCCGGCTTCGATCATCGGCCGCGGCATCGGCCGGCTTCCCAAAGGGGTTGTCATGTTCACTTTTGCGGCCCACTTTGTCGAGGTGGAAGTTAATACCCGCAGCGGGGCAGTAAAAGTCATCAAACTGGTTGCTGCCCACGACGTGGGCAGGGCCGTTAACCTTTTGGCTCTGGAAAATCAGATTGATGGCGGATCGATTCAGGGAATGGGTTACGGTTTGACGGAAGATCAGATCATCGACGGCAAGAGCGGCATCTGCCTCAATCCCAACCTAACGGACTATAAACTGTTCACGATCAAGGATGTTCCGGAAATCCAGGAAATCATCGTAGAATCGATTGACCCCCATGGCCCCTTCGGCGCCAAAGGGGTGGGCGAACCGCCTTACAGCGTTCCGGCGCCGGCCATTGCCAATGCCGTCTATAATGCCATTGGCGTGCGTTTTGAGAGAATTCCCATTACCAGCCGGTTGATCCTGGAGAGGCTTAAAGGGAGGAAGGCTTAGAAGTTAGCGGGTCAAGGATTTTACAAAAGGAAGGAGTAATCCATGAAATCTTTTACATACTACAAGGCAGCGAGTGTCCCCCAGGTGATTTCTCTCCTGACGAAACATCAAGAAAAAGCAGCCATCCTGGCCGGGGGCAGTGACCTTTTCGGCATCATGAAGGACCGCCTGGAGGGGCCGAAGTTCAAGATGCCGCAACACTTGATAGATATCAAGCAAATAAAAAATCTTAGCTATATCAAGGACCAAAAAGGCGGTCTCAAGATCGGCGCCACTACCACCTTAAGCGAGATCGCCGCGGCCGATTCGATCCGCGAGAGATATCCTCTCCTGGCGCAGGCCGCTGGTCTTGTGGGAGTCACCCAGATCCGGAATGTGGGGACCCTGGCCGGGAATCTCTGCCAGCGGCCGCGCTGCTGGTACTTCCGCCGTAATCTTTTTAGCGATTGCCTCCGGAAAGGGGGAACCTCCTGCTATGCTCTGGACGGCGAGAATCAGTACCATGCCATCACAGGCAGCAGGGGATGTTGCATGGTTTATCCCTCCGATATGGCGCCGGCACTGATGGCCCTGAATGCGAATGTGGAGATCGCCACGGCTAAAAGCCATAAAGTTGTTCCCCTGGAAAAATTTTATGTGGAACCGGGAAAGAACGTCATGAGAGAGAACATCCTCAGCCCCCAGGAGATGATGGTGGCAGTGGATATTCCCAAGCAGGATAGGGCAAACAAAGGGATATACATCAAGTTCAAGGAAAGGCAGTCCTTCGACTTTGCCGTGGTCAGTGTGGCCGTAAACCTCACCCTGAAAAGCAATCTTATTCATGATTCCCGCGTCGTCTTTGGCGGCATCGCGCCCTTTCCCTTGCGAAGCGTCCAGACGGAAGCCACCCTGAAGGGTAAAGAGGTCAAGGACTGCATCACCCTGGCGTGCAAGACTGCCGGGGAGGGGATGCACCCGCTGAGCAAGAACGCTTACAAGGTTGAGGCGCTGCGAGGAGCTTTGGAAGAGGCCCTGAGCCAGCTGGCCTGACATCCAGGTATAACCCTAAGTGGGTTAGATTTTACGGCGTTAAAAGGAGGGTAAACCATGCGAAGAAAAACAATTGGCTTAGCTGTTTTTTTCCTGTTATTTTTCCTTGTTGTTTCCCCTCCTAACCTTTATGCCGCACCCTTTTACGAAGGAAAAACAGTGCGCATCATCGTCGGCTCCCAACCAGGGGGGGGATATGACCGCATGTCAAGGCTCATGGCAAAGTATATGCCCAAGTATATACCCGGAAAGCCGACTGTCATTGTGGAAAACGTTCCCGGTGCCGGCAGTCTGATTGCGGCCAGCAACCTCTATAATCTGGAGAAACCAAACGGCCTGGCTTTTGGAACATTCAACCAGGCCCTCCCCTTTGCCCAACTCTTGAAGGCTCCCGGGGTCCGGTTTGACCTGACGAAATATGCCTGGATTGGAGCGGCGTCTTCGGAGCCCAGTCTGTTTACCGTCAGGAGCGATACACCCTATAAATCCGTGGGTGACCTGCGTAAGGCAAAAGATCCCATACCGTTGGCGACCGCCGGGCCACAAACGATGACCTATCAATTCCCGATCCTGTTGCAAGAATTTGCCAAACTAAATTTTAAGCTGATTACCTATCAATCGGCGACAGAGGGCCTGCTGGCCGTGGAACGTAGAGAGGCGGACGGTCAGGCCGGCACGGCAAGTTCTCTCGCACCTTATATAAAGAGAGGTCTGGTTCGTCCTTTGATACGGGGCAGGATAATACCGGCAGGCTTTGAAAACCTGCCGGTGGACGAGGACCTCACGACTGACGCCCGGGGGAAGACATTGATGGCCCTGCGCTCCTCGGCGGATTCAATCGCCCGGGCTTATGTAGCTCCGCCCCAAACGCCTCCGGAAAAAATGAAGATTTTAAGGAACGCTTTTGCCCAGGCCATGAAAGATCCTGCCTTTTTAGCGGAAACCAATAACTATGGAATGCTGACGGTCCATACCCCCGCTGAAGAATGCCTTAGGGTAATTAATTTCATTTTCAACCAGCCCGAAGACGTGGTCCGTGATTTCGGCAAATTTGTTAAATTTTAACCGCCATAAAAGGAATGGTCATGTCGCTGAAAGAGAAATTGGTTCTTGCCAATAAAATTATGGAAGCGGAAAAGTTAGCTACTCCCTTCGGCCATATCAGCGTCCGCATCCCCGAAAGGGAAACTTTTTACATTACAAGGAGTATTTCTCCTGCCGCGGCGACCATCGGCGATATCCTTATTTGCGATCTGGGAGGAAAAATTATTGAAGGGAACCACAGCGATACCTATTCAGAAGTGGTGCTTCATACCGGAGTATACAAAAAACGTAAGGAATTTAATTGTGTAGCGCACACCCATTCTCAGTATGTAATCGCCTTGAGCTTGGCCGGGATAACTGTCTTACCGGTAAATTTGCAAGCCCTTGTTTTGGGACTCGAACCGATTGCTCTTTATACGAAGATGGCCTATATTGATACACCGGAATTGGGAGAAGAGATTGCAGATCTTCTTGGACCAAATCGGGCCGTCATTCTCAAGGGGCATGGTGCCGTGGTCGTAGGAAAAAGTATTGAAGATACCATCTATGCGGCACGGATTCTCGAGACCTCGGCCATGTTCCAGTGGATGGCCCGCACCGTTGGTACCTTAACGCTGATGACGGACGAGGAAAAGCAGCTGCTGGCTGATCACCATAGTCGAGCAAAGGCAACGGGACATGGCAGCTCACGGGAATGGGATTATTATGCCTCCAAGTTAAAATAATGTGGTGTCCCTGGGAAGAACCGGTTTCCCCTCACACCGGTGTGGTAGTGCACACTCTGCCGCCGGAGCCCGACTTACTCCATCTGTGATATTCATCACTGATGATATGTGAATTAATTCATATATATATACACAATATTTCTTGATATTACCACCACCCTCCCTGTATCCTCATAGCAAAAGGACTACCAGCTTTAAAGTTTATTACTTCAAAAGGAGGTAAAAAGCGAATGTCTAGAAGGAGGTAAAGAAATGGATATCAAAAAAATCCTTGTCATTGACGACGAAGAGAAATTCTGTAAGATTGTCAAAATGGCGCTCGAAGCAAAAGGTCAATATTCCGTATCTACCAGTACCCGGGGGAAGGAAGGCATCGCCCTTGCCAAGGCGAAGAAACCCGATCTCATACTCCTCGACATCATGATGCCAGGTATGCCAGGCGCTCAAGTTGCGGAGGAACTGCTCGAAGACTCCAGTCTCCATTCCGTACCCATCATCTTTGTCACAGCGGTCATAAGCAAGGAGGAAGTGGAAAGAAACGGCGGTTTTATCGGGGGGCGAAATTTTATCGCGAAACCCGTAACTAGGGAAGAACTGTGCAGGAGAATCGATTCCCTGTTACGTTTGCGCGAGGCAGAGCAGAACGGGTGCGCACACTGATGCGCGCGGTGCGAACAATCTGCTGAAGTCGTCCACACTACACCTGTATCTTCTGCTCCCCCAACTCAGTATGTTCACGCCTCTGCTTCGCCGTGATACTCTTTTGCTCCGCAATCCCCGGCTCTGCTATGCATCCACCACTGAACACAAGGTGTTGTCAATTCCCGGTGCATTTCTTTGTTTTGCGAGTGCTTCTGCGCAGTAGGGGTTAAAATATGCGGCGCGTGCAACTTGTTTTCTTTCCTTGACATATCTTCATAAATAATCAAGATTACGATCCATAAGCAACTAATTAACTTCGTTAGAAAAATTGAAGGAGGAGTAGCGGCTGTGTTTGATAAACATATAAAATTAATAGTTATGTTAATTCTTGGCGGACTAGGCTTTTCCTTAGGCCCTGCTGTTGCGGGCAGTGCGGATTTTCCCCAAAAACCGCTAAAGTTGGTTGTTACGGCAAGTGCCGGTGGGGGAGAAGATATGGAAACCCGCGGTATACTTCCCTACGTGGAAAAATATCTGGGGACAAGCCTTATCATCGAAAATCAGCCGGGAGCCGGCGGAAAAATTGCTTTCGAGAAATTTCAAAAAACCAAGCCTGATGGTTACACCCTCATCGTGTATTCTTTTCCAAAGAGCATCATCATGGAATATTTGAGTAAAACTAATTACCGGACCAAGGATTTTACCCCTGTCTTTTTCTGGTCCCGGACAGACAATTTCGTGGTGGTGAATTCGGAAACATGGCAAACCTTTGAGGACCTGGTAAAGACCGCGAAAACGAAAACCATTTCTATCGGCATTCCGGGGATAGGAGGCAACAGCCATCTGAGCGGGCTCATGTTATTTGATAAACTGGGAATTAAGGCCAATTGGGTTCCCTATGAAGCTGGGGCTGCCAGCTTCGCCGCCCTGGCGGGGAAGCATCTTGATGCCGCCATTGGAAGTTCCATCACTACTCTTGCCCCCCTTGTTGATGCGGGAAAGTTGAGACTGATTACCTGCCTCAGCGATAAACGTGATCCTTTCTTCCCGGATGTTCCAACCCCCAAGGAACTGGGATTTAATATTAATCTCGTCGTACCCTTGCGCGGTGTGGAAGCCCCACCCCATACCCCGCCGGCGCTTGTCAAGAAATTGGAGGAAGCTTTCAGTAAAGCTGCCAAGGACCCTGGTTTTATAGCCTGGGCAAAGAAAAACAAAGTGGTGCTTAATCCGGTGAATGCAAATAATTTCCGAAAAATCGTCGATGAGACATACACGGTAATAGAAAAGGTCCAGCACATGCTGAGGGAGAAATAGTCTTTTTTCCGGGAGGAGGATGGGCGTTGAAAATCACACACATTGAGATTCATAGACTGTGCTTTCCCCTCAAGGAATCATTCGGCACGGCCTACTCGACCATATCCCAAGTCATGGAGAGCCTGGTCACCGTCCATACAAGCGACGGTATCACCGGTATCGGGCTGGCAGATGCCGACCCCGAGGTAGTGCAAGAGGTGGGGGGGATGGTAGTCGGCGAAGATCCCTGCCGTATCGAGAAGCTATGGCAAAAGATGTTTCAGGCCACCTTGCGCAATCGCAAAAAACCCTCGAAAGAGATGATCATGCGGGCGATCAGCGCCATCGATGTTGCCTTATGGGACATTATGGGCAAGGCCGCCGGCCTGACTGTCTGGAGCCTCTTGGGTGGCTGTTGCGACAAAGTTGCCGCCTATGCTTCCGATGGCTACTACCGGGAAGGCGGCACCGAGACGTTAGTCCGGGAAATGATCGGCTACCAGGAATTGGGTTATAAAGCCGTAAAGATGAAAATCGGCCGCCTGCCTCTTGCCGAGGATGCGGCGCGGGTGGAAGCGGTGCGAAGTGCCTTGGGAAATGATATGGAGATCATGATCGATGCCAATCAGTCATATGATGTGGAAACTGCCATTACTGCCAGTCGCATATTTGAACCCTACCGTATCCGGTGGTTTGAAGAGCCGGTGCACTGGTATGACAATATAGACGGGTTAGGCCAGGTGGCTGCGGCCACGTCTATTCCTCTGGCAGCAGGTGAAGGCGAGTACAGCATTTGGAGATGCCGGGATTTGCTGTCCCGGGGCGGGATCAAGATTATGCAGGTACAGGCGAGCAGAGGCGGGGGGATAACTCCTTGGCGAAAGGTAGCCGCGATGTCCGAGGCCGCACACGTGACCATGTCTGCCCACCATGACCCTTGGATTCACGTGCATCTCGTGGGTGCCGTGCCCAACGGACTTAATCTGGAGTGCTTTCCCAATCCGCGCCGTGACCCCCTGTGGTTTGAGCTATTCTGCGGCCTGCCGGCGGTGCGGGAAGGCTTCATGGAAGTACCCAGAAAACCCGGCCTGGGGATAGAGATTGATGACCAGGTCTTGCGAAAATTCACCATCGGCCATTATTGACGGGTCTGGAACAGGCCGCTCGTGACTACTTATGGAGAAAGAGATTTTTAAAGAGTCTATTTAATTTCGCGACCTCTGCCGTAGATTCAAAACCGTAAAACTTTTTATAATTTCGCAGGTTCGCAACATCTTTGCGGGGCGAGTTATATCCCTCTGCCTTGTAAATTTCACCGGCCTCCCGTGAGAGATCAAAGTCTATGTATAACATGGCAGCATGCGGGTGAACGGAGTATTTAGGCAGCATTATTTGCCCTAAATTACAGGAGACAGGCTCCAAGGGAATCCAGTCCACAGCCGCGCCTTTTTTCTTGCTGGCATCGACATGAGAGTCAAAGATGGTAGGAGAAAAATCAAATTCTCCTGCCACCACCATATCGTTAAGGGCTCTACCTGACACCATGTGGACAATAAATTGTTGCGCCGCCAATTTTTTTATGAATTCCTCGCCATAAGCTGCCAGGAGACCGCCCATCCACAGCACGCCAGTCTCCGAACCAACGATCGGCAGCTTTCCTTTCCATTTTGGTTCAAGAAGATTCTGATAGCTTTTGGGGAGCTGCTCTTTCTTGATTAACTTCGTGTTATAGCCAAGGCCAACGCCGCTTTGGAAATGTTGTGCCGAGTAGACGCTGCCACCTGTTGCCTTGTTCATTGCCTCCTCTTCGATGGAGGCAAGTTCCGGTGAGTAAAATGGTTGTAGCAGGCCTGCTTCGCGGAGCACTATCTCTGCCGCCTGTGTTGGTCCGATTACGTCCACCACATAGCGGCCAGCTTTATATTCCTCCAATATCTTCGGCAGGACTTCGTCGGTGCCGCCTCGCCACAGCTCCACTTTGATATAAGGATATCTCTTCTGGAAGGCCTTCACCAGGTACTGAGCCTGAGTGCCCGTAGTGTAAAAGACAAGCGTACCCTCTTTTTTTGCTCCTTCTTCCAGCATCTTCTGCCGGTCGGCGCCTTTGTAGAGGGCTAACTCCGCCAGCGTCATAGGCTTTTTGGCTGCGGCAGAAGCCTGTCCGGCAATTGACCAAAAGGAAGCACCGGCAAAAAAAACCGCAAACAGCATGAACATCTTGTGAGATAGGATAGTTTTGTTCCCTGATGTCATCGTATTTTCCCCCCCCATAATTTATTGTTTTCTCTCTGTATCCCCCTGATCAATATTCGGCGATAAGCTGCTGCCATATCATGAGCAATGGTCCGGCACACACCCCGCACCTGCACCGTTAAGTACCATATTTCATGCCACCACAGCTGGGCTCACTGTTGAAGAAGTTCCCTTTTGTGCCTAGGCGAGACTCTGAATGACCCGGTTGCGGCCGCCGAGTTTCGCCACATACAGATTGCTGTCGGCATGGGCAAAGAGTTGGGTTAGATTATTGCCATCCGCTGGATAAGAAGCGACGCCGATGCTAACTGTACTGTTTAAGAGACCACCAACCGCAACAAGTGGTGTATTCGCGATGGCGCCGCGGATCCGTTCGGCAACTTCAAAAGCACCTTCCGCCGACGTCTCCGGCAGCAGGACAACAAACTCATCACCACCATGACGGGCAAAGACGTCTGATTGGCGAAGTTGCGTCCGTATTGTCTTGGCTAGAGTCATGAGAAGATTGTCGCCGGATTGGTGGCCATGGCGGTCATTGACCTGCTTCAAATTGTCGCTGTCGATGATGAGCAGGCTCAGGTTTCTGTTGTAGCGTACCGCTTGGTCGATGAGGCGGTCAGCAATGATGACGAATCCTCGTCGGTTGAAAATTCCTGTCAACTCGTCAGTTTCCGACACGAGTTTGATCTTGTTAAGGCAATAGCGGATGTCGGAGGCAAGCATGGTGGTGATATACGCGACAAGCACAAGGGGAGCAAATTGGGTAAATATGTAACCGGCATATTTCAACGACAGGAATTCCTGGACAGTGGAGTAGGTACCGAGAAATACGAAGCAGGCAGCGATCAGGGCCAGCTCGAAAAGCGTGGTCAGCTTTCCCAGGGCCAGCGCGCTTGTTATGATCACCAGCGAGTAGGAGTTCACCAGCGGGCTTTCGAGCCGACCGGTATACCATAGAGCCAACGTGATGAAACCTGTCATGGCCCAAGTTTCCACGGCAAGTTTCCAGCGCGATTCCTGCTTGAAAAAGCCCGCATAGCGGAAACCCATAATAAACAAACCATATATCACCAGAGCAAGGGCGAGGTATGGCTTGTTTTCTGAATCGATATCCCCAAAGACATAGTAGAACATGACCACAATTAGCATCAGCCATTCTATTTCCGCCACGGACCGGGAAAGTCCACGGAGTTCTTCCTGTTCGGTGAATAATGGTGTGTCGGGCTTCATTGTTATGTATTTTTCCATTGTCATTAAATCTCCCATTTGCCATGCCAAGCAGCAAAACGACGCTTGGATATATCATGTTCCCTGCATTTTGGGAACACTATTTCATTGACACCCGGAGATGTTTTCTTTATATTTCGACCGCCAAAAGGCGAAGCCTTTTTTCGGACTTCTGGCAGCCGCTTGAGCGTATTGGTAAGTAGACGGAGACATTTGCCCTCCGGGCGAAAATTATCCGACCGTCGCGCAGATGTATTTGATATAATTATCGTTATTGCGATTGAGGGTTCCTGACATGTCTGCACTCTGGATTGTTTGCATTTTCACAGTTGTTGTCGCCTTGGCTTTCGATGTTATCAACGGATTTCACGACTCGGCAAATTCTATCGCTACCGTGGTATCGACCAGAGTCCTGTCACCACAGATAGCTGTTTTGTGGGCAGCTTTTTTTAACCTGGTGGCGATGTTTGTCTTTCCTGCCAGAGTAGCCGACACCATATCTAAAATAATAAACATAAATTCCGCGGAACCTTTATTTGTTTATGTAGTATTAGCCGGCCTGGTGGCCGCCATAATATGGGACCTGATAACATGGTGGTGGGGGTTACCCACCAGTTCTTCCCATGCCTTGATTGGCGGATTCATCGGTGCCGGAATTGCTTTCAAGGGAATTGCTATCGTGCACTGGGGAAAGGTATGGGATACGGTTATTTTTATTCCCTTAGCGCCTTCCATAGGTTTTGTGGTCGGTTTTATTCTCATGGTTGCCGTCTTCTGGATATTTAAAAGATGGTCCCCCACCTCGGTCGACAAGCTTTTTCGGAAAGGCCAGCTTGTATCGGCCGCCCTTTATTCCTTGGGCCACGGAGGAAATGATGCCCAGAAAACAATGGGGATCATCGTGGCCTTGCTTGTTGCGGTGGGTATATTCGATAAGAATGTGCAGCTATCCCTGTTTCATATGAACACGGCCTGGATAATAGTTTCCTGTCATATTGCGATGGCCGTCGGAACGGCCTTTGGCGGATGGCGCATCGTGAAGACCATGGGCATGCGCATCACAAAGTTGCAGCCCGTGGGCGGATTTTGTGCGGAAACCGCCGGCGCCCTTACCCTTTTCGTGGCCACGCACCTTGGCATACCTGTTTCCACCACCCATACGATTACCGGTGCCATCATCGGCGTCGGCTCGACAACCCGGTTTTCCACCATCCGCTGGGGCATTGCCGGAAGCATCATCTGGGCCTGGATATTTACCATCCCTGTTTCCGCCATCATCGGCGCTCTCGCTTTCTTCCTGCTTAGCAGTATCCACTCCCTGGCATAATATAGCTTGCCAATATAGGCTAGCCGGAAGGATCGCTTAAAGTCTGGGATGATACCCGGCCAGGGCGCGGGATTGGCCTGCACCACCGTCATGGGGAGGACCTGCCGGGGAAACCTTTCCACCCGAGAAAGGATTCTGCCTGTTTTTTTCCGTTTAAAGTTTTCTTGCTATTTTAAATTTCCCTGCTAAAGTAAAAAATCTGTTTCCTTTGTAGACACAAAGAAGCGGGGGGGAATTCTTAATGAGCGAAATCGACACTATTTTAGGAGTATTGGATCATTTAGGGCTGACACCTCTGATCGCCCGGGCCTTGAGATTTGTTTTAAGGAACCCTATGACAGCCTCATCACCGAGGCCATACGCACCCTTTTAGATCTGGATGAACGCCTGTGCATCATGGACAAGTATGAGGGTCTGTACCACATCCTCTCCCCCACGGGGCCCCCGTTGGATCTTGTTGCCTCCGGGCAGACGGCCATCGACCTGGCCCGGATCCACAATGATGGTATAGCGGAACTGGTGGCGAAATATCCCGAGCGCTTTCCCGCCGCCGTCGCTTTGCTGTCTCTTCAGGACCTATAGCTTCTTCGGTGTGGACCGGCTCCTCTTTGGCACCGACTTTCCCTAAGATGCGGAGTGCGGCGACCGGTATACGCGAAAAACGAATCGAGGCCGTCGAGGCGATGACCATCCCCGGGGCGGACAAGGAAAAGATCTTCGCAGAAAACGTCCTCGAGATGCTCAAAATAGCAACCTGAACAATTCATAATTAACCTGATTGCGAAAGAAGAGAGGAGGGGAAATGGGGAAAACAATAAGACTGGCCACGGGGCACAATCATGCCTTCCACCGGGTGAGCAGTTTGGCAGCCATCGCCAATGGATATTTTCGGGAGGAAGGGCTGGCGGACGTAAGCATCGGCGCTTCCGGCGAGGACAGTTTAACCGTAGCAGGATTGAAAGCGGAAGAGATTGATTTTGGCGTCGATGTGAAGCCGGGGTTGATCATGGAAGAAAATGGCCGGGGAGAGGGGCTCTACATAATTGCCGGCATGCTGAACAACTTCGACCTCACCCTCATCGGCGCCCGCGGCATCGAGTCCCTGGCCGATTTAAGAAACCAAAAGATAGGCCTGGGCATGAAGGGGGGCGGCCGGGAAGTAGCCTGGATAAGGATGCTCCTGCGCAAAGCAGGCATCGACCCCGACCGGGAAATCGAGTGGGTAACCAATTCCGGCTATGGTTCGTTGAACATGCAGGGCCCGCGTCTCGACCGGGGGGACTATCAGGCTACTTGGTTAAGCGGCCACTACCAGCGGCCCGAGCTCTTCGATCTCGTGCGCCAGGCGGGCTATACGATTCTGGCCGAGCGTGCGGAAACCCACCCCGATGGTCTTCCCGACCGGGTGGTGGCGACCACCGGCAAGCTGCTGGAAGAGCAGCCCGGGGTCGTCAAAAAAGTTCTCAAAGGGATCGTACGGGGATACCGGTTTGCCCGGGACCCAAAAAACGCCGCCACGGCACGGAAGATGTACCTGGCTTATGATTGGGGGAAAGACGGCTACGGCTGGGGAGAGTTTGATGAATCCCTGCTCGAGGGAATGATTAGTTCTGCGAAGGTGCTTCCCCCCGACGGGGGGGTCAGCCAGAGCGGTCTTACGGCCCTCATCGAAGAGTACAAGACTCTGCATAAAGTGCCGGAGAGCTTCACCAAAGGGCAGGTGTTGAAACTGGAAATGCTCCAGGAAGCAGTGGGGGAACTCAACAATAAATTTGGGCCGGAAGGGTATTAGATCCGTCATTTACAGAGAGGAGGGGGGTATGGAGAGATTTGGGAAAGAACGGAGGGATTTTTTAAAGCTCATCGGTATGGGTGGCGGGACAATCTTACTGGGAGGGATGCAGCCCTCGTTTTCTTTTGCCGAAGAGGTCTATCCGGCCAAGCGGATTACCTGGCTTAATCCTACCAAGGCCGGTGGCGGCTCGGACGCGATAGCCAGGCTTCTGGCCCGTTACCTGCAAAAACATCTCACGGAGGCGGGGACGGGAGCCAAAGGGTTCAGCGGCGTCGTCATTAAGAACGATCAAACAGCCGGGGGGCTGAAGGCCTACAGCGCTATGTTTAATGCCAAGCCCGACGGTTATATGATCGGCGATTTCAACAATGCCTTCATGACGGAAAGTATCTTTTCTCCCAAATTGGACTTTGACTATAAAAAATTCACCTTCATTGCCCGGTCCGGCAACAAAACAACGCTGCTCCTGACCAGAAAGGATGGCTTTAAGAGTTGGGAGCACATGCTCAAGGCCGGCAAAGAGAAGACAGTGAAATTAGGGACCACAAGCTACGGCCGCTCGGGCCACATTTCCTGCATTTTTTTAAAAGAAACAGCCAAGGTGCCGGCGCGCATCATAAATTATCCCGGGGCGGCCGAAACGGTGAGCGCCCTGGTGCGCGGCGATGTGGATTTAATCGTGACCACCAGCACGGCCACGAAGGCCTTGGTCGATTCCGGAGAATTCCGGGTGTTGCTGGTCCTCGATGATACGAGCGAATATCCAGGCGTGCCGTCCCTTCCCCAGATCGGTTATCCGGAGTTGACCGGCCCTCTGGGACAGCACCGGCTGATCATCGGCCCTCCGAATCTCCCTAAGGAGACTACGGACGCTTTGATTGTTGCTTTCAAGAAGGTATTCAGCGACATAGAGTTTTTAGGACACGCAAAAAAGATCGATTGCGACGTGAACCCGCTTTACGGCAAAGATGCCGAAAAGGTAGTCAAAGAGCTCGCGAAATATTACGAGGACATGACTCCGATGTTAAAAAAACACTTGAACATGTAAGAAATTCGCTGCCGGGAGGAGAGCATGCCAAAAGGCGATACCTGGGTGCACAGTATCTGTGAAATGTGCGTTGCCGATTGCGGCATACTTGTGCATCGTGTGGATGGTGTGGTGGTAGACATCAAGGGGGACCCGGATTGTCCGAATAGCCGGGGCAAAACATGCGCCAAGGCCTTTGCCGCCATCATGCATCTCTATGATCCGCACCGGGTGCAGAGGCCGCTCAAACGCACCAATCCCGAGAAAGGGCTCGGGGTTGACCCGGGGTGGGTAGCCATCTCCTGGGACGAGGCCATGGCCATCCTGGAAGAGAAACTTGCCAAAGTCCGGCGGGAAGACCCCCGCAAGCTGGCGATCAGCACCTTTGATTCCGGTTCCTCAGTCAGTATCGTGCCCAATTGGGCCAAGGCCTTTGGCACACCCAATTCTCACTGGATAGGCTATTTCTGCGGCCAATATCTCCATTCTTCCATGTATTTGACCAACGGCACCTTCCATTGTGACTTCGATGCCGACTACATTAACTATGTAATGTTGATCGGCAATCAGGCCGGCTTCGGTGCCGGCCTGAATCCCAATATTACGGCCCAAAAGGTCGCCGCGGCCCGGAAGAAAAGGGGACTCAAGGTGGTGGTCGTGGATCCCATCTGCACGCCCGCCGCTTCCCAGGCCGATACCTGGGTGCCGATCCGGCCGGGCACCGATGCCGCCCTCATGCTGGCCATGATCAATGTGCTCCTCAATCAAATTGGCATTTACGACCGGGCGTTTATCCAGAGGCATACCAACGGTCCCTACCTGGTTAAACCGGATGGCTACTACGCACGGCAGGACGGTAAACCGCTGGTTTGGGATCGGGAAGAAGGAAAGGTAAAACCCTATGACGCCGAGGTTAGGGACTATGCCATCGAGGGAAGCTTTTCCATCGACGGCAGCGTATGCCAGCCGGCCTTTCAACTGCTCAAGGAGCATGTGAAGGCCTATTCCCCGGAAAGAGCGGCGGAGATCACAACTGTTCCGGCGGCCACCATCTTGCGCCTAGCCGAGGAATTCGGCCGGGAAGCCAGGATCGGCTCGACGATCACCGTGGAGGGTGTGGAACTCCCCTATCGGCCGGTGGCGGCCAACATCTACCGGGGCGCCGGAGCCCATGAGCATGGCGTCGGTGCCGCCTTGGGAGTGCAGATCCTGAACATGATCGTCGGGGCTTTTTATGTGCCCGGGAGTCATCGGGGCATGAACCTGGTCGGTCCCTCCTGGGAGTGGGGACCGGGCGCCCACGATGGGCTCATCTTGCCGACCACAAATCCGGAATTGGGTGCCGGCAACGATTACTACAACTACAAGACCGGGCCGCCCGAGAACATGGAATTGAAAGAGCTCTATCCCATGAGTACGAATCGGGCGCCCATGCACCTGGCAACGAGCCTTGACCCGGAAAAGTATCAACTGCCCTATAAACCCGAGGTCCTCCTTACCTGCCGGCGCAATTTGTTCATGGGCGGTTGCGACTACGCAGTCACAGCTGCCGCCTTGAGAAAATATCGGTTCATCGCTGCCTTCTGTGTCACCCTCGATGAAATGAGCGACTTCGCCGACCTGGTTTTACCCGAGGCGATCGGGTTGGAGAAGCTGCAGTTCATGCCGAACCGGCTTACCTGGAGCCATACGGCTCAAACGGGCTATTACTACTGGGGGGTCAGGCAACCCGTTGTAGCGCCCCAGGGTGAGGCGCGGGACTGGGCGGATGTTCTCATGGACCTGGCCGAGAAGATTGGCTTCCTGGGTGATGTATATGAGAACTTCAATCACCGCTTTGCCCTGCAAGGGCCTTACCGGCTCGATCCTTCGAGAAAATATGCCAAGGAGGAGATCGGCGACCGGAGGTTCCGATCCAAGTTCGGGGAGGAAAAGGGTTTGGCATGGTTCCGGGAAAAGGGCTTCCACAGCCTCAAAAGGAAGGTGGATGAATTGTATCCCCTGCCCTGGCTCAAGGCCCGTTTCCCTCTCTATTTTGAGAATGTTCTGGAGGCCGGCGGCAGGGTAAAGGAACTGGCCGAGAGTTTGGGGCTTAAAGACTGGGATATCTCCGACTATGAGGCTCTGCCGGAGTGGAAGGCCTGCGCTGCGGCCGAGGCCTCGGCAGATGATTTTGACCTGAAGGCCTGCAACTACAGAGTGGCCACCCATTCCATGTCCTGGACAGCGGAAAATCCCTGGTTGGCCGAGGTGGCCGAGCTTAATCCCTATGCGCAAAAGATCTTGATCAATACCCAGACCGCCAAGAGCAAAGGCATCAGGGACAGGGACAAGATCTGCCTGGAGTCGGCGGTGGGCAAAGTTACAGGCATCGCCAAGGTCACGGAATGCATTCACCCGGAAGCAGTCGGCCTGTCGAGCCACTTCGGCACCCTGTCCAAAGGCAAGCCCGTGGCCTATGGCAAAGGCGCCAACTTTAACAGGCTGGTCCCCTATCATACGGACCCGGTGAGCACGGGGATCGATGCCTGTGTCAAGGTCAAGGTCTACAAAGTGTAGCCCGGAAGATTGGCAACAACAAGGGGGCAGGGTTTTTTATTTGACATAAACAGGTGGTATTGATACACGATGCGCCTCTGAACAAAAATCGACAATTGCGGAAATAAGGGGAGGAGTCTAAGCAGATGATCATTGACTGGGAACACCATTTTTTACCGGAAGAGCTAAGGCTAAAAAAGGGCGGGAAAAAAGGAGAGAAAACGGTAGTTTACGAGAATGGCAAACCGCGTGGCGATCTCAATCCGGAGCTTTCCGATGTGGAGGAGCATCTGCGGGTCATGGATGCGGTGGGAATCGACATGGCGGTCCTTTCCATGGCTGTGACGAGTGAAGATCTGCGGGTCGCCATGGAAGACTGTAAGGTCTGGGATGACCAGGTAGCTGAGCTTATCAGGCAATACCCCAAGCGCTTTGCCGCCTTGGCCCCGATTCCGCCCCTGGGCGGTGCAGAAGCCTTTGACGAGCTGAAGCGGGCCGTCGAGACGCTGGGCTTTAAAGGGGCGGTGATCCGTTCCCAGGCGGCCGGTCTGTCCATGGATGCCAAGGAACTCTATCCTTTTTATGAGCAGGTGTCCGCACTGAAAGTGCCGGTCTTCATCCACCCGAGTGGTGTACAGCATGGTTTTGAGATTCTCAATGCCCCCTACGACCTGAACCGGAGCATCGGGAGGGAGTTGGACTTGATCGTCGCCACGACCCGCCTGATCTTGAGCGGCGTGCTCGATGACTTCAGCGATCTCACCTTTGTGATCAGCCACAAGGGGGGCGGTATCGCGGCCATGAAGGAACGCCTCGAAGTTCATTTCGGTTCTACGGAGGCGCCGGTGACCAGGCAGACCTTTGCCCGGAACCGCCTGCCCTTCGACCAGTGCTTCCATAAGCTTTATTTCAACCTGGCCGGGCATCAGGGGGGCATGGCTTCGGTTCATTGCGCCCTGACGGGGATCAGCCCCGAGCGGCTGCTCTTTGGGACTGACTATCCCCAGAACTTCCGGGGGGCACCGCTCATGATCAAGACTTATATCGAGAATATCAAAAAGCTCGACCTCGATGAAGCAAGCAAGGAGGCGATCCTGGGAGGAAATGGCAGGCAGTTGCTCGGACTGTGATCTTTTTTTTCACTTCCTGCTGACCAGAGCTCCGGTGGGACAAAGGGCGACACATTTCCCGCACTTTGGGCAGCCCGACGTGCCAAGGGGCTCATCGCCAAAGGTGGTAACCACCCTGGCGAAGCCACGGTGGGCAAAGCCCAGGACTTTTTCCCCACCCTGGTTATGACACACCCAGACGCAGCGTCCGCACAGGACACACTTGTTGGGATTGTAGCTGAAAGAGGGGCAGCTGTTATCGACAGGAAATTCACTTGCCAGGTGCCGGAAACGCTTTGGTTTTAGCCTGACCCCGAGGTGATGGGCTATTTTCTGAAGTTCGCAAGACCCGTGGCGGGCACAGTGGCCACAGTCCAACTGGTGAGAGGCCAGGAGGAGTTCAAAGGCGGTCCGCGCCAGTCTCAAGGCCTTTTCCCCCTTGGTGTTTACCACCATCCCCTCGCTGACCGGTTCCGTACAGGCCGTAACCGGAGACTCGTGGCCCTCTATCTCCACAAAACAGAGGCGGCAGCTGGCCGCTGGCTCCTGATTATCGCGAAGCGCGCAGAGATTCGGAATATAAATGCCCTGCGCCAGGGCTGCCCAGAGCAGCTTCTCGCCACGCTGCGCCGTAATCTTCTTACCGTCAATGGTTAAAGAGAGGGTTTTCATAGCAGCTGCTTTCGTGCCGGCAGGGCCTCCGGTGGCGAGAGCTTGACCGCCGCCTCGGAATGCAGCGGGCAGGCGCGGAAGCAGCTGCCGCATTTGACACATTTATTCCGGTCAATAACCTTCAACTCCCGCCATCCCTGACAATATTGGAAATCCCTCTGGATGGTAAGGGTGATCGCTTCCATGGGGCAACTGTCCCGGCAGAGCAAACAGAAGGGTGAGCACTCCTCATTGCGGATGTGGTAGGCAATCAAGTCCCGGCACATCAAGGCCGGGCAGCGGCCTTCCCTGATATGGGCCTCATATTCCTCGCGGAAGTAACGCAGGGTGGTCAATACCGGGTTGGGAGCCGTCTTTCCCAGGTTGCAGAGCGAACCCGCCTGCATGTCCTGCGCCAGCCGGGAAAGCGTGTCCAGGTCTTCCATTTTTCCCTGACCCTTGGTAATGCCTTCCAGCAGGGCCAGCATCTGCTTCGTTCCCAGCCGGCAGAAGGTGCACTTGCCGCAGGACTCTCGCTGCGTGAACTCCAGGAAGTACCGGGCCATCTCCACCAGGCAATCATCTTCATCGAGCACGATGATGCCCCCGGAGCCCATCATCGCTCCGGCCTCGCTTAGGGAAGCGAAGGCAATGGGTAAATCCAGGGCTGACTCGGGCAGACAGCCGCCCGAGGGGCCGCCGATCTGCACCGCCTTGAAGCGTTTGCCCGCGGGGATGCCGCCGCCGATGTCAAAGATGACCTGCCGCAGGGTAGTGCCCATGGGCACCTCCACCAGTCCGGTCTTGACGACCTTGCCGGCCAGGGCAAAGACCGCCGTACCGCTGCTGCCCTCCGTGCCGGTACGGGCAAACCACTGTCCACCGTTCATGATGATGTGGCGGACATAGGCAAAGGTTTTCACGTTATTGATGAGCGTGGGCTTTCCCTGGAGTCCTTTTACGGTCGGGTAGGGCGGGCGGTGTTGCGGCAGGCCCGGCTTCCCTTCCAAAGAGGCGATCAGGGCGGTCTCCTCGCCACAGACAAAGGCTCCCGAGCCCAGGAACAGGCGAATATCGAAGGTAAAATCACTGCCCAGAATATTCTTGCCCAGGAGCTTGAGTTTTTTGGCTTGATAAAGGGCCGTACGGATCCGCTCCACAGCCAAGGGGTACTCGGCGCGCAGGTAAAGGTAGCCGCGGCGCGCCTTCAGGGTATAGCCGGCAATGATCATCCCCTCGATCACGGAGTGAGGGTCGCTTTCCAGGATGGCCCGATCCATGAAAGCGCCGGGGTCGCCCTCATCGCCGTTACAAACCACGTAACGCGACCGGCCAGGGGTACGGCGGCAAAGATCCCATTTTTCCCAAGTCGGAAAGCCCGCGCCGCCTCGGCCCCGGAGACCCGCCACCCTGAGTTCCCCGATAATCTCTTCCGGTGCCGTCCCGAGGGCCTTCGCCAGGGCCGCATACCCGCCGCAAGCGATATAATGGTCGATTTCCCCGGCGTCGATCCGGCCGCAGTTCTGAAGAATTACCTTTTCCCCGTATGCCCGTTGCGGCAAAGCGGAAAGGGGGGAAGCAAGGTCATTTCCCGCCCGGTCACCAAGGGCATATTCGAGGCAGGGGTCGTTTCCCAGGATAAAGCGCTGTACGAGTGTCTCGGCCATGGCCGCGTCTACAGGGCCATAGCTCAAAGGGGGAAAACCCGGCTTACAGATCATCACCAGGGGCTCGGCATGGCAGTCGCCTCGGCAGCCCACTTCCCTGACCGGACAGTCGAGCTGGTGCTTCTTAATTTGTTCTCTCAGCACCTGGAGCACCCCCCGTGCCCCGGCGGCCCGGCCGCAAGTGGCGGTGCCCACCAGGATGACCGGCTTTTTCCCGTCCCAGAGGGACTGCCAACTGGTTGTTGCCCTGTCTTTTAGCTTTAGAAAAGCCGGAGGGACGGCAGGAAGGTCAGCAGTTCTCATTATCTCTTCCAGCCGGCGCGGATGTGAGTGTCAGCAGTATCTTGTCCACCGCCGGAGGGTCAACCCCGGCCCGGGGGTCATCATCAACCAGGGTTACCGGCGCCATGGTGCAACAGCCGGCACAGGCCAGGGTATCCAGGTCGAACTCACGGTCCGGTGTCGTTTCGCCACTGGCAATGCCCAGCCGTCTCGCCCAGGCCTCCAGGGTAATCTGACCGCCCTTCATATGGCAGGCCGTCCCTAAGCATACCCTGATGGAATGCTTTCCCGGAGGGTGAAGCCGAAATTGGTTGTAGAAGGTCACAACACCGTAGATGTCGATTGCCGGTATGGCGAGGCTCCGGGAAATCTCCTGCAACGCTTCCTGAGGAAGATAGCCGAGCTTTTCTTGAACCTTTTGCAGAAGGGGGATCAGATTTTCCCGTGTCTTGCCGAATCCTTTGAGAATCTTCCTGGTTTCCTCTATCACCTGGGCTTGCCCAGGGGGTGCTGATTGTTTCATCTGTATAGCCGTTCTTATTTTCCCCTTCCTCTATATAGAGTGGGCACATATGGCAAAAATACGCTTGTCTGTCAAGGAGCAAATGAGGGGGCTCATTTATATTCTGTTGACACAAAGTCAGAAATACCAGCCAATGTGTCCGGTCGTGATTAGATATGCCATAAAAGTTTATATCTGCAATGCCTGTTGCGCTGTTTTGACATACGCGTTATTTTCTCTTCTACGTGATACAGCTACCAAATTAAGCAAACCACATTGCAATAATTTCGGATTAAATATTAGTATGCCTTCCATTATGTTCCTATTTTCAACCAACACGCCAGACCCATAAAGGGCATCCTTGATTTCCCCAAATCTTTTATTATTGTTATGAAGACCAAGATCTAATATTCTATTTGTAAGGGACATACAATCACCGTTCAGTGACCCTCCCACAATTGCCCGTACAAAATCTAGCACATAACTCACGCCAGTCTTCCTAGGATTAAAATCATGGAATAGTATGTGGCCATCCTTATTAATCATGTAATCGAGGCCGAAAATACCGTTTTTAATATCCATGTGTAACAAATAGTCGACAACCCTCTCAGCATAAATTCTCACATTGGCTGTTATCGTAGCGTGCCAGGTAGGAGGTAGCTTAAAACCTCGAAATGAACCATCTTCCACTATACACTCATCAATATATAAGTGCCCTTTGCCTCCCAATAAATGAATTTGTACACTACCATGGTACTGAGCATCTATATATTCCTCAACAATAAGGTATTGTCCAGATGACGTCTTTATTGTTTCTGGAATATCACGATATGATGTCCCTCTGAAAACGCCATGGCCACCGATTGTACAATCATCTTTTACTATACAATTGGTTAAACCAACATCCTCAGCCTGCCACTTGTCATACTTATTAAAAACGAAACTTCGGGGACGAGGTAATTGAAGCAAACTGAGTATTCCGACGCAAGCCGCCACCCGAATATGATCGAAGTCGCCACCCCAATATGATTCATTCCGCCACCCGATTCCGATGGAATCCGCCATGGTAATATGATCCA
>Ga0209514_10000287_pt1 | contig 108250 bp, 83 predicted proteins | sample Subgrocontami58m_FD_187452 | JGI IMG/M metagenome (GOLD analysis project Ga0209514, IMG submission 187452) | Subsurface groundwater microbial communities from S. Glens Falls, New York, USA - GMW37 contaminated, 5.8 m (SPAdes) (version 3) | ecosystem: Environmental > Aquatic > Deep subsurface >... | reverse complement strand
GGGTATTTATTCCTTCCTTCTAGTATTTGCGCTTTTTTGTCATAGCTATTGTACTGGAAAAGTTGGGGTAAATACCCTTTTTATGCCCTTTGTTTTACATCTATTTTCAGAGTTTCGCGGGAGCCTCTATCCAGGTTCACTTGACATCCATTGCCTGAATCCGTATATAATGGCAGAGCCTCTCTTCAGGCATCAGGGGGCATCAGTCAGGCTTCCGGTGCGCTTGATTCCGCAAGAAAGTGTATGTGAATAAGGAGGAGATATGAGAACAGTACTTTCCATAGCAGGTTTGTTCATGTTACTCTCGCTTCTGGCATGCGGCAGTCCGAAAGTGGTAAGCCCTAAGGACGCGACACCGCCGTCGGAAGTCAAGGCCCCTGTTGCAGAGCTTCAGGGATGGGAAAAGGAATGGAATGCCACCCTGGCTCAAGCTAAGAAAGAGGGCAAAGTCACAGTCTACAGTACTTCCGGAAGCGAGGTCAGAGTCGCTTTTAATAACGCCTTCACCAAGAAATATGGCATCGAACTTGATATGGTGGTGGCGAAAGGGGCAGAGGTAAGCAACAAGGTACTGACCGAGCGCCGCGCCGGATTATACCTGGTTGATGTCTACGTTGGCGGTTCAACTACCATAATCACCGCTCTTAAGCCTGCCGGCACCCTCGACCCACTCAGGCCGGCCCTCATACTGCCCGAGGTAACCGACCCGGGCGTCTGGTGGCAAAACCAGATACCTATCACGGTGGACCGGGAGAAGAAATACATCCTGCAATACAGCGCCACGCTTAACCTCAGGGAAATCTTGCAGAACGGAGACTTGGTAAAAGAGGGAGAGCTGGCTTCCTATTATGATTTGTTACAGCCAAAATATAAAGAAAAAGTAGCCATTATGGACCCTATCACAGCGGGCAGAGGGCTTAAATGGTTTGGGTCTCTGCTGGCCTCGAATTCACTGCCTGTAGATTACATGAGATCGCTCGCCAAACAGGAACCTTTGATCACAAGAAATGACCGCCTTCCTGTAGAATGGGTGGCCCGGGGAAGGTATCTGGTCGGCATCGCGCTGGCGGTTGACCCGATAAAAGAGTTCACGGAAGCAGGCTTCAACCTCAGGGAAGGCAGTTTCAAAGAGGACGTTCCCAGGGTTACCGCGCCGGGCGGCGGAAATCTGTCACTTATGAATAAGGCCCCGCATCCTGCCGCGGCCAAAGTGTTCATCAACTGGATGCTGAGCAAAGAAGGGCAGACAGTCTGGAGCAAGGCTTCAAGTTACCAGAGCGCCAGACTTGATGTACCCACAGACCATATAGCGCCGTACAATCTCAGGATCGCGGGTCTTAACTACTTCGATACTGAGAATGAGGACTTCCTGGAGAAGCAGACAGACCAGTCTAAACTCGCGAAAGAGATTTTCGGCCCCCTGATGAGATGAGCCAGAAGCGAGAGGTAATTAGCAGAAAAGCGGGGGCATTCGCCAAGGGCCCGCCTCAGGCGGGTGCCCCAGCGGCATGAGGAGTAAATATTAATGGCTCAGGTATTCAAAAACACGGATGTTCTTGTCATAGGTGGAGGGCTCGCCGGTTGCTGGGCCGCCATGACCGCCAAAAAGTTCGCGCCCCGAGTCACCCTTGTGGACAAGGGGTGTGTTTCAAGGAGCGGCTGCTCTCCCTGGGCCTACTACTTCCTGGCCCCGCCACAGGAAAAAGACCTCTCGCTGTGGAAGCGGGAACTGGTGGAAAAGGGCGAATTCATGAGCAACCAGGCATGGGTTGATATTCTCCTCACCGAGCACGGCCAGAGACTGAAAGATATGCAGTCCTGGGGAGCGGAGTTTGACAGGGACCCAAAAGGGAACCTGGTGACAAAAGCCGGCCGGGGACACAAGTCCACGCGCTTTGTAAGCAGCGACGCCAGACCCAGGATGGACCTTCTGAAGAAGCGAGTCAGAGAGTCGGGTGTGGACATAATAGAGAGGGTAATGATTACCAGCTTCCTGACTTCTGACGGCAAGCTGCCCACTTCCGGCTCTGTGGTTGGAGCGATAGGTTTCAACACTAGGACAGGGGATACGGTAGTAATAAAAAGCAAGACGGTCATTAACGCAACCGGCCCTGTACATCAGGGCACAAACCTCACCGGGGATGGCACTGCTATGGCTTTCAAGGTGGGAGCCGAGCTCATGGGTATGGAATTCTGCACCCATCCGACCTGCTATTCCAGCGATGGAAAGCACCTGCTGGGAACTCTGAATGTCCTCTTTCAAAGCCTCGGAATGAAAATCGTTAACTCCAAGGGCGAGAGATTCCTGGCAAAATATGACCCTGTGCTGAAGGAGAGGACCGACTGGTCCACCATGGCGCAGGCAATGGCCAAAGAGACTCTCGATGGAAAGGGCCCCATATTCCTGGACCTGTCGGAAGCCAGAGCGGAGGACATCGATCACTTTTCCAGACTTCATCCCGGCCGAATTGCGCCGTTCACCGAGGCGGGAATAGACCTCAAGAAGGACCGTTTGAAGGTCGTGGCCCAGCTAAGGGTCAATAGCAGCAACGGAGACGGCGGCATCAAAATTGACACCCGCTGCCGCACCGGCATACTTGGTCTCTACGGGGCCGGCTCAACCTGCAAGAACGAGGTGCATGGCACCTACACCGTGGGCGGCATTAATCTCGCCTGGTGCTGCACTACCGGCTATCGGGCCGGAGAAAGCGCTGGAAAAGACAGCCTCAAGGCGAAAGACCTGCCCCTCAACCAGAAGCAGGTGGAGGCGCTGCGTCAGGAAGCTCTTGCTCCGCTGGAAAGGAAAACCGGCCCTCTGGTATCGGCAGCTTTCAAGGAGATCGTCAGGCTAACTGAGCCGGCGATGACCAGCCTCATAAAGAGGGCCGATAGAATAAAGACCACCATAGCTGATTTGGAGGCCCTCCAGAATGGAGACCTGAAATCGATCAGAGCAAGGGACCTGCATGAGCTGACGAAGGCGAATGAAGCCAGGAACCTTGCCATTCTCTGCCTTGCGACCTATCGCTCCGCGCTGGAGAGAGAGGAGACCAGGCATTCTCACTACAGGCAAGACTTCCCGTACCGCGATGACCAGAACTGGCTCAAGTGGGTCTTTATAAGGCAAAACACGGACAAGGAGATGGAAGTCAGAACCGAGCCTATACCTTTCGATAAGTTCCAGATAAAGCCTGAGAAACGGCAGAAGGTACCCAGCAATATTAAGTTCGATTAAGGAAAAAGGGTATGATTAAGAAAATAGATGGCCGCAAATGCGATGTTTGTGAGCTTAGAATAAAAGATACCTGTCCCGTGCAGGAGAGCTGTTTCCAGGACGTAATAAGGCTTGATGAAGAGCGCAAGCCGCACATCAAGTACGCGAAGGACTGCTGCAACTGCCATACCTACTACTTCGCCTGCCAGGAGGACTGCCCCTACGGCGCCGTCGAGGTCTCAGCCCTGGTCCGATTCAACTCTCTGCCGTTCTAGCAACCCTCTTTTTATCCCCTCAAAAAGGGGCCACCAAAGAAAGGATTATCCCGTTTACAAGGGGGACTAAGGGGTCATCTATCCCCACAAATCTCTGGCAACGTCCTCCAGTCCCAGCTTGTTCAGGTTTTCCGGCAGGGGTTTTCCCGTGGCCTTATCCCAGCCCACTTCTTTATAGAAGACCTCCAGCATCTTATCCCATACCGGAGCGACGCTGATTCCTTTGGCAGGTCCGTCCGTTGGGGTCGAACCATACCGGGGAGATGGCGCTTCCATCTCCGGCTTTCGCCCGTGCAGGACGTTGAAAGCGCGTAAGAGGCTCACCGTCCTCAGGCCCATCTGCACAGCCTCGTCCCATGTGAAGTCCTCCCAGCCCGTGGCTGCCTTTAGTTCCTTTATCAGATAATCCGGATAGATAGGATTGGTGAACTTACAAACTCCCAGAGAGTCCAGAAACTGAAAGTGTCCCTTCGTTTTGGCCTCCATGCGGGGCAGGTCTTCTACCGCATAAGACGGCGTCAGGGGAATAGTAGCGGCATTCTTCAGCTCGGGAGGCAGTCCCAGAAGCTGGGTGCGTCCTCCAAAGCAATCGTTCTCCATGGTTCCCACATTGGACACAGAAGTATCGAACATCTCCAGCCAGCGCAGGCGGTGGTCATGGCTTCGCGGAGTATTGCCGGCCATGGTGTAAACCGCCAAGTTCGGTGCCTCGCCTCCAATCTTCTGAGAGGCCCTCATCACTCCCTCCGCAAGAACGTCCCCGATTCCCTGTCTCCGGGCAATCTTAATAAGCAGACCTCGCGCGGCCTCAACATTGCCCCAGGTCACTTCCAGACCATCCGTATCTTTCTTGCCGAGAAGTCCCTTCTGAAAACACTCCATAACGAAAGCCACCACCCAGCCGGCTTCGTTTGTATCCATGCCCAGTCTGTCCACCTCATTTGCCAGATAAATCATGGAAGCGGAATCCCCGTTGCCGATAAGAAAACCCCAGGAGGAAACGGCTTCGGCCTCAGGCTCCTCGGCGACATACCCTGCATACGGGCCCTCGCTAATCGTGATGATGTTGCAGTGATTCATCTGGCACGCCCAGCATGGATTGCGTTTGGGAGAATAATGGGCCCTGATGTAATCTGCGTGGAACTTGTTAAGACTTTCCTCATCAATCGGGAACTGGTTTGTCTGATAGTTCTTCACGAGAGAAGTCCCATTGCGGTGTCCGCCAGGAGCGGACCAGAGCATCCCCCATTTGTACACCAGGCTCCATCCGGGGTCTTTCTTGATTATCTCGAAAAGCTCGTTGGTGGCAGCGGCAAGCGTCACCCCATCCTTCACTTTGACCGTCTTCTTCCCTCTGGCTACAGCAACGGCCTTAAGCTTTTTCGAACCCATGACCGCACCTGTGCCATTATGAGCAGCGCAGTGACCTCTGTCTCCGATTACTCCCGCGAATCTTACCAGGTTTTCGCCGGCCGGACCGATGCCGAACACGCTCATCCCATGTTCGGTGCAGCCAAGCTCCTGCTTGATTATCTCCTCGGTTTCCCATGTATCCTTTCCAAGTAAATGCCGGGCGTCTCTCAATTCTGCCTGTCCGTCATGGATATAGATGTAGACCCAGTCTTTTGAAGCCCCCTCTATGACGATGCCGTCATAGCCGGAGAACTTGAGAAAAGCCCCGAAAAAGCCGTTTGCCTGGCTGGCAGCCGCCCCATTGGTCATGGGTCCCTTCGTGACAATAGAGAAGTTCCCGGACCCGTGAACTGCAGTACCGCCGAGCGGCCCCGTAGCCATGACAAGAACATTTGCCGGATCGGACCATTCCACACCGGGCTTAACCTTATCGTAGAGGTATTTGGCCCCGATGCCGGTGCCTCCGATGTACTTCCGCAGGGTAGCTTCATCAGGCTTGTCCTGGCCGAACTTCCGGTTTGTCAAATCTACTCTCAGCAGGACGCCGGCGTATCCTCCGGGTGTTTCAGTCATCAGTCAATCTCCTGTCAAGCGCTCCTTTTAGCACGTAACCTCATCCATATGGGATGTCAGTCCCTTCCTGGACAGTTCTTCCTCGAAAAGCTGCCTCAGCGCGGCAGGCTCATCATCCCTCTCCAGCATATCGCCACCCCTCCTGGTGCCCAGGCGCTGCCGGTATACCTTCCCTATCCCCGGAATCCCACAGCGCAAAGCGACCTGCTTAACAACGTCTTTTCCCGTGTTGCAGTGAGTATGCCACCACCTCTCGGGAGGACAGTATATGGTGCCCTTCTGAAAATCGGCTTTGACCTTCTTATCCCAATCATCCCACATCAGAGCGCATCCATCACCCTCAACGATAACCAGATGTGCTCCAGGCCCATGTCTGTGGGGCTTTTTATAAACGCCCAACTCAATTTGCGCCAGATGGGAGCCCATGGAGTTCTCCGACATCTCGACAGACAGCACTTTGAAGCCTTTCCCGTACTCCGCCGTTTCGCCCAGGAACGGTTGCCTGACATCGTGGATAAGACCACCCTTCCAGGTGGACTTATCCACCATAATCCCCTTGCCGTCGAAGTAGTCTTTTTCATTATTGTACCGGTCAGCAAAGACGAAATTATCGTTGAAAACAAACTCGGGGTTTCTATAGATATTAAGGACCAGCGGCGCGTTTGTGACGGATACAAACTTCGCCGGTTTGTCGCCCGTGTTCTTATGCTGGCGCCATACATTCAGGGGGGGAGAGAAAAGGCCGTTTTCCTTCCAGGGAACACTCTGCACAGGTCCCTCACCATTCCAGACCTTTGTCTCACCTTTTCCCTCCAGGACGAATATCTTTTCTTCAAAAAGATGTCTGACCGGATTTGTAGAAACTCCGGGTGGAATCTCGCATATGTATGCGCTGGTGAATCCTTCCCCGCCCTCCAGGATGACGAGAGCGCCCAGGCAACCCATGCGCTTCCAGGGCTTCAGAGGAACGTCAAAAGCACTGGGGATATAGTAGCCGCGGACTATCGGAATACCTTCACCCCCCGCCCATATCTCGAAAGGGGAATTAGACCTGTCCAATATTTTCTCTCTATAGTTCGTTCCTGATTGCATTCCGATATCTCCCTATCTGTTGTTGTCTATTAGTTCTCCGCGAAATTGAACGACTTAATCTGACGGCAAGGACTTTCCGAAGCAGGCATTTGATGGAGGGATGATAAGCAATTGAGCGGTATTTGTCAAATTGCTTTGCCAGGGCGCAAGAGTCACGGAAAGCATCGAGTGCACATGCTTCACAGATGGGCTTCTGACTTGCCGGCAGCCCTTATCATCACAACATCGTGTGGAGGCACCACCACGCTGTAAGAATTCTGGAACACACCCAGGTCTTTGCGCTCCCACAAATCACGCACCAGGATCGGGCCTCATCCCGCCGTTCCCAACCTCCAGCATGTCCGGGTCATTCCAGTGTCCCCCCGTGTATGGGAACTGAATTCAAGTTTCGTTCATTCGCCTTTGCTATGATAACATATGTTCAGGGCAGAAAGCAGAGACTTTGTGATTAGTTTTTTTGGCGTCTGGCATGATAAAATTACCCCGGTTGAAATCATATGAACCGTATCGTCTTCAGATGGAACCGGCTAGGTCTTCAGTTGCGGATCATGACCTACGTATGCGTCGGTCTGCTTGCCTTATTCGGAATCCTGGGATATCTTGATGTCGCCGCCGTTCGGGATATCCAGGACCAGGTGCTTCATGAGCGCATAGCCCTGGCATACAGCATCGCGCAGGACCTTGACAAGGACTTTGCTTTCCTGGCATCCGATGTGCAGTTGGCATCCAGGAACCTGGGCGCTTCAAGCGGAGACTATGGCACCGTTGCAAAGGGCATATCAGAATCTCTCAAACAACATGCCTCCAGCCCATTCTTTGAGGTATCCTTTGTGGGCATAGTTAACCGCCAGGGGCAACTGCTTGCCGGCACCACGCCGGAGGATGGAGAAATATTACCCCCTGACACTGGAAAAGTCCGTTCGTCTATTGAGCAAGACAGTCCCGTTATTCTCGGTTCTCTCCGGTCTGCGGAGGCAGGAGAACGATTCGCCGCATTAATCGTGCCCGTCAGAGCTTCATGGACAGACCACGAGCGCATGGTAGTAGTGGCCGATACTGTCGGTATTAGCGGCATACTGCCAGCCATTCCGGGTGGAGATACAGGCTATTCCGTGGAAGTCGTGGCGGCTGACGGTCGCATCATCATATCTACTTCCCGTCCGGAGCAAGTCGGCAGTATCAGTTCTCATTATCCCGATATACGGAGTAACATAACGACAGGCAAAGTTGGCGCCGGCATCTACCAGGCATATGGCAATCACTCCGCCGGCCGCGAGGTTGTTGCCATAACTCCATTACCTTCAGGACCGTTCTTTCTCCTGTTGACACAGCCGGCCGACCTGGCTCTTGCGGTGGCGCACAAGCGCTGGAACGAGATGCTGGCAATAGGCGGAATAGGCCTGGGCTCAATGCTGGCCGCTGCCTGGTACACCACCAGAAAAGTGGTCCGGCCGGTAGAGCAGCTCCGGGCTACTGCCAGAGCCTTTGCTCAGGGTAATCTTGAGACACCGGTGAAAATAGCTGCCCAGGACGAACTGCTGGAACTGGCAGGGGACGTGGAAATCATGCGGCAGCAACTGAAAAGGTCCCGCGACGATATCGCAAGGACGAATTCGGAACTTGAAAAGAAGGTAGCGGAGCGTACTCAAAGGCTTCAAGAAACTCTGGGTAAAATCATCACCGCTCAAGAAGGGGAACGGCAGCGGCTGGCCCGCGAGCTCCATGACGAGCAAAGCCAGTCTCTGGGTGCTATATCAGTCAGCCTTGACCGCATGAGCAGGCTGGTTGGGCCGTCACCTGGTGAGCTTAAGCAAGAGATTGAGCAAGCACGAAGCACGGCCCGCTCCCTGCTCAAGGATACGCGCCGTCTTATTTATGATTTGCGTCCGAGTGTTCTGGATGACATGGGACTGGAGGCGGCTATCCGCTGGTGCGCCGAGGCGCATCTTGAACAACACGGTGTACAGGTTACTTTGAAAAACTCACTCGGCACGGCCAGGCTGCCCAGCGCAGTGGAGGTTGCCCTATTCAGAGTGGCACAGGAGGCCACTGTGAATATTGAGCGGCATGCCGGTGCCAGGCATGCCGGTGTGACAGTAGAACGAGACGGCTCCCGATTGAAGATGCAGGTGTGGGATGATGGCAAGGGTTTCCTTCCTTCGGATGCCGGCAGCAACGGCCGCTACCAGGGAGTAGGTCTGGAAGGCATGTGTGAGAGGATTCGCCTGATTGGAGGAGTAATCAAAATCGTCTCGGCGCCGGAAAAGGGCACAGTAATTAGCGTAGATATCCCGCTGGATTAAAGGCTCATATGGTTCGAATTTTACTGGTCGATGACCACATCATGATCCGTCAGGCAATTGCCAGGGCACTGGCGGACATTGCCGAATTCGAAGTTGTGGGGGAAGCCGGCACCGGAGAAGAATGTCTCCCACTAATAGCGCAATTGATGCCTGACCTGGTGTTGATGGATATCGGCATGCCGGGAATGGGAGGCCTTGCAGCTACCGCGACTATCCACAGGGATTACCCCCAGGTTCGAGTACTCGTCCTCACCATTCACAACCGCGAGGACTACTTATTCAAGTCTCTTCAATCCGGGGCTTCCGGATATATCCTGAAGGACGCCGAGCTGGATGAACTGGTGGCTGCCGTGCAGCAGGCGGCCCGGGGTGAAACATATATTTTCCCTGGTCTGATGCCCAAACTCGTAACCGCGTATCTGAATCGTACGCGAACCGGTAATGGCGCTTCTGATGAGCATAAGGAACTCTCGCAGCGTGAGAGGGAGGTACTCGGTCTCATTGCAGCAGGCCACACAACAAACGATATTGCGGGCAAACTCTCCATAAGTCCTCACACGGTACGCCGGCACCGGGACCACATCATGGACAAACTGAACCTGCATTCTGCCGCACAGCTTATCCGTTTCGCCATCAGCCGTGGTGTGCTAGACGAAACCAGCCAGTAGCTTCTAATCCTGACTCGCTGTAAGGGAAATCCGTATTTACATAGGGTGATATGGCCATGCACCAATGGTACGAACGGACGATGTGTCCCCTTCCTTTGCTCTCTATACTTCTATGTAAAAAAGGAGCCAGATGCAAAGAAGAAAACTACTCATACTTAGCCTGATCTTGATGTTGCTTGGGGCTGCGGCTATCGCATGCACGGGTCCCGCTGGGACTCAAGGCCCAGCAGGACCATCAGGACCTCAGGGTGTGGCAGGACCCCCAGGACCAGCGGGTCCTGCCGGGCCGGCCGGGCCGGCCGGAACTAGCGGACCAGCGGGTCCTGAAGGACCTGCCGGCAAAACAGCGGATGTTACAGCTTTATTCAACAAAGCTGATACCAAGCTGGGCCTGTGGGCTGCTCAACCGGGCACCGCTCCCAGGATGATCGAGCTAACCGACCATTTCAATATTATGTGGTTCGGGGCGCAGGCCGGGAACTGGGATGTGGTCATGTTCGAAGCCTACAGGGTTGAGGAAACCATAAAGGCCAATGTAATCGTGAGGCCAGCCAGAAAAGAAGCACTGGAGGCATGGTCCAAGCCAACCGTGGAGTCTATTCAACAGGCGGCCAAAGACAAAAATCTCGATGCCTTCGTGAAAGCATATGACACAGCAGTAGCGGGATGCAACGCGTGTCACCTTGTCCAGGGTGGCGGCCCGCTCGCAAACATGAAAGGCTTCAAGATAGTACGACCCACGGTCCCCCTGTATAGTAACATAGATTTGAAGCCCTAGCAGACTTCCAAGACATAAGAAAACAGATAAGAAAGGGGTGCCCGCGGGCACCCCTTTCTGTTTTTGGATGAGGAATACGCCCAAGCCGGACAGCCGTTGCATGCCAATTATGCAATGGCATGAATCTGTCCGCTCCTTCACGCCGTGTGTCTACTTGCCGATGAGGTCTCCAAAGATTTTCTTCGCGGACTGAGAATACTTCTCCCCCTCCAGGATCGCGCTCTCCCTGTCCGACTGGAAGTACTTCACTCCCGGCAGCCTCTGCGTACCGATGGATATTGTGACGCAGCCCTTCAGAATATTCGCCAGGTAAAGGCCGGCTGAGAAGGGGATTCACTCCCTGAGGGAGCCGTCACCGTTATGTTTTCAGGTATTCCCCGTTTTCTAGTCGCCCGGGAAGAATTTCTGCATCTTGTATTCGGCGCCGTGCTTCCCGCACTCCTGTCTGAAAAGCCTCCTTACTTCCCGGTCTTCATCTTCGTACTCTATTTGATTTCCTCCCAGCTTTATGCTTTGCGAGGACGCATTGGGACCCTTGGCGCCGCCTAATCTTCCGCCAAGGCGGAGCGCCAGGTACCTTGCGGGGTCCTTGCCTGTATTGAAGTGTTGGTGGAACCACTGATTGGGCGGGACAAACATGCTGAAGTTGTGCCAGTCCACTTTCTTGCGCGGGGCGCCTTCCGGCCACAGCAGAGAATAGCCCGTGCCGTTGAGCAGCACCACATGCGCTCCGGGTCCGTGCCTGTGACCTTTCTTGTAAGTTCCCACCGGGAATTCAGAGATGTGGGTCACCATGGAATTATTGGCGATCTCAAACTCGATGTTTGAGCCTCCGGCGCCTCTCTCCTTCCACTCCTGCAACTTGAAAGCCCGGGTATCGGGAACAAAATTGCTTTCCCAGATTCTACCGGGGGCCGACCTGCCTTTGGCGCTGAAAAAGTCGGTTTCCCCTGAATAGCGCTCTCTGAAAACGTAATCGCTGTTAAAAACGAAGTCATGGTTGCGGTAAATGTTCAGGACGATTGGAGCCAGTGTAACCGCCATGTATCTGGCCGGCTTGTCTCCCGAGCCGTTGAACTCCTGGTGCCAGGTATTCAGCGGCGGAGAGAAGAGGCTTCCTTCCTGCCATTCAAACGTCTGTTTTTGACCATTGGGCTGCCAGATAGTGCTGGCCCCTCTTCCAGCAACAACGAATATGAACTCCTCAAAAAGATGTCTCTCCGGATTCAGGCTGCCGCCGGGCGGTATTTCCGCGACATAGGCATCGTTGAACCCTTCAGCGCCTTCCAGGTTTATGTAAGACCCCTTTCCTCCTTTCCTTTTCCACGGTTCCACGGGTATCTCACGCAGGTCCTCGATATAGTATCCCTTCGCCACAGGGATACGTTCCTGCTCCTTCACCCAGTAGTTGTAGTATGTCTCATGTCTTGCCAGCTTGACCAGGGGTACTTTACTTTCCGTCATGCGTTTCCTTTCCTTCGGCAACGAAGTTACCTGACATGTTGACCCTCCCTTTCGATAGGGACTCGATGCGGCTATTATATCAAAAACCAGGACGGTGTCATGACCGCGTTAATGCTTGCCGCCGCGGTTCTCGCCGGACGCAAGCCGCAAGGACAACTCCATGACTAGCAAGAAAGCTGCCAGTCTGCTAAAATCTTCTCTATGAGATACTATCTGGGTTTAGATATCGGGTCAGTCAGCGCCAAACTATCACTCATTAATGAGAGTGGTCAGCCTCTTCACGTCGACATTCAGAAGACAGCTTCCAATCCCAGAACTGCAATAAATTCACTCCTGAATAGATTAGAAGAGAAGTATGATTTTGATCAGATTGCCTCAGCCGGTGTGACCGGCTCCGGCAGAGCCATAATACCTCCTGAGTTTCAGTGGGGGGAGTTCAGCAGCTCTCTGTCGATAGTATCCGGACTCCTTCACAAGCACCCCGATGCAAAGACGATCATACAAATTGGCGGCCAGAGCTCCCTAGTCATAAGCCTTGAAGACGGCTTGAAGAAACCCTGGAAAGTAGTAGCAAATCCGCTTTGTGCCGCCGGCACCGGCAGGTTTCTTGAGCAGCAGGCATACAGGCTCGGCATCAGCATGGATGATTTCTCCGGACTGGCCCTGATGTTCACAGGCAAGGCTCCAAGGATAGCAGCCCGGTGCAGCGTCTTCGCCAAGAGCGACCTTATCCACCTGCAGCAGAAGGGCGTTTCGGTTGAGGCTATGCTCTATGCTCTTTGTGAAAGCATTGCCAGGATGATTAGCGCCCTTAAGAAGGGAATCTTTGAGGAGCCGGTATATTTCACAGGTGGAGTAGCCGCAAATGCGGCCATGACTAAAGCTCTAAACGAAGCGCTCTCCTCGAGAAACGGGCATCCTGTGGAAATTATCGTTCCGGATAATTACTTATATGTGGACTCCCTGGGTGCAGCCCTGCAATCGGTAGGGAAGAGTTCCCGGATAAGCGCCCTCCCGGAGGCAGATGCGCGCCAGCATTATTTCGAACTTCCCCGCCTTCAGGATGTAGCTTTGCCGGGCAATGAAGCGAACCGGATGATTGATTCGCCGGGTACGGGTTACCTGGGAATAGATGTAGGCTCAACCAGCACCAAGGCTGTCATCCTTGACGAGTCCGGCAAAAAGATTCTGGCAAAGAATTACCTGATGACCGCCGGCAGACCCGTTGATGCAATTAAACAGCTTTTTGGCAATCTGCTTAAAATGGGAGCCGGCAAAGTAAATATCGCCGCTGTGGGAGTAACTGGCTCTGGAAGATATCTGATTGGCGGTATGGTCGGAGCAGACCTGATCAAGAACGAAATTACCGCCCAGACACGGGCGGCGGCCGATATAGACCCGCAGGCAGATATTATCGAAATCGGGGGGCAGGATTCGAAGCTGGTCATCAAGAGAAACGGCGTAGTTGTTGACTACCAGATGAACAAGGCCTGCGCCGCCGGAACAGGCAGCTTTATTGACGAGTTGGCTGAAATGCTCGGTGTATCTGTGAAGAATGGGGATTTCGGCAATCTGGCTTTTACCGCCCCCTGCACGCTTGACCTCGGAACAAGATGTGCCGCTTTCATGTCCCAGGCAGTAGCTTCAGCCCAGCAGGAAGGTGTCTCTCTAGATGTAATTACCGCCAGCCTGGCAAGCTCCATAGCCAAGAACTACCTATCCAAAGTTGTGGGTATGAGAAAATTGGGGCAGAAAATCATACTCACAGGCGCTGTATTCTACAACAAGGCTGTTGTTTCCGCCTTTCAGCAGCATCTGCCCGGGAAGACCCTCAAAGTAGCTGAGCACCGGGAGGTAAGCGGGGCCATGGGAGCCGCTCTTCTGGCAAGAGAAGCTATGGACGGGGAGAATTCAAAATTCAAAGGTTTCCAGAAAATCATTGACAGCGAGTACAAGCTGTCCACCTTCATCTGCATGCAGTGTGAGGATAACTGCACCATAACCAGTATGAAGATGCCGGATGAAAAACTGGCCTTCTATGGAAGCAGGTGCGACCGCTACGACAGTATGGTCACCACGGAGAGACGAAAAACATGGTTTGACGAGCGGGAAAAGCTGCTGTTCCGTGATTACAAGGAAGATGCCGGTACAGGACCCACCGTGGGCATTCCCAGAGCGCTCATGGTATTCGACTACGCTCCCCTGTTAATAGGCTTTCTGAATTCACTCGACGTAAAGGTCATGCTTTCCGGCAGGACCAGCAAAGAGATAATGGAACAGGCGGTGGAACTGAGCTATAGCGACAGTTGTTTTCCTGTAAAGCTTCTGCACGGGCATGTTGCCAAGCTGAAGGACGCCGACTACATCCTCTATCCTTCGTCTATCCGGCTTGGCGCAAGAGAAGGCGATGAAAACCAGAAATACGCCTGTCCGCTGGTTCAGGCCTCACCATTCATAGTGCGCCAGGTCCTCAATCTGGGGAAAAAGATGCTCATACCATTGATAGACCTCAGCCAGGGCAATAAAGACCTGATAAATAATCTGGCAGATGTAGCTGTACAAATGGGGTTCAGCAGAAAAACAGGCAGGGCCGCGGCGCTGGCCGGGTTGGAAACACAGAAAAGGTTCGAGACGGACAGGGCGGCGCTGGGTGAAAGGCTGTTAAAGCAGCTTCATGAAAGCGGACGGTTGGGGGTGGTTCTACTAAGCCGGGCTTATATGTCACAAGACGCGGGAGCCAACCTTGGCATCGCGGAAAAGCTGGCCCAGCTCGGCATGGAGCCGGTACCACTTGACTTCCTCCCTCTTTCCACCGTAAACCCGAAGACCTATTCAGACCGTCCTTACTGGTCCTATGAGGGCAAGTTCATCGCCGGGACGGCAATCAGCGCCTCCGACCCGCAGTTGTACGGTCTGGCATTGACCAACTTCGGCTGCGGACCCAACTCATTCATATTGCGCCTTCTGGAAGACATCATGGGAGAGAAACCTTTAGGACAGCTTGAAATCGATGAGCACGCCGCTGAGGCAGGTATTGTCACCCGCCTCGAGGCTTTCGTGGATACTATCATGGGATACGCCCGTGCCGGCAGACAGAGTCGGGTAGAGGCCAAAGATATCTACCGTGGAACAACCGTCCTCACCAACACAAAAAAGACCGTACTGGTACCCAGAATGACACCCCACGCGGTAACCATAGCTGCGGCGATGGAAGCATTCGGGGTAAAAGCTATCGCTCTTCCTGAGCCGGATGAGCGCAATCTTGTTTACAGCAGCCAGGTGACCTCTGGCACAGAATGCCTGCCCTACCGGGTGACCCTGGGCGATTTTTTGAGGTTCTGCAATGAGCACGGAGACGAAGTAAAGGACTGCGTCGGATTTATGCCTGGCTCCTACGGACCCTGTCGTTTTGGCAAATACGTTGTTGAACAGATTCGAACGCTCAAAGATATGGGCTTTGACCTTCCCATTCTCACCACTATGTCCACCAACGCATACCGTGATTTGAATCTGGGACCGGGTTTTGAGAGATTGGGTTGGAAAGGTATGGTAGCCGTTGATTATCTGCAAAAACTCCAGTGGCACACACGACCCTACGAAAAAGAGAAGGGTTCTACGGACAACCTGTTTGATAAGTACCTTTCCGGACTCGCAGACCATATCCGGAAAAGGGCGGGTTTCGGCGATTTTCTGAGGCCGGCACCAGGCGAGTTTAAGGCTCTGATTGATCCCCATCTGGCGAAGAGACCGCTTGTCGGCATCAACGGTGAAATCTATCTGCGCACCAACAGATTCAGCAACAATGACGTGGTAAGAGTATGCGAAGGGGCCGGCCTGGAGGTAATCGTTTCCCCCGTCGGAGAATGGGTCAAATATACATCGGTTCTCAATCTGGAGAATGCCATCCGGTATGGAGACATCAAGAAAAGCATAAAGAGCTACTTAAGAAAGCACATTCAGCAACATGACGAGCATTCTGTAGCCCGCAATTTCAACGGGATGCTGAACGGCAAAGAACCCTCGATAGAAGAACTGCTGCACAAGTCCAATGAGCATCTTTCGTCAAGATGCGGCAGTGAAGCCGTGCTAAGTATAGGTTGCGGACTGGAATGGATGGAGGACGAGAAGTTTGCCGGTGTGATATCGGTCATGCCCCACGGCTGTATGCCGGGTGGGATTGTAGCGGCGATGGCGGAGAAGTTCAGCACTCTGCATCATAAACCCTGGATAAGCCTCACCTATGACGGTTTCCTGGAGTCCAACAACCTTAGCAAGATTAACGAATTTGCTGAACTGGTTAAATTCTGCGGTAATGGAGCTAAACAGGGTACTTCCGAGGCGGAGCTTCACTGATGTCCTCCGGAACAGAGTACTCCATTGCAGAAATAAGCGTTATTATGTTCAGCTAGCTGAGACCCTTCGTCCGCCGAGGCGGACTCAGGGTGACATTACTCCTAACTGTCATTCTGAACGAAGTGAAGAATCCCGGGGGCGCTGACTCGCCTTAAAATCGGAATCCCCTACTTGCCAGCTTTGTAGACCTTCACCTTTGCGCAGAGGTCCATGTTCAGGTTGGCCGGGTCCATGTGCTCATAGTCTATCTCAATGAGGTCGTTATAGAAAGTCCCCTTGTTCAAAGCTAAAGGCATTCCCTTCGTCCAGTGCCCGGCGCAGGCGGCGATTCCGACGGCCTCCGGCATAATGCCTTCCGTCACGTTGGCCTTGCCCTTGACCTTTCTTCCGTAAGAGGACTCCAGCCATATCAGGTCCCCGTTCTTGATTCCCTTCCTGCGCGCGGTAGAGGCATTTAGCGAGATGTTGTAGCTGTAGGGAGTCATCTGCGAAGCCTCGTCCAACAGGGGATTTTCCATGGTGAAGGAATTGGTGTGCAGCACGTCCCTGTAATAGAAGCTCCACAGGTCATACTGCTTGTCCTTGACCATGTGGGATGGGCACGGATTCCAGTCGGGCAGGGCCTCGTAATGGGAGTAATCCAGCTCCACCCCGAACTGATCGGCCACTTTCCTGACCTCCGGCCCGGCCTTCTTCACATATTCGAAGTAGATGGGTATCCTGACAGGAATGAACGGCTTCCAGTAAACTTCCTGGACCTTCTTCGGCCAGCTTACTACTCCATGCTCCTTGAACCACTCCAGTCCCCTCTCCACTCCAAAAAAGTTCTTCAGAATCCTGTCGGATATCTCTTCGTTGGTGTATTTTTTATCTTTGTCCAGCCAGTATGTCCCCTTCAACTGGTAGCTGGAATTGATGACCATATTCACCTGCGCACCCATACCGACCCGATACGCCAGCTCCAGGATTACCTCGGAGAAATACCTTCTCTTGTGGCTGGACTCCACGACAGGCTGACGGATGGGCCAGGACCAGTTGCCCATGCCGCTGGGATGGCTGAAAATGAACTTGCCGTTGGGCATGACATCGAGCCTTTCCAGGAAGCTATTATCGGGAAGTACTATGTCGGCGAAATCGGTAAACTCGTTGAGAAAGAGGTCGAAGGAGACAATGAAGGGTATTTTCTTTAATGCCTCCGCCGCCTGGTCCTTGTTTCCCACGCTCATGACGGAGTTGGCGCCGTAGTTAATCATCATCTCGATTTGATAGGGGAACTTGAACTGCTGCCTGAATTTCTCCCCCTCCTTGGCCATAAGAAATGCGGATTCCATGGCCATGGGGAATACTCCCTTCAAATGCACGTCTTTAGGGGCTGACGGCGCGTGCGGAGGATAAGGAAGGTGTTCCACCACCCAGTCCCCCGTAATCATCATCCCGTCCTTGTCCGGCTTCGGCGCGTATTTCGGGTATCCTGTTTCCGGATGCCCGTGACAGACCGGCGAGAATCCCATGACGCCGCCGGGCACCTCGGCCGCCCCCACGATATGATTCAGGATATCTATGGCCATGCAATTCTGAAGGCTGTTCTTGTGCCCCTGCGCGCCCCGGAAGAATATGGCCGCCACCGGCCTGTATGGAAGCTCCACACCCTGTATTTTTATAGTACTCCCTATCCTGGCAGCCTCCCCGAACTCTTTCGCTATCCTTCTGATAGTGACTGCCGGAATCGCGGTTATCTCCTCGGCCTTCTCCGGGGTGTATTTCTTCACGTGTTCCTTCAGTAACTGGAAAGCCGGTTTGCAGTCTTCCCCGTTTACATTAAACTGACCTTCCAGGGCGAATTCCTTTATGGAAGGATCATCGAAGACCTTTGCCGCTCCATCCGCGGCGTCCCATACCATGGGTTTCTGGCTTGCCTTGGCTCTGAAAAAGAGCCCGTCCCTGCCTATCAGATAAGGGCCGTTGGTATAGCGTTTCAGATATGCGTCGTCCCGAATTTCCAGCTCATTCAGTAGAACGTTAATCATGGCCAGGGCCAGCGCCGCGTCGGTTCCCACGCGGATGGGCAGCCACTCGGCAGCCTTGGCTGCCGCGAAGTTCATCATGGGGTCAACCACGACCATCTTCATGCCCCTATCCCGGGCGTCAGCTACCATGCCGGCGGTTGTGAGCGCCACATGCCCTGCGCCGTGGCCTTTGCTCGCGCCAAAATAGATAACGTAGTTGCAGTAATCGAAGTCGGGGACCAGCGACCATGAAGCATGTGTGGCCCCGTTTATCATATGCGCTCCCGAACCGCAGTGAATCCCGCCTCCGGCAGTGGAGGTATTGGGTGTGCCGAAAGCAGCCCTCAAAGCGAGTCCCCCTATCCTGGAGCCGCTGGCGGTAGTCGTCGTAAACTGAAAGAACAGTTTGCGGGGATCATCAGCCTGAACCTTTTTCAGCTTTTCTGCCACGGTATCCAGGGCCTCTTCCCAGGTAATCTCCACCCATTTGGGGTCGATACCGATGCCTTTTTCGGGGTTCCTCCTCTTGAGGGGAACATTCACCCTGTTGGGGTCGTAGAGAGTCATGATTGAGGCTGTGCCCTTGGGGCAGATCCGCCCCCTGCCTATGGAGCTATCCGGATTGCCCTCAATATTCACCAACACTCCGTCAACTACGTGGCACCGGATGGAGCAGTTGCCGTAGCACATGCTGCACGCAGTGGGAATCCAGCGGTCTTCCTTCTTATCCGGTTTATCCCGTTTGACTGAGTCTTTCGCCTGCATCTATGCCTCTCTTAACCGCCTTCACTCGTCGGTATTACCAGTATCGCGGCCTCCGCGCTGTCTCCCCTGACTTTGAGCTGCCTGTCCAGATCAAGATTGTCCACGGACTCCCTGTTAACGAAGAACCTGACGTAGCTTTTCACGCCGCAGTGCGGGTCCAGAATTCCTTCCTCGAACTTCTCGCCGTATCTTTCCTTCAGGCTGCCAAGCAACTGCCGCAGTGTGAATTCCTGCGGCATCTGTACTTCCGTCTCAGGTTCGCTGACGGAATCCTTTGTCACCCCGTAGAAACTTACCGTTACTTTTACCACTGCGTGAATTCCAGTCTTCTCACAGCTAAATCAAGGCCTCATAGGTCCCGGCTTTGAGCAGCGAATACCTGAAAGAGAAGCCTCCCACCAGCTCGCATACGGCCCCTGCGGTCAACATCAGCCATGAAGCGCCATTTAACAGGCTGTAGACAGCTATAGTCAACGGCACCGCGATGCCCAGGATGGCCACGCCGATGATGAATACCGGAGCTGTACTGCCTTTGATTATGTCAAGGACAGCCCTCCTGGCGGCAGGAGTCTTGTTGTACATGATATAGATATAGACCGCCAGGACCACGGCCACCAGCGACAGCAGCCAGGGGGCGAGCGCCTCCAACCTGTCAATGTACCCGGCCCCTTCGGGAACGAATCCGTGAACGGCCAGGAGCAGACCCATGCCTCCAAGGATCGAATACAGCGTAAAAAGAACGGGGACGAAGGCATCGTTCCAGAAGGCGATCGCCTTCACCGAGCCCAGAAGAAAACCCGTGTACATGATGAGGCCGAAACCCGAGATGACCGCGAGCGCTTTGAGCACAGGGTTACCAGCTGTCCAGGGAAGCCATTCCAATCCCTTAATGGCCGGCGCTAGCTGCAAGGCCGAGAAAATGAGGAAAGCGGCAAGTACAAGTATGCCGCGCGATATCCATGAGGATTGTGGCCTGGTAAAAGCCCTCCAGAACCTCGAAGGGCGTCCCAGGAAAAGGAGGTGAGCTGTGTTTTTCCCGAAAAAGACCATCAGCCATCCCAGGAAAAGGCCGGGCATATAGTCCAGCCATGTTGAGACCAAGTAAGTCCCGCCGCCGAGACCTCCCAGGAAAATGGCTATTATCAGGAACCAGCCCTTGCCCTGCGACCACTCCTTCTGCGGGGTGGGCACCACCATGAAATCACGGTTAATCATCTGTTAACCTCACCCTGAACATATGTCCCTTCTATCTTATGTAGTAGACCGAGGGCTCCTGCCCCAGCTCCGGGCGGAGCTGTGTCGCTCCTCTTTCCCTTATTAGTTTGGAGACCTCGCTCTCGGGGTCGTCCAGGTCTCCAAAATAGCGGGCCTTGCACATGCAGTTGACCACACATGCAGGCGTGGCGTCCCTGTCCACTCCGGGGACCTGGCCCTTCTTGACGCCCGCATCCACCCTCTCCTTACAAAAAGTACATTTGGTCACCACCCCGGTCTGAAGCTGCTTTGAACCCGCCTCTTCCCAAGGCGTCTTCTCCTGTCCCGGAAAGTACCTTTTTTCTGAATCATAGAAGTAACGGGGGCCGTAAGAACAGGCCATCATGCAGTATCGGCATCCGATGCACTTGTCGTAGTCGATATCCACGATTCCGTCCTCCCTCTTGACGGTAGCGCCTGTGGGACAGACCTTGAGGCAGGCCGGCTCTTTGCAGTGCATGCAGAGAATGGGGACTATCTTTCTTTCGACGGTGGGGAACTTGCCGTATTCCTTCATCAATACCCTGGCCCAGAAGATGCCTGGCGGGAGAAAATGCTCTACCTTGCATTTAATGACGCACCCCTGGCATCCAATGCATTTGGTCAGGTTAATTACCATTCCATACCTGGTCATCCCGCTCCTTTGAATGCAGAATCTGCTTTAATATTAGCCTAATTCAAGCTGGTAATTCAAACCTGTGCTTTCTGTCTCAAAGTAAAAAAGGGGCTCCGGTTAAGCGGAGCCCCTTCATCTGAGCGGACTTCGTTATCTTCTTATGTAGGGCAGGAATATCTCCATGAGCTTCTGCTGGTATTCCGACCCATCTTTGGCAATCCATTCCGGGGTATCGTTATTTCGATAATTGGTCTGCGGGTCAGGGGCGATTGCAGCGTCCAGAAGCTCCCTGTTGGGAACGTCCAGGCGGGCGCTAGCCGTTTGACTGGGCACCACGTATGTCATCTGCCCTTCTCTGGTCAGAATCCAGTTCGTGAAAAGCTTCGCGGCATTAGGATGCGGCGCGTCCTTTATCAGGGCGATGTAAGTGCCCGCGGCATTCATGAAGAGCTCATCGGAGGGGACTATCACCCTGATGGGCGCGCTGGCTTTCTGAAAATCCTGGACAATGCCCATCGCCACAAATATGGCGACTGGATACCTCTCTCTGGCCACCCATTCGAGCTGCTGCCGGGAATCGGCGATAATGACAGGTTCCTGCCTGACCAGGTCCCGGATGAAATCCCAGCCGTAGGGGCCGGACCCCAGTCCCTTGATTCCAATGTTAGCAGGGCCCGGCCTGGTCGGATCGGGCATCACTATTTTGCCCTTCCATTTCGGATTGAGCAGTTCCTTGATGGCCCTTATCTCTTCCAGTTTTACCAGGTTTGTGTTGAAAGCGATTTTGGGCTGTAAAGACACTCCCATTCCCAGCAGAGTATGTTCAGGGTCAAGCCAGTTGAGCTTCCCGCCGAACCAGGCCTTCGGATTCAGTACCTCGGGCAGAATCAGGGTTGGCTCGAGCGGAGCCAGAACATCGGCAGGTTTGAACATGAGGAAGCCGGTAGTAGGTCCTGTGAGAATAATATCTACATTATTGATGCCCGCCTTACGCTCCCTGAACATTTTCTCTGCCATCATGTTCGAGTTGATAATCGTAAACGTTGCCTCCACACTCCACTTCTTTTTGAACGCCTCAACTATGCCCGCCCGGGAACCGGCCCACGTCGAATCCGTCCCCCATACCACGACCTGCCTCTCCTTCCTTGCCTCGGAAAGTGTCGAATCCCATTTCTGCTCCCAATCAGCTCTAGCCGGAGGGGCCGCCTCCTTAACAGGAGCGGGAGGGACGGACGGTGCTTTGGGTTTTGTGGCACAGGTCACAGAAAGGAACAGCGCCATTGCAGCCAGGCCCACAGACACGATTTGCGTTTTACCCATTTGTCACTCCTTCTTCTCTAATCTGCCGCGATTCAAGCAATGCGTTCAAGATTGTCCGCATAGCTCAAAAGCACGAAAGAAGCCGGGCACGTGTAAAGAAGTAAAGTCGGTGAAAAGCGGTTATCTCCCCTGCGCAGAGAATTGAAGCACTTTTATCACCCTGTGTCAATGGCAAGAGTTGCGCGCGGTGTTATTTATAACTGAAAAGTGACCTGTTGTGGTAACGGGAAAAAGTCAACGGAAATTTTCGTTGTGTGTGTCTTCCGGGAAAATTTTTTTTCCCAGAAACTAATCAAGCTAATCTTGGAACGAATCAAGCTAAAATCGCCGAAAAAACGAATCAGATACGATTAGATATAAAATGCCAAAAAAAACTAATAGATGAAGGGCGGCGGCTATTTGCCGGCTCTGCCAAGCTTCAAGTATATCCATTATTGTACTGCAACGCCGGTACTTAATCCAGTCCCCGGGACCGTTTGGTTTGTAATACCGTTTCTTCCTTGCTATACTCCTATTGTGCCTGAAGCTACGATTATCCTTCTCTTCGCAACATCTTTTGTGGTCGCATTTTCGGGCGCCCTTATGCCCGGCCCGCTTCTGGTCCTCACTATCAAGGAAGTGGCGAGGCGCGGCTTCTGGGCGGGGCCGCTGCTGGTCCTCGGTCACGGACTGGTAGAAGTATCTCTGGTGATAGCTCTGATCCTGGGCCTGAACCAGTTGATAAAGATTGGTCCTGTGTCGGGAATCATCGGGATTGCCGGAGGGATTGTCCTGATATGGATGGGACTCGCGACCATAAAAAGAGGCTGGCGCAAGATACAATTCAGCGGGATTGGCAGCATCAGCAAAGAGCCGGCCAAAGCGCTGGTCCTCTCCGGAGTCCTGGGCAGCGTCTCTAATCCTTACTTCCTCATATGGTGGGCCACCATAGGCATCGCCTATCTACTCTGGTCGCTGAAGCTGGGGGTCCCCGGAGTAGCTGCCTTCTATGGCGGCCATATCCTGGCGGATTTGGGCTGGTATGCCCTGGTGGCTTTTGTTCTGGCCAGAGGCAAAAAGGTCATGAATGACACCGCGTACCGCTGGCTCCTCCTGACCTGCGGATTCGCCTTAGCGGCCCTGGGCGGCTACTTCATCGTCTCGGGAGTCCGGCTTCTGTCTGCTTGAAACACAAGATTCTCTTGACAACCCTTACTTAGAGATTCTTCGCTACGCTCAGAATGACAACCTTCACGAAGTACTATCATACATACTCAGGAAGTTTGTTAACAGCAACCGCATTTGAGATAATTCTATCGAGGGAAACTTGTTTTTCTGAAAGGGGAGATGCCCCTTCAACCCTGTCTGCTAGATTATGTTAACCAAACTACTGGGACTGAATACCGAGGAACTGCGCGCCCTGCTGCGGGATGAGGGACTGCCGTCATACCGCGGCAAACAGATAGCGGAGTGGGTGTACCGCCGGGGCGCGCGCTCCGTCAACGAGATGACCAACCTGCCCGATACGCTGCGGGCGCGGCTGGGGGAGAAATATGAGGCAGGGCGCTCTCAGACCGTCGCGGTGCATCGCAGCCGGGACGGAACGGCAAAGCTGCTGCTGGAAATGAGCGACGGCGCCAGAGTCGAAACCGTAGGCCTGCCTTACGAAGACCGCTTTAGCTGCTGCGTATCCACGCAGGTCGGCTGCCGCACAGGATGCGTCTTTTGCGCCACCGGTCTGAGCGGCTTCACGCGCGACCTGACAGCCGGCGAGATTGTGGACCAGGTGCTGACTGTGCAAGAGGCGGCTCGAACGGAACCGCCGCAAGACGGTCCACTCCTCCGCTGCGCTCCGTTCCTCCGTTCCGCTCCGTCCCGTGAGTCCTGCGGGAAGAGTCTTCGACGAGAGTCTTCGACGAGAGTCCGACAGGTCGAAAAGGCGAACATAGACCATGTCACCTTTATGGGCATGGGAGAGCCTCTTCTCAACTACGCAGAGACCCTCAAAGCTGTCCATCTGCTCAACTCCGAGCTCGGCATCGCCATGCGCAATCTCTCGGTCAGTACAGCGGGCTACGTTCCAGGCATCCGGAAGTTAGCCCTCGAGAAACTGCAAATCACGCTGGCCGTCTCGCTCCACGCTCCGGACGACGTCCTCCGCAAGCAGCTTGTTCCCGGCATGACACAATGGAGTGTTTCAGAATTAATAGACGCCTGCCGCGAATACGTGGAGCAGACAGGCCGCCGCGTGACATTTGAATACTGCCTGCTCGACGGTGTGAACGACGGCTTTACGGAAGCCCGCGCGCTGGCGGCCCTGCTGCGAGGGCTTAACTGCCACGTTAACCTGATTCCCTATAACCCCGTCCCTGCGCTCGAATTCGACGCATCGCCGCAGAAAAGCGTGCAGGCTTTCCGTGATGTCCTGGAGGATGCGGGCATCCAGGTTACGCAGCGCGTCCAGCGCGGTTCGGATATTGACGCCGCCTGCGGGCAGCTTCGCCGTCGGGCCGCCGAGTAGGGGCTGGACCGTATGCCGGCAGGGCATTTCAGGGCGGCCACGGAGTGCCTCCCCTACGATTCCAAAACCTCTCGTTGAAACCCCTTGACCGCGCCGCGAATGGGATGTACTATGAACCGGAGAAGATATTTCCCCCCGAAAGGAGTGTTCTATGATAGCAGCTTTTGTGGTGGTCCTTGCCATCGTCGCCCTGGCCATACTGATCGCTCTGTTCATCTGGGGCCTGTATAACGGCCTGGTGAAAAGCCGGATGCAGGTGCGTGAAGCATGGTCCGGAATAGACGTCCAGCTTAAAAGGCGCTCCAGCCTGGTGCCCAACCTGGTGGAAACGGTCAAAGGCTATGCCACCCACGAACGGGAAGTGTTCGAAAACGTAACCAAAGCCCGGGCCGCCCTCATGGGCGCGAACGATGCCAAATCGGCCGGGGAAGCTAACAACATGCTAACCGGCGCCCTGAAAACCCTGTTCGCCGTCGCGGAAAATTACCCCGCGCTGCGGGCCTCGGAGAACTTCATGCAGCTCCAGAAGGAGCTGTCCGACATCGAAGCAAAGATTGCCTTCGCCCGCCAGTTCTACAACGGCAACGTCATGTCCTACAACACCAAAATCCAGGTCTTCCCCAACGTGCTGCTGGCCGGTGTCTTTGGCTTTACCGCCGCCGATTTCTTCGCCGCCACCGAGGCGGAACGGGCTGACGTCAAGGTCAGCTTCGAAAAGAAATAAGTGACCATTTACGACGAAATCAGCGCCAACAGGAGAGGCACATGGCTTCTCATGGCGCTCTTTGTCCTTCTAATTGCGGGCCTGGCGGAGCTGATCGCGCTGGCGCTGGGGGGCGGCTACATAGCCGGGATTTTCGTGCTCGCAGGCGCGGGCCTGTATGTAACCATCAGCTATTTCGCCGCGTCTTCCGTTATACTGGGCATCTCCCAGGCCAGAGAGATAAGGAAAGAGGACAACCCGGACCTCTACAATATCGTTGAGAACCTTTGCATCGGCTCCGGACTGCCCATGCCCAGAATCTACATCATTGACGATACCGCGCCGAACGCCTTCGCCACCGGACGCGACCCCCGTCATGCCTCTATCGCGGTTACCAGCGGACTGCTTCAAAAAATGGATAAGCTTGAGCTGGAAGGCGTTATTGCCCATGAGCTTTCCCATGTGAAGAATTACGACATCCGCGTGATGACCCTGGTGGTGGTGCTGGTGGGAGTGGTGGCGCTCATATCCGACTTCATGCTGCGATTTACGTGGTTTGGCTCCGGAAGACGCCCCGGCAACCGGGGCAAAGGGGAAGGACTGGGTGGAGCCATAATACTTGCCGCTTTGCTCGTTGCCGCGATACTGGCTCCCATTGCGGCCGTGCTGATGCAGATGGCCATTTCCCGGGGACGGGAATATCTCGCCGACTCCTCGGGGGCGCTGCTAACGCGCTACCCGGACGGGCTTGCGAGGGCTCTGGAGAAAATAGCCTCCGACAAAGAGCCGCTGGAGGTTGCAAACAAAGCCACCGCGCATCTCTACATCGCCAACCCGCTGAAAGGCCATGAAAGCTGGGCCAATAACCTCTTCGCTACCCATCCCCCCATCCAGGAACGGATACGCCGCCTCAGAGCCATGTGAGGCAAGTCTTCATTTTTTTCGCAGGCTAAGGGTGTAGTCAAGCACCTTTTGCGCTTCCGCGGCATTCAACCCGGCCATCTGCGACATGCTCTTCACATAGTTCGTCATGGCTTCGTCACTCGGGAACGCTTTCAACTGGTCTTTCGAGGGCAGCGGATGGCAGGTCCCACAGCTGTTCTTAAAGACAGGTTCAACGGATGCGTCTTCAACCGGCGGCGCAGCCGTGGGAGCCGGTGTAGGGGGTGGAGTGGGAGTGGGAGCAGCAGTTGGCGCGGGAGTTACAGGCCTGGGCGTCGGCGTCGGGGCGGGAGTCGGGGCCGGCGCGGCAGTTGGAACCGGAGTCGCTGCGGCCCCCGGAGTAACAGGGGCGCTGGTGTAGGCCGGTGGCGCCTGACCGGTAGGGCCGGCGCAGCCCGCCAGAAGCAGTCCCGCCAGCAGGCCCGTTAAGCTCAAGACTACGATAATTTGTCTATTACGCATCAATCTTCCTTAAAATATTATTGCTCGACGCTGCCCCGGCTTTCTCCCGGGTAAAATCGGACCCGGCTATTCCCCCACCTCGACCGCGAGGCGAAATATTGGCAGCTTATATCCCAGGGCTAAGCCAGGCTGGTCACGAAGAGCCGTCAAAAGCGGCATGAAAAAGTCCCAGAACTCGCCTGGATGGGTGCCCTTTGCCCGGTAAATCATCGGATAGAAGTCTATAAGGTGAGTACCCGGCCCGCCTGTGGCAGACAGAGTAACGGCAACGTCCCCATTGCTGTTGAAGCCGCAGACGAACCCAATGTAGCTGTTATCATAGGTAATGGCAGCACCATTGTCCAGTTCAGTCCATCCTACGCCCTTGATGTGCAGCGTGAACTTTTCGCCGGCCTTCACACGTTTGGGACTTACTTCCACGAGGCTGCGCTCTATGAAGTAAGGTACCTCTGCCAGGGTCTGCTGGTCTTTCACCAGCTTGATCACATGCCAGCCGCCCAGATCATCAGGCACCTTCACTGGAAACGTCACCCCGTTGGACCCATTGGTTGCCGCCTTGCCGAGGGAACTCTCCTGAAGGCTCCAACCGGTCGGACTGACCCGGTTTCCGCGAGCAGTGACCCACAGGGCTTCGACCTCGCCGGGGGAGGTAATCCCCTCGGCTCTCAAAACGGTTTCGGTAAGGATGGGACCCGAAGCTGGATTCAACGAAGCAGCGACGCCGGAAACCGGCGCGCCTCTAGCCGTGGTCCTCGGCGCGGCATCGGTCCCCTTACCGGCAAGCTCTCTATCCGGCCAGTCCAGTGTATTCGCCGGGGATCCGTTATCCGCTGTCACCGTGAAGTTCCAGGTGAAGTTCATCGCGATATGGCTCACCGGGGACTGCTCCAGGTTAAGGTAAGGCGTGCCCGGACTGGCGCCGAAAGTCTGGATTGTATGTTCTCCGACCGGACCGGCGGCACGCACGTTGAAAACGGCGGTGCCGTTAGTAGTGACTGCGGAAATTAATCCCGTGTAGCGGTTGTCCCACAGCAACGCCATAGTATTCTCATAAGGTTTCCATCCGATTCCTTTGACCGTGATCGTGATGGGCGTCCCCACAGGTCCCTCCGTGGGCGTTATGCTGGCCTCCCGCATGACACGGAAGCCTCCTTTGGCTACCCTTTGACCATCAATCGCAGCATATATGTCATGTATCTCTCCGTAGTCCTCGGGCACACTAAGGTTGACCGACACCCTCCCCTGCCCGTCAGTAACGACCTTTCCAAGAGCCTTTGTAGTTTCAGAAAACTTGCGCTCGAGGAAACGGACATTCTCCGGCCCGGCGTCAGTGGAGTAGCTTCCCTGCCATGTTGCCCACAGAAAACTCACATCTTTGTTCGGCGTCAGGCCCTCGCCCGTTAAGCTGAACGACGAGCCGACAAAACCTTTTTCAGGGCTTGCCTTCAACAGCTTCAACGGCAATGGCGTCACTGCCGGAGCGCTGGAAGCAGTGGCTGAAGCAGACGGACTGGAGACCGGTTGAGGAGGGGTGCCCGGCACCTGAGGTTGAGCGGTCACAGCAGCCGCAGCGGGTATCGCACCCTTTGGAACATCCGCCGGAGCTTTTCCGGCACAGGACGCCAATAGTATCACCGCGGCCATCACGGAGGCAACCGCCACCCACAATTTTACGTTCTGTTTGCTGATCAAGCCCATGGAATTCCTCTCTTAGTATTCAGGTTTTTGCTGCCGGGCTATTCTATGACTGTAAGCCTGGATGACTCAACAGCCAACTCCTTGAAAACTCCGACCTTGCCGTCCTTCGTTGTTACCTCGATACTATAATCAATAGTACCCAGAGGATAGTCCATCGGGACATCCCAGGCAGCAGTCCAGAACCAGGGAGACTCCGCGGTAGGTCCATGCCTGCCAAAACCGAACCTCCTCTCTTCACCACCCGGCAATTTCACTACTGCTTTCTCCATATCCACTGTCTGAAGTATTTTCCCGCTTGACGTGTCTGTTGTCTGCATACGCCAAACTATATGCATGCCTCTCTTGAAGACGCCGCTCCGGACACAGCTAAGGTTGGGATCAATATTGAACTTGCTTTCTCCAAAACCTGATGTAACCGTGTCCACATAAAACCCGATGGGCACGGTCTTCGAGGCGGGAGGAACCGGCGGAGGTGGAGGAGTAACACCGGGGGGCCTGGGTGTCGGAGTCGCACGCGGCGGAGCATCTGGTTTGGAAGAGAGAATAGCCAGTTTTGCCGCTCCCTGCGCTTTGGCGAGCTGCTGCTCCTTCGCGCTAACCTGCTCCTGAAGAGCCGCTACCTGCTGAGCCCTCGCCTGCGCGGCCCGTAGTTGGTCCTTCAAGTCAGCTACTTCCTTTTCTTTAGCGGAAAGCTGGCCCTGAAGGGCCGTTACCTGCTGTCCGCTCGCCTTCGCGGCCTGTAACTGGTCTTGCAGACCGGCAACTTCTCTTTCCTTTGCTGCCAGCTGTTGCTTCAAGGCGTCGAAGTCGGCCTGGGGCACACCGCTGGAACAGGCGCTTACAACGAAACCCGCGAACAGACCCAGCCCCAGCATCAGCAGCACCAACCATCTGGCCATAGTCTTACTTCTCATATTGTTCTTTCCCCTTTCCTTTCTTTGTTTTGCAACGTTAGCTATCCAGTATAAAGGGGGAACCTTACAAAAACCTTACAAAACGATGAAAGGCACAAGGGCAGTGCGCAGGGGGGACGGATAAGAGGGAGGCTTATTCTGCTTTGTTTTTGGCGGCGTACTGTGGGGGCACTGTCCCGATGCATCGGTATGCGCGGGGGTTACGCGCTCAGCCTGTTTTGGCGCCACAGTGGGGGCAGAACTTTGGAGTCCCCTCTATGGGCTTGCCGCAGCGTTTGCATAATCTGCCCCTGGGAGCCCTGCGAGCGGGAGCAGCACCAGCCTGCGGACTCCTGGCGGCGGATTTCCGGGCATAGGCCGGATTCCTGGGTTTGAGAAACCATACGAGCGCCCCGGCAAGGAGAAGACCAACAACCAGCCCTATCATGAGGCTGGGGCTGGACGAACCGCCGCTTCCGCCCGCGCCGGTCTTGCCGAGCGATGGCCTCGTATCGGACCTGGTGTAGCTGATGTCGAAGTGCAGGGGAGGAGCATTGACGGCAAGGTCCCTGTAGCTGTAGGAATGCACATTAAAGCCTTCCGAGTCCGTGCCGGTCCTTCCTGCCGGAGTGACGGCGAAAGCGCTGGATTTCCGCGGCTCCATGACTATGACTCTCAAGTCGCTGATGGGATAAAGCCAGCGGAAATCATATGAAATCTTCTTGTCAGGCTGGCTGGCGATAATCGGATCGTAATACTCCACGCGGAAAGTATCGGTTTTCAACGTATAGCTGATTTCGTCCCATCCCGGTACGTTTGAAGGTACCCTTTTGGGAGGCCCGCCGGTGTACTTCCCCGTGGCGTCCTTGGCGCCTGCCGAGAACATGAAGGCGGCCTCGGGTACCAGGAATCTCACCTCGGCCGGGACCTCCGAGGCGGCTATTTTACCTTCCAGCATCATGAGGAAACGGGGGTCGTCATACTCGGGATTAAGCCAAAGAGTCACATTTTTTAAGCCTGTTGGTTCTTTGGCCGTCTGGGCGAAAGCCGGCCGCAGATAAGGGCCGGAAAGCAGGCTGATTAGCGCCAGGGCAAATAATATGCCGTAACGGATTTTCATAAATACGACCTCTTCGAAGAAAGTACTTAATACAAACGCATTAGTTCCAGGGCAATTCATGAATTGCCCCTACAGCTTCGCCGCACTCACAGGCGGGACGCCTGTGCCACCGACGCCTGTGCCACCGACGCCTGTGCCACAACGAACCTATGCAATTAAGTGCTAGTTCGGTTCCAGCGTCTTCTCGTAGGCGGTAATCAGGTCGGCCTTGCTCATTACGATGCTTCCGGTGACAATCTCGTAGGGCGCCGCTTCCTTGGGATAAGCCACGCAGGCGCCGGTAATGCCCTTGCCGCTCGAGGCGTCGAATACGGTCCCGCAGGCGTCACAGACCAGAGTGCCCTTATTGCTCAGGGTGAAACTCCTGGAACGGCATGGCGGGCAAATATCGGCCCGTACCTGTACCTTGCTATCCGCCACGTAGGCCATAAAAGTCCTCTCGCCTTGCTCCGTAGGCACCGCGAAGCGCGTATTCCAGTTCGAGGTCACCCGGCCCAGAAGCACGGATACCTGGTCGCCTGAGACCTTCGCGTCAATGGTTATCTGCTTCATCGGATTGGCCGGCCTTCCCCTGGGGATAAACGGAGCGAACGTCGCGGCAGGGCTCCCGTCCTGGGAACCGCCCGGATCTTGCGCCGCGACAGGTTCCGGCTTGCCGCCGGAAGAACACGAGACCAGCACGATCACCAGCAGACAGGAGACAATCCCGGCCAGCACAGCTTTAAGGCACCACCCCTTCAACATTTTACTAGTTCCTCCTTCTATCAATGACCATCCCGTCCTGCAGGAAGATCGTTTCCTTAGCATAGGCAGCGATGGCAGGGTCATGCGTGACCATGACGATGCCGCGCCCTTCCTTATTCAACTCGCAAAAAAGGTCCAGAATTCCCTTGCCCGTTTTCTGGTCCATATTACCCGTCGGCTCATCCGCGAGCAGAAGTTCAGGGTCGCTGACGAGCGCCCTGGCGATAGCTACCCGCTGCTGCTCTCCGCCGCTGAGCTGGTCGGGCTTATGGGTCGCCCGCTTCTCCAGTCCCACCCGCCTCAGCATGTTCAGCGCCTTCCCGGGGTCCGGGACATCGCCGCGGAACACGAGAGGCAGAAGCACGTTTTCCAGCGCATTCAATGACTTGAACAGATGATACTGCTGGAAGATATAGGAGATCTTGCCGCGCCGGATAGTCACCAGATGGTCCTCATCGAGCCTGTCTATGCGCTGTCCTTCCATGAGGACCGCGCCGGCGGAGATTCGGTCCAGCCCCCCGATTACGTTAAGCAGCGTGGACTTGCCGCTGCCCGACGGCCCCATAACAGCCACAAAATCGCTACTGTCCAGGGTCAGCGAGACCCCGTTCAGAGCGGCTACACGGCTCGTTCCGTCGCCGTAGAATTTAGATACGTTTTTGATTTCCAGCATATAACATTAAGTCAAAAGTCAAAAGCATAGCTAAAAAGTCAACGTCACAAAGACCTGAAACAGTCCGCTACCTTTACCTGGGCAGCACGCTGCACCGGCCAGATGGTCGCTACAACCGCGACGAGTATGGCCAGCCCGATGGAAAGAGGGAAATACACGGGAATGTATGATATGGCGGCCCCCTCGAAAAGCAGAGGACCCACCAGATAGGCGAGACCGCTTCCCACCAGGTATCCGAAAATGCCCCCGATAATTCCTATCAATACAGCTTCGTAGATAAACATCTGGACAATCTGGCCGCGCGAGGCGCCCACGGCCCTCATGATGCCGATGTCCTTGATTCTCTCGTTCACTGAAGTCATCATCGTATTCATGACGCCGAACAGGCCGATCAGGAGAGTTATGGCGCCCAGCGCCAGCATAAAGCGGTTAATCTTCTCCACCATGCCCATCTCAGTCTCGGCAACCTGCTTCACGGCCACAGCCCGGACGCCCAGGATTTGCCCGTTGATGGCGTTGGCGATGACTTCAACCGGGCAGCCGTTGCAGAGGGCGCGCACATCCACCATAGAGAGCATGCCCTCTTTATTCGTCGCCGTCTGGACCGTCTTGAGGTCCGCGAATATCTGGTAATCGTCGTTGGACCCGGTTTCCTGGAGAATGCCGGTGACTGTCAGTTCTTTGCCGTTAAGGGATATCCTGTCACCGGGGTTTATCTTCAGGATTTCGGCTACCATTGCTCCGGCCAACGCCTGGTCGGGACTGCCGGTTTCGGGGTAAGCTCCATGGTGAATCATCCACCAGGTCTTTATCGTCCTTTCGTAGTTCGTCTGTATGCCGACGACGGTCACCTGCGCACCCTTAACCTGCGTATTCACAAAGAGCTTCGGAGCGAGTATGGCGATGTCGCCGTCCTCTTTTATGTCAAGCGCCTTTCTGATCTCACCGTCGGCTATCCGGCGCATGTCCGGCAGGACCTTTTCGGGAATATAGTTCTCGCCGACGCTCAACTGGCCGAGATTGACGTTGCCCAGCTTCATATCCAGGGTATTGACGGCAGGCAGGATGGTGAGGTTTGGGCCATACTTCTCAAGCTGGGAGTAGACCTGGGCCCTTCCGGCCGCGGCGATGGTGAGGATAGCGGTGATACTCATGGTGGCGATAACGACGCCCAGAGCGGCGAAAAGCACGCGCTTCTTCCTTGCCCGTGTATCTTTGAGGACTACGTTGAGAAGCTTAATGAGGCCCATATTGGACTTCCTTACGACCGGGAGGTCACCCGTGAATCAGAATCTTCCTGTTTACTCAAACTACGAATAAGTTTAACATTTCGCGGCCCACTTTGGCAAAAAGCGGGCAGGTTACAAACCTGCTCCAGCGATGCATGCAAAAAGCAGGTCTTGTCCGGCGTATCAACGCATGCCGTTGCAGGTCACTGTGACCTTACGGAAATGGTAGCCATAGGCGGCAAGCGTCAAAAAGAGCGGTACAGACCGGGGATATTTAAATAGAGTGGAGGCAAAGAGCATCCAGTAGTCCCTTCTGCCCTTTTCCCTGATACCCAGCCACCACATGCACCGGCAGAAACCCTTGACGTGGTCGAACTTGAACTGTGAAATGCCCGTCTTATGTTTGGGTTTATACTCTCTGAGCAACGCTCTCACCCGGTCATAGTAGTTATTAGGCGAATAGATGGTGTTCAGCACCTGCTTGTAGCCGTCAATAAGGGTCTCACGGTTCATCTTTGGAATGAAGTTAAGAGAGAAGTCCATGTTGTCTCCGGTAACATCCTTCAGCAACCTGTTTTCGTTCTTCAGGCGCTGATGCAGTCTGGTGCCGCGGGGGGCGTTGAGCAGACCGACCATCGCGGATACGATGCCGCTCTTTTGAATGAAGCTTATCTGGGACTGGAAGATCGAGGCGGGGTCGCTGTCGAAACCGATGATGAATCCGGCCATCACCTCAAGCCCGCGGTTATGGATTCTCTTTATGGAGAGGGCCAAATCGCGGCTGGTATTAGCGAACTTGCCGCACTCGGACAAACTGGCTTCATGCGGGGTTTCAATACCTATGAAAACCGAATTAAAACCTGCCCCGACCATCAGGTCTATTAATTCATCGTCATCGGCCAGATTGATAGACGCCTGAGTGATGAAGTTGAAGGGGTATCTTCTTCTCTGCCTCCACTCAGCTATCGCCGGCAGCATTTCCGCCTTGAGCTTTTTCTTGTTGCCGATGAAGTTATCGTCGGCAAAAAATACACTTCCGCGCCACCCGTGTGTGTACAGCGCATCCAGCTCCGCTATTATTTGCTCTTTCCCTTTGGTGCGCGGCTTGTGTCCGTCCAGCACAACAATATCGCAAAATTCGCAATCGAAGGGGCAACCCCGGCAATACTGGATGCTCATTGACGAATAATTCTTCATATTGATAAGCGACCAGAGTGGAACGGGCGTCCGGGTGACTTCCGCGCGTTCCTCAGATGTATAGATTCTCCTGGCGGCGCCCGCGGCTATATCAGCCAGAAAGGGTTGCAGAGTTATTTCCGCCTCGTTGAGTACCAGATGATCAACGTCCTCGAAATCTTCGGGGGCGGTAGTGAAGAGCGGCCCTCCGGCAACAACCGTGGCACCGAGTTTCTTACAGCGACGGATGACTTCTCTGACCGATTCTTTCTGCACTACCATGGCGCTTATGAAGACATAATCCGCCCATTTTATGTCTTCATCCTTCAGGCCGGTTACATTCAGGTCCACCAGCCTTTTCTCCCATACAGGCGGCAGCATAGCGGCGACGGTCAAAAGGCCCAGCGGTGGAAAAGCAGCCTTTTTGGAGATGAATTTAAGGGCATGTTTCAAGCCCCAGAAGGTGAGCGGGTATTGGGGGTAAACCAGTAGTATTCTCAATATTACCTCAGGATAACTTCGTTACTCTAATGTTAAGTGAATTTCGCAGGGGAAAGCAAGCGGTGGAGGCAGGCCACGCCGTTAATGAAAACGGCATGGAGCAGCGACGCCTGTTCAGAGGCGTGGGAAATACAACATGATTAAGGTGCTCATCCGTCCGATTAAGATGCTCATCCTGGAGGCGAAATTCAGATTCAAAATCATTAAGATGATCAAGATGCGCAAGTATAGTGGAAATGAGCAGCTTAATAGTTTATGCCTAGCAGCCTAAGCATTTCTGCTTATATGTTTTTCAGGAGATTTCATGTTCCAATTTTACGTGGGAACTGCCGAGTGTACAAGATGACCATCAGCGTCCACAAGATGGACACCACGGAGGACGAACCGCAGCTTTAAAAATGCACAAGATGGACAAGATGCCCATGTTTTGGGGTCGAGCATCTTGAAATTATGCCCTATTATCAACAGCAATATACAGAACGTAACTGCAACATTATGATATAAACAGCACGAGGGAATTATGGCATCCGGAAGGAATATTCAGATCTTTACAAATCTTTCTTGCCAGTTCATGTTGCTGTTTAGTGGCTATGTGGTGTATAATATTATTATCTCTAATAAGGAGAGAATAATTGGTAACCAAGATTAATATCTCTATCCGGGAGGAAGTGCTGGATGAACTGGATAAGGCGGCGGGGGAAGCGGGTACAAGCCGCAGCGCTTTCATCGCCCAGGCTGTGGAACATTTCCTGCAAGAGAAAGAAAAAGAAAGAATAAAAGAGAAACGGCGTAAAGCCGCCGAGGGCATTGATAAATTACGGGAGAAACTCGGGGACTGGGACGCAACAGGAGAGATTTTGAAATGGCGCCAGCTACATTAGTACTGGACGCCTCCGTCGTCGTGAAATGGTTTTCCAAAGCCGGTGAAGAGGACCTCGCGAAAGCCCTGGAAATCCGTTCACTTCATATTGAAGAGCAATCCAGCATTATGGTGCCCGACATACTTTACCACGAAGTTGGTAATGCCCTGATACACAAACAAGAGTTGTCTTTAGAGGAAGTCCTTTCAGCCGTCGAATTCCTTTTCGGACTTCATATGGCGACCGTCAATATTAGCGAGGATTTACTGTCCGGCTCAGTGCGTCTGGCCCGTCAAAGCGGCATGAGCGAGTATGATGCGTGTTATGCCGCAGTGGCAATGAAATATTCCTGCCCTCTCGTTACGGCGAACCCCAGGCATCACAGGAAAGCCCAACAACCGGGTTGTCGGATTATCCCTCTCAAGGAATGGCGATTTAATACATGACGAAAAACAGAAGATTATCTCAATAACCCCGGCAGCTTGAAAAGGAATCCAGTTGTAAAACGAAACCTGGAGAGGTTTCCAGAAGATTTCATGTTCCACCTTAGGTGGGTGCGGGAGCCGCCGAGTGTACAAGATGACCATCAGCGTCCACAAGATGCCCACCCCGGAGGACGAACCGCAGCTTTAAAAATGCACAAGATGGACAAGATGCCCATGTTTTGGGGTCGAGCATCTTGAAATTATGCCCTGTTACCAACAGCAGTATATATAAATAAACTGCAACATTATGATATAAACAGCACGAGGAATGGTATCATGCGTCCGACATGTCTTCGCTCAGCGGAACCTAACTGGCGTTGAGGGCGTCACGTTCAAACCGTGATAAGGAAGGAACTCATAAGGGGACTGCTTCGATAATGCCAACCGGGACGGGCTGTTGGCCACTTGTATGAATAGGTCTAATAGAACAGTATAAGTCAAAGGCGACCTGCACGATGCAGTTCTTCCCTTATCTGGCCATATTTCCGAAATTTACCGCCACTGCGGACCGCTTCATCCAAGTCTAGCGCGTCCTCCAATTCTTCCAAACGCCTGATCATCCGGGAATATTCTGTTATGTCAAGAAGAACAGCTTTCTTCTTGCCTTTCTTGTCTACAAGATATTTGGTGCTGGTCGTAGCCAATACCGTACCTCCTTTATCCCTGTGTTATCCTTTTGGCAGATAGTTATTTACTAACGCTTACATTAATAGCATGCGTCCGACATGTCTTCGCCTGGCGGAATCTGACTGGCGGTGAGGGCGTCAGGGTCAAACTGTGATAGAGGAAGGGCCTCAGACGGGGACGGCTTCGACAATACCAACCGGGACGGGCAGAGGCATGGCCAGCGTCAGCTTAAAGCCGGCCTTCCCCAGCAAGGCCCTGAAATCCTCTTCCGTGCGCTCCCGGCCTCCGAGCGCCACCATCATATACAGGTCGAACCATTTTGCCGGATGGGGAGCGTTGCCCGGCTCCAGCACGGCATCCAGGATAACAAGCTTGCCGTTCGGAGGAATCGCCTCGCGGCAGCGCCGCAGCAGCACAGCGCATTTTTCGTCGCTCCAATCGTGCATAATATGCTGATAGACGTAGGCATCGAAGCCCGCGGGAATCGCCTTGAACGCGTCGCCGGCAACAAACTCACAGCGGTCCGAGACCCCCCGGGTTTTGAAATAATTCCTGGCGCTCTCGACCACGGCGGGCAGGTCGAATAACGCCCCGCGCATATGTTGATATTTCTTGAGAAGGCTTGCCAGCAACAGGCCCTGGCCGCCGCCGATGTCTATTATGGTGTTAAAGGACGAAAAATCATATTCCTTCAGCACCATCCGGTTGCTTCTCTTGGTCAGCGCCGTCATGGCACGGTTGAATTGCTCGCCGGTGTCAGGGCGCCGCCGGAAATATTCCCACAAATCGCAGCCGTTCGCCGCTACGAATGAAGGCTCGCCCGTTTCCATTACGGACATAAAACGCATCCAGGCCCGGATATTGCCGTCGTGCGGTGTATAGGTCAGGTAGTCGCGTACGGAATCGGGGCTATCGCTGCGCATCGGTTCCGAGAGCGCGGTATTCTCAAAACAGCCCGATTCGTTCTGCCTGAATATTCCGCGGGAGGCCAAAGCGCGAAGCAGCCGGAACAGCGCGGACGGATTGGTCGAGGTTGCCCGCGCCAGGTCCTCAGCGGTCTTCGGAGATTCGGCCAGCAGGTCGGCGATGCCGATTTCCGCCGCGGCCTGGACCGCTTTTGAGACCATATACCCATGAACGAGCTCCATCAGGAGCGCGTCAGGCGGAGGCAGGGACTGGTTTTCGTCAGTCATTATCGTCTGATTAGCATTATACTTCATCTGCCAGCCAGAGGACCGTGAAACAGTGGTCTGCCAAAATTTACCGGTTGGTACTCCGAGTGGTTGGCCATGACATGGTGAGGTCACATTGCGATGAAATGTTACCCCGGTTGGACTTTCAGATGGTTAGTTGCAGCTTCAGCGGTACGCTTCACGACGGTGTCTTACACGCATAACCCTAACAGACCTTGCTTCATCCTTAACCTCGTAGATAACCCGGTAATCTCCAATTCTAATACTCCAGTCATTCTTTGAACCAGATATTTTTCGGCAACCTGCCGGTCTAGGATTTTCAGCTAATGCTTTGATATGGGATATGATTCGCTCAAAAGTACCTGCTGATAATCGTTTGAGGTCTTGCTCTGCCCTTCGCTCTAGATAAACTTCATACACCGGGGGTAGACTCAGCAAGAAAATCTTCCAGCTTCTTGAATTTCAGTGGCTTCCCCCTCATTTCTTCAAGCGCTTTCAGGTCCTCGGCATCTTCCAGGCGTTCCAGTATTTCTCGATATTCCTCTATATCAAGGATGACCGCCCTTGGTTTCCCACCTCTCAGGATAATCTCAGGGTTCTTCTTCTTAACTCTCATATTTTCCATATCTTCACCCTCTTCTTAGTAAGATGCGATTACATAATAAGTTTATCACATCAGCGAGGGCTGAAGAGGCATCAGAACACATCACAGACTCTATTAATGAAAACGGCATGGAATAGCGTATAATTCAGGTCGCTATGATGAGTTCAAAAGCGCCTGGAAAAAACGCACAGGCAGTTGAAATAACAAACATCTCCAGCAACGGAATATGGATTCTGGCAGAGGGCAAGGAACTATTCATGTCCCATGAGGACTTTCCATGGTTCAAAGACGCTCCTGTGGGGAAAATACTCAAAGTAGAAGAGCTGAATGCCGGACATTTCTACTGGCCCGACCTGGATGTTGACCTTACTCTCGAGATCATCGAGCACCCTGAAAGATTTCCTGTCAAGATGCAGTGAGGCACAGGGCGACGGCTATACTTCGATAGGCACCATTTCTTCCTCTTCCTTCAGTTCGAAAGAGGTATCAAGCATATCTTCAGCCCCTATCCTGAGTGATTCTATCAATTCCTCCCTGCTTTTCTCCTGAGCGTTCACACCCGGCAAGTCCACAAGCCAGCCAATCCACCAATCGCCGCTTTTTTTTTTGATCGCTCTATATTTCATACGAACATCACCATCCCGGGCATTTCAGGAAACAGGTGAAACATGCGCCGTCATGGCACGGTTGAATTGCTCGCCGGTGTCCGGGCGCCGCCGGAGATACTCCCACAGATCGCAGCCGTTCGCCGCAACGAACGCCGGCTCGCCAGTTTCCAGTACGGACATAAAGCGCATCCAAGCCCGGATATTGCCGTCGTGCGGCGTATAGGTGAGGTAGTCGCGTACGGAATCGGGGCTGTCACTGCGCATCGGTTCCGAGAGCGGCGTATTCTCGAAACAGCCCGATTCGTTCTGCCTGAATATCCCGCGGGAGGCCAACGCGCGGAGCAGCCGGAACAGCGCGGACGGGTTGGTCGAGGTTGCCCGCGCCAGGTCCTCAGCGGTCTTCGGAGATTCTGCCAACAGGTCGGCGATGCCGATTTCCGCCGCGGCCTGGAGCGCCTTTGAGACCATATATCCATGAACGAGCTCCATCAGGAGCGCGTCAGGTGGAGGCAGGGATTGGTTTTCATCAGTCATTATCGTTTGACTAGCATTATACTTCATATTCCAGCAAGTAGAACGCTGAAACAGTGGTTAGCCAAAAGTTACCGGTTGGTCCGCGGAAGGACAGACCGAAACAGGGTGAGGTCACATTGCGATGAATTGTTTAATGACCTGCTCTAAAAGATGAATTGTGGCCCGCCACTCTTTGCCCCTGTAACCGCCTATGTGTTAAAATTCGATTGGGCCATTGGCCCAAGATAACAATGCAGGAAGGAGATTGATATGGGAGTTCTGGCAAAACTGACCAGCGGAGGGCAGGTAACCGTTCCCAAGGAAATAAGAGAAAGAACAAATATGCAGGCAGGTGATTTTGTTGAGGTTGAGCTTAATGACGAAGGGCATATCGTTTTGACCCCGAAGAAGTTGGTGGATGCCAGCCAGGCCTATTTCTGGACTGAGGAGTGGCAGAAAGAGGAGCGCAAGGCTGATGAAGATATTAAGACCGGTCGCGTGAAAAGATTCAAATCAGCCAGAGAAGCAATCAGGTATCTGAAGAACAAAGGGTAGGTTGTGGAAATCCTCTTTACCGAGCAGTTTGAGCAAGCTTACAATAGACTTGCCAGGGATAAGAAGGAAAGCATTCAAAAGGCGCTTTCGTTATTGAGTGTCAATCCCCGGTATCCGAGTCTGCATGTAAAGAAATTGGAAGGTAAGGGTAGCATCCGGGAAGCCCGTCCTTCCAAGAGGCTGCGGATGACTTTCGAGATGACGGGAAACACTATTACCATGCGTAACGTTGGCGAGCATGACAGGGTTTTGAGAAAGCCTTGATAGTATGTAAGCATCACACAGGCGCGTGGGGTGGAGGCGGGAACTGGTTCTCATCAGTCATGACCGTTTGATTAGCATTATACTTCATATTCCGGCTGGTAGAACGCTGAGGAAGTGGTGTGCCAAAGCTAGCTGGTTGGCCCGCAGAGGGATGATCCGTAGTATTGTGAGGTCAGATTACGATGAAATGCGTACTTCAGCTAAATTAGGCATGAAGCGTGAAGAGCGATTGCTTAAGTTAACAATTTATGCTACTTTATTGGCGAGTCTGATTTCTATCCATTAACGAAGAATATGATGCAGATATATACTGTAGGGCATAGCAACCACAGCCCGGAAGAATTCTTGAATTTGCTGGCTGAAGCCAAAATAGAAGTCCTTGTAGATGTACGTAGTAACCCCAACAGTCGCTGGGCTCTGTTCGCAAATCGAGATAGTTTAACAGGGATATTGAAGGCAGTTCAAATTCAGTATATATATTTGGGCAATGTTTTGGGTGGCCGTCAATCAGACCCCGACAGTTATGACCATCAAACAAGTAAGGCAGACTACCAGACAATACGACAGAAAGAGTACTTTCAGCACGGTATCAAAAGGCTCCTGGAAGGATTAAGGAGATTCAGAGTCTGTATAATGTGTGCCGAAGAAGACCCAAGTTCTTGTCATCGTAACCTGCTAGTCGCCGAGAGTCTACGGCGAGAGGGGGTGCAGATATTTCATATTCGTGGTGATGGCCGTATTCAAACAGATGATGAACTCTGGAAAGAAAAAATAGGGGTATCGGCTAACCAATATAAACTTCCGTTATGAGGACTCATTGACCATATATACCATATATACCATTGGTTTTACCAAAAAGTCAGCTGAGAAGTTCTTCGAAGCGTTACGCAGGAGTGGAGCCAAGTACTTGCTGGACATCCGTCTTAAAAATAACTCACAGTTAGCAGGCTTTACAAAACGAAGCGACCTGCCTTACTTTCTTAAGAACCTGGTCAATATGGAATACCAGGAAGCATCGGTACTTGCGCCCGAAGAATCAATATTAAAGGAATACCGCAAAACCGGTGATTGGACGAAATATGAGCAGATATACCTGGAATTAATCCAGCAACGTCATGCCGAAAAGCATCTATCACCATTATTATTTGAGAGGGGAGCGGTTCTTCTTTGTAGCGAAGCAGAACCTGCGCACTGCCACCGCCGGCTTGCCGCAGAATACCTAGCAAAATCCTTTTCGACAAATGCCGAGACTCAAGTAATGCACCTGTGAAGCCAGAGTAAAAATGCAACAGAAAATAGTAATAACTGACCTGACCCAGATGCCAGAAGGAAACGAGGTATGCGTAGTTGGGATTAGTGAGACTGGCGAATGTATTCGCCCCATATGTGCTGGCGGTTTCCAGAAGAAATACCTTTATGCTAAGAATACGGTAGTTATACGTCCGAAAGCTAGAGTTGGTTTTGATTTTGTTGCAGCAGCAGACATTAAACCACCGCATATAGAAGACAGAGTATCCAAGCCAAATTCCATCATTAGTTATGGATTTTGTAACGATGTTGAGTGGGAACAGATACTCAAGAATGGTTCTTATAACAGGGCGGGGGATATTTTCGATGGATTTCTTCAAGACCGAAAATGGGTTAAGCCAGGCGCTAAAACCAGGTCAATTGCTACATTATCAAAAGCTACTGTCATTAATATTTCGTTGCGAGAAGAAGACGGAAAACTAAAATACAGGCTCTCTTTCAAAGATGAGGCAGGCAATGTTTTCGACTATGCTGTAAGCGACCTGACTTTCAGGGAATTATGCTTCAAAAGAATTAAAAAAGAAGGATATCCTCCTTTAACCCTTTCTGATGAACTCAAGAAATCATTAAAAAGAGCTGACAGAATATACCTGCGCTTAGGATTAGCCCGTCCCTGGGTTCAACCAGGATTGACTGAGCCACGTTGCTATGTTCAAGTTACTGGCATTTACAGTTTTCCAGACTACCTGCAAGGAAGAACATTTACGGATTTTTTAAGCTGACCTTAGGGGAAGTCAAGGATATTTTGGGCGAGCTAGGTTGCCGTAGCCCAGCACAAATGAAGTTCACCCCCTTGTGCAACATATAAGGAGAAGACACCGCCTTGAATGAAGCTCCACCGGCAGGAAGGGAACTGCACGAGATTGCTTTTGAAACCATAACCCTGAAGAAAAGAGCATCTTGAGGTTTATAGGTCACCGTTTGAACTGGTGAAAAACTGGCTGGAAAAGCGCAGAGCGTATGAAAACAGGGGATTAAAAATGAGTGCTATGACTACTTTTGATAGTACCAAAGAATCACTTCTGGATATGTTGAGGAGTATTCAAGAAGGCAAGAGCCAACTGCCGGACTTTCAGCGAGGCTGGGTTTGGGATAATGAGCATATTGTGAGCTTACTGGCCAGTATATCCCAGTCATATCCTATTGGTGCAGTTATGATGTTACAGACCGGTAATGCTGATGTCAGGTTTAAACCTCGTCCTGTCGAAGGTGTTGTACTCAGCTCTCCTGTAATACCAGAACGTTTTATTTTAGATGGTCAGCAACGTCTCACTTCCCTCTTCCAGTCAATCCATTTTGGCAAACCAGTGGAAACCAGGGATGTACGAGGTAACAAGATTCGACGCTGGTATTATCTGGATATACCAAAAACACTCCGATCTAACGGCGATAGGGAAGAAGCCATCCTTGCGCTCGCGGAAGATCGCAAAGTCCTCAATTTCCGTGGTGAAGTAATATATGATTATTCAAGTCCGCAAAAAGAATATGCTGCCCAGCTATTCCCCCTATCACAAGTCTATGATTGTTCCAATTGGAGGCAGGGCTATAATAAATTCTGGAACTATGATAGTGAAAAAGTGAAGTTATTTGATGATTTTGAGAAAGAGATTGTTAAGCGCTTTGAGCAGTACCAGGTTCCTCTCATTTTGTTGCGTAAGGAGACTCCTAAAGAAGCCGTCTGCCAGGTATTTGAAAAAGTTAATACTGGTGGCGTATCTTTAACCGTTTTCGAATTACTAACCGCTACCTACGCCGCAGATGACTTTCTACTCAGAGATGATTGGGCCAAAAGAAAAAGCAAGCTGAACGCAGATAAACTTCTAAATAATTTCGAGAGCACGAGTTTTCTGCAAGCTATAACCCTACTTTCCACCTATTCTAAAAGACAACAAAGCATAGTCAAGGGAATATCTACAGACGCTGCTCCTGCAGTGAGTTGTAAACGAAAGGAGATTCTGCGCCTTTCCTTGGATGAGTACGTGATGTGGGCAGACAAAACCACGGAAGGGTTTGAAAAGGCTGCAAAGTTTCTTCATAGCCAAAAGATATTCTCTGCTCGTGATATACCTTACCAGACTCAGTTAACACCCCTTGCAGCCATTATGGCTATTCTCGGCGGGCGGGCCGATGGTGATGGTATTAAGACAAAGCTCGCTCGTTGGTACTGGTGTGGCGTACTCGGAGAGCTATATGGAGGAGCCATTGAGACACGTTTTGCTAAAGATTTACCTGAGGCTATTAACTGGCTTGATGGCGGATCAGATCCAATAACCATAATAGATGCGAACTTCTCTCCTGTTCGTTTGTACACGCTAAGAACCCGCAATAGCGCTGCTTACAAGGGCATACATGCGCTTCTGCTAAAAGACGGATGTTTGGATTTCCGTACTGGGGACCCAATAGATATGCAAATATACTATGACAATAATATTGATATACATCACATATTTCCCCAAGATTGGTGCAAGGAAAATAAAATCGAGTTCAGTAAATGTGACTGCATAGTTAACAAGACTCCAGTTGATGCTAAGACTAATCGCATGATCAGTGGCAACGCACCAAGCGCTTACCTACCCCGTATACAAAAAGCTGGCGAGTTTAATATCAGCCGTATGGACCAAATTTTGAAATCTCATATGATAAGCCCAGAACATCTGCGTTCGGATGATTTTAATTCTTTTTTCAAAGCACGAGAAGCTGTACTGCTCAACCTCATTGAAAAAGCGATGGGAAAGGCCATAGCGAGGGCAGCCATAGCGGGAGAATCCGAAACTAAAGAGTATGAAGCAGAAATAGAAGAAAAGGATTAGAGGCCGCTTAAACCTATATGACTTTCAGGGATACAGAAAAACAGAGATACAAAACTTTAAAAAGCACCGGCACTGATTTGTTCACTTCTGATGCCAAACAGGATGGCGTTTACTGGGGTGCTGGTCTGGCCAGAGGTAATCGGTACTACTTCTGTCTTGCTGATGGCTATGCAGAAGAAAACCTGTTCAAAGACATTAGAAAACCAGCAATTGAGTATTTTAAGAACAGAAATATCCTTTGGCACGACGGGGTCCGAGGTCGCCAGATTCCCAGCAACCATCTATGCTGTTCTCAATCCTGCTGTGTAAATTTCTTATATCCCATGGTTGATAATCCTTTGTTGCTGAAGATGGTGTTTCAACGCTTATATCATGAAATGAAGGAAGTGCTGCCCATAGAGCAGGATCGTCAACCTCAAGATAAATCGTCTCCATACATGGTTTTCGAATGGATTGGCACTAAGGACTATTTGAACGAACAGAAGCGAAAAAAAGTTGAGCGCACTCGGGGGGCTAATTATACCAGTGCAGATTTCGCCTTTCGCTTCCGGCGGAATGATGGGAAAATCCATCTGGTACTGGGAGAGTGGAAATATACCGAATATTACGGTTCAGAAGACAAGGGCGTTAATAATGTCAGAAAACAAAACTATAGAGAGGCATTCTTTAGGAATGACCGTATTTTTGATGACAGGAATGAGGCCTTATATAGCGCTCTATTTTTCGAACCATTTTATCAGCTCATGCGACTTCAACTTATGGGACAAGAAATGGAAAGATTTGGAGAACTGGATGCTAATGAAGTAAGCATACTTCATATTTGCCCAAGAGCCAATAAGGAATTTAGAGATAAAGTAACATCGCCGTATTTAACGAAAATATTCCCTGATAAAGGTACTACTGAAATTTGGGAGAGGTTAGTTTCCCCCGGTAAATTCTTGAGTAAATCAGTAGAAGAAGTCCTGAGCATAATCATAGAGAATGGTTCGGAGGCAAACCCCGGATGGGTAGACTACCTTCAGGAAAGATACAGATGGGAAAACTCCAAGCTGTCCGTGTGATAAGCGTGTTCACAGACGACAGCAGCACTGTTTTCTGACCAATTTAGGGGATCACCGGTTCGTAGTGGGCCGCTGAAGATGAAATGATTCAGGGGATCATTGACCTTTCTGACGTTTCCCCCCAAAAACCAGGCTACTTGCTCTTAGAGTCTCCGTATGATTTCTCTGCGTATGATACCTTGATACGCTAAATGTTTTTTTAACTTCTGAACCGACGGTCGGGGGAGGTTACATCCCCTTGTAGCGGGGGCCGTCGCCGCCTTCGGGGACCTGCCAGCGGATGGCCTGGCGAGGGCATTTGACGCGGCAGGTCTGGCAGTGGACACAGTTGGAGGGGCTGAGAACGAGCCGGTCGTTTTCGAACTTGTAGACCTCGGCGGGGCAGAAGAAGGCGCAGGGGTGGACGCCGAACTGCTTCCAGCAGCCGTCATCTTCGCCGTGCTCAGCAAAGGTTATGTGGGAGGGCTGGTCTTCACGGTGGGTGGTCCCGGAAAGGCTGACGGCGGTGAGGCGGTCAATTCCCCCGGAATATTTCCTGTTCAGCCGGGCCCTCGTCATGCCTTTGTGGTCCGGCTCAGCGCCCAGCCTGAAAGGAAGCCACTGCTGGACAAGGGAAAGCGGCGCTCCCAGATATATCCCGGCCCGGCCCGCCTTCGCAAATACCTGCCTGTAGTTCCTGGCCTGGCGCATCTCCTTCATGATGAAGCTGCTCTCCAGCAGGTCTTCGTATGCCTTCAGGGTACCGGCGGAAAAGTCCCGCGCCTCGATGGCCTTGAAGACGGCCCCGGCGGCAGCCACCCCGGATTTGATGGCATAGTGAAGCCCTTTGAGCTTCCTCACGTTGGTCAGTCCCGCGGAGTCGCCGATTATCAGCGCGCCGTCTGTCACTAACCGCGGAATGGAATAGTAGCCGCCTTCCGGAAGAGTCCTGGCCCCGTAGGCTATGACCTCGCCGCCCTCGATCATTTTCTTCACAAAGGGGTGAGACTTGAATATCTGAAGCTCTTTCTGCGGGCTGAGGTCGCAGTACCTCCAGTCCAGCGCCAGCATCAGGGCCACAGCCACCGTGTTCTCTCCGGCGCTGTACAAGGAGCCTCCTCCAAAGACATCGGGCGTGGAGGCCCTGTTGGGAAAACCGAAGGTGTGGATAACGTGATTGGCCCCGAAAATGTTCTTCTCGGGCAGCCTGATAAGCTCCTTGACCCCGAGCGTGTGGACCTGCGGGTTGCGGCCCTTCGCAAGGTTGAATCTCGCGACCAGGTCCTCGGAAAGCTGGCCGCAAGAGCCTTCCCCGAAAACCGTCACTTTCGCCTCGAGAACTTCTCCAGGCAGGTAGTTGGCCTGCTCCTTTCCGCCTTTGTCCACTCCCTTTCTGCCCAGCTTCACACCTCTGACCGCGTTCCCTTCAACCACCAGCTCTTTGGCGGCGAACCCGGTGTAAATCTCGACGCCGGCCTCCCTGGCAATGCCCGCCAGCCAGCCCACAAGCTCGTCAACGGATATGACATAGTTGCCCCTATTGTGCATGTAAGCCGGAGCCATGAAATGGGGCAGCTTCAGGGCAGACTTCTCCCCGGCGAGGAAATACAGCTCGTCCCTCTCAACCCTGCTGGAGAGCAGCTTCGCGACGAACGGGTCTTTTCTCTCCCTCTCCGTTCCGAGAGTCTTCGACCATCCGGGAACAAGCTCATCCAGGACGCCGGCCTCGAAAACGGCGCCGGAAAGGTTATGCGTGCCGGGTTTGTTCGCTTTTTCTATGACGACGACCGACTCTGTTCTGCCGCTTTCGTTGAGCATCCGCTTCAGCCTTATGGCTCCGGCGAGGCTCGCAGGACCGGCCCCCACGAAAAGGACGTCCATCTTGTTCATCTCATTCACGCCAGCGCTCCTTTCGAGTCCAGCGCTTCGAGAAGCCGGGGGACTACATCTTCCAGGTTGCCTACAACACCGAAATCCGCGACCTTGAAAATCCGGGCATCGGCGTCCTTATTTATAGCAAGGATGATATCGGAGTTCTGCATGCCGGAAAGGTGCTGCACCGCGCCGGAGATGCCCACAGCGACGTATATCCTGGGCTTCACGGTCTGGCCGGTCTGGCCCACCTGATGGGTGCGGTCTGTGAAACCCGACTCTACGGCCACCCTGGACGCGCCCACCATGGCCTCCTGTCCCAGGTATTTGCCCAGTTTCTCGGCCAGCGGCGGGACGAACCTGTCGAAACCGCCCTTAGTTTTGCAGCCGCCGCCTCCGCTGACGATCACCCTGGCCTCCTTGAGCTCAAAGGTGAGCGGGCAAAGCTCGGTGGAAATTATCCTGGCTCCCAGGTCGGATTCTTTGATAGCAGGCGTGTACTCGATAACCTCTCCCGTCCTGCTATAATCCGGCTCCCGGGACTGAAGCACTCCGGGACGGGCCGTGGAGAGCTGCATTTTCGAGTTCTGAGTGATTATGCTGGCCATGATGTTCCCGCCCAGGGCCGGCCTGGTCTGCATCAGGACCGCGTTCTGCTCGCGTTCTCCCCTCTTGAAGTCCACTATGTCCAGGGCAGTGCAGTCGGCGGTAAGGCCGGAGTTCAGCCTGTAGGCGACCCTCGGGGCCAGCTCCCTGCCCAGCGGAGTGGCGCTGAAGAGCAGCATCTGCGGTTTATGTTTTTCAAGGAGGTCAGTCACCGCCCGGGTATAAGGCACGGGCAGAAAGTTCTCCAGAAGGTCATGTTCGGCAAGGAAGACCCTGTCCGCCCCGCGGGCTATCAGCTCCTTAGCCAGCCCTTTTACGCCCTTGCCGGCCAGGACCGCGCCGACCTTTTCATTGAGGACGGCGGCCAGCTCCGCCGCTTTGCCCAGCAGCTCAAAGGTGGCAGGGTTTATTTCCCCGGCCTCCTGCTCCGCATATACCCAGACATCCCCTTTGTAAGCAGGCTTTTTGCCTTCAGGCAGGCGGTATACCGGCTTGACGGCTTCTTCCGCGGCCTTCGATTTAGTGACAAAGGCGTCTCTCAGCATGACGATGAGTTTCGCGGGGTCGCTTTCGAAAAGGCACTGTCTCTGCCCGGCCTCACGGGGAGAGAATATCTTCACGACGTTCGTCCTGGAGCCGGTCAATCCGACGCGGGAGTCCTCGGCGTTTATGTCTGCCGCGCTCCAGGTGTAGGTCTTTTTCGAATGCGCCCACCTGGTCCTCCCGAAGGAGGCATAGAGAGGCGGCGTCCACTGGGTAACGGTAACCAGACAGGGGTAACCCGAGGGGGCGACCGTCTCATTGCCCTTCCTGGTGATTCTTTCAACCCGAAGGCTGCCGTTCTCGAAGCTGAAGGAGGTGGCATAGGCTATCTGGGCTATGCCGAGCTCTTCCGCCACCTGGGCGGGCACCTGGGCGGTATCGCCGTCAATAGACTGCATGCCGGCGACGATGACATAGTTCCTGTCGCCGTGGAACATCTCCTTTTCGATCTTTCTTATGGCCTGTCCCAGGGGATAGGCCGTGGCCGCGGTATCGGCGCCGCCCATCTTCCTGTCGGTCAGCAGCACGCCCTCGTCGGCGCCGAGGGACATGGCATAGCGCAGGACCTCTTCCGCAAAGGGAGGGCCCATTGTCAGGCTGACTATGCTGCCGGCCTGTTTTTCGCGCATCTTTACGGCGAAGGCCACCGCCTGCTTGTCCAGCTCGTTGCAGACGTTGTCCAGCAGGCCCCTTCTCAGGGTGCCCTTTTCCCAGTCCCAGGCTTCTTTGGGAATGTTTTTTATGTCGGGCACCTGTTTGACCAAGACTATATAGTTCATTATTTCACAGCCTGTATTAATCGCCCGGTGGTAAGGGCAATTCGTGAATTGCCCCTACAGGGCACCCATCTTGCTCCGAAGATGCGCAAGGTCAATCACCTGCTGCTGGAAGATTCGTGAATTGTCCCTACAGCGCGCCCATCTTGCTCAGCTTCTCCTTAACGGACTTCAACATGCTCTCAGAGGTCACGGATTTGTCCCGACGGTCGTCTATCCTGATGGTGGTGACCACCCTGGAAACAGCGTCCCCGAAGGCCGAGCCATGCATTTTGGCCACGAGGGCCAGGATTTTCTCCAGGTCTCCTTCGATGATAGTGCCGGAAGGCGTCACCTGGTACTTCACCTTTGCTTTTTCCAGTACGTTAAGCACGCCTGCCACGTACCCGCTAAGGGAGGGCGTTTTAGTGCCTACAGGGATGACACTTATCTCAGCGATTGCCATGGTGGTCCTCCTTTATCAGTATTATTGACCGGCCAATGGATACATTTATCAGGATAAGGCGCGAAGGTTGTAACGTCAAGGACTTCTGTCGCACAGGCGGCAATTCATGAATTGCCCCTACAGGGGCACAGGCAGTTTGCAAGAATTGGAGGCGTTTTAGTATACTACGTAGCATCGGGAGGCATTCTTTTTACAATGGAGATTCTTCGCTACGCTCAGAATGACAACTTTTTGCGTGAGAATAACTCCTTTGTGACAATAACTCCTTTGTGAGAATGGGCATCCTTTGTGAGAATAACTCCTTTGTGAGAATGGGCATCCTTTGTGAGAATAACTCCTTTGTGAGAGTGGCATCCTTTCTGAGGTCACCCTGAGCGAAGCGAAGGGTTCTATCCCCAGGGCTATCTGAAATGGAGGTTTAAAGCCATGTGGCTTTCCGATTTATCCATAAAACGTCCCGTCTTCATCGTCATGATAATGCTTGCCCTGGTAGTGGTAGGCATCCTCGCCTACATCAAGATGCCCGTCGACCTCATGCCCGACACCTCCACGCCGCTGATAACTATCCGCACCTCCTATCCCGGCGCCAGCCCAGAGGTTGTGGAAAGGGAGGTAACAAAGCCCATCGAGTATGCCGTCAGCCCGCTGAGCGGGGTAAAAAGCGTTGACTCAACATCCAGCGCCGGCGTGTCGACGGTCAGGGTGGAATACAAGCTGGAGTACCCGGTAGAAAAAGCGGTCAACGAGGTCCGGGAGAGAATATCCTCCACCCGGCGGCAGCTCCCACGGGATGCGGAAGAACCTACGGTGTTGCGGTTCGACCCCACCACGTCGCCCATCATAATGTTCAGCCTCGCGGATAAAGAAGGCTCGATGAGCCAGGTCCAGCTCAGAAAACTGGTGGACGATGAGATAACGCCGCTTATCGAGCGGGTGGACGGAGTGGCCTCGGTGGACGTCAACGGAGGCCAGCAGCGTGAAATTCACGTGTTTATGTCTTTGGACCGTCTTCAGGCCCTGGGAATCTCCCCTCAGCAGGTCTCGGCTGCTATCAGAGCGGAGAACGCGGACATCCCGGGCGGGACCTTCACCGACAGCGAGAGGCAACTGACACTCCGGACCCCAGTCAGCTTCAAACGGCCCCAGGATATCGGAGAGGTAGTTATTACCAACAAGGGCGGCATCCCGGTACGCGTGAAGGATGTGGCCACGGTAGAAGACGGCTTGAGAGAACGCACGTCCCACACCCGGCTCGATGGACAAAACAGCGTGCTGCTGATGGTACGCAAACAATCGGGCACCAACACCATCCAGGTGGCTAAAGGCATTATCGAGGAGACCGACAAAATCGCGGCCGACAAGCCCTACCTGAATATGGTGATAACCAGGGATGACTCGCAGTTTATAAAGAGGGCCACAGACGACACCCTGCGGGACCTGGTGCTGGGCGGTCTCCTGGCCTGCATTGTTGTCTTTATCTTCTTCCTGAACTGGCGCATGACGCTGATCACAGTAGCCGGACTGCCTGTTATCGCGGTAGCCACTTTCTGGGGCATAAGCATGCTGGGATTCGGCCTGAACATGATAACGCTCCTGGCCCTGGCACTGTGCATCGGCCTGCTCATAGACGACGCCATTGTCGTCCGGGAAAACATGTTCCGCCATCTCGAGTCCGGCGCTTCGCCGCGGGTGGCGGCCAGCCGGGGAACTTCCGAAATAGCCCTGGCGGTCCTTGCCATGACACTTTCCATTGTCTCCGTCTTCCTCCCCGTGGCCTTCGCCACGGGCATGATAGGGAAGATATTCCGCGAGTTCGGCATAACTATCTCGATCGCGGTCATCATCTCCCTCTTCGAGGCTTTCACCCTGGCCCCGATGCTGGCCGCCTATTTCGATCCCAGAGTCAAACGGAATGAAGCTGCCCCGTCAAAAAAGAAGAAGACCTCCACAGGGCTGTCCCTGGACGGGCTTAAGGGTGGTTACGGCCGTGTCCTGTCCTGGGCGCTTTCGCACCGCGCCCTGACGCTGCTGGCGGTTGTGGTGGTTTTCGCGCTGAGCACGGTCATGGTGAAACGCATAGGACAGAGTTTTTCCTCAGATATGGACCAAGGTTACTTCGAAGTCTCGCTGAGGCAGCCTCCGGGAAACACGCTGGAGAAGGCAAACAGGGTGGCCATGGAGGCCGAGAGCCGCATAAGCAGGCAGCCGGAAGTAGAACATTTGCTGACAAGAGTGAGCAGCGAGGACACCAGCTTATCCGTCCGACTGAAAGAACGCGGATATGTCAAGGCCGTGCAGGCGCGCCTGCGGCGTGAGATGGCAGGGATCGACCCCAACACCACCGTGAGGTTCAGCGGCCAGTCGGCCAGCCTGACGGGAAGCTTAACAGGCGCCGGCGGGGTCAACCAGCGGCCGATTCAGCTCAGAATCAGCGGCAATGTCCCGGTTTCCGATCTGGAAAAGACGGCCGAACAGGTGAAGGAGACAATTTCCGAAGTCCCCGGCGTTGTGGACGCCGACTACACCATACAGCCGCCGCGGCCGGGATACTCCGTAATCGTGGACAGGGCCCGCGCGGCAGACCTGGGGTTGTCGGCCACTTCCATCGGCTCCACCGTCCGCTCTCTCATGTACGGCGATGTGGCTTCCACCTTCCAGGACGGGAACGATAACATAGATATCGTGGTGCGCCTGCGGGAACAGGACAGGAAGAGGACCCAGGATATCCTATCGCTTCCCGTGGTCTCGCCGAAGGGGACCGTGGCGCCGGTAAGGTCGTTCAGCAGCCTGACGCCCTCCAACGAGTCATCCCAGATTACCCGGTACGACCGCCAGCGCCAGATAAGAGTGGGAGCCAACATCACGGGACGCGCCCAGGGTGATGTCATGGCGGATGTAAAGAAGCGCCTGCCCGAAATGAAGTTACCCACGGGAGTCAATGTGGGTTTCACCGGCCAGAGCCTTCAGATGCAGGAATCATTCCAGGCCCTTTATTTCGTGATGGCGCTTTCCTTAATCTTCATGTATATGGTGCTGGCCTCCCAGCTGAGCTCTTTTGTCCAGCCCCTGATAATAATGGTAGCTTTGCCTCTGTCGGTGGTGGGCGCTATCGGCGCGCTCCTCCTTACCGGCAAGTACCTGGACATCACGGCCATGATAGGCATGATTCTGCTTATGGGGATAGTGACCAAGAACTCCATTCTGCTGGTGGACTTCGCCAATGTGCGGCGCAGGCAGGGCATATCGCCCAGGCAGGCCATGCTCGAGGCGGGTCAGACCAGGCTGCGACCGGTGCTGATGACTTCCGCCGCCCTTATCTTCGGCATGCTGCCCGTAGCCATAGGGCTGGGGGCCGGGGCCGAATTCCGCGCCCCGATGGCTATCACTGTAATCGGGGGACTTATTACCGCCACGATACTGACCCTGGTAGTGGTGCCGGTAATGTACACGCTTGTGGAGGGGCTTAAGGTCCGCCGTTCGGAAGCTGAGACGGAACCGGATGTGAAAGCAGTTCCGGAAAAAGCCCAGCCGTTAAGGCCGGCTTTAGAGGCGGCGCAGGTACTTGAAGCGCCAGAACTAAGAAGGCAGACCGAGGGATAGCACTAAAGAATCAGTCAGTGATTCCGTTCGCTCAGGCTGTTTACCACCCGTTTCTCCTTGCAGTGCACACACTGGAAGAAACAACCCCCTCTGGGCAGCACTCTGTTCTCCACCCAGCTGTGCGCTCCTGACGGCGACTCTTTACACTTCCACACCTCTGACCTGAGATACGTCTGATATGACGACTCTTTGTGCTGAATCAAATCAAGCCTCCTTAATACCTCTTCTGTTCCCGCAGGGGGAAACCTGAATTCACCAGGCTCAAATGATTGGGGAGCGGCTTGTCCTGAGAACTCTCAAAACAACCTCATTAGTATACGCTAATCAGCGCCGCCATGCAAAATTCCGCCCGGCGCAAGCTTCTGACGGATAGCGCCGCCAGTGGAAATCGCTTACAATTTAAATACATACCGCAGAAGTGAGTAAGGAATCATGAGCAGCCCTGAACATTACGATATAGCAGTTGTGGGAGGCGGAATCGCCGGACTTTATTGCTGCCTGCGCGCCCCCCGGGGAACGAGAATAGCTCTCTTTGAGGCAACGGGCCGGATTGGCGGCAGGCTCGAAACCAGCCTCACGGGCGGCTTCCAGGCCGAATGGGGTTCGATGAGGTTCGACCCGGAGAGGCAGCATACGATGGGGAAGCTCATAAAGGAGCTGGGGCTGGAGACGGAGCCTTTCCCCGAGTACAACTCGCCGCCCGTGGACGAAAGGATGGCCCGATACGGTTTCAGGAAGGATGAAAGAGGCCTGAATGCCCTGGAGCTTTACACGCTGGGAATCGCCCGGGTCCTGAACAAACCGGAGACGGGACTTCTGGAGACATCCGAGGAAGAACTGGAGCACCTGAGGCGCAGGGGCACGCACCGGAACGGTTATCTGTGGGAGCAGGGCGTATGGCACGCGCTTGCAGACGTGCTCAGCTATGACGCCGTGAAGTACATCATGACGGATGGCAGTTTTTTCCACGGGATTCACGAGAACCCGGGCGTGGCCGGCTCGATGATAACCTGGGTGAAGATGCTGCAGATGAGCAAGTTCCTGAAGGGAGTCAAAGGCGGCATGCAGAGCATAGCCGCAAGTATGCTCCAGCGGGTGACAGACAGGGGAGTTATGGTCCGCAAGAAGCATTCGCTCCAGGGCCTTGCTCCATTACGCGGAAATGCGGTGACCCTGTCATTCAATACCGGCGAGTTCACCGCCGACCACGTTATCCTGGCCATGCCTTCATCAGCGCTCAAGGCTCTGAGAGGAATCCCGGAAGACATGAGAGCGCTGCTGGACTCGGTCATCGAAATACCGCTGCTGAAGTGCTTCTTTGTGGTCAAAGACCCCTGGTGGCAGGAAAATATCCCCAACAGTGGAGTCCAGAACTTCCCGGCAAGAGAACTGCACTACTATAAACAGGATACGAAGGGCATGGTAATGGTTTACGCCGACCGGCCCGGCGTTAACTTCTGGACCCAGCATGTAGCCTCCCGGTCCCATGACAGGGCGGAAACAGGCTGCAACCAGCATCTGCCCATGCTGTTCGCGGAACGTATGAACATCGACCCCGCGAGCATTACGGCTTACGGCATCCGAGACTGGACCAGGCCGCCCTACGGCGCAGGGGTTCATTTGTGGAAACCGGGAATAGAATTCTGGAAAGTCAGTGAGGCGCTCGAGGCGTTCCCGCTGCTTGAGGGATCACCCCGGAACGTGCACATCTGCGGGGAGGCTTTCTCGGATTACCAGGGGTTCATGGAAGGGGCGGTGCGCTCCGCCGACAGGGCGCTGACGAAAGCACTGAACTAATACAAAAAGTATTAAACAATGCATCGCCATTGTCAGCGAAGCCGCAGGGGCAATTCATGAATTGCCCCTACAGAGATCGCTTCCTGGTATTCAGGCGAATATAGCTCAAGATTTCAGGAGGTGAAGTATGCCGAGAGCATTCTGGAAGGGCGTCATCAGCTTCGGACTGGTGGCGATACCGGTCAAGATGTCCACCGCGACGGAAAGCAAGACAATAAGCTTTCATCTGCTCCATCAAAAGTGTCTCACGCGCCCCAAACAGGTCCTTCACTGCGAGACGGATAATGAGTACTTCGGCATAAAGGATACCGTCCGGGGTTACGAAGTGGCCAAGGAGCAATACGTCGTCCTGGAGGAGGGCGATTTCAATAACGTGCCGATAAAGACCGCCCACACCATTGACATACTTGGCTTCGTCGAGTCGAAGGAAATCGACCCCATCTACTACTATGGATGCCACTATGTGGAGCCGGAAGAACTGGGGGTCAAGCCGTTCCGCCTGCTGCGGGAAGCGCTGGAGAAAACGGGGCGGGTGGGCGTTGCCAAAGTAGCTTTTCAACGCAGGGAGCATCTGTGCAGCCTGCGCCCCGTGGAAGACATCCTCATACTGCATACGCTGCACTATCAAAGCGAAATATTCTCACGTAAAGAAATCAGCCCGCCCCAGCCGGCGGTGACGAAGTCGGAGCTCGACATGGCCGTTTCACTCATCAAGACCATGTCGAAGAGATTCGATCCTGAGGAATACCGGGACGACTACGAGGAAGCCCTGAAGCGGGTGGTTGAAGCCAAGGTAGCGGGCGAAAAGATTGCCGCTCCGGCGACGCCCAAGATGGAGATGGGCGACCTTATGGCCGCCTTGAGGGCGAGCATCGAGGCCGCGAAAAAAGCGGCGCCGGTCAGGTAAGGCCCAGGAGCTCTTTCATGCGCAGGGCGTTCCTGACGGGAAAGTCGGCATGCTTGTTCTTGAAGATGACGTGCACTTCCGCGGCTTTTTCGGCCATCCGGCGAATACCGGGCGCCCATTCCGTCAGCTCTTCCTCGCTGTAGAGATAGTTGAACTTGCCGGTAGATGAGACTCCCTTGCGCTCCCAGTTCTCCGCGTTCCGACCGTGAAATCTGACGAGGCCCGTCGGCGCCGTGATTTCCGTGATTGGCGGCACGCTGGACTTGAAACCCTGCGGCTCATCAACGCAAATTAACGAGACACCCTCCTTGCGGAGAAAGGCCAGCGTTTCTTCTTCGTGCCCGGTGAGCCAGCTCCCGGCGCGGAATTCCACCGCGATGGGGTGCGGCGACAGCCTCTGCCGGCAGATGGAAATATGGTCGTAGTTCCGCGGCTCCGGATGAAACCACGGCGGGAACTGAAAGACCACAACGCCGAGCTTTCCCTCTTGCTTGAGAACCTGCGCGGTTTGAGCGAAGATGTTCCACAGCTCGTCAACCAGTGGTTCCGGCAAATGGTGAGAATAGACCGTGCTCTTATCCGGAATCCCGGCCCCGTATTTTTCCCGTATGGCGCGGGGCAGGGACGCTACAGGGGTGGGATGGCCGGTGAAGAGGCTGAAAGCTTTGATATCGAAGGTGAACCCGTCAGGCGTGTTTTCCAACCAGAGTTTGAGGTTGGCCCGGGTGGGAAAGAAGTGATAGCTCGAATCCAATTCAGCGAGAGGAAACTGAGCCGCGTAATAACGCAGCCTGGCATCGGGAGTTTTTACCTCTGGCGGGTAGTACGCGCTCTTCGCCAGCTCCGGGTCTGCCCAAGAAGATATCCCCACGAGGACTCGGCCCATTTCAGACCTCTCTATGGAAAGTGGTACTCCGACTATTATAACATAGTAGTATGAGTGAGAAGCTGGGCAAATACGAGGAGAAGCGCGATTTCAGCCGCACGCCCGAACCGGGACCGCGAGCCGGACCGGGAGAGGGTCCCCTCACTTTTGTCGTGCAGAAGCACCGCGCCCGGCAGCTCCATTATGACTTCCGCCTTGAACTGGACGGCGTGCTCAAATCATGGTCGGCGCCTAAAGGACCCTCTGCCGACCCCGCGTTGAAACACCTGGCGGTAATGGTGGAAGACCATCCCCTCGGCTATGCCTCTTTCGAAGGGGTCATTCCCAAAGGCGAATACGGCGCCGGAGAGGTCATCGTCTGGGACCGGGGCACGTATTCACCGGACGAGCAAGGAAAACTCCTTTTCAACAACCGGACAGAGGCAGGGGAGGAACTGCGAAAAGGGCTGGAAAAGGGCAAGATTTCTATTTTCCTCCGCGGGCACAAGCTCAAAGGCTCGTGGACGCTGGTCAAAATCCGCAAAACCCAGAACGACTGGCTGCTCATAAAGCACGGGGATGAGTACGCTCAAAGCGGTTCGGATATCCTGAAAGAAGAGCGCTCCGTGCTGTCGGGACGTACTCTGGATGATGTCAAAGCGGCAAAGCCTCCTGTTCCTCCCTTCCCTGCACCGCTTGACCCGAAGGAAATTCCGGGCGTCCGCGTCGCCCCCTTCCCGGCTACCACGGCTCCCATGCTGGCACACCTTGCAGAGCGGCCTTTTGCCAGTCCCGAGTGGATTTTCGAGCCCAAGCTGGACGGCTACCGGATAATCGCGCAAATAAAAAACGGCAAGGTGAGTTTGGTGTCGCGCAACGGCACGGATGTTACAGGGAAGTATGACGTACTTGTGCCGGGCCTCAGCCGCCAGCCGGCCTCGGAACTGGTACTCGATGGAGAAGTCATAGCCATGGACGAACGGGGCCGCCAGTGTTTCCAGTGTCTTCAGAATTACCTGCGTTCTCTTCAGGTTTCTCCGGCGAGTTACGCGGAACCCGTCGCGCTTATCTACTATGTGTTCGATATCCTCTATCTTGACGGCTACGACCTGCGCGACACACCCCTGCGCCACAGGAAAGGACTGCTCCAGGGCATTTTGCGGTCCACGGAACAGGTCAGGCTGGTGGACTATTTCGAAGCGGACGGCGAAACGGTTTACCAGGCGGCGCTGAAAAGCGGACTGGAAGGTGTGGTAGCCAAATATATCGAGAGCAGATACGAGGCAGGCAAACGTTCCCGGAACTGGCTGAAGATCAAGTCAGCGCTCAGCGACGATTTTGTCATCTGCGGCTACACCGCCGGGGAAGGGGCCCGGTCTGATACTTTCGGCGCCCTGGTCCTGGGCTATTTCGATGACAAAGGGGAGATGAAGTTCGCAGGCCACGTCGGCACCGGCTTCGACGAGGCAGGACTGGTTGAGATGAAGAAGCGGCTGGACGAATTGAGAACGGAGGGTTGCCCATTCTCTGAAACGCCGCCCCTCAATGCCCCGGCTACGTGGGTAAGACCCGAGCTCGTAGCGGAAGTGAAGTTCACGGAATGGACAGAGGAGGGACGGCTGCGCATACCAGTGTTCCTTCGCCTGCGCCAGGACAAGCCCGCGGCCGGAGCTCGAAAGACAGAAATCATTATCCCACCCGGGGCGCCGGAGCCAGATGCCGCTCAAACGCTCGAAAAGGCGCTCAGGGACCTGCAAAAGCCGGGGGACGGCTTCGCTATTCATGTCGAAGGCCACAGGATTTTGCTCACTAATATGGATAAGGCACTCTGGCCGGCTGCCGGCGCTTCCCCGCAGATCACCAAGCGTCATCTGCTGACCTACCTTGCCGGCGCTTCGCCGTATTTATTGCCGCATCTCAAAGACCGCCCGCTCACGCTGAACCGCTATCCCGGAGGCATTCACGGCGAGCATTTCTACCAGAAACACTGGGGCAACCCCATACCCGAGTTTGTGCACAGCGTGAGCATACGCTCTTCTGAGGCTGAGTCTTCCGGCGAATACCTGATATGCAACAACCTCCCCACGATTCTGTGGCTGGGACAGATAGCGAACCTGGAGTTTCACACCTGGTTCTCAAGGATAAGCCCCGAGCCGGACATGCGGAAAGGTTCGCATGACGCGGACCACCTGCTCGACTACCCCGATTTCATCGTATTCGACCTGGACCCCTATCTCTATTCCGGCAAAGAGCCCGCCGGCGCCGAGCCTGAATTGAACCGGGAGGCTTTCGCCAAAGTGTGCGAGGTTGCTCTCCATCTCAAGGAAGTGCTTGATGAGCTTTCGCTGGCGTCCTTCGTCAAGACCTCGGGAAGGACCGGCCTGCACATTCATGTCCCCATCGTGCGCAGCCTGAACTATAAAGCAGCGCGCTCAGCCGCCGAAACTATCGGGAAATATCTGCAGCAAAGGCATCCCGTGGACATCACGATGGACTGGGCGGTGGAGAAGCGAAGCGGCAAGGTGTTCATAGACTACAGCCAGAATGTGCGGGGCAAGACCCTGGCCTGTGCCTATTCGCCCCGCCCCGCTCCTGAAGCACCCGTCTCGACACCTCTGCGGTGGAACGAACTGGGCGCAGTTTACCCGACCGATTTCACGATTTTGAATCTTCCGGCCAGGCTGGCCAGGACCGGCGACCTGTGGGCCGGTGTTCTTACAGAGAAGCGGGACTTGAGAACGCTGCTGGATAAGGTTTGATTCGTCTACCAGACGGGGTCCTGTGGGGACCAGCTTTTTCTCATAGCCAGGCGCCTTAAGTCTTCGGGCATTTTCTCGATGGCGTATCTCAAGGCTGTCCTGGGCATGACCCCCTTGTTCCGCACCACGTAATCGAAGACTTCTTTCTGGTGTTTCCGGCTTGCCTCTTTGAGCATCCAGCCATAGCCTTTCAGGACCAGGTCGTCTTTATCCTGCAATAACATATCCGCTATTTCGAAGACATCATCCAAGAACTTTCCCTGTCTGGCAGGGACGATCAGGGTTACGGCGGAAGCCCGCCTGAGCCAGCGGTTTTCCGACCTTGCCCATTTCTTGAGATTCTCCACATACAGGGGATACCGTTCGACGAACGCTCCTATGGTATGGTTGCACAGGGTGTCGCACTTCGCCCAGTTGTTGACGTATCTGTCAACCCACCTTTCAAAGATTATGAAGTCGTCCGGCTCGTATTCATCACGCAGCCGGTAAGCCCATTCGAAAGCAACAAACGATTCTTCAATATAGTCCGACCTGAGCAACTCTTCACACAGAACGAATATCTCTTTTTTGCCCAGAGCCTTTACTTCCTTAAAAGACTTCCGGGCAATCCCGGTCACAATTGCCGTCTTTACCCCGTAGGCGGTAACCCTTTCTTTGAAAAACGACTGAAAGCTTTCCTGAGTCCTGGCATCCGCTTGTTGCTCCAGCTCCCGTCGTATGGATAATAGAATGTTCGCGTTCATACAGCGATCTTCTCCTATTTGGGTACCGTAAAGGAAGCAATCATGCTGAAATAGGGGCAAAATACCTCATGTTTCAACTCCTCACGCAATATGATTGCCATCCTGGTATAGACGGCCGGCTGCCGCGCCTTAGAGCATGTTGCTGGAAACGGCTTAAAGCGAAAGTCATTTTCTGTTCTCCTTTTCTCTGCCCCGGCCTACTTTGGAAAGGAGCGGATGAAGCCCATCACATCGGCAACCTGCTTCGGGGCCAAGGTTTTGCCGAAGCAAACTGTGGGGCCAGACAACTCCTCATGAATATTGGTCTAATATATCAATGCCGCATTACCACTGTCAATAAACCAGTTCGTTGACAGAGACATCAGCATGAAACTATACTGACGCCAGCCCTTCGGAGAATTAGCGATTTGCACCAGTCTGAGGAGCAGAGAGAAGCGCGACCAGTGCAGGATCAGAGAGCGAAGCTGAGAGTCATCAAAAGACTATGGGGAGTTGCCTGCGCCCTGCTGCTAGTGGTGCTGTCCCCATTGTTTACCAGCACCAGCGCGCAGGCCCAGCAGGGCACGGAAGGCTGGGACCTTGAAGTCACCCATCCACCGAACACCGGTTCAGTCAGCACTTCATTCAACATAGCCATCAAGTACGCCTATCCTGCGGCGAAGATGAAGCCGCCAGTACCCATGACGGTGAGTGTCACCGGTATCAGCGGTTCCGGCACAAGCACCAGGACCCAGGCCATCGTTCGCGAGACGCTACAAATCCAGTCACCAAGCGGGGTTGCCGGGGTTCCCGTGACGCTGACAGGGACACCGATGGACCAATACCGTATCGTTGTCAGGTTCGGGCCCTTCGATGATACCACGATCTTCTACTGGAGTCCTCTCCAACCTGCACCAACGCTCCAGCCAACAGCCAGGATAACCCCGACTACCCCATCCCCATCCCCGAAACCACCTCCAAGTTCATCACTCACGCCAAAACCCACGCTTGCGCCCGCTGCCATTTACGTCCAGTCCGACCCGGGGGATGCCGAGATATGGCTGAACGGCGTGTACCAGACCAACACCAACTTCAGCGCCACCGCGTTTGGATTACTTGACCTGAAACCCGGTCCTCCGGGGTACACGGTGACCTTGCGCAAGCAGGGTTATCTGGACTACACGGTGAATGTAGTGCTGGCCCCCAACGAGATGCGGGATATCAAGGCCAAGCTTCAGCAGGGCACAACGGCCACCGGCTGGCTTAAGGTGGATTCCGACCCGACCGGCGCGCAGGTGTGGCTGGACGGCAATAGCATTGGCACATCACCAGGAATGTTTCCCGGTATCCGACCCGGCAAGCACGAGATAAGACTGAATAAGAGCGACTACGATGATTATACCAATACAGTGACTATTGAGCCGGGGAACATCACCGTGGTAACCGCCAGCCTGTCTCATTCCGGCGGCATTCCGGTCCTGCCGATCGCCGGGGGCGTCGCGGCTGTTGCGGTAATCGCGGCAATTATCAGGGGAATAGCATCGTCAACAAAGTCCAAAACCACGTTGAAGGCGCCGAAGCAGCCCATAGCCAAGCCCACGCAGACGAATGCTCCCCCGAAAGAAAAAGTTGCCTACAGCCCCATCGGCTACAAGCCCCAGACGGAGGGGCCCCAATGGGCGCCTGTAAAGGACTGGCGCCCGAAAGAGATAATTGACGCGGACAATCAGTACGGCGCAACGGTTAAGGCGCAGAAGACTTTGCAGAAGCTTACCAGCCTCACCAGCTCCGACCCGACCCTGACCGATTTTGTCACCAGGGCCACCGGCAGCGACAGCCTGTTCGGACCCGACGGCCACATCAACACAGATAAGGTCAGCAAACTGGAAACTACCGTCAAGACTTTCATCAAGAGAGACCAGATGATTAATCAGACTACGGAGTATACGGTAGCTGATGCCGCCGCGGACTCGGCCCGTGATATTCAGGAGGTAGCGGAGTGCGCTCCGATTCGAATCGGGATGGCTTTAACCACGCTCGGCCTTTCGGAAGGCGTCTTTATCCCTGTATCCGCCGCCGCCACATCTATTCAGCTTATCGATGCCGGGGTGGAATACGAAAAGGCAGCGCGGGCCGGGCTGGAGCAAGGTTTTAGAGAGGCCCGATTCGTGGCTGCTGTCGGCATGGCTTTCGAGGGTGCACCCATCATCCTGAAATATCTCGGCAAAAAGTATGGCATTAGCCTCTTCGACAGCGGCGCCAAAGCCGGCGCTGGCCTGTCCGCCGAGGGCGAGAGTATCGGCAAAATCAAAGACCCCGCGCTGGCCTCCGACTTGAAAAGATTTGATGACCTGGCTCGAGACAGTTCCGGCTTCCACAACCGGACGGAATTCATGAATAAATCGAGTGTGTACAAAGCCGGGGAAACACCTCCTCATGTGCTCGACCCGCTGGAGAGGGAAGCGGTAAACCTCCAGCAGAAATACGGCAAGGGTCTGGCCAAGGTGGAGAGTGATTTGCCGCCCAGGTTCAAAGACGCTCTCGATACAGGCAAGCAGAAGACTTACGAAAACGCCAGGAATGACGCTTTGACAAAGACCATCGAGAAGATGAAAGCCGATGGCATCAATGTGGAGGGCAAAAGCTTCAAGCTCACCCAGACCGGTACTCACGCCCAGCCGGGAAATCGGGGCTTCAATTCTTTGAAGCCCAGCGACTACGACGCCACCGGCGGCTTCCCGCCAGAATATAACACGTTTTATGAAACCAGGCTGGGCGAAGGGCTGAAGAAATACGGTTACGGAGCTGACGATGCCGCCATAAAGGCCGGGGCGCCTGATTTCGGCGCTAATGTCTACGGGCATGGCACCAGCAATACTGGTTCCTACTCCGGCGGGGCGCTCAAGCAGGTAGAACACATGAACCAGGCGACCGGCTCCGAGGTTATCGCGAAAGTGAATAACGGCAAGGTGGCTATCAGCACGGAGACACCACAGGTCATTGACTCTCTGAATACAAAGTGGGCCGCGGGCGATTTCAATACCGCCGCACACAACTACAGGCAATTCGCCAGCGATAAAATCATGAAGGGTGGTGGCGTCGAGAATATCCTGAAAGATCCCACCAGGCTAAAGGCGGGCATTAAGGACCTTTCCAAGGAAGTCTCACGGATGCACGGGCAGTACTCCGCCTCTTCCGCGGAGCAATTCCGCCTGGATAACCTGTCGCGTGCTGGAGGCCAGTACAAGTTCAATCCATACGAGCCTCCGCCTGCGGCGCGGGCCGCTGATTACATGAAGAGATATGACATGCCCATCGACCAGGCCAAGTTGAAGGCGGGTTTCACCGGCAGCGACCAGGAGCTATTCGAGACATTTATGAAGTTGTTGGGGATTTAGAAAATGGAAAATGCAGAACGGCAGCGCACGATAACCGGCACTCTTTCCGATGCCGAACTCTCGGCCCTGATCGAGCTTTGTCGCGTGAATATCGATAAGGCCTCACCGCTGGCCGCCACAATTGCAGCGCCGCGCTCAGGTGACGGGCGTGTCACCGCCAGGCTGCAACAGAGCGGGTTTCTCGAACCGGTCAATCCTGCCCGGCCGACGCCACAGTGCGTCAGCGCGCTGAACACGGTGGCAAAACCGGATGTGGTAATCAAGCTGGTGTGGGGCGACGCGGCCAGGGTGAATCTCAGCGGTTTATACGCGACCACCGCCGCCGGTTCCGGGGCAATGGTCGCCTTCAACCGTGACGCCCAGGGCAGGAACAGCATTTCCTATTTCGCGTCCCACGATGACCTGACCGGACTGGTGCGCGACAGGATTGCCTTCTCTGAGCTAAAGAAAACGCGGGCGCCAATGTCCCTGGAGGCCGAGGCTGCCGCTCTGCCTGTACTATTCGCTGTTCTGGACCTTCACCGGGAGGCGCGACTCAAGGCTGCCCTCGACAGGACGCCGGCGGCGAGCATCGATCTCTCGGCAGGGGCAGTCAAGAGGGTACTCCTCGATGCCAAGACGTCGCCTAGCTTTGACTGGTACGCTGCGCTGGGGTACATGATGTTTCCCCGCGAGCTTCCACCTGATGACTCACACGTCATATCGGGTGTGCGGGCACTGGAGAAGAAAGATGCCATCACCGTGAGCAACAACGAGAGCGTCCTGGCCCCAGGACTGGAGGCGTTCGCCTTTAGAGCCTTCCCGGTTATCAGCTATTTCGGGGCGACCATAAGCACCAGGCCCGGCTCAGAATTCGCCGGGGCCCAGTTCGGCCTGATACGGAGCCTCGAAACACTGCTGCTGGTCGAGCGGGCTTCGGACAGCGCGGGTGAACGGTTCAGGGCCAGTTCCATAAGCACATCCGATGTTCCGGAATTACTGTTCAACCTGTTCACAATGCCGTTTGAAGTACGGCCCACTCCTCCCCAGGCCAGCGGGCCGGCAACGGCGACGAACTTCTGCCGGAAGTGCGGCGACGCAGTTAAGGCCGGAGAGAAGTTCTGCGATAAGTGTGGAACGAAGCTGGCATAAGAAGCATAATCGTCCATGCGGGCGGGGCAGAAATATTAATTCGGCGGTATGCGTAAGACCAAAGATTGGGCCAACGAGATAGGTAGATTGACACAGTCAAGATAGAGGGAGAAGGAAATGGGTCGTTTTTTATTCACATTAGTCCTGGTCTTTGCCATCGGGATGCTGATAAGGTGGGCCATCGGTAAGCGCAGAAAGCAGCAGTCAACCGGCCCCACTGCGTCACCCCCGGCCTCCACAACGACATCACCTCCAACCTCTGCTGCTCCGCCACCGGCGTTTTGTCCCAGGTGCGGCCAGCCGGCCGGCTCTGACTCCCAATTCTGTGGCGGCTGCGGCACCAGGCTCAGGTAACGAGCGCCCTGGAACTCTATTACTAAGGAGTCTCCGTATGATAAAGGAGGACTCACGCCGTTTTCCCCTTGACAGCAGAACAACTGTTCTGCTATATTAGGAGACACAACTCAAACAAAGGTAAGCCCGTGAAAATAGCATGTGTCCTTATTAGTCATTTCCCCTGGAGCGCCGAGAGCCATCGCCGTCCCGAGCTGGCGGACAAGCCAACCATACTGGTAAATGCCCAGGGCGGACAGAGGCAGGTGCTGGACTTTTCGCCTGTCCTGCCCGGATTGCTCGCCGGCATGCCCCTTCAAACAGCCCTCTCCCGTTGTGAGGGTGTGACGCTGGTTGACGCTGATACGTCTTATTACCAGGAGACTTATGAAACCATCCTGAAGAACCTGGAGCAGGCCGCCCCAGCCGTAGAAAATTCCGGCCTGGGGTGCGCCTACCTGGATATCGCCGGACTGGAAGAAGCCTATGGCAGCAGGGATGCCCTTTTAAAGACTATCTTCGCCGCTATTCCTCCAGCTTTCAAAGCTAAAACAGGCATCGCCGCTAATAAATTTACTTCCTATGTGGCCGCTGTTGACGCAAAGCCCGGACAGGTAGTGGAGGTCAATACGGAGGCCAGGGATTTCTTAAGAGACCATCCTGTGGATATTTTGCCGGTATCATGGAGAAGCATAGAGAGGCTGCGCGGCTTTGGCCTTACCACTCTGGGGCAGGTGGCGGCATCATCTTCAGGACCTCTTCAGGCCCAGTTCGGGCGTGAAGGCTACGAGATATGGCATTTGTCTAACGGAATTGACAACAGCCCCATCCTTCCCTGGCATTCGACGGAGTTCATAAGTGAATATCTTTCCTTTCCTGCTCCCACCGTCGCTTCAGAGGTAATCCTGCTGGGCGCGGACACCTTACTCTCCAGGGCTTTTTCCCGTCCGCAGTTGAAAGGCAGGTGCGCCAGGGCCGCCAATCTGAAAAGCCAGACGTCTAACGGAAGTTTCTGGCAGCGCCGGCTGACCTTCAAGGAGCCCCTGGGCAGTAAATCGCGGGCCCTGTTCGCTATTAAGAGCGCCATAGAGTCATTGACTTTTCCCGGCCCTCTGGAGGACCTGGAGCTTGTGCTTTCGGGCCTTACCGGAGAGAAAGGCCGCCAGGAAAGCCTATTCCTCCACATACGCCGGCAAGAGCAGTTTAACGAAGCTCTGCGGCATCTGCAAGCACGCATGGGCAAAAAGCCCGTTATTTTTCAAGTAAAAAGGATGGAACCATGGTCCAGAATACCAGAACGGCGGCAAGCCCTGATACCATTCAACTCCGTTCCTCCGTTCCGCAAGTCTGCGACGAGAGTCTTCGACAAGTAAATAAGCCCGAGCCTGCGAATGTCAGGGAAAATGCCGGGGGGCAGCCCCTGGCAATAAGGCTGGGCCGCTGGCAGAATGTGGCATCTATTGTGGACACATGGCGCATAGATGATGAGTGGTGGAGGGAGGAACCCATCTCGCGCCTGTATTACGAAGTGCTGACCGCCCAGGGCCGCCGTGTAACCATTTTCAAGGACCTGCTGCACTCTGCGTGGTATAAACAGAACTATGTTTGAATATGCCGAGCTCCACTGCCACAGCAATTTCTCTTTCCATGACGGCGCTTCTTCCATAGATGAGCTGGTGGTACGGGCTAAAGAGCTAGGCTGTTCAGCCCTGGCATTAACCGACCACGATAACCTGGTCGGAGCCATGCAGTTCGCCAGGCTGGCTAAATCCCTCGATTTCAAGGCAATCACCGGCGCTGAGGTAACTCTATCCGGAGGCAGACATCTCACCCTTCTCGCCCGGGACAGGAAAGGTTACGGCAACCTGTGCCGCCTTCTCTCGGCTGCATACGTCTCCAGCGAACGGAGGAACCCTCAGCTCAATACGAAATTGCTGAAGGACCACGCTGAAGGACTAATACTGCTCACCGGATGCCGGAACAGTCCCGTTTCCCTGCTCCTGGAACAGGACAGGATAGACGATGCCCGGTCCGAACCGTCGGACTCTCGCGAAGCGGAGCAGGCGGCCAGGAAGTACATCGAATGGTTCGGCCCTGAGAACGTTTACATGGAGTTGCAGCAGAACCTGGTCTACGGGGATACAAAGAGAAACAGGCGCCTGATATCCCTGGCTAAAGAGCTGGGCATAGGAGTCGCGGCCACCAATAATGTCCACTATCACGCCAGGGAGCGCCACCAGCTTCAGGATGCCCTGGTGGCTGTAAAGCACTGCAAGAGCCTGGAGGAGACGCATCTGGAACGGAAGCCCAACTCGGAGTTCTACTTGAAAAGTCCCGCGGAGATGGCCGCGCTTTTCCGGGAATGCCCGGAAGCCCTGCGCAATACCCTGAAGATTGCGGAGCAGTGCCCCTTTGACCTGACCAGAGACCTCAACTATCAGTTCCCTGACTATGACGTACCGCAGGGTTTCACACCCATGACCTATCTGGAAGAGCTGTGCCGCCATGCGGCCATAAGGCGCTACGGCGCTGTCACGGATAAAGTAGAGACCCGCCTTAAAGAGGAGTTCAGGCTAATCAATAAACATAACCTGGCAGGCTTCCTGCTCATATATCACGATATCATCGAGTTGGCCAGAGAAATAATGGTAGAGATGGGGCTTGCTGTACCAGGGACGACGCCTGAGGAGAATATGCCCGGGAGAGGCAGAGGCTCCTCCGTTTCCATGCTGGTTGGCTATCTAATCGGGATTTCCCATATAGACCCTTTAAAATACAATCTCACCCTGGAGCGCTTCCTGCCCGAGGATATGCCCGGCGTTCCCGATATTGACCTGGACTTTCCCAGGAATATACGTGAGGAGTTGATAAAGCGGGTGCATGAAAAATGGGGATGGGAGCACGCTGTACTCACAGGAATGATAGATACCTACCAGGTCAGGGGAGCCATCCGTGATCTGGGCAAGGCGCTGGGACTGCCTCCGGATGAGGTTGACAGGCTGGCTGACAGGATGGGTCATGTAGACTGCGCGGAACTGGAACATGAAATGGCACAGATGCCCGAGTTCAAGGACAAGGTTGCAGCGCCGGTATGGTCCGATCTGATAAGGCTGGCCAAAGAGCTGGACGGTTTTCCCAAATACCTGGCACAGCACCCGGGAGGAATGGTTATCAGCTCTACGCCGATAACCGGGATGGCGCCGGTGCAGCCGGGAGCCATCGAGGGACGCTACATATGCCAGTGGGACAAAGACAGTATCGATGACGCGGGTTTTGTGAAGATCGACTTCCTGGCGCTGGGCGCTCTATCCCAAATGCAGGAGGCCCTCCAGCTTATCAAGCAGCACAAAGGCAAATCCGTAGACCTTTCCCGGATAGATTTTAACGACAGGGCGGTATACGATATGCTCTGCCGGGCCGATACGATAGGGATTTTCCAGGTGGAATCGGCAGCCCAGATCCAGACGATCCCGCGGCTCAGGCCCCGCAACCTGGTGGATATGGCCCATGAAGTGGGAGCTGTGCGCCCGGGAGTCGGCGTCAACCACGGCGTGAGCCTTTATCTGGCCAGGAGGATGGGCCGCAGGCCAGTGGTTTACGACCATATTTTAGAGAAACGGGCGCTGGAGCGCACCCTGGGAGTTATCCTTTTCCAGGACCAGGTAAACCAGCTTGCCATAGATGTGGCCGGATTCAGCCCGGGCGAGGCCGACCAGCTGCGGCGGGCTTTCGGGCGCAGGCACAATCAGACCCTCCTGGAAACTTACTGGCAGAAGTTCTTGCAGGGGGCGTCGAGCAGAGACGTGAGTGAAGCAGCGGCCAGGAAAATATTCACCAAATTCAACGGGCAGTACATGTTCCCGGAATCCCATGCCTTCGCCTTCGGAGTCACCGCATACCAGGCCGCCTGGTTGAAATATTACTACCCTCTGGAGTTCTATGTGGGACTTTTCAACCAGCAGCCCATGGGCTTTTACAATCTGGAGACGCTTAAGGAAGACGCCAGGAGGCATGGTATCCGTGTCATCAATCCTGATATCAACATCAGCCGGGAGAAATGCACCATTGATAACGGAGCGCTGCGGCTCGGCTTTTTGACCGTGGCCGGAATAGGAGAATCGGGCGCCAAAGCAATAGTGGAAGCTCGAAACAACGGGTCTTTCCATTCCCTGGCCGGTTTTATGGAGCGCACGGGCTTGATACAATCGCAGCTTGAAAATATGGCGAACGCCGGGGCCCTGGATAGTTTTTCGCCTGACCGCAGGGCAGCCAGGTGGGAGGTGGGACTTCGCTACCGGCCCCAGGGTAAGCAGATGGCGCTGGCCCTGCCGGTGGAGCAGGATATGGCCGACCTGCCGAAGCTGACTGACTGGGAGCGCATGAAAGGCGAATATCGCTCCATGGGGTTATTCCCTTCCGGACACATCATGACCCATATGCGACCCTTCCTGAAAGGAATGGTAACAAGCCAGCACATCCTGAAGCTCAAGGATGAGGACAAAGTGAGGACAGCCGGCATCGTGGTCCGCAGGCAGCATCCGCTATCGAAGGCTTACTTTTTCACGCTGGAAGATGAGTTCGGGCATATCTCCCTTATAGTCTGGCCCGATGTTTATCAGCGCTATAAGAACAGGCTCAGGGAGCCCTTTCTCATAGTGGATGGAACGGTATCGCGGAGAGAAGGCACCATGGAGGTTATAGTCAACCGGGTACAAACCCGGACCGGCATTTCCTATGCAGTGAAATCGAAAGACTGGCGGTAGTTTGTAAACGAAGATCGGCGCCCCAAGCATAATATAACCGATGTATTTATACACTTCGTCAGTTCAACTACAAGGGATTTCCTGTTACAATTAACAGATTGTAATCTGATTGCTGTGATACCGGGAGATAGAGAGCTTGAAAAAGGAAATAATAGTGAATGTCAGACTGATGCTGGAGGAAACCGTAAACGAGTTTCCACGAAAGCCGGCCATTGTTTTTGGCGAGCGCCGGGTATCTTATGCTGAGTTGGACGAGTCTTCAAATAAGATAGCCAATGCTCTGATAAAAATCGGCATCAGGAAGGGTGATCGGGTGGCAACACTATTAACCAACAGCCCGGAATTTGTTGCTGTCTACTTTGGAATACTTAAGACCGGGGCGATCGCTGTTCCTCTGGACACCGAGTATAAAATCGGTGAGCTACAATCACTGTTTGGTAACTGTCAACCAAAGGTTTTGGTGGCGGAAAGCAGTATTCTGGAGCCGCTGATTACAGCCTTATCTCGTTTTAGCTCTCTTGAGCATGTCATAGTCCAGGGTTTCAGGAAAGAAGGTAAGTTCCTAAGCTACGAGGAGATTATGGCTGAAGGTTCCGCACAGAGGGTCAAGGTAGCTTTGGAGCCCGATGATTTAGCCACCATTTCTTATACAGGGGGGCCGTCCAATCATCCCCGGGGGGTGGCGCTGTCACACCGGAGTATTGTAACTCATGCAACCCTGTCCGGAGACGGGTTTCAACAAACTGACAGAGACATCGTGATGTTGTTTTCATTACCGCTATACCACATGTTTGGTCTGGCTTCTGTGTTATTGACGTCCGTCAACAAAGGCAGTACCGTGGTCATTGTGCCCGGGACAGGAAGGTCTATCGGCAGCTTTTTTGAAACTATTGAGAGGGAGAAGGGCACGATATATATGGGAGTACCCTATATCTATGCCCTGGCAAATAGTGTCGCGGTGCGGAATGGAGTCAAGAGCGATGTGAGCTCTTTACGCTTGTGCTGCAGCGCCGGCGCCCCTATAACCCCTGAGATTATTCAGCAGTTCAAGCAGTATTACGGTCTGGACGTACTCGATATTTGGGGCCTTACCGAAGGGGTATCTCACGTTACCTATCAGAATATGGATGGCAGCAAAAGGCCTGGTTCGTCAGGGAAGGCTTTGGCTTGCTTCGAGATAAAGACGGTGGATGATAATGGTGAAGAGCTTCTCCCGAATGAACCCGGTGAGATAAAGGTCAGGGGGCCGATAATGACTTGCTACTATAATAATGCGCAGGATACCGCCAGGGCCAAAAAGGACGGATGGTTATACACCGGAGATCTTGGAAGAATCGATGAGGATGGCTATCTTTTTCTCACAGGCAGGAAGAAGGAACTGATTATCTTAAAGGGTCAGAATGTTTATGCCGGTGACATCGAGGAAGTATTGTGCACCCATCCCGGGGTAGCGGAAGCCGTGGTCATTGGAATTCCCGATAAATTGCGGGGTGAGGTAGTTGTCGCCGCCGTCAAATTGAAGAAGGGAGAGGTGGTCACCGAACAGGAGATTAGACGCTTTTGCCAGGAGCGTTTGGCTGCTTATAAATTGCCAAAACATATTGTCTTTGCCGATTCTCTGCGCGGGCGGAGTGGCGCTATTAATAAGAAAGACTTGCGGGATTACCTGGCTGCTCTTCCTCATGAGCGATAGAGACGAGCTTTAATATTCACTTAAATCTCCAGGCCAGCTTATAGCAGTAAAAAAAGAAATCTTATTCAAATAATCAGCTAAATTCTGTTTCAGCCGTTAGCAAAACGTTAGCAGCCAGTAGTTATGTCAAATGCGGATTCTGGGAAAAAGGCTTAGTTCAGCTAGGAATTTTGGTGGAGATGGGGTAACAATAGGCAGAACTTTTAGTCTAACTTTTTGCTTATTTTCGTAAAAGTGCCAGGAACTCATCTCTCGATAAACCGGCATCTCTAATCAAAGCTCTTAATAATCCTGGCCCTAATTCTTTATGTCGCGGTACCGATAACCTACTTTTTGATGAGTGGAGCAAAATCATATGACTGCCTTCGGTATGGTCCCAAATATATCCGATCTTGTTCATAGCTTTAACGAAATCATCTCCTGACATTACTGGGAGACGAGCCATCTAAACAGCTACCTCTACCTCTTCTACTTCAATTATGGAAGGAACTGGCTCCCCATGCTTACGCATACTTGCTATATATCCCCGGATAGCCTCACTAATATTCGCAATGGCCTCTTCTCTGGTTTTACCCTGCGAATGACATCCTGGTAGAGCAGGACAACTTACAACGATGTATCCTTCCTCGTCTCGTTCAAAAGTTATAGCAAATTTCATCTTTAATCTCCTCGCCACATCCTATTCTATTGATTGTCGCCATTATGATTCGATTATCCTTTATGAACTTAAAATATTATACCATGCGGACCTTCACCTTAAAGTACAAACGTTATCCTAAGGGTACCAGAGTGTCATGAAAGTCCTTTTAGAGAAACTATTGGCTTAAACTCCTGGTAAAACTGAATTATGTAAAAGTTTGATGTGTGTTTTACCCGGGTTTTACTGGTGGGCCATTCGGACAGTTGGTATTTTACCAGCTTTAAACCTCCGCTACTAACATTAACTCTCCTTGTTATACTTCGAAGGGCACATTAAGCCATTTTGTATGTTTGCTGATCAGGACTGACTAGCAAGGCAAACACCCGGGGAATAGAAAATTTCGCTCTCTTGGAAATTGTCAGCGGATCATCGTACTTTTGACGGGGGTTCGCTCCATGAAGGCAAGGGTTTGGAAGGCCGTGTGGTTCTAACTTCAGCCCTGTCTTTGAAGACCGAGATGTACAACACTTGGCTGCCAACCCAGATGGCAGATCCGCCGGGTTGAGGAATCCATACTGCTCTTGCCTCCATGTCAAAGTCTCCGGTCCCGATAGCTCTGATAGTAGCTCTAATTTCAAGCGGGACTCCCACTACTAGGTCACCCTGCCATTTGAGCGCACGGCCAACTTCATAAATGCCAGCCTTATGGTTAAACACTCGCGCATTATTGTCCAGTTGGACATCGTCAGGCTTCCTTACTAGCTCGAAGCCTTCTGGCAAGCTTATTTCGGCTTTTACATCTCTAATTAATAGTTTCCCTTCACCACTTAAGACATCTGCCCTAGCTAAGAATCTTGCAGTAATTTCAACAGGTTTGTTGAGTATAGGCGGTTCTGAGAAAGTCAAGGTTCCTCTGAGGGGACCTGATGATGGAGATGCCGGACCTGGCGGCTCCGTATCTTCAGCAATCGGCACAGGAGAATCCGGGAAGGCTGACGTAGCAGTCATTGGACCTGGTGTCGTTGTATCTCCACCAGCAGGTATGGGAGAATCTGAAAAGCTGGGACTGGCCGTTATCAAACCAGGAGGTGTTTCCCTAGAAAGTAAACTGCATCCAGAAGCCGCAGATACAAGAATCGTGCCCCCTAACATTAGCACGGCTGCTGCGAAGAGGTGCCTCATTGTTTAGCTGCTTCTTCCTTCGACGCGTCTTTGACCCATACCCATGCTAAGGGTTTTAGTTCCGCGAATCAACCGGATTGTGCAGTCTTGAGGCATCAATTGTATGGCCCGTGGAAACTTCCGGGCTGTGCGTATTTCCGCTCGACTGTGTCGGGTTGTGCCAGTTAGAGAGGTTACCATCGTGTGACCATGTGGTTATTGGGTCGTGCTGGGCGGAATGAAACCAGTTATGGTTTAATGATATTGGAGTAGTATGAGAGCCCAGAGATATATTTGGGTCGTGCCAATCAGAATACATGCCGTCATGTGTCCATGTTGTCTTGGGGTCATGCTGAGATGAAAGGAAAGGGTCATGGCCTGTTGAGATATCCGTTGCGTGGCTACCGCCGGATGACTGGGTCGGATTGTGATATTTGGAAAGCGCGCCATCGTGAGCCCATGAGGTGGCTGAATCGTGACGAGCTGAGAAGAACGTATCATGCCCAAAATACCTCAATACATTGTTAGGGCGGGAATGGATTGGCACATGAGCTTGAGACACATTTGGGTCGTGCCATCTGGAGTACATCTTGTCATGAACCCAGCTTGTGTTGGGGTCGTGTCCGGTAGAAAGAAAGGCATTATGCCCCAAGGAGATTTCAGGAGTATGGCCCATAGATATGCTAGAAACATGTCTACCCCAAGAGATGTTGGGTTGATGTGTATACATGGAGTGATTCGAGTCATGCCATTTAGACAACGAATTGTCATGCATACGCTGATTAGCCTGGTCCCATTCAAGTGAGAAAAAACTATCATGGCCCATCGATACGATGGGATTGTGAACGACAAAGGAATACGTAGGGTTGTGGGGTAGTTGCACTATGGAAAGCGCAGGTTCATGATATTCACCAGTCTTGGGATTGAACACCTTATTGTCTATGGGATTATAAAACCAGTAGGGAAAATCAATAGTGTTGCGATGTACCATCGTCCATGCTACATAATCCCTCCAGCGGTTAGAGTTATTCAATTCCGGGTTGCCTACATTGGTAGTCACCCATCCAATCCAATAATTATCAAAATTAGCAGGATTAACAATAAGTTGTTCCCAGATACTCATGAAGGGGCCATTAGCGAAAGCGAAAGTATTATTGGAATAGTCATCATCAACCCAAACATACTGACTATTATTCCTGTCGATAATGTCCCATAAGGCTCCGGCCACGCGGCCTTCCACATCTTCGCCAATATCCCATCCTGGGGAATTCCATGTTGGATCATCCAGCCCCAGTTGGTTTCCATTTCCGTATTCATAAATAGCTTCTTTCTGCACTACCAGTGGAAAGAAGTCGGCCCACCCCTCTCCAAATGCTGCACTTGTATTAGTTTTACTGAAAATTTGATGATTGGGGTCCCTGAAATCTATTCCCGGAAATTGCCCGTCGTTGTACAGCTTGTGCATAACTCTGTGGCCATATTCGTGTTGAACCATATCCAGAGCGCGGGTATGATCCTCGTTAGCTACATGTATGACTTTGTCCAAAGGGTCATAGAATATATCTCCAGTTGCTGATGGATAGTACACTGTCACTATCGGTGGTTGATAATGTGGACCTTCGCTAGCATATTGTAGAAAGAATTGGGCACCACGATTCCAAACGTCATTTGTAATTGTCTCATAAATACGGAAGGCGCTTCTGAAATCAAGATAGTTGTCCCAGTCTATCTCCAGTTCCTGATCAGGTACGTTGAGCTGATTTATTCCCAGTGGTACGGTCCACGTTGGTGCATAGAGCCATTCATATTGGGATGTGTCCCCCTGCAGTACTACCGCTCTGCCTGGGCTTTGTGGTTTCACCCCGATGCGAATACCGTCTGGATAGGGGTTTTCTATCGTAATGCTGAACTTCCCCGGATCGGGATTACCTGAAGTTTCAGTAAAACCTATCGGGTCCATGGTTCGAGAATTATATATAAAGACACCACCCCACACCATAGGTACTTTAACATCGTCTCTTATTTCAAAGGGTCCAGGCAAGCTATTAGAGCTGACATAGCATTCGATGTATCCGGTAATCGTGAGAGGGTTAATAAATGTCACGCTGGTGCTCTTTACAGGAAACAGCGGCCCTTTTTTAGAAGGTAGTACAAATCTGACCGGTCGTCTATTGCTAACCTCAGCCTTATCTTTTGATGTTGAGATGTAGAGAACCTGTCTACCCACCCAAGTAGTTACCCGATGAGGTTCAGGAATCCACCCTGCTTTTGCCTCAATCTCAAAGTCACCGGTCCTGACAGCTCTGATGGTAGCTTTAATCTCAAAAGGAATACCCTGCGTAAATTCTCCCTTCCATTTTAGGGCACGGCCAACCTTGTAAACACCACGCCCAGATTGCCATACCCGGGCATTGTTATCAAGTTGAACGTCGCTAGGTTTATTGACCAACTCGAAGCCTTCCGGGATAGTTATACTGACATTTACATTCTTAGCCCGAAATATGCCCTTTCCTCCCCGAATATAGTTGGAATCTAGTAAAAATTTCGCGGTTACTACGACAGGTTTATTCAATAAAGGTAGTTCGGAGAAAGTCACAGTAGCTGTTAGAGGACCTGCCGATGGCCCAGGTACTCCATCGATCTTCACGGGTAAATCTGGTGGAGTCAGACTTCTTGTTGGAGGACCCACCATTTCCATGTCTAAGTGAGTATTAATGCCCTCAACTCCATCCGTGACCTCGGGCTCTTCTACCGTTGGTCCGCCTTTGCTGGATTCCTCTGCCATAGAAACTCCAATTTGAGTTCCGTCGAGGGGTTTCATCAATGCTCCAGCAACCCCTGTGTTTATCAAGCTGAAAATTACGGCTAATAAGATGAGACGAGAAATTAACCTTTTCATTTCTACCTCCTTTAGCTAGCGCAAATAACTAAACGAGCCCAGAGACTGAATAAACAAGAATATATAAATCTTATATATGTTTGAGTGGGACGGTTAGTTTATACCACACTGGTGATAGAAAGTCAATAGGTTTTAGGGCAAAATGTCCTGATAATAATCTTGGAGCTATTTCTCTGTCTTAGTGGGAAAGAAATGATGGTAATTCCTCCCTGATCTTCTTTAGGAGGGATTGGGCAAGTGATGAAGGTACCTAGTTTAAGGGCATGTTATCTGTAAGTACACATTTCATCTTAATGTGCAGCGAATTTCACTTTTCATCGGAATGTTCAACCGGCCGCCTTGCACCGCCTGACCATTGGTATGCTGCGATATTGTTGCCAAGGTGGTAGAGGGCGGGCCCAAAAACCAAGGTAGAGATTAATAAAGTGTGGGACGTCGGATATAGCTAAAGGGCTTTTGATCTCGCTTGCGAGAGCGCCCACCTCCTTGTGCATCTCAACGCAGGCGGTCCTTTCACAACGTCCTGCTTAAATCTGCTTCTCCTGCACAATAGAGAAGATTAGGGAAGATTAGGACTGCATATATAGGCCCACATATAGCAGAACGATACCTGCTTTTTAAATCTTGAACTTTGCATGAGAGTTTCTTTGGTAATTGCAAAAGCCGTCCGCCAAAATGGATTGTTAGGCGATTGCTCTCGTTGCAGTTCGTATTCAATGGTTTCAGCGCTGAAGTCTTGCTCATGAGGCCACGTCACTCCTCCATAATTCACGCGGACGCGCCGAAAATATTGCGGGTCTCTTAATTCCTTAAACACGCCCTTGTCGAGATACGGTGAAACATCGAATATACCTTTCTTGTTATTTGATAGTAACACCCGCAACTTGTGATTCTCTATTGGTTCTACCGATATAACTTTGACCATTCTTTTTAACCCTCACTTCAGTGTTTCGAGTTTGGCTGGCCGTTGACCTTTGACCGCTAATTGCCAGTTCGTGAGCAACTCATCCTTATTGGATTTCAATCCATGCCTGAACCAGTTTCATCTTTGATTTCGGGAGATCACCCTCCAACACATTTCCGTCATCAGTGGAGATAACTGCCTCAAATTCGGCATACTGAGCATGAATGTGCGGACGATAATGTTTTCTGTCATCAAAGTAGAACATCAAGATAAGCTATACCGTAAAAGGTAGATATTACGGGCATATCTTGCTCATCGCCAAGAAGTTATCTATGTTAAAGCACTCCAAGGTAGATTACGTCCCGACTACCTGGTTGATCGACGCACTGCTGCCCGTGAATATGATACAACTCAATTATATGCTTTTCAAGGCTACGTTCAATCGTGGTCACAGTGAGAAAACTAAGTGCACCAAACCCCTAACTTGGCGGCCAGGGGAATGACTTTGAGAAAATTTGGGTAGTCCAAGATGACGATTGCCTAAGTGAAGTAGTTCTAGGTATCGTCCCCTTTGGTGGGCCTTGGGGGACAGTTCCCGAACTCCTGTTTGAGAAGAAGCAACTTATTCCAGCGCTACAGCAACTATTAGTTTCAGCTCACACATAACGATGAAATGTTCAGGATGATACTGAAATAAACTTTAAAGAGGTATAGAAGGACAAGCCCCGCCATGCATGGACGCATGTTTGATTGATATAATATTCGGCTTTATAATGTAACCATTTCGCAAAGCGGAAGATCCGGGTCAGCTTATCAAAGTTTAGGAGGTATGTTCTGGAAAGTCCGTGTAGTGAGTCTTGGTTACTCTTAAGCCAAGAAATTATTTTATATCCAATATTCTTTCCGGATTCAAGCCCGAGGGTCAGCTATAATATGGCCTCGTCAGGTCATTATGAGGTCATTTATTAAGCGGTCTTAATTAAAAGGGAGGAACTTGCCATGGCTGAGATAATAATAAACTCTGAGGAAACTGCTATTTGTCCAAAATGTTCCTACAAATTCCCTATACATCAAGGTATTTCCAAACAGGCTATCGAGCGGTACGAAAAAGAATATGACAAACTTCTTCAAGAGCGTACTCAGGAATTAAGAGCAGAGTTGGCGAAAGAAGCAACACGGAATGCCGAAAAAAACTATAAAGGTAAAATATCTGAATTGAAGGAAGAGCTTGGCGACGCTAAGGAGGCGCTCCAAGAGTCCGAATCTCGTGCGAAGAAAATAAAGAATGATGCTGAAACTAAAGTAAAGAAGGAGTTTGAGGCCGAACGGAAGTCCTTAAAAGAGGACCTGGAGCAGAAGGAAGCAGCCATCAAGCAGTTCAAAGAGAATGAACTGACTTTAAGAAAGGAAAAAAATAAGCTTGAAGATGAGAAGCGGAACTTCGAGCTTGAACAACAGAGGAAGCTGGATGCAGCTAAGAAAGATATTGAGAAAAAGGTTATGGAGGCGGAGGCAGAGAAATTCAAATATAGAGAAGCCGAATACAAGAAACAACTCCAATCAGCCCTTGATGCTAACGAAGAGCTGACTAGAAAGCTGGAGCAAGGTTCACAGCAATTGCAGGGTGAAGTCTTGGAATTAGAACTGGAGGATATTCTACGAGGAGCATTTCCGCATGACCAAATCGAAGGGATTGCCAAAGGTACAAGAGGTGCCGATGTATTGCAGCGAGTTTGTACTCACACGGGACACCTTTGTGGCACTATTATTTGGGAAGCAAAGAGAGCACATAATTGGTCTGACAAGTGGCTACAAAAACTTAAAGATGATCGTCTCAGAGCTAATGCAGATATTGCAGTTTTAGTAAGCACGGTTTTACCGAAGGACTCTCACGAATCTTTCTATATTATTGGAGATGTATGGGTAACATCTGACCAGGTGGTCCGTCCTGTTGCTGAAACCCTTCGAGTAATTTTGCTTGAATCAAATAAATTGAGAGTGGCGAACACGAGTAAAAATGAAAAAATGGAAATGATTTATAACTATTTATGCAGTTCAAACTTTTCTCAGAAAGTGCGCTCCGTAATTGAAGCGTTCATGACAATGAAGAAAGACCTGGATAGTGAAAAGAATGCCATGTACAAATCTTGGAAAAAACGGGAAAGCCAACTTGAGCGTGTTGCATTGAGCATGTCTTCTATGGTCGGAGAACTCCAGGCCATTGCTCAAGATTCGTTACCGCAGTTGGATGATATACACCAATTATCACTTCCCGGAGGTGCTGAAACTGAATAACTAAAATTATATATTACAGCTTGTATAATCTTGTTATCTTCAGCCATTTTTGGCATATATACTGAGTTCAATACACTCAACTGTTGGATAGGGAGAAATACCGTGAATCTAAGATGGGTACATATTAAAAATTTTCGCTCATGTAAAGATGTAAAGATTGACTTTGGCTCGATGCATGCTCTTGTAGGCGCAAATAATGCGGGCAAATCCAGCATACTAAGAGCACTCGATTTCTTCTTTAATCCTTCAGCAGCTAAGGTAGACGAAGAGACCTTCTGGAACAAAGATACTTCACTTGTTATATGGATTGAAGCCATTTTCGATAAATTAACCACTGGAGAAAAGGACAAATTACAAAGTTACCTGCGCCCTGACCACACCTTTTATGTCGCTCGTTCTGCCAGGAAAAATGTTGTGGTTGAAGAGACAGAGAAATCGTCTCAAACTGATGAAGTAAAATTCACGATTAGTCAGCACTACAGTAAACCTGTACCAATCATAGACTGGCTATGCTCGTCCAAGATTACTGGCAAAGCTATAGAAGATTGGTGGAAACAAAAAGAAAAATTGGTTGCTAATGGAGTCAGTTTTGTGGATTTCGTAGCCAACTCCAAACCAAATGTTTCAACATGGAAAGAGAAGGCTGAGGAATTTGCTAAATTGCATTTGACTACGCCTGACTATCAGGAATCTTGGACCGATAATCCCACAGGTTATGCAGGAGTTTTGAAAGAAACCCTTCCTCACTTTATCCTGGTCCCTGCTGTTAGGGACATATCCGATGAAGCAAAAGCTACTAAAACAAATCCGCTTGGACGTCTGCTATATGCAGTCGTTGAAAGTGTAACAGATACACAAAAAGGTGCTTTAAATCAATCCTTGCAGGAGATGCAGAAGATGCTCAACAAGGCCGGTGGTGCTAGTAGATTATCAACCATCACCAAAACAGAAGAGCGACTTAACACACTCTTAAAGGAATATATGGAGTGTGCGCTAGAGATAGAGTTTCAGACTCCGACATTGGAGACCATCTTAACCGCACCGAAAATATTCGCAGATGACGGGTTCCGAAATATAGTCGATAACAAAGGTCACGGTCTCCAAAGAGCGATCATCTTCTCTATTATTCGCTGTTACTCCGAGCTTATCACTGGCATAGGGGATAATAAAAAACGAAATATGATATTCGCTGTAGAGGAGCCAGAATTATATATGCACCCGCAAGCTCAAAGGACTATTCGGCGTGTTTTCAAAACCATTTCAAAGGGTAGTGATCAAGTGATTTTCTCTACACACTCTGCGCTTATGCTTGAAGTATCTGATTTCGACCAAATTATCAGAGTAGAGGCCATCCAGACCACTCTAAATGGCAACAAGACGGTTGAAACTCGTGTATGGCAGCTTTCTATGGCAGACATGATTCGAGATGTGATGGCTCGTCATCCTGGTGTAACTCCGACAGATGAATCCATTCGTGAGCTTTATGCAAACGCTTACCACCCGGCGCGTGCTGAAGGTTTCTTTGCTAAGAAGGTCATCCTCGTCGAAGGGGCTACTGAACAATACTCATTACCAATTTATGCAGAAGCAGCTGGTTTTCACCTCGATAATCTAAATATAAGTGTCGTTGATTGCGGCGGGAAAGGTATTATAGATCGGTTGTATCGGATTTTCAATGAGTTGGGCATTCCTTGTTATGTGCTCTTTGATTACGATAAGCAGAGTAAGGAGACTGACGTGCTGGCAAAATCGCGAGAGCTTCTTCAGTTATTCAGTTTGCCACCAGATCCCCCAGATAGCATATTTATAGGAGATTGTGTAGCATGTTTCTCAAACAAATGGGAGACAGATCTGGCTGGCGAAATTCCCGATCTTGATACAATTACGACTGAGGCACGACGCAAGCTGGCATTGAAGGACGACTCAGGGAAACCCTTAGTAGCCCGCTATGTGGCTAAGACTCTAACTTCAAGAACTCCTTCAGAAATACCATCTTCCTTAAGGACAATAATAGAGAAAGCGGTGGATGTCTCTTGGAGAAATTCTTGCCTCGCTGGTTGTTAGTTTCTACAACATGATATCACAGACTAACCCTTCGATATACTAACATGACGTTTCGTTCAATTAGCACGGAAAGGTCCGACAGAGTCCACGCTGAGGGTCCACACGCAGCACCAGGCGATTCAAATAGAGGAATCTTTTTGCTATAAATTTCAATCTTGCTGCCACTAAACGTAGAATGGCCATGATATCAGACATATTCCAGATAAAACAATACGCAGCTGAACGGTTCTATACGATAGACAGAACCACAACCCCTGAATTAGCCTTCAGTCTGTAGGATTGATCAGTTCCCTTTCAAGAACTTACTATGATACCTTGACTGAGCTTTGGCTAAACTAGTATAATGTTGCCACTTACGTTATCACTAGACGATTCACTTATGGCAACAAAGAAACCTAATAAGCTAAACCTGACCGACCAGACAAAGACTGCTCTCACTAATCAGCCTGGGTTGAGTGTCAAAGATCTCGCGTCCGGGCTTGGTGTAAATCGGCAGTTCATGGCTGGCTTTCTTACTGCGCTTGAGGAAAGAGGAGAAGTGTACCATCGTCAGGTGGGTCCCGCCCGGATATATTTTACAGCTCGCCAGCATGAGCCGTTGAAGACATCTTCGAGGCCCAAAGTGGTAGCTGCGAAAGAAACTGAAAACCCCTGAGAAGTTCATTTAACTATGAGCAAGATAAATACAGTAATCGAAATCACAACATCTAATAAATACAAACGTATTGCTGACGAGATTGAACTCACAATCAAGCAGCAGTACTTGGATGATAAAACGCCATGGGTTCTTTGCTTCTCCGGAGGTAAAGATAGCACGGCACTCCTGCAATTAGTTTTTTTCTCATTAGCTTCTCTTCCCAAGGAGAAGCTAACCAAGGAAATTCATGTCTTATGCAACGACACTCTTGTAGAGAATCCAACGATTGCAAAACACGTTGATGGGCAGTTAGCAAAAATAGAGGCGTGGGGGAAACGGTCGCTTTACCAGCATAATCCCGACCTCTTCCATGTAGTGAAAGTTGAACCAATTATTCAGGACCGCTTTTGGGTAAATTTGATTGGGAAGGGCTATCCCTCACCGAATCGGTGGTTTCGGTGGTGCACAAAAAGGTTAAAGATAAATCCGACAGGCCGGTATATCGCGGATGCGGTTAATACATACGGTGAGGCGATCATTGTATTGGGCACACGAAAAGCTGAGTCTGCGAACCGGGCTAGTTCAATGAAGAATTATGACAACGGTGGGCGATTGCGAAACCATGTTATACCAAACACTTTTGTTTTCACCCCGATTGCAGATATGTTAGATAACGATGTGTGGGCCTATTTGCTGCAAGTTCCCAACCCCTGGGGTGGTGATAATCTAGATTTGCTGGAGCTATATGGGAGCGCCTGCAGCACAGGGGAGTGCCCCTTTGTAATAGACACGGGAACACAGAGTTGTGGTAAATCTCGCTTTGGCTGTTGGGTCTGCACCGTTGTGAGGAAAGACCGCTCAATGGAAAACTTCATCAAAAATGGTGAACAGTCGTTAAGGGAACTTTTGAATTTGCGCGATTGGCTTTATTACATCCGGCAAGAAGATAATCAAGGGTTACCAAAGGAAACCAAAGTGAATACTCGGTTCAGTGGATTCCTTCTGAGTACTCGCCGAGAAATTCTGCGGAGGCTACTTTCAGTCCAAAACAAGGTGAATATAGAACTCATTGGTCCAACTGAACTAAATTACGTTCAGGGAATACTTGAGAAAGAATTCGGCGCCGAAAAAGATATTGGCCTGAAGAAGTTTGTATTTGACCTTCACGGAAGGAATGTTACCGTCATCTCCGACTTCAATCTTATTGACAATACAAGGAAACGGTTAGGCTCATTATCAGTTAACGGAGCAAAATTGCTTTCCACCGAAGAGTCACCAGAAATCTATCGTAATTCAAAAAGAATAATATATTATCTGACCGAACAGGGGTAATAGGAAGACCAAACGATGCAACCAGCAATACCAGAAGAATCTTTGAAACATGGATTTGTTGTTAGCGGGATGGGAGCACATGCCAGCAGGACCATAATGCTCTCCGAATTGCGACTGCTCCTAGCCTCTGTTTCCGCTTCAGCACAGCTCGGAGATTATCAATCTGCTATTTTGGAGCAGAACGTTTTACTTAAATCAACTGATGCCACTCGCCGAGAGACTTTCCGCCGTCTTAGGGCACTGTATGGGCTTAATCGCCACATCTTGCTCTTTCGATCTCTCCGAGACCTTTGGGACTTCCAGCCAGAGGCGCAACCAATGCTTGCCCTGATATGTGCGACCGCCCGTGACCCACTTCTTCGTGCAACAGCCAATGTGATAGTATCCGCCCTTATAGGAACAGAAGTCTCCACAGAAGTAATCTCGAAGGCAGTCGATGAAGAATTTAGTGGTAGGTATAACCCCATTGTAGCTGCTATCGGGCGCCGTGCTTCCTCATCCTGGCAACAATCGGGACATCTACGAGGTAAAGCAAGAAAAACACGATCCCTTCCTCAGTTTTGCCCAACTAGCGCAGCTTATGGTCTATTTCTGGGGTACTTATGCGGTGGCAGAGGTGACGGTCTATTTGATACCTTCTGGTCTCGCCTGCTATGTACCCCTCTTCATGTTCTTCACGACCTCGCCATCGCTGCGGCGAGGCAAGGATGGTTAGAATATAAACATTCCGGAAACGTGACAGAAATTGGTTTTCGACACCTTATGAGGGACGAGGCTTGAGTGAGATAGAGGGACTTAAACGGAATTATGAAGCTCAAGTTCGATCACATTGGGAACCTTCCTTAGCCGGTCCTCAGAAGACTTGGATAGCTATTTATGATCCGAATCAAGAGCGTCGGCTCCGCCTACATCTGTCAGACTTTGAATCAGTAACTAAGAATGCTGGACACAGTTGGAAACTGATTGACCTGACAGATACGTTTTCGAACTGGATGGTATCTCAAGAGTATTGTATATCATATTTCGAGCAACCGGCGCTTCTCGACTTAGCGTTGAATGATTTCACCGAATATGTTGTTAGTTTAGTAGCCCAATCTTTAGCTGACTCGGATGTCGATGAGAATACAGTGGTTGCAATAATGGGAACAGCCTCTCTCTACGGTCTAACGAGAGCGTCCATCATTATGGAGAGAGTCGCGACATCAATTAAAGGTCGCTTAGTAGTGTTCTTTCCAGGTAAACATGAAGGGCATAATTATCGCTTGCTCGACGCACGTGATGGTTGGAACTATCTGGCTTTACCAATCAGTGCCGATGACTCTAAGTGAGGTGAATATGCAGAACCGCGAAGTATTTCTAACTGATCCAACCACCTTCACAATTCCTAATGAAGGCGTAGCCAAGATATATAATCCCCACTTGCCAAAGGAGTGGGATGTGCTGCGTTGGGAATTATCGTCTTTTGTCTGTGAAGGTGAATACCGGAAAGGACTTGAACGTATCCTTTCAACCTACCTTTCGAATCGGGATAAAGCAGAACAATCTGCTGTATGGGTAAGTGGCTTCTATGGTAGTGGTAAATCGCATTTTGTCAGAGTCCTCGAGTATCTATGGCGTGATGTGCAGTTACCCGATGGGGCCAGTGCCAGGAGTCTGGTTAAGCTCCCCGCGGAAATCTTGGACCTATTGAAGGAATTATCAACGGTGGGCAAACAGGAAGGTGGTTTATGGTCAGCCGCAGGCACTATGGGAGCCTCGGCTGGCGACAGCGTGCGACTGGCAGTATTGGCGACAGCTTTCCAGGGCGCAGCTCTTCCCGAGAAATTCCCTATAGCTAAATTCTCGATATGGCTCAAACAGAATGGATTTTATGACAAGGTTAAAGCCGGTGTAGAGGGTAAAGGCAAGGATTTTGCTAAAGAGTTGAACAATTTTTATGTATCTCCTCACCTCATCCAGAGTCTTATCAATATTTATCCTGAGTTCGCCAAAACCTCCCCGGATGGCCTCAAGTCGCTCAGGGAGCAGTATCCCAACGTGGCAGATATAACTGACGAAGATCTGTTAACCACATTTGAGGAAATATTGCAGATTCAAAGTAACCGACAAGGAAAGTTACCCTGTGCCCTGGTCATTCTGGATGAAATGCAGCAATTTATTGGGGAGGATAGCGAGCGAGCACTCCGAGTTCAGAACCTTGTTCAAACATGCTGTGCGCGTCTGGGGAGCCGCTTGATGTTTGTAGCTACTGGCCAGGCCGCACTTCCATCTTTCCCACAGCTGTCGAAGCTTCAAGATAGGTTTAGGATTAGTGTTACGCTTTCGGACACGGACGTAGACCGTGTGGTCCGTAAAGTGGTTCTCCAAAAAAAACCAGATAAGATTCAATCCCTCAAATCAGCTTTAAATAAAGCCCAAGGCGAAATTGACCGTCATCTTGCCGGCACTAAGATAGCTTCTAACGCGGCTGATGCTGAAGACCTAATCGCCGATTATCCTCTGCTGCCGGTCCGTCGTCGTTTCTGGGAAAGGATATTGAGGACAGTTGATGTTGCGGGGAAAGCAGGACAACTTCGTACACAGCTAAGGATTATTCACGAAGCCGCACGTTTTTCGGCTGACTGTCCTTTAGGCACGGTGATTCCCGCGGATCTAGTCTATGACCAACAGAAGACCAGTATGATGCAGACTGGTGTCTTACTGCGCGATATCGCATCAGCCATTGAACAACTGAATGATGGCAGCGAGGAAGGGAAATTAAGTTCGCGCCTTTGTGCCCTTGTTTTCTTGATTGGGAAGCTACCTACGGAAGGAATCAGCGCCACCGGAGTCCGGGCTACCGCTAATGTCCTTGCCGACCTTCTTGTAGAGGACCTTACTACCGATAGTTCAGCACTTCGAGCAAAGATACCTGTTGTATTACAGGAAATGGTTGATTCGGGGCATCTGATGCTTATCGGGAACGAATACCGGGTACAAAGCCGTGAGAGTGCAGAATGGGAGGCGGACTACCAAAAGCGTTATACAGCAATCCATTCTGATGATACCCGTGTCGCTAGCGACAGGGCTTCCGAAATACGGAAGGCATTCAGTACGGCATTGAAAGGGATGACACTTGTACAAGGCCAAAGCAAAACCCCTAGAAAGTATGAATTATGTTTTGGTAACACCGCTCCTAAGTTAGATGGAAATGCAATTCCCATATGGATTCGCGATGAGTGGGAGACTTCAGAGAAGAGCGTTCTAGTTGACGCTCAGACCGCTACCGTAGAAAGCCCTATAATATTTGTCTTTGTGCCAAAAGTGAGCGCCGATGCCCTCAAAGACGCGCTCGCCGGTCAAGCAGCAGCCAACGAATGTATTTCAGCAAAGCCAACTCCCAACACCCCTGAAGGGCTGCAGGCATATCAAGCCATGCAATCACGCGCGGTGGGTAGTAAAGCTAAGGCAGATACCATCATCGCTACGATTATTAGCGGCGCCAGAGTTCTGCAAGGTGGCGGCACGGAGATATCCGAGGGTAATTTAATCTCATCTGTTAAGACGGCGGCTGAAGCTGGACTAGCACGCCTCTTCCCACAATTCGTTACGGCAGATAATTCTCAGTGGCCCAAAGCAATTAAGCGTGCACAGGATGGAGCCAGTGATGCTATTTCTATTATCGGATGGACTGGGGATGTCGAACAGAACCCGGTTTGCCAGAGTGTACGTACTTTTATTGGTCCCAGTGGCAAGAAGGGTACCGAAATCCGCAAACACTTTTTGGCGGCTCCCTTTGGCTGGCCTCAGGATGCCATCGATGGGTCATTGTTGGTATTGGTAGCCAGCGGACTGGTGCGAGCTTCCCTAAACGGGACTATCAAGAGCGCCAAGCAAATCGACCAAAGACAGATCGGCCCCATTGAGTTCTATTCAGAAGGCATTAGTATTTCGGCTGCGCAGCGTATATCCATGCGCAAACTGGCCAGTGATATGGGACTAAAATGCAAATCTGGTGAAGAGGAAGAGGTGGTTCCAATTCTGTTAAAAACATTGATTGACCTAGCGAGCGACGCTAGTGGCGCTCCTCCGCTACCTGAGAAACCATCATTAACTAATCTGGACAAACTTCAAGCCTTTACCGTTAATGAACGATTCGTTGCTGTGTATGACACCCGCCAAGAACTTGCGGATAATTACAACAAATGGCTCACTGACAAAACTAAGAAAGAACAGCGTCTTCCAGAGTGGGAAAATCTACAGCGCCTATCCCAACATGCCAAAGGTTTGACCGAAGGAGCAGGCATACTGTCTCAAATAGCAGCGATCCAAGCGGATCGAAGTCTCCTTGTTGAACCGAACCTAGTTTCTCCGCTGGTTACACAGGTCACAGACATCTTGCGTAGCGCATTGCAAAAAGCGTATTCCTCCTACAAGCAGAGCTACGATACCGAAATCGGGCAGTTGGAAAAGATGGCAGCCTGGCAGTCTATTAAGGCGGAGGATCGTAAGACCATACTTGCCAACTGTAAACTACAAAGTGTTCCTAAATTCAAGGTATCCTCTGCTGAAGAACTTCTAAATACGTTGGATAGCACCCCCCTCGGCGTCTGGGAGAGTAACCTGGCTGCCTTACCAACCCGTATAGCTCAGGCACATCAGCAAGCGGTCCGCTTGCTTGAACCTAAAGCAGTTCATGTTCATATTAAATCGGTTACACTAAAATCACCTGCCGAGGTAGAGGCGTATTTGCAGGACTTACGAACTGAAATCATGAAGCACATCTCTTCTGGTAATCCCGTAGTCATATGAGCACCGTTGAAATAATCATTAGTGTAGGGCACAGGAGGGGAAAGTGCCTTTCTTAGATAGTGAGCTTAGAAATCTTCTAGAGAGAGCCATTATTAAAGCACGCGATGCCGCCGAATCGGCTGCGCGGTCGGTCTTGACAGTCTTAGCCGTGGATCAGAAAGAAGCTCCATCGGTCATGTCTCCAGAACAGCGGCGCCTGAGGAATGCTCTGCGAGCGAAGGCGAGGCAGTTGGGTAGTGGCATAATGACTGACGGGATTAGTGTACTGCAGGAAGAGATAGCTTATCAGCAGTGGCACAGAATGCTATTTGCCCGATTTCTGGCAGAAAACAACCTGTTAATTCACCCCACGGAGAAGGTATCGGTTACCTTGCAAGATTGCTCTGAACTCTCGGCTGGGGAAGGTGAACCAGACTTATGGGGAGTTGCCGCTAAGTACGCCAGCGTGATGCTACCCGGAATATTCCGCAGTGATGATCCTCCCGTCCAGATACGGTTGGCCCCGGAAGGCCGCATGGATCTGGAAAATATACTGACCAGTCTGCCCTCATCAGTCTTTACTGCCGATGATAGCCTGGGATGGATATACCAATTCTGGCAAAGCAAGCGCAAAAACGAGGTAAATAGAAGTGGGAAGAAGATTGGCGGAGCAGACCTGGCACCGGTTACCCAACTCTTTACCGAAGACTATATGGTGCGCTTTTTACTGGAGAATTCGCTGGGTGCCTGGTGGGCTACCCGTCACCCTAACAGCCCGCTATTGAAAACATTCACGTACCTGCGCTTCCGCGAAGATGGTACCCCTGCCGCCGGTACTTTCCTGGAGTGGCCCTCAGTATTGGCTTGGATTACCATTATGGACCCATGCTGTGGTTCTGGTCACTTTCTGGCGGTTGCGTTCGATATGCTCCGACGCATGAGAATGGAAGAGGAAGGATTAACTGAACCTGAAGCCGCAGATGCTGTTTTGCGGGATAATTTGTTTGGCCTGGAAATTGACCAACGATGCGTTCAAATCGCTGCCTTTAACTTAGCATTAGCCGCCTGGAAAGTTGGTGGTTACCGGCCAATTCCTTTACCAAATATTGCATGTACCGGTATCGCCGTGCAAGGGCAACTGGATACCTGGACCAAATTAGCCAATGGCGATGTTAATCTCAAACAAACCTTAGAACGGCTTTATACCCTTTTCTCTAAGGCTCCCGACTTAGGAAGTCTCATAGACCCTACACACGTACCCATCGTGGACCGCATGTTTACCCCTGACTACAGTCAAGTGGCTCCTGTCCTCGAAAAAGCTCTCTCCAAGGAACGCAATCACGATGACCCCGTCGCCGCTGTGTTCGGACTCGCAGCTCAAAGCGTAGCCCGAGCTGCGCATTTCCTCGCACTGCGGTACAACCTTGTTGCCACCAATGTCCCTTACCTCGCCCGAGGCAAGCAGGGCGAGACTCTAAGGGACTACCTTGAAGCGATCCACCCACTGGGTAAGGGAGACCTAGCTACAGCCTTCCTCGAGCGGTGTTTGGCCTTCACAGACCATGGGGGAGCCATCGCTATCGTCACACCGCAGAACTGGCTGCTTCTGACATCCTATACCGATCTGCGTAAGAGCATCCTAAAAACTAGGACTATAGACCTGGTTGCCAAATTGGGTCCAGGCGCATTCGAGACTATCTCTGGTCATGTAGTCAACGTGAGCCTCAACATCATAACATCCGCCATTCCAAAGACAGAACATATGCTTGCTGGCATAGATGTCAATGACCTATCCTCACCATCCGAAAAAGCACAAGGTCTTCGAGAATCGAAGCTATATACCGTATCTCAGGTTGAACAGCTCAAAAATCCCGATTGTCGGATTCTTCTCGAAAGAAGACTGGCATCGGAATTGTTGGGTAAGTATTCTGACGGGCTACAAGGTATCGCTACAGGAGACTATGCACGCTACGGTAGATGTTTCTGGGAATTGGTTAATGTTTCAAATGGCTGGGAATTACAGCAGAGTACTGTAGAAAATACTGTCTGTTACGGCGGGCGCCAGCATGTATTTCTCTGGGAGTCCGGCCAAGGAGAGCTTGCCTATAGTTCTCAGGCACGGATACAAGGTCTTGCTGGACTTGGTAAACGTGGCGTCGCCGTAAGTCAGATGACAGGTCTGTGTGCGACTCTTTACACTGGCGAATATTTTGACAATAACACCGCCGTCATCTTACCTCGTAACCAAGCCCACTTGCGTGCCATTTGGGCTTTCTGTTCCTCGCCAGAATTTGCGAAAGAAGTCCGTAAAATTGATCCTGTTCTCAAGGTCACTAATGCTAGTCTAGTTAAGGTGCCCTTTAATTTGGAGAAATGGGCCAAAGTTGCGTCTGAAGCCGGACCTTTGCCTGAGCCTCGCTCGGATGATCCAACCCAGTGGGTGTTTGATGGCAATCTAGCAGATTCAAAAGAACCATTGCAAGTAGCGGTAGCCAGATTGCTTGGCTATAAATGGCCTCAGCAGAAACCAGATCATACAGATGAATATGCGGATAAGGATGGGTATCATCTGTGCTTGATACCCATTGTTGGTGAACTACCTGGTGCCGAGCGTTTGCGAAGTTTTCTCGCTGCAGCCTACGGTAATGGATGGTCCTTAAAGAAACAGGATGAACTCTTGACCGCTGCCGGTTTCGGAGGAAAGGATTTGAATGAATGGCTTCGCGATGGATTCTTTGTACAACACTGCCGACTTTTCCATAATCGCCCCTTTATCTGGCACATCTGGGATGGCCGTAGAGATGGTTTCTCTGCCCTTATTAATTACCATCGGCTTGATAGCGCGAAGCTAGATAAGTTGATTTATAGTTACTTGGGATCCTGGATAAAGCAACAAAGAGACAAGAGTGAGGCTAAAGAAGCTGGTGCTGATGGGCGCCTGGTAGCGGCGCTAGAACTTCAAAAACAACTGGAGAAGATACGTGCCGGGGAGAGCCCTTTTGACATATATGTCCGCTGGAAGAGCTTGGACAAACAATCAATCGGCTGGAACCCGGACCTGAACGACGGTGTCCGCCTCAATATCCGGCCGTTCGTTGAAGCCGGCGTACTGCGCAGCAGGTTCGTTATAAACTGGAACAAGGACCGCGGCACCAACCTTGATGGCAGTGAACGGATAAATGATTGTCACCTCACAATTGCGGTGAGGAGAAGCAAACGGCACGAAAGTAATACTAAGAGCAACAAATTAATATGATGGCCATAACTGAGTCTGGTACATTCCTGGATGCTGTCATTGAAGCCTTAAAGGGGGCTGCCGCCCATAACAAAAATGACCAGGTAGCCCCTGCAGTAGTCCTGTGGACTGATAAAGAGCGACAATGGGAGCCATTATTGAGTATTTTGCGCAGTCATAAAGTGCCAGTTCTTACCCTTGGGTCTTTTTCACCGGATAAAAGGACGGGGCCATCGTACTGGCTGCGGTGCATGATAGCGCGTGCCTTAGTTGATGACAAATTACCTGACGACGTCACGCCTATTATTTATCTGCCTGGAGTAAGCCGGCAAGAATTGCGTTCCGTAGCGGATCTATCTACGGAGTTAAAACCATTAGCGGAACTACAATATCGAGGCGCGCTCTGGACCCAAAGAAACGGGCGTGACTGGACGATCGGAGCTTTCCTGGAATCAAAAGATGGTGGGCTGGGCATAAAGATTGCATCTGATCAGGCAACAAAAGAATCGCTCAGAAGGTCATTGGCTAGATTAGCCGAGGAATCGGTTGAGAAATTGAGGTCTAATGAACCGCTAAATGCTGCCTATTTTAATAAGTTATTAGTACCGGATGAAGTGCGACAGATACTTTTGTGGCTCAATGACCCCGGATCATACTTAAGTGAGCTTGGCAAAGAAGAACGGGCGGCATTCTGTCACCTATGTGAACAGAGCTATAACTTCCACCCGGTAAAAGAAGGGTCGATAACTGCGGCCAGACTACTGGCACAATGCAAGGGGAATTGGCTTCCAGTCTGGAACCACTTTGCTGAAGCGGCGGCTTCATATCCGCATATTCCCGATTATTTGAGGAAAGCTCGTCCTACCCAGCTATCCCTGGAGGACGATATGGGGAAATGGCCACAAGATAACGAGATGCAGGAAGATGCGCTACGTAAACAGCTATTGACTCTGGGAAGTAAATCGGTTGATGAAGTTCGCAAGGGAGTATTTGACCTCGAAAAAGACCACAAAGTCCGGCGGAGCTGGGTATGGGTGAAATTTGGGCGGTCACCGATGGCAATGGCATTACGGTGGCTGAATGAATTAGCAGAACACAGCTCAATGCAGCTAAGCGGGACAAAGATAAAAGAAATTATGGACGCTTATGGAAAGTCGGGATGGAAGGTTGATGATGCCCTTGTCCGGTCGCTGGCAGAGGTAGATCAGCCACCAGACTTGGCGGCCATTAAATCAGTTTGTCTAGCCCTGTACCGCCCGTGGCTGGAGAGAGTCACCTCTGACTGGCAAAAAACGGCGTCTGGCAATGGGTTTGAAGAGTTTGAAAAAGTACAGTCTCTGCCACCTCCGAATAAAGGTACATGTATTGTTTTTACCGATGCTCTGCGGTTCGATATCGGGCAACGCCTGGTTAATGAATTCCGGGAACAAAACTACAAGTGCCAGGTTGACGCCCACTTGACGGCCTTCCCTACGATCACGTCCACAACTAAACCGGCGATATCGCCAGTTGCTAATTTGCTGACTGGACAGCCTGCCTCAGAGTTGAACCTATCAGTCAAGACCACGCAGGTAACCCTTACGGCTGATATATTCCGCAAGACGCTCGTAGGAGCCGGTTATCAGGTATTAGGGGAGGATGACCTTGGGGACCCGTCGGGCATCGCCTGGACCGAAATTGGCGACATCGATACATACGGACACGAGCACGGTTGGAAGCTCAGTCACCATGTAATAGATGAACTGCGTGGGGTATTTAAGCGCGTCGAGGCCTTGTTCGGGCACGGTTGGACAACTGTACTCATTATTACTGATCACGGCTGGTTACTTCTGCCGGGCAATCTTCCTAAAGACGAACTTCCCGAGCATCTAACGGTAGTGCGCAAGGGGCGTTGTGCCCGTCTTAAAGACTTGGCCAAGACCAATAAGTTGACCCCGCCCTGGTACTGGGACAATGGGGTGCGCATTGCAACGCCAGCCGGTATTTGCTGTTTCGAGGCAGGCAAAGAATATGAGCATGGTGGCTTAAGTCCGCAGGAATGTATTGTGCCCATTTTGACCATTTCACGACCTGCAATACCGGCCTCTGCCGTTATTGAGAAGATAACCTGGAAAGGTCTGCGCTGCACCATATCCATCTCAGGTGCATCTACAGAAGCCATTGTTGATATCCGGATCAAGCCTGGGGATCCTGCTACATCGATTGTATCCGCTGGTAAATCTCCGGACGTTTCGGGGAATGTATCTCTTCTCGTAGAAAATGATGAGTATGAAGGACAAGCAGTTGTAGTCGTGGTCCTCGATGATGAAGGGCAAATTTGTTATCAGTTGCATACGACTGCGGGAGGATAAGCCAATGGAATTAGACCAATTAGACCGACTAGCCGCGCGAGCTTTTGAAGGCTATTTAGTTAGAAAAGATTTGGCACTTAGATTTCGTGGCCTATACCCAGTACCGACCTATGTGGGAGAGTTCTTACTCGGCCGATACTGTGCCACAACCAATGAGGCTGAGATAGCTGAAGGACTTGAGGTTGTTGAGCGACAGATGCGAGAGCGTACTGTGCGACCCGGAGAAGAACAACTATTTCAATCTCGGGCACGCGAACGCGGTACTGTCAAGGTAATTGACTTGATAACGGCACGCCTGGACCCCGATACCGATTCTTATATAGCGACTCTGCCCAGTTTGCGTTTATCTGATATACGGATTGGTGCCGATGAGGTGGCGGCCAATGAGCGTATGCTGACGGGAGGCTTTTACGCTGAGGTTACCCTGGAATATGACGCCGCCATTGCGCAAGAGAAAAGTGGTCGGCCATTCGGTATTTCTAACTTAAGGCCCATACAACTTTCCAAGCGCGCAGCGCTGGAAGACATGGCACGGGGACGTAAGGACTTCACCACTGAAGAATGGAAACAGCTACTGTTGCGCAGTATCGGATTTGAAGCTGACCGTCTATCTCCCCGTGCAAGGGATGTCCTTTTTCTGCGCATGGTACCCTTTGTGGAACGCAATTACAACGTTGTGGAACTAGGGCCACGCGGCACAGGTAAATCGCATCTATATCAGCAGATTTCTCCCTATTCTCATCTTGTTTCGGGTGGCAAAGCTACCGTGGCTCGTATGTTTGTTAATAATGGAACTGGCCAGCGCGGCCTGGTTTGCCAGTATGATGTGGTGTGCTTTGATGAGATATCCGGGATTACTTTCGACCAGAAAGACGGTGTGAGCATAATGAAGGGCTACATGGAATCCGGCGAGTTTAGCCGCGGACGTGAAAGTATCCGGGCTTTTGGTAGTATGGTATTTCTCGGCAATTTTGAGGTTGATGTCGAACACCAGCAAAGAATAAGCCATCTATTTGGTCCCTTGCCGTCAGAAATGCGCAACGACACTGCTTTTATGGACCGTATTCATGCTTATTTGCCAGGTTGGGATATGCCGAAAATGGAAAGATTGCTTTTTACTGAGCACTTTGGCCTGGTCAGTGATTTCCTATCAGAATGTTGGGCTCAATCGCGAGCCGAGAATAGATTAGTGCAGCTTCAAGGAAGAATAAACTATGGCAATGCCTTAAGCGGACGGGACGCGAATGCGGTAAACCATACAATGAATGGTTTACTTAAGCTACTATATCCAAATCGAGAGATGCCTATTGCCGATGCAGATATTGAATGGGCAGTGAAACTGGCACTCGAATGCCGTCGCCGCGTAAAAGAACAGCAAAAACGAGTAGGTAGCGCGGAATTTAGAAATACGCAGTTCAGCTATCGACTGGCTCCAGAAGGTATCGAAAATTATGTAGTAACGCCTGAACTCCAAAGTGAGAAATCAATAGGCGCTGACCCACTCCCGCCAGGCCAAGTATGGGCAGTCGGATATGGTGGTCAAGATGAGAACCCTGGTCTTTACCGCATTGAGGTAAATGAAAGTCCAGGCTCAGGTGTGAGAATAGTAAACATACCAGCACCTGGTCCCTTCCGCGAGAGTGTCAAGTGTGGCGAGAAAAACTTAAGTGCCCGGGCGAAAGATTTGATTGGAGACCGAGATCCCAATCAACATGAACTGACCATTCAGCTATTGGCGTTTGATGCTGCTCGTAGTGGGGCTTCTCTCGGCGTACCCGTGGTCCTTGCATCCTGTACTGCCTTGCTCAAGAAAAACCTTAAAGGGGGTCTAATTGTAGTCGGAGGACTGAACTTAGGCGGTGGTATCGACCCCATATATAATGCGACTGGTATCGCAGAACTTGCGATCGAGAAGGGGGCAACTGTCCTACTTATCCCCATATCAGCAAGAAGGCAATTAAACGATTTATCAGATGATATGGCAAGCAAGATAGGCATTCTTTACTATGTCGACATTAAGGAGGCATTAGTAAAGGCACTTTCAGATTAGAAAAGAGGATAGAGATGAATGCTGTATGATTTCTGATGGGCATCGTGTTCTTCTCAGCTATAATAGGTGCAATGCTACGGCTAAATTTGGAAGGATAATATGAAGATATTTGCCATTTGTGTGAAGTGGTATTAATAACATGAAGAATGAGATTGCATTGAATCAAATCCGTTTGAATTTATATCCTTTACGGCAGCAGCCGTTTGAGTTTATAGTTTGGAGAAAGCCCTATCTTGGCGAGGGGTGGGATAGTGGTTCTACAGGGCTATATAGGAATTCTTTGCCCATAGACGAAGGCTCTTTAGAGAACAGGCTGGACTACTCGATATCGTTTGAACAGCGTGAGGGTTTTGAGGAGTTTCTTTGCAAGTCCAACTATAATTTTTTCCTTTCACAGCACTACTTGTATTACGCGCTCGATAAGAAAACAAAAGAATCCCTCAAGCCAAGTGAATACATTTATCCGAAAAGAAGGTTTCAAAAATATATATATTATGTTCTAAAGGAGCACCCGGAAGGAAAAGAGACGGTGTGGTTGGAACCTTACTACTTACCCAAAACAGAAACATTCGGGTTTCTTGCCGATTTCAGTTTCAAGAAAAATGAGGGTGTTACTTTTTCGCGCAAGGTACAGGTGCTGAGCTTGAGCTTGGATAATGAGTTTAGAAGTAACAGGAATTTTTATATAGACCGGTTTCATAAGTTAAACGCATTTCGTAATTTGTTTTACGATAAGATTTTCCCAATTATCATGAATCATTATCAAGTAGAACTGTGTCAAGACCTAAAAGCCTTGCCGTGTCAGTCGCTGTCAGTAAAGAAATACGTTTTTGCAGAAGGCAAGACTGATTCATCTCAGTACAGAGGCATCCAAAGCTACGGTCCACTTAATCTCATACAAGGCAAAGTGGAAGCGGTTTATATTTTTCGCAAACAGGATCAGATTTGGCTCAACGATTTGGTTAATGCACTTTTAGGTAAGTCTCCTTCGGTGAGCTTCGGAGGAATGAAACAGATATTTGGGATTGAACTTGAAAGCGCTCATATAGCTGTTCAAGATTATTCGAAAGACAATCTAAACATGATTGTTAATGAGGTGAATAAGCTTAAGTCGCGACTTAGTGGTACATTGCTAATACCTGTAATCATATTGGACAAAGCTGATGACAAGACATATTTTGAACTAAAATATCGTTTTCTGAATGAATCTTTGTCTTTACAAGCGGTAACAGTAGATTTACTAAGAAAAAATGATGGTCTGAAATGGTCGACTTCTAATATTGCATTGCAGATATTTGCAAAACTAGGGGGACAACCCTGGAAAGTTACCCCCAGCAATACCAACTGTATCATTTTTGGGATAGGACAGTCTCATCAAGAGGTAGAAGGCAGAATTGAAAAATACTTTGCATACTCTGTTAGTACAGATTCGAGTGGGCTTTATAAGAAACTAAATACGCTTGGTAAGTCCGAATCTGAAGGTGAATATCTGAAACAACTCAGGACAAGCATTGTTGAAGAACTTAGACGATATTTGGCGCAAGGATATACTAAATGTGCACTACATGTGCCTTTCAAGATAAGATTGAAGGAACTGGAAGCGATCAACAGTGCTGTCGAAGAGATAGCCGAAAAGAAATCGGCCGGAACAAAATTGGAATTTGTAGTGCTAAAAGTAAATACAAAGAACAAGTTCTTTGGCTATGGCGAGACCAATAGCTTGGTACCGTATGAAAGTTCGTATCTTGAAATATCGAAAAGAAAATACCTTGTTTGGTTTGAGGGTTTGCAATTTCACAGGGAAAGTATCTTTAAGAGGTGTTCAGGCCCGGTTGACATAGAATTTCATTGGGCGAATTGGTCGTTGAATGAGAATGAGAAGAGAAGTTATCTTCAGGACCTTATAAATCTTTCTGGAGCGAATTGGAGGGGTTTTAATTCAAAGAGTTTACCAGTATCTATCTATTATTGTGAGTTGGTGGCGGACTTTCTGGCTAGATTCCCTGAGCAGATCGAAAACATCGAGAATATACCCTATACTTGGTTCCTGTAGAAGGTTGATATGTTTAGGGAAAACGAAATAGTAATCATGATCGGTGCTGGTTGCAGCGCTGATGCGGGTCTTTCCACCTCTAAGAAGATGGTTGACCAGTTGGAAAATCTGATGGAGACTAAGCCGGCTTGGAGGAAGTATAAAGAATTATATAACTATATTAAGAGTTCACTGCTGTATGTAAAAGGCATAAGAGGCAATTTCGAGAATAATATAGACATTGAGAGACTGGTTAGTGCTTTAGGTGAACTGGAGAAGAAAGAAAATTGCATACTCTATCCATTCATCGGTAACTGGAATACGAAGCTATTGGAGATCGCTGGATATGATTTTGGGATTATTAGCGAATTTAGAGGAAAAATAGTTGATCAGTTGAAGACTTGGGTACAATTAAAGGACTACGACAAAGCATCCTACTATGCGAAATTTTTTGATTTTCAAGAAGCGTACAATTATGTCTTGAGAGTGTTTAGCCTTAACTATGACCTTTGCTTGGAGAAAAACAATGTTGGAGGGAAACACTTGGAGAGAGGGTTTGACCCTGCATCGAGAATTTGGGACTCAAGAAGATTCTATCCGGCGGTAGAAGAGCAAGATTTATATTTATATAAATTACATGGTTCTCTGGATTGGGAGAGGGACGAACACAGAGGGAATATTGTTAGGGAAGTAGATAATATACCGGAAGTCCCCGATTTAATTTTCGGAACGGACTTCAAATTGTACTATATTGACCCATATCTATATTATGCATCTGAATTCAGGAAGTACTCCTTGGAGGCAAAGATTATTCTGATAATAGGCTATGGTTTCAATGATGAGCATATCAACAGCATATTGAAACAGGCTCTTAGCTACGATGGCGAAAAAAAACTCTATGTGGTCGACGTAAGCACAGATTCAGTTAGGCGAGAACTAGCAGTAAGACCGGAGCAGATTATATTGGAGAAGATCGGAGCAAAGGATTTTTTAGAAAACGTCTTGAGTACTAAGGGGTTGGAGTCGGTTCTGAAGAAGTAGGAACTGTAAGCACTTAATGTAGATTGAAAGTCAGGCATATCCCTTTTACGACTGGTGAGAATGGAAGATATTCTAAGTTGTGAGGTCAAAGAAAACTCTTTCAGGTAGATTGTTGAATCGTGGCCACAAGGACTTGGAACGTGTAGCAGAACATCACTAATAGGCCAAAAGTTACTTTAAAGCTGGACTGGTTGGGTTTCGGAGTAGCTGTGGATGGATATCTGGTAATGGCCAAAAAAGGACAATTATTCTCAGTCGGTTTTACCAGGTTCTGGGGACCAGGAACCATGCTATTTGAGATCGGCAGCCACACTTGAGGGAAATAAAAAAAGGGGGTGACGCATAAACTTTGCATCACCCCCAAATTCGCAGCTATATCATGGCAAGCTGCTGGTATTTATCTGGTATGGTCTCTTCTATCTTTTCCCCTTTCTGTCTTTGCTTCCTGGCATGAACTTTCTTTTGCTGTATCCACCGCTTGAGCTGGCGTAGTTCACGCATTTCGTCTTCCGTGAGCGTTTCATGTTTGATATCACTGGGGAAGCGGTCTTTCATAACCTTTGTTCCCAGGTAAAGATATATGTTTGCCCATTCATAGGGCAGAGGATGCTCCAGGGAAGCGGGATAAAGATAAGCCATCGCTTCCAGGTCCGTCGCCTCTTCCCAGGAAGCCTCACCTTTAAGACATCGCATCTGGTGAGCCAGCCGGTGTAAAGGCAAATCACGCTTTATCCATTCCGGTATTGTCTCCTGCCAGGGACTCGGAAAGACAATTAGGGGATCTGTCAGAGCCGAGACCAGCTCCTCTATTGGCTCCCGGGGAATTGCAGGGGCTTTTTGCTCCTCTTCCCCAGGGAGCATTTTTTCTGTAGAAGGCACAAATTCACCTCCTTTCTTTCAAAAATGTGGCACGGTTAGGCCATATTAAGCCCTTGATTAGCCTCCATTGGGCAGTTCCACAACTTTAGTTGGTTTGAAGTAAAGGTCCCGCTCAATCTTCAAGCCCGCCGGCCCACTGATTTTCTCCAGCTCATCGAGCATGAAATACCCCCATTCTTTTTCATGGCCGTAGACCAGGCCAAAGAATCGCCTCTCTTTGGGGTCATATTCCACTCCGTACCATGTCCAGTTAGTCCACGGGGTAAAGAATTTGACTTGCGCGACCTTCTGTTCCTCAGGTGTTTTTTCCGTAGCATAAAGAGCCGGCAATTGGGACTCTATCTCTTTAGTCAGTAGCTTCACGTTTCATCACCTCCTTTCCGGCCAGAATTTGGCACGAAGAGGCATAGGGGACAAGCTATGGCATGCTGTCCGCTCGGGACCTACCGTGTACGGCTGTCCCCTATTATTACCGGCAAATATGGCCTGCCTCTTCAGTCCAGGGAAAGCCAGTCCCTTGGAGACCCCGATAAATCGGGGTTTCGGCTTCATTCAAGCATGTCTGCCAGATATTCCATCAGTTCCTTAACGCTCACACGCTCCCATCCCTCTTCTTCTTTCACCCCCTTGAGCACCTGAGCAAATTCTTTTGGCAGTAAGACTGTTTCGTCTTCATAGTTCTTGGCTTCCCTTCGTAAGACTTTAACTAGATTCATTCCCTTATCCTTTCCTGAAATGGACACGAAAAAGGGGATACCTTACCCCCACGCATGGGGGGAAAGTATCCCCTAAAAAGCAAAAAGAGAGGACTCCCTGCCCTCTCTTTTTGCATGGCTCTTGTTTGGCTTTGCGTTCGGTTTTAGCCTACCGCTACAAGTTCTTTTGCCTTTTTCTTGCGCTTCGGCTTTTGCTCTGGCTCTGGTTCTTTTTCTGGCTCTGGCTCTCTGGCTTCCCCTTCGGCTATTGCAGCTTCCGCTTCTGCTATCGCTTCCGCTGCCCCTTCGGGCTTTCCCGCTGCCTCTGATACCACTTTCTCCGCTTCGGTTACTACCTCTGGCGTTTCTGCCTTTTTTACCCCTTGCGGGGCTATCGGCATTATTACCAGTCTGTAGCCTTCGGCATTAAACATCACTGGCGACATAGGGCTTGCGGTTAGCTTTATCTCTGCCATGCCCGCAAGGGCTTTTAATCCCTGTGCAAGGTAGTTGAAGCTAATCATTGCTTCCGCTTCCCCTTCAACCTGACTGTCTATATAAGCCTCTGCCCTGTCATCCTTAACCGATAGCCTTATTCTTCCCTCTTTAAGGGTGATGATTATCGGCGTGTCCTTTGCAAGGAATAGAGCACCGAGACTTGACACCGCCTTGAGCATTTCCCTTGAGTCTATCCTTGCCTGTGCTACAAAATCGGTAGGCAGGATTTTTTCATAATCAGGGTAGTTGCCAGCGTGTCCGCTATACTTATAACGGATTGCTTCGGTATCAACTATCAGGTCTGTGGTATCAAGGCTTGCCCCTTTCTCAAATCCCAGTCTTACCCTTCTGGCTTTCTTTAACGCTGGTATCAATCCCCTTATTTCGTCATAGGGTATAAGGGCTTGCCCTTCCCCATCATCTAAGTCAAGGGATAGTTCAGCCAGCCGAAAGCCATCGGAAGCGGAAAGAGTTAGCTTCCCCTCTTTCTGCACAAAGTGGACACATTGCAAGACTGGTCTTATGTCCTCTCTGGCAGTGAAAGGGATAACCCTTGAAAGGGCTTCGGCTAACTCAATAGCTCCCAAATTAGGCTTAACCGAGTCATGGGGTGTTACCCTTACCTGACAGATGTCATAGTTGCGCTTAAATTCGCTTTTTTGGGTAATCCATGATTCATTATCCAGGTAGCCTGTATGGTTTCCGCAAATCACTTTCAGCCTTTTTGCGGTGCTCTGCGATTCGCTAGCAACACCGTTAGAGTTAGGCACTATCTTAACGATATTGCTTCCCCCTAATAGCCGAATATAATTCAGGAATCCCCGCCTTCCCAGTGTAAGGTCTAATACCTCTATTCTGGGAGCTTGCGCCCTTAAAAGAGCGCCTACAAGCCTTTGCCTGTCTGAAACAAAGCCTTCTCCCGAACGCTTACCCTCGATATTCAATTGTTCTATTTCATACCCCCTTTAACTCTTCAGGGAAGGGGTAAGCTTCCTTCCCTGTGAGTCTTTTTAGTAAGCTCTATATACCCCGCAATTCGCTGGCAGTATTAAGAGCTTCCACTACTATAATCCCCGAAAAGAGGTAATTCGTTACGCTCCAAACAGGGGAATTTGGGTATTCTTTCGAAATCGGAAAAGGTAAGCCCTTTCTGCCAGTGTAAGGGCTTCACTCTTTTGTTTCTTTTGTATAACCTCTATAAGCCTTTTGGGGAAGCTTTCCAAAAGGACATTGGTATCAATCCAGGCGTTAAGGTCAATAGCGTTATCATCGGCTATGGTCTCCCAAAGCTCAATTGTATTGCCCTGTCCATCGTCTATTTCCTGACTAAGGCTTACTATCTTAATCAGCTTTGGGCATTCGGAATATAAATCATTATCCCTGCAATTTGCCCTTTGCCCTTTACTGCAATGCTGGCAGTCAAGCCCAGTGGTAATTTCCCTTCGGGCTTCCCAGTATTGCATGACTGTATAGCTGGCAACTCTTATCATCCCCGCTTCGGTAAGGGCTTCCCCTCTAGCAGTCCTTTCTTTATCAATTTCCGCTATCTTCAGGATAATATCCCCTACTATGTCCTGTCTGTCCTCTTGCTTTACCTTGCGCTCAAATTTAAGGGCAATTTCAGCGTATTTGCGCCATACTCCCGATAAATCTGGAATACGGCTTGCAAGGTCAAGGGAAGTCTCATTATCGGTATCAATCCATTTCTGGCTAGCTGGTAAGCTGTAAGGGTAAAGCCTTATTCCCCCGCTTCCTATGCCATGATTGCAGTTAGGACATATTCCCATGATAGGATTGCCAGAATTATGCACATAATCAGGGCTTGCTTTATCTGGTATGCGCTCCCTGTGCTCTTTACCGCAAAACTGGCAGTTATAATGATGGTATCCCCTTTTTTTTAAGTAGCTTGTTCGCTCCATTATTCCCCCCTTTCATTTGATAAAGGGGAAACTATCGGCTAGAATGAAAAAGCCAATAGTCCCCCCAAAGGTCTAAAGGCAAGGGGGGCAAGGTAGCTACAACTACCTTACCCCCGCCAAAATCGTTTATTAGTCCACTACGATTTTGACATCTAAAAGGCGTTCAAGTTCATTCGTGTATTTAGCTAGCTTCTCAATAGCCAGTAAGACATCTTTCCTTTTACCTTCAATAACTACCTTTACAGTCCTGATTTGATTCTTTTCCATTGCCCTGCCCCTTTTCTTTCTGTATGACGATTAAACTATCGCTAGCTGTGAGAGTAACGCTATCCCCGATGTTAAAACCGAACTCATGTAGCCATTTGCCTGCTACTCTGATTCCAGGAACATAGCCATCGCCATTTTGCGGGAAGCCGACTACTCCCAAAGCCTTGCCTCTTTTCCTTTGCTCTATTCTGCTATTGTTATTCATTTACCTACCTTCATCTATGAATCTGATTCTGCGCAAGATTCACAGCAATACTTTTGCCCTTTGTATCCTGGTATGAAAGACTGTCCACACCATGAACATTCAACTTGATAGTCCTTCCATGAATCTGGACATCCTATTTCATGGCAGTTAATACCATTGATATTGATTACTTCACAGCTTTGACACATTTAACCTTTTCCTTATCTGTGTATCTGTCTTTTCCATTTCAAACCTTCCTTTCTTTCATAGCTAAAACAAAGCTAAAAAACAAATACAAATAGCTTTGTTTTATATGCAAATCATTGCACAATAAGTGCAAAGGTAAAATTTCAAGAAATAGCTATATTTCCACCCCCTCCCAGGGGGGCGAAGTTTGAATGTAAATTGAAAAGGGGCATCCTATTCCAAGAAAGGCCGGCGATTTGCCCGGCGTGGTCCCGCCATTGACTGGTTATAACAATATTGTTATACTACTATTGGTGCAGTGTGGAATATCAAGTACTACCAGTCTGGAACCGGAAAGTCTCCTGTAGAAGAGTTCATTAACTCGCTGGATGCTAAATCAAGGGCCAGGATAGCCAGAACGCTCGACCTGCTTGAGGAATTTGGCATCAGGCTGGGAATGCCTTATGCGAGGCACCTTGAAAAGCAACTGTGGGAACTGAGAGTTAGACATGGCAGGAATCGATATCGCATCATCTACTTTCTGGATACCGGGCAAACTTTTATTTTGCTGCACGGGTTTACCAAGAAGACCGGCCCGGTGCCTAGGGCAAATGTGGAGATAGCGGAAAGCAGGCGAGATGACTACTTATCCAGGAGAAGGTAGAGATATGAATTGGAAAGAGCATAAGAAGAAACTGTTGAAAGATCGCGGGTTTAAGAAAGAGTATGAGGCGCTTGAGCCTGAATATAAGCTGGCGTCCGCCCTGATTCGGCTGAGACTGGCCAAAGGCCTTACCCAGGAGCAGCTGGCAAAGCTTCTCAACACGAAGCAGGAGAGTATCGCCAGGCTGGAGAGCGGCGGTTCGCTGCCGTCGCTATCTACCGTCAGGAGAGTCGCGGATGCGCTTGATGCCGAGGTAGAAATAAATTTGCGCCCCAAACATCGCCCTGCCAGGGACAAAGTTGCAGGCCGGTCAAGCAGATAGACGCGCTATCTGCGTTCTTGAAACCGGGCCCGGGATTGCTCTCACAGGCGCGTTAGGCTTTGACTAGTCAGACCGGCTTGCTCCGTTATTAATTAAATTGGGGCGTTCTAATTGAAAGAAGTAGTAAACGAGAAATTTTCACTTTTGAAGCTCCGCCATGGACTGCCGTGCTCTCTCGGTCAACTGTGGGTCGCCTATCGATAGGTTCATACACATTTTGAAGTCGGCAATGGCAAGGTCATTCTGTCCCATACTCGCGTAGGCATTCCCCCGGTACAAATATGCCAGAGCATTATTATAATCATTAGGATGGAGCTTGACGGCCTGGTTAAAATCGGCAAAGGCCAGTTCTTTCTGTCCCGCATTCGTGTAAGCCATCCCCCGTTTTAAATATGCCAGAGCATTATCAGGGTTGATCTCAATAAGTTTACTGTAATCCGCCAGCGCTAAGTCCTTCTGCCCCATGCTTTCGTATAGAGCCGCCCGTCCGTAATATGCCTCAGTATACTTAGGGGCGAGGTCAATAAGTTTGCTATAATCTCCAATAGCCAAGTCCTTCTGCCCCATTTTCTGGTATTGAAGTGCACGTCTTTCATATGCCTCACCATATGTAGGTTCGAGCTTTATAGCTTCGTTAAAATCGGCAAGAGCTGACTCCTCCTGTTTTGCAATCTGGTAGGCTAGCGCTCGATAGAAATATGCCGTAGTATATTTAGGGTCGAGCTTGATGGCTTTGTTAAAGTCGGCCAAAGCTAGATCCGTTTGCCCCCTGTAGACATAAGCAAAGCCCCGGTAAGTATATGCCCGAGTATGATTAGGGTCTAGCTCGATGGCCTTGCTGCAATCAGCAATGGCCTGGTCCGTCTGTCCCCATCCTGCATAGACCATACCCCTGTTGAAAAATGCTTTGGCATAAGTAGGGTCAATCTCAATAGCCTTGCTATAATCAGCAATAGCCGTGTTCAAACGACCCCAGTTCGCATATGTAACTCCGCGACGGTTGTATGCCTTTGCATCTTTCGGGTCGAGTTCAATGAGTTTGCTAAATTCGGCAATCGCCTCGTTAAATTGACCTTCATTCATCATCGTTCCCATTTTTCTCCAGTCCACTGCCTCCTCTGGCGGTTGCGTTGTTACGGGCGAGTTTGATTTGCACCCTATTAAACCGGTCATTAAAATTGTGAAAATGGCTGTAATGTAGAATCTTACATTTTTCCTCATTTATATCTCCTATCTACTCCTCTACTTTTGTCAAATACATTACTATGACCTTTTTTTGAAAATTTTCCAACCAAGCAGAATATAAATCCCCGCGTCATCTTTATCTATTTTTTTGACTTCATTCCTACATCTCAATCGGCATTTATTTTTCAATCTCTTTCAATCTATCTTTTACTTTAGTGATGATCTCATTTTCTTCTTTAAAGTCATCTTTCTTAGCTTCTACAAATACAAAATTCCATCCTTTTTTTTGAAATCTTTCTCTCGTTTTACTTTTTTTATCCTTCAGGTCTTTTTCAGTCTCCCCTACTTTTTCTAAAGGTGACTTGGTATGGCAAACAAAAAATGCATTCGCACGATTTACCGCGGAGAGCAAAGGGATATCGCTCTCAGAATCTCCGAATGCAAAAGACTTGTTTCTATCAAAATCGTGGTCTTCCTTAAGAATACTCACTACCCAATTTTTGGCTGATTCAGTAGCTCTCTCATTGCTATCGGAGCATTGATATGGTTTTCTCTTTTTATCAGGATGCGTCGCATAAAGTTGCTTATAATCGAGCAGTTTTTTCTTTTTGGCTTCTTCTAAAGCTTCCCTGGGTGAACCGGAGATTACAATGGTTTCGTACCCATGCCCATGCATGAGGTCAATTAAGGGTTTTGCATGGGCAAACCATACATTCTTGCCCCTGATCTGCCAAAACTCGGAAATGTTTTGCTTGACGGTTTTAAAGTTTGGTCCTTTAGCGTCAATATGACCTCCTTCTCCTTTATGATCGTTAAGACCGGTATAGTAGAAATTAATCAACTCTTTGGCAAATTTGGTTCTATCAGTTGCATTCCGAATCATATCTCTAATTATCTTGGGCATATCATTGCATGGATAATTAAACATGCCTCTTTCCTTAAAATATATGCATAGGTCAGCAATCACGTAGCCAGTGTCTCCCGCATATAAAGTTGTGTCTAAATCAAGAAGGCAAACTTTCCGTTTTTTCCCCTTCGTAAAATTATTTTCCATCGTGAGAATGCTCCTTTCTTATATAACCATCAACGAGTCGAGGTTTTATCAAAGTCCAACAGAAGCTATATAAAGGACCCACAAATAATCCATAGGCAAAACCCCATATCATTTCCGTCGCAGGAACATTTAGAACTCTTCTATCTAATGGCGTGTGATAGAACTTCCAGAGTTGGTGAAGAATATCGTCGTAATTTAAAACCACCAATTGACCAATGAAGTAGCCGATAAACATAACTGCCATAACACCAAACCCGGTCAATAAAGAATTAAGGAGTAAATCTCTTCTGCGACTTATGATAAACAAGGCCACCATAAAAAATATTGATGATGCGGCAAAAATAGAATTGATTCTACGAGGAACTAAAAAATACAACAAAATAACAATAGCGAAAACAAGGATAAATCTCAGTAACCCATTTAGAAAATTTCTAGGTTCAAGGGATTTATTTCCCATAAAAATTGAGTCGTAACTTAAATCCAGGAGGCCGGTGATTTTAAAAATAGCGATAGCTTTTTTAACCACGCGGAGAATTGCATGGTAAATCACGGTCCCAATTCCTGTAAGCGCAAAGGAATACAAGAAATCTTCGAGAAGAACGCGTATCGGGCCAAGATTAAAGGATGCAACAGACCCAGGGATCCAATAATCCTCGAAATAACGCATTTCGAATATTGTTCCCGTGGGCAAAAACAAAAGACTCATTATTATTTGTTCTTTTCGGGTTCCTTTGCTTAAGATAAAAAATAGTAACCAGACAAAAATAATCGAACTTGCCAGTGCCAGATAAACATACTTAAAATCTATTAACATGTGTTTCTCTTAAGAGACAGCGTAGTAAATTATACTCCCGTTGTGAGCCCCTATTGTTTCAGCCTAAAGTAAATGTCCGGGTATGGCTTTAAATCAGTGTCCGCTTAGTATATGATACGGGGTAAAAAGGAGAGAACCTGCTCTTCCTGTTTGCTCTACCACAAGCTCTGAAGAGCGGGTTCTCCACACTACGCTCTGATATTACCATACTCAAGACACCCTGCACAAGATAAAGTATATTCCAATACAAGATGCGCCTGAAGGGGATATCGATTTCTAACACAAGATGATTCTGGAGAGATAAGGCATCTCGTTTATGATTGGGACATGCAACTGATCATGAACGACAAAAGATTACAA